>Ga0209056_10006657_pt1 | contig 11929 bp, 7 predicted proteins | sample GraSoiAngelo_114_FD_185876 | JGI IMG/M metagenome (GOLD analysis project Ga0209056, IMG submission 185876) | Grasslands soil microbial communities from the Angelo Coastal Reserve, California, USA - 14_0903_13_40cm (SPAdes) (version 2) | ecosystem: Environmental > Terrestrial > Soil > Grasslands ... | reverse complement strand
AGCGTATCGGCGCTGACCAATGCCGAGTACCTCGCCTCACGGGGCGTTCCGGTCGCCTCCACCGAAAGGTGGGTCGCGCTCAACGATTGTTACTCGCCCGGCTGGGCGCTCGGACGCCTGAAATACTTTCCCGCCTCTGAGATCGATGCCGCGTTTGCTGACGGGCGGCTGCGACCCGAAGACATTCTGTTGACCGACGGCGTCCCCGCCAATACACCGGTCGTCGCCGGCATCATCTCGCTGACGCCCGCCACGCCCAATTCGCATGTGGCGATCATTTCCCGGTCGTTCGGCATTCCGTTCGTTTACATCCCGGACGAAGCGGAACGGATGCGCGTCCAACAACTGGCCGGGCACGAGGTCATCCTGCGCGCGATCGTCGACCCCCTGGGTTCTCATGTCGAGGTCGTGGACGTGGAAGGCGCGCTGGACCCGGCGCTGAGGTCCGAGTTGCTCGCGCTGAAGGCGCCGCAGCCGATCGAGTTCGCGCCCAAACAGTCCTTCGGCGCCATCAGCGCGTCATGCAACACGCTTGCACCGGGTGACATCCAATACTTCGGCGGTAAAGCGGCCAATTACGGCTTGCTGCGACGCTCGATTCCCACCAACTGTCCTCCAGCCATCGCTTTCTCGTTTGATTTGTGGGACGCTTTCCTGGACCAGACGCTTCCCGGCGGGACAACACTGCGAGCCGAGATTGCGCGGCGCCTTGCGCCCTACCCGAATTATCCGCCGGACATCATTTCCTTGAGAACCACCCTCGGCGCAATTCGCGATCTGTTCACGCACACCGCCCGGTTCAGCGCCGCGCAACAACGGGCCATCATCGATGCGCTCGCTGTCTTCAACCCGAATCGCAAAATCCGCTTCCGCAGTTCGACCAATGTTGAAGACAGCGAACATTTTACCGGCGCCGGCCTTTACGACAGTTTCAGCGGTTGCCTGCTCGATGACCTGGACGGTGACACGATCGGACCGAGCCAATGCGATCCCGGTGAACCGGACGAGCGCGGCGTCTTTCGCGCGCTCCAAAAAGTCTATGCCAGCTTTTATAACGACGATGCATTTCTGGAGCGCCTCCGTCATGGAGTTGAGGCGGCGAAGGTCGGGATGGCTGTCCTGGTGCATCACTCCTTTCCGGATGAGGAAGAGCTCGCCAACGGCGTCGCCACGCTGCGCTATGCCCTCACGTCCACTGGCACAGAGATCACCAGCGGCGAACTTGTTACCCAGGCCGGCGCCACATCCGTGACCAATCCCGACGGGAGCGCGATCCCCGAAGTCGTTACCTTTGACAGGACTCTCATTCGGACGCAGCGCTCCTCGCTGGTGCCGTTGGGGGGTGGTTACGTGATGGGTTGGCCGGGCGAGTATTGGGCCTTTATGCGCTTGTTCACCACGGTCGGCGACAACTTCCACCAGTTCTATCCGGCGAAGAAAAATTTCTACCTCGATTTCGAATACAAGAAGGACGCAAATCTCGGCCTGGTCGTGAAACAGGTCCGCCAAATCCCGGACCCGACGACCACGAACAGCACCGTTGGCTACCTCATCGACCAGCCCACCACCTACGGCGTGTTGCAGGGAGGATATGCCGATGTGTTTGCCAATCACCGGTTGAAGTCAATTTTAACGCTTCATACCGCCAACATGCGCCTCAGCGACTCGAACCTCGTCCACGGCCTTTATCGCGAGGCTACCTTCGAATACGTCGAGAATGGTGTCCGCCAATCGTCGAGCGGTCCGATGAACTCCTGGCCAGGGGCCTCCAACTCCATTGACGGTTCACGCAATTACTGGACGACGGGCAGCGGCACGAACCAAAGGAGCTGGCGGCTGGAGACCCAGTTCCCCAGGGCTGTGACCGGCTCGCAACCGCCCGTGCTGACGCAGCAGGATTTCGATCAGGATTCTTATTCTAAATTCCTCACTGTCAGCTACGCCGTCCCTATGCCGACGCCGGGAGGCGGCACGACAAACGAGACCATTCGCCTCACGCCTTTCCCGCAGTTAATGCCTGGCGCGCTCCTTCAGGAACGCACATGGAAGAATACGAACGTTGCGGTCCAGACTTCCTTCTACTTGCTCCAGCCGCGAGGGGTTTGCATCTGTACCGCGCCGCTGATTCGCTTCGACCAAACACGGATCACCGGGTTGAGTTCCGACCCCGTCGTCCTCACCAATTACTTCTCCCAAACCTATGATGCCGGGCGACACAACTGGGGCGAGGCATTCATTTTCGAACCACGCCTGGAACCCGGACTGCCGCAATCAACCCTCGCCGAACTCAGGGCCGCCAACGTCCAGCTTCTGTACGTCCAGACCCATGATACCAACGCGACGTTCTACGTATTGGGTCTGGATGGAAAGTTCCGCGCGTTACCGTGAAGTTCTGTTCGGAGTTTAGTTCCGCTTGAGTTCCTTCAGCAGTTGATAGGCGCGCTTCGCGTTTTCGTCCCCGGCGTCCATCGCGTTTACAAGTTTGGCCTCCATCGCGACGGCTGAGTGATGAATCGCGATGCCTTGTTCCAGGGTGACGTTCTGACCGCTTCGGATGACTTGAAGAGCGACGACGGCGCTTTCATAGTCGCCTTTGCGCATCGCCTCCGAAGCCACCTCCGCGTTTCGTTTGAGGTCGGGAGGGGCACTCTCGAATACCCGCTGCAGTTGCGACGCGGCCTCCTTTGGATTGCGCGGAACGGCTTCGCGGACCGCGTCACCCGATCTGTGGCAGCCGCTCATAACCATTATCACCGCCACAGCCAGTCTGAACGCCGCGATTCTCGCAAACGGAGAGAGCACTTTCATTTGATCCGTTTGCATTGGCTCGGGCTTCGGCTCAATCGCCGTTTTTCGATCCCGGGTTGCACCAGAACCGGCCGGGTCTGACCCCGCGGTATCCGCCAATGCCCGCCTCTTGATAATAGGCCTTGAACCTCATGTATTCGGTCTGGCCACCAAACATTCCCATCACCGAGCCCGTATTGTGTCGTTGCGTGACGCCTTCATCCGGCCGGCTGGCGACATTGTCCCAATTCGAGGGCTGCTTTTCGTCCCCCTCCCAATAGACCATGTAGTGCGGCTGGAACTCCGTTATCTTGTAGGTTGTCCAAGGTCCACGCGGGTCGGATTTATAGCCGGACACTGCGCCGTTCATCATGAAGCTGCAAACCTGCATGTCCCGCCGGCGAAACAAGGTCGTGTTCGTCCGATCGAGCGGACACCAGTAGATCTTGCGCTGTTTGTGATACTGCCAGAGTTGGCCATCCTCTACCCTGTCATCCGAGGGTTGGCCCACGCGGTAGCGCGTGTAGCACCAGTTCGGTATTTTGGTCGTGTCGGAACTCCAGGAGGTGTAAGGCATGTAATCATTGTTGTCGTTCGCGTACATCAGCGTGCAAAGCAGAATCTGCTTCACATTGCTGGTGCACCACGCGCGGTTGCCCTGTTCCTTCGCTCTGGACAGCGCGGGCAACAACAACCCGGCAAGGATCGCGATGATGGCGATGACAACCAATAGCTCGATCAGGGTGAACGCCCGGCAGCGGGTCTTCCGTCGGTCAATGCGAGAAAGACAAAGGCGCGCATTCATAGTTCGTCCTCGTGGTTCTCACGCGCTTATATCCGACGGGCAACCGGAAGTCACTGCAAAAATTCGGGAAAAAGCTGATGGTGGGTCGTCACCCCGGAAAACGTGTCTTGCAGCAGTGGCGTCGAACGGTTAATCTCTGCCAACCACGGAATCTGGCAAATGACCAGCCGTTCAAATATTCGTATCGGTTCACCCCTGAAGAGGTTTGTTGTCATGGTGGCGCTCGGTTCTGTGGCGATGCTTACTATCGGTCGCGCCTGGGCAAGCGGGTCCGTGTCCGAACCGGGCGAAGACCTGAACTGGTCGAAGGAGCGTGAGTTCTGGTCGTTCCGTCGGCCACTTCCGCGGTCACAACCGGTCGTCAAAAACAAACGCTGGCCCCGGCAGCGGCTCGATTATTTCATCCTCGCCCGCCTCGAGGAGAAACGGCTATCGCCGTCGATTGAACCCGGCAAACGCACGCTGATCCGCCGTGCCACGTTTGATCTCACCGGACTGCCGCCGACGCCGGAAGAGGTAGAGGCCTATCTGAAGGACGACAGGGACAAAGCCTACGAGCGCCTAGTGGAACGGCTGCTGTTCTCGTCGCGGTTCGGGGAGCGCATGGCCAGCCTGTGGCTTCCTCTGGCGCGTTACGCGGAGGATCAGGCTTATCAGGTCGGCAGTGACACGAAATTCTTCTACCCGAACGCCTACAAGTATCGCGAGTGGGTCATCGCCGCGTTCAACCGCGACCTGCCTTACGACCGGTTTATCAAGCTCCAGTTGGCCGCAGACAAAGTGGAGTCCACAAACTCTCAGAACCTCGCCGCGCTCGGCTTTCTCGGTCTCGGCCCGAAGTATTACAACCGCGGACGGCTCGACGTGATGGCCGACGAATGGGAGGACCGGGTTGATACCGTGACGCGCACGTTCCTGGGCCTCACGGTTTCGTGCTCGCGCTGCCACGACCACAAGTTTGACCCCATCACCATGGAAGACTACTACGCCCTGGCCGGTGTTTTCGCCAGCACCCGGATGATCAACCGGCGGCCGGACGGGAAATCCGAGGACGACAAGACCGAAGCGCCGAAGATGGACCCGGACACGCTGCACATCGTCGAAGACGGTGAAGCGCATGATTTGAACGTGTTTATTCGCGGAAACGCAAATCGCAAAGGACCGGTCGTGGCGCGTCGCTTCCTGCGGGTCCTCTCAGACGGCGAGCCTGTCGCGTTCGAGGACGGCAGCGGACGGCGGGAACTGGCTGAGGCGATCGCTGCCTCGAACAACCCGCTTGCGTCACGTGTCATGGTGAATCGCGTATGGGGCCTGTTTTTTGGCAAGCTGCTCGTGCCGACCGCCAGCAATTTCGGCCACTCGGGTGAGCCACCGACATATCCCGCATTACTGGACGACCTGGCGGCGCGCTTCATACAGAACGGCTGGTCGGTCAAATGGCTCGTGCGCGAGATCGTCCTTTCCGCGACTTACCGCCAAAGCGCGGCCACGGATGCCCGGAACGCCGAGCGCGATGCCGCGAATGAACTGCTCTGGCGCATGAACCGACGCCGCCTCACCGTCGAGCAATGGCGCGACGCCGTCCTGTTCGTGTCCGGTCAGCTTGACTTCAGCGGCGGGAAATCCCTTGAACTCGACGATCCCGCCAATCATCGCCGCACGCTTCAGGCGCGCATCAGCCGGCTCAAACTGGACGATCTGCTGATGCAGTTGGATTATCCCGACGCCAATGTCCACGCCGAGAAACGGACCGTGAGCACGACCGCCACCCAAAAACTTTTCATGCTGAACAGCCCGTTCATGATTACCCAGGCGCACGCGCTGGCGGATCGGCTGACGGCTGATCCAAAAGAAAACAACGCGCGGCGCATCCAAAATGCGTATCGCCTGCTTTTCGGACGCGAGCCGGAGAAGTCTGAAACCGAACTTGCGCTCGCGTTCCTGCGCAAACCCGACGCCTCGGAGATGTCGCGTTGGGAGCAATACGCTCAACTGTTGCTGGTCTCCAACGAAATGCTCTATGTGGACTGAATCCGCATCCCTCTCATCGCCCGCCCGATTTCATGCGACGCCGCTGAGCCGGCGCCAGATGCTCCAGCGCATGTGCGCCGGCTTCGGCATGGTGGGCCTCGCGGGTTTGCTCGGACCAGAATCGCTCCTGGCTTTTGCCGACGACCGGGCGCCTCATTTCGCTCCTCGCGCAAAGCGTGTAATCTTTCTTTTTCTAAACGGGGGACCGTCGCACGTGGATACATTTGATCCCAAGCCCGCCTTGATGAAATACGATGGCCAGCAGCCGAGCGGCGACCTTTACAAGAAGACCAAGGGCACCGGCTTCATGCCGTCGCCGTTGGAGTTCAGGAAATGCGGCCGGAGCGGCATCGAAGTGAGCGAAACACTGCCGAACCTCGGGCGCATCATTGACGATTGCTGCGTTATCCGTTCGATGAAGACGGACGTGCCGAACCATGAACCGGCGCTGTTGCAGATGCACACGGGCAACGTCCAGCCCATCCGGCCTTCGATGGGATCCTGGCTGCTCTATGGCCTTGGCGCCGCGAACCGGAACCTGCCCGGTTACGTTGTGTTGCGCCCGACAGCAAAGATCGTGGTCGGCCCCGCGCTTTGGAGCAACAGCTTCCTCCCCGCCGAGTTTCAGGCCACCAGCGTCATCACGTCCGACATGCGGGTGGACAAGCTGGTAGCCAACGTCCGCAACCCGAAGTTGACGCTCGAGCAACAACGCGAACAACTCGACGTGCTCGGCCAGTTGAACGCGATGCATTTGAAGAAGCGCAACAGCGACGCCGAACTGGAGGGCCAGATCAAGGCGATGGAAACCGCGTTCCACATGCAATCGCAGGCGATGAAGACCTTCGACATCAGCCGCGAGCCGGAACACATCCGCAGCTTGTATGGCGACACGCCGTTCGCGCGCTCCTGTTTGCTGGCGCGGCGGCTCGTGGAGGACGGCGTCCGTTTTGTGACCGTCTATTACGTCAGCGACGACAACCAGCCCTGGGACACTCACGCCAACCACAACGAGCGCCACCGCAAACTTTGCCTCGATGGTGATCAGGCCGCCGCCGCCCTTATCACCGACCTCAAACAGCGCGGATTGCTCGACGATACGCTCGTGATCTGGGGCGGCGAATTTGGGCGAACGCCATACGCCGAAGTCCGCGAGGACGACAAGAACAAACAGAAACCGGGGCGCGACCATCATCACACCGCCTTCTCAATGTTGCTGGCCGGCGGCGGCGTAAAGGGCGGCATGGTTTATGGCTCGACCGACGAGTTGGGGATGAACGTCGTCGAGAACCCGGTGCACGTCCACGACTTTCACGCCACCATTCTTCATCTTCTCGGCATTAACCACGAGCGCCTCACTTATCGTTACGCCGGACGCGATTTCCGGCTCACGGACGTGCATGGCCGGGTGGTGAAGGAGATTGTCGCCTAGACTATCTGCTTCTTACCACGGCAAGGCTATTCCTGCAAAGAACGTCGGGTGTTCCTGCGCTTCCAGGCCAACGTGCAGGATGCCGCCCGACTTGAACTCCTTGAAGAGCTTGACCACCAGTCCATCCTCTTTGGGGTGCTGTCCAAACTGATAAGAGGAACCCACGTCCACCGCAAGCCCACGGGCCAGCGGCACAGACAGCGCAATCTCAAAACGGTGATCGGCAAAATGGCGGTAATAGTATCGCAGGTGGCACAAGAGAAACACCGTGTCGCCGTCCTTAAGAGCCAGGCTCAAGAAACTGTACGGGCTGGTCTGGAATGGTCGGATGCCGTAGCGCACTTTGCCGCTTTCCTTTACCCGCTCCCACCAGGATCGTTCCACGGGTCGGTACGATGTGTCCAGCGGCGCCACCGCCTCCTCGGCAACACTGTCCACGGAGTTGCGGAGGAAATCAGCCAGCAACCCTTGACGTTCCTTAAGCCAAAACATGATCGGCAGATCGACCGTTGCTTCACGGACGCCATACGTGACTGACTTTGCGAAAGCGCCGCGCATAGCACCGACAGCGGAGTCGCGGACATGGTCGGACCCGCCGTTAGCCAGCTCAATTTTCCAATTCATTACGTTGAATGGATGGAACCGATCGACAAACTGTTCATCGACGCGCCGGTCGAACGCAACCTCGAAACGCTGCAGGAACGCTTCTCCCGGGCGCGACTCGATAGGCGCAACGGGGCTGCCGTACTGGAGCTGAACGCTCTGAGCGGTCGCGTGCACCTCGACCGCGGCCGCGGCGACCACAAAGCTAAGAATGCGCGTGATACGGCTCACAAAAGCCAGCTTCCACTGACGACGGCTGCCGGCCGTTCGGATTTTGAAGGTTTTGGATTCCTGGCCACCTCGGCACACGAAGCCGGAACTTCGAGGCCAATAATCGGCAGGACGGTTTTTACGATTTTCATCGGTTTCAAGCTGTGCTTTGTTCTGATGTCATTATTACTTTTGAGAACATAGCAGCCGTGATGCCGTCGGCGGACCCCTCGATTTGCCAAGTGCGGACACGCCCGGAATCCGGGCATGATTTGGCTTTGCCGCATTGTGTTAACCCCCTGCCATCGCGGTTGGTTAAGAGGCCGCCGGGCGTAAGGCCACTGGTTCTGGATGCCTGCTATCTGTTGAACCGCGTCGGTCCTGTTCGAGAAGCGCAAAAGCAGGCCTTCTGTCCCGGATGATGCCCCATTTCAAGCCACGAAGTGTAAAGACCACGAGGCTGTAGCCGTACCTAACTTCCTTAATCATTCAAGCAGAAGAAGAATGACCATCCCGATTGCCGTCGTAAGAATCGTCACCGGGATGCCGAAGCGGGCGTAATCCCAAAAACTGACTTCGACGTGGCCGCGGGCGGATTCGACAACGATGATGTTGGCCACCGAGCCGAGGATGGTGAGGTTGCCCGCGAACGTCGTGGCCAGTGCCATCACTTTCCACATCAGCTCCGGCTGCTTAAATCCGGGAATCCATTTGCCGGCGACGAGGACGAACGGGACATTGGAAAAAATGTTCGAGCCGAACGCGGAGAACCATGCGAGGTTCCATGCCTGCGCCCTTGCCGTCTCGCCAAACACCCCGCGCAGTCGCGAGTAAATCTGGTCGGGCAAACCCGTGCTGTTCAGTCCTTCGACAACGATGAACAACGCGGCAAAGAAGAGTAACAGATGCCAGTCCACGAGTTTCAAAACTTCGTGCGTGTCGCGTCGCGCCAGCACCATGACCAGCACTGCGCCCGCCAGCGCTGTCCACGACAAGTCAAGCCCGCTGACAAAGCCGAGGAAGACGAGCGCCAGCGTGCCGACGGTGATGGCCAACAAGCGACGGTCGAGCGGACGAGCGGGCGCTTCCCCGGCCTGGATGCTTGCGTTGCGCAGCAGGTCTCGGAAGCCGAAGCTGAGCACGGCGTATTGAATCGCAAGTCCGGCCGCGGCCGCCGGCGCCAGCGACGCCGAGAAGCGTGCGAATGGCAGCTTCGACAGTTGGCCGATAATCATGTTTTGCGGATTCCCGACGAGGGTGCAGACGCTGCCGATGTTGGCGCTCATGGCCAGCGCGAGCAGATAGGGCAACAGCGGCAGCTTGCCGCGCACGACGACAGCCACGACCAGCGGCGTGAACAGGAAGCAGACCGTGTCATTAACCAGCAGCGCGGAGAGCGTGCCCGACGCGAGGATGAGCAGGAACAAGAGGCGTTGCGGCGTCCTGGCAGCCTTCAATACCCGGTCGGCCGTCCAATCAAAGAAGCCGGCGAGATAAAAGTAGGCCGAAAGCAGGCTCATGCCCAGCAGCAGCACCAGCGTGTTGTAGTCCACCGCGCGATAGGCCTGCTCCGGCGTCAGCACGCCGCACACGACCATGAGCACGGTGCCCAGCAGCGCGGCCGCCGGACGATTCAGCGGCAAGACCTTCAGCCGCCGCCCGCTGATGAGCAGATAGGTGAACGAGAAAATTACGATGGCAACGATTTCCTTTTGCATTTTGCCTGAGCGCTTTCCCGCCGGCAATCGCATGGGCGGATTGCCCTCACGTCAGCGCGCTAGATGCAACACCGTATGAGTTGAAGACACGTTCAAATTCTTCGCGTTGTCCAGCTTCATTCATACTTGCTACGCCTTCTGTGCCTCCTTCGCCCAGGCGTCCCTCAACGTGATCGTGCGGATGAAAACGAGTTGATGGCTGGTCGTTGATGGTTGATGGCCGGAGTCCAGGCAGAAGTAACCGAGCCGTTCAAACTGATACCGCAGCTCCGCCTTCGCGTCTTTCAAACCCGGCTCGCACTTCGCCGTCACGACTTCGAGGGAGCGCGAATTGAGATGCTGCTTGAGATCGCCGGCGGCGTCGGGTTCGGGCACGGTGAACAACCGGTCGTAGAGGCGCACCTCGGCTTCAATCGCCTGCGCGGCGCTGACCCAGTGAATGGTTCCTTTGACTTTACGCCCGGAATTGGGGCCCCCGCTCTTGCTGTCGAGGTCGGCGGTGCAGTGTAGTTCTACGATCCTGCCGGAGGCATCCTTCACGACTTTGTCGCACCGGATGATGTAGGCGTATTTGAGCCGCACTTCCCCGCCGGGTCGCAGCCGAAAATATTTCGGCGGCGGAGTCTCCGTGAAATCGTCCTGCTCGATGTACAGCACGCGGCTGAAGGGAACCTTGCGCGTGCCGGCGTTCGGGTCTTCAGGATTGTTCGTGGCGTCGAGTTCCTCGGTTTTGCCTTCAGGAAAATTCGTGAGGACGACTTTGGTCGGACGCAGCACCACGAGGCGGCGGAGCGCGTGTTGGTTCAGGTCCTCGCGGATGGCGTGTTCCAGCACAGCCACGTCGGTGAGACCGTTGTATTTCGTGATGCCGATGTGGTAGGCGAACGCGCGCAACGCGCTGGCGGTGACGCCGCGACGGCGCAGGCCGCTGATGGTGGGCATGCGCGGGTCGTCCCAGCCGGACACGAGCCCGTCGTTCACGAGCTGCATCAGCTTGCGCTTGCTCATCACGGTGTAGCCAAGGCTGAGGCGGGCGAATTCGTATTGGTGCGGCAGCGGACGCGGCAGGTCGAGGTTTTCCAGAATCCAATCGTAAAGCGGGCGGTGGACCTCGAACTCGAGCGTGCAGATGCTGTGCGTGATGCCCTCGAGGTAATCGCTCAGGCAATGGGCGAAGTCATACATCGGGTAGATGCGCCATTTGCCGCCGGTGTGATGGTGTTCCGCGTGGCGAATGCGGTAGAGGACGGGATCGCGCAACCAAATATTAGGCGACGCCATGTCAATTTTGGCGCGCAGTGTGCACGCGCCGTCGGGAAACTCGCCGTTCTTCATCCGCGTGAAAAGGTCGAGATTTTCTCCAATGGAACGATTGCGGAACGGGCTGTCTTTGCCGGGACGGTCGGGGACGCCGCGGTATTTGTCCATGTCCTCGGACGAAAGATCGCAGACGTAGGCTTTGGCCTTTTTGAGGAGAGCGACGGCGTATTGATAGAGCTGGTCGAAGTAGTCACTCGCATAGAACGGTTCCAGAGTGGGACAGGCATCTTGCCTGTCTCTGACTTTTTCGCCTGAAGATGGAGGCAGGCTGGAAGTCTGTCCCACTTTGGTGGACGCGCCGCCAGTGACAGGGGCCAAATAAAAATCTGATTTGCCCTCGACTGTCATTGTGTCTGGCGTCTTGCCTTTTGGTTTCAGCCCCAGGCAGTGATCGGCCCAGCCGCCGATCAGCCAACGGACATCCTCGAAAATAGAATCGACATATTCGACTTCTTCCTTCGTCGGATTCGTGTCGTCGTAACGGAGATTGCAGATACCGCCAAATTCGCGCGCGATGCCGAAGTTCAAACAAATCGATTTGGCGTGGCCGATGTGCAGGTAGCCATTGGGCTCCGGAGGAAAGCGCGTGTGAACTTGGTTCCCTTCGGCCACGTGCACAGCGACGATTTCGCGGATGAAATCGCTCGGCACCGGCGCTTCTTTGTTCTGTTTTTCGGCGGCGTCAGGCGGCAATGACATGGTTCCATTTACCGGGATTGAGCATGGCGATGCAAGCCGCGACGGATTCGGGTAGTGTCCCGGTTGGCTTCAGGCCGAGATGGCTGCCTAATTTCCAGGTCCTGGGAGAGCCTCCACGATTCCAGAATCGCGCATTGGGACCATGAACCAGATTGGCACCCCTCTCCCTGCCCTCTCCCCGCAAGGCAGGGAGAGGGTGGCCGCAGGCCGAGAGAGGGGCCCGTTCATGGAAAGCCTCCATTCGCTTTTGCGCATGCATTGGGACCATGAACCACCCCTCACCCGACCTTCGGCCACCCTCTCCCCATCGGATGGGGAGAGGGA
>Ga0209056_10006653_pt1 | contig 11931 bp, 9 predicted proteins | sample GraSoiAngelo_114_FD_185876 | JGI IMG/M metagenome (GOLD analysis project Ga0209056, IMG submission 185876) | Grasslands soil microbial communities from the Angelo Coastal Reserve, California, USA - 14_0903_13_40cm (SPAdes) (version 2) | ecosystem: Environmental > Terrestrial > Soil > Grasslands ... | reverse complement strand
GATGGGAAGACAGGAACGGCCGGAAGATGCCCGACGTCGGCAGGTCGGAGAAATAGTTGACCCAGCTCACGCCGTTCTGATCGAGCAGGTCGAAGATGGTTCCGGTGATCGGCTTGTAGCCGCCCGTCGGGGGGAAGATCTCGTTGGTCGTGAGATGGCCGAAGGACGTCGCCGCCATCTCGTAGGAACGGTTCGGGAAGGTCGGGCCGACGACCGAGCAGAAGTAGCGGTCGTCGATCGCGAAGCTCTTGGCGAGCCCGTAATAGAACGGCAGATCCGTCTCGTTGTAGAAGCCCATCGTGTCGTCGTCGGTCGGGCTCTCGCCGTTGTCGATCTGCTCTGTGGCGTCGTTCACCAGGACGAAACCGTCGTTGGGACTGAACGCCAGGGCGCCGGCGGGATTGTTGTAGTTGGCTTCGCTGTGGCTGCCCGGCCAGTTGTGCTGGAGGTCCGGTCCCGTGCAGTACTTGGCGTCGTGGAAGGCAAAGACGGTGCTGGTGTCGTCGTCCACGTTCGAGTTGGTGCAGGTGTAGTTGCCCGCCGAATCCCGCGTGCAGCTGAGCCCGTCGACGCAGGTGTGATCATAGGGGGCGCATTTCCCGCCGCCGCCGTGATACGGCGTGCCGCTGGCGTAGGGGAGCACGCCAAAGTAGTTGTCGAACGAATGGTTCTCCTGCATCACGATGATGATGTGATTGACGTTGTGCAGGTTGCCGTCCGCGCGAACGGAGCCGCCGGTCGCGACCAGCAGCGCGAGCGTCGCGGCCGTCGCTGCGAGCACGATCCGTGCGCGCGGCAGGCGATTCCCCCTGGCCTTACCTTCCGGACCACCTGATCGCTTTGCCATCGATTTCTCCCCCTCCAATGTGCTGCGTAGAGGGGCGCACCCTACGCTGCCCCGCCGATGGCGGGCAATCCCCTCTGGAGGGGAGGCGCACGTGAGCGATCACCCGTTCATGGTCGAGAAGATGCGCCTGTGACGATGGCGACTCGACGCAATGACACGGCCGTGCCGATGCTCGCACACGATGTTCGGGTGGGATGCGAGGTGGTGATCGCGGAGAGGGCACTCCTCTTGGAGAAGATCGAACGCCGCGCCGGTAGCGCCTACCGGGAACTGAAGGAAGCGCATCATTTCGAGTACGTCATCCCCAACCACGATGGCGAGGACAGCGACAACTGGGAGGCGTTCGATCACCCGTTGGGAGATGCGCGCCGAGTGCTCCTCGCGGTGGTGGCGCTCCTGCGCGCCGAAGGCCCCAAGGGAGTTGAGAAGTGGGAGAGGGATTTGCTGCCTTGACGCCTGGCGCTCAAGGTTCGAGCAGTTGGGCACGATCCGACGACCGCTATATCGCGAAGTCCGACGCCCGGGTGACCGGGGGAAGCTGGTCATGTCCGCCTGGCTGGCGGACAGGCTGGGGCCGCCAGTCAGTACGATCCGAACGGCTCGAAGAGCGGCCCGCAGCTCGATCTCGCCCAGGAGTTCGGGGATGCCCGACGCTCAGTGCGGTCGGCAGCGCGATGAGGCCGGTCCTCGGTGACCACGAGCGATCAGCCGTGTCTGGACGAACGTGCGCAAGGCCGCCAAGACCAGCCCCGCCCGCTCCACCGTGCCGGTGATCGCCCCGTCCAACGTGAAGCGACCGTCGGCGAGCGGCGTGGTCCTGACGCCTCGCTGTCGGAGGTACGCGCGCACCTGGTCGATCTCCCCCGCGCTGACCGTCGTGTCCCGCTCGACCGCCCAGCGATAGAGAATCGCGTCGGCCACCGCTGGGAAGGGGCTGCCCAGCCGCCGGGCCGCCGTCGCGGCTATGCCCGTCCGTTCGGGCGGCGGCTCCGCGCGCTTGGTGTCCCCGCCATCCCATGGTCTCCGCTGGCCCGGCCCCATGTTCCCTCCGCTGCGCCGCGCTAGCGTCAGCAACGGTCACCGCGCAAGACGCGGTGCGGTGAATCGCCAGGCGGTAGCCGGGCCGGTCCGTGACCGATCCGGGGCGCGCCCCACGTGGCTCCCGTCGGCCAGCAGAACTCGGCAAGCGCCCTAGCCGACTGTGACCGCCTGCTTGCCGTTCACGACGCTGACGGCACGGTAGCGGAAGGGTGCGCTTTCGCTGTCGCGCCAGAGCGGGGAGTGGAGGCGACCCGGGCCGGAAGGACGACCGCGGGGCGGTCAGCCCAGCGGCGGAGGTAACGATGGCACTTTACGACCTGACGACGCTCCCGGGCCTCGTGCCTTGCCACGTGCGCTCGCTGGCACGCGGTCTCGACGCTTGCTCGTAACTCACCCACCAAGTCGTTCAGCACGCTGGTTTGGTAACATAACTCCCGTGCGCGCTGGGCGACGCCGTAGACATTCACCGGCATCACGACCCCCGGATAACCTACACCACCGACGATGCGCCCGGCATCCCTCGGAACAGGTACGGACCGATTCCGAAGGCCGGGAGAAAGGTGGCGTCCACGTCAGGTGTCCGTAGGACGGCGACCCGTTCTTCTGCTAACCGGGATTCGGTACGAGACTGCGCGCGGGCCGTCCCACGGGTCAGGCCGTCCTCGGGGGGGCGACGCTGGCATGTGGTCGACGAGGGGCGGCCTCCATCAGACGATGGGCTATCGCAGCCCACGTCAGTATCGGGCCGAAACACTCAATCAGGGGGGTGGGTTGATCCGGAAGGAGACTACTGCTTTGCCTGCTAACCGACGGGGTGGTATCTGACCGCTGCGGGAGGCGGGATGACACGGATGCTGGTAATCGTTGTCGGCGTGGTTTTGAGCCTGCTCGCCGCCGTGCCGGCGGCGGAGGGAGCAGCGACACGCGCCGAGAAGTGCGCGGTCGCGAAGCTGAAGGCGGCCAACAAGAAGGCGGCGGCGAGGCTCCGCTGCCACGAGAAGGCGCTCGTGCAGGGAAAGCGCGTCGCCTCCGCGTGCCTCTTGGCCGCCGATGATCGTTTCCTGGTGGCGTTTGCCAAGGCCGAGCTGAAGGGTGGCTGTGCCACGACCCGCAATGAGGCGGAGGTCGAGGACCAGGTGGACCGGTTCGTCGCGGGCCTGCTCGACACGCTGACGGCGGGCGACTGAGGCGGAACCCGTTCCCAAGGCCCGGCGCTGATCTCTACGCGGTCAGCGGCGGGAGAGCTGGGGTAGGCCGTGCCCTTTGAGTGGGAGGCGGCCCGTGCTGGAGATCACGAAGCGCAGGAGCGCGGCGACGCGATTCGCGCCTTCAGCCGGAAGGTCGTTCCGAACGCGGGGTCCGCTGCCCTGAGTGCGCTGGCATGGCCCATCCCCGCGCTTGCGCGAGAGGTCGCAGAGGCGGGGGCGGGGATGTCCCGGCGCCTGTCCCAAGCTCGCCTACGCCGCAGGCCGCGACCCGCTCGACGCCCGCACGCTCGAAGCGATCGCGACCGTCGAAGGGGACGACGCAGAGCATCGCGGCGAAGAGCCCGAAGTTCAGCCAGCGCGTCACAGCACGCTGTCACGGCGGCGGAGCTCCGCGAGGAGGCTCCGGGCGCTCACGCGGACCTCAGCGGACACCGCGGGGCGCTCCGTCTCATCTACTCGGTTGGCACTGCACCGACCCAGCCGTGAAGGACTCTTCAAGATAACGAGCGTGTACGTCAACAGGGTTCCAATTGATTTCGGCGAACAGCCCGAATACATCGCCCGATGTGAACGCTTGGCGAGTATTGATCTGCGACAACAAGTCCTCGCCGAAAGTCTCCCGCAGAAAGCCGAGGGGGTAGCCCATGATCTGGAGAACGGTCGGAAGGATGGCGAAGTGGTTGGCGCGATCGTAGTTGATTGCCGCGGCTTCGGCGAACCTAGACTTGAGATCGGGATCGTCCGAGATCAGCAAGAGCGGGACGAGCCCCTCGCGCGGATCCGCATCGCTCACGGTACAATGCGTGAGGTGGGCGGGATCGAACTGCTGGCCATGATCGGACGTATAGAAGACCGCGGTGTGCGAGAGATCGATCTCGAACAGCTTCCTGAAGAAACCGTCCACCGACCAGCGGACCGAGTTACGGTAGGAGTTGATACGGGCTGCCATGATGTTCCCGCCGTCGGCCTCCGACATGGTCGGACGAAAATGAGCCTCGGCCGCCGGATACGTCTTGTCGTATGGAAAATGGGCGCCGTTCTTGTTCACATAGATGAAGTACGGCGTGTCACCTTTGAGCTTCTCGGCCACCATCTCGAGCGCCTTGAAGTCCAGCATGGGCGAGGAGGTGTTCTGGATCACCTCGAACTCGTCGATCCACTTCTCCTCTTCGACGGTCATGTAATTCTGGAGGCGACCCGTGTTCTTGTCTTCGGGGGCCTGCGCGTCGACGTACATGGTCCGGAAGCCGGCCTTTCGGGCGTACTGCCAGATGAACGAGTTTGTTCTCATCGTGTGGGTCAGGTCGTTTCGGGCACCTCCAAGCCGGAGGATGGCGTTGGAATACTGGCTGCAATTGCCGCCCGACGATGCCAGGCCGAAATCGGCGACCCTGTCCCGTAGGCCGGGCAGGTTCGGCGTGTACGGGTTGCCCGGCGTGAAATCGAGGTAATCGCCGCGAACGCTCTCATCCACGAATATCACGATGTGCCGCGCGGACGGGCGCGCGACGGGATCGACTGGAACCTCGCGCCGAACGGCAGGCTCCCGGGTCGCGGTCTTGGCGGCGAGCAGCAGGCTCATGGCGACCGGCGTAAATTGCTGGGGCAGGGCATGAGTGCCGCCGCCGGCCCTCAGAAGGATGATCGCCGTGATCACGGCGACAGGCACCGCCGGCGCCCAGCTGAGCCAGGCGAGCGCCTTCCTGAACGGCTCGCGCGGGATCGGAGGAGTCGCCATGAAGGCGACGAAGCCGACGGCGACGACGAGGAGACCGACGACGACATCGTTGAAATAGAACTCGTAGGCCCTGCCGGCCTCCTGCCGCGAGTTCCATAGCGATAGGAGGTCGTAGACCGTGAGCTGGGTGCCGCTGGCCCTGTGGTAACCGTAGGCCGCACCGCTCGACAGCGAGAACAGGAACGCCCACAAGGCGCGGACTGGCCAACGTGGTTGAAAGGCCGCGATCGGAAGACAGCCGAGGCAGAGCAGCCAGACCGCCGCGAACATCACCAGGGTCGAGAGCCGATCCTGGTCGATGAGGAGCTGCGCGTGCGCGCCGACGCCATCATTTGTCACGAACAGCAATCCGGCGATCGCCAGCAGTTTTAGCGTCCCAATTGCCCGCGGTTTGCTCCTCACCCTTCGCACCGTGACCCGTTCGTTTACCACGCATGGCGCGGAGGACGCACGGAAAAACGACACAGTCGTTTCAAACGGGTCGGGGGGGCGGGGAAAGTTTCCTCTCGGCGCCATCCTTCTCGCGCAGAGTCCAAGGCGCATGTGCACCTCGGGCCCGCTCCGGCGGGGCAGTCCTTGCTGTGTAAGACGCAGGACTGGTGCTCGGCGCAGCCGATCGGCTGCCGGCGATACTTCGCGTGGGCACGGAACGATTAACGATTACTGGCGTACCCGAAATTCGGACAGATCATGCCGCGCGTTCCTGGAGTGGTTGACCCGGTACTCCAACGCAGAAGGCTCGGAGCGCGCTCTGCTCTCGGCGGTGGAGCTGAGCATTGCAATCGCGGTAGTTGACAGAATCCATGTCGGATGCCAGGCGAAGTCCCCGAGAGCGCGAATTGCGGCACGCCGCATGGCGGATGCGCGTTCTCTGCACAGGGCAGACCGTGCTATCTTCGCGCGCCGTGACGCACGATGCCGTCCGGAACCTCTTGCCTTTCTATGCGGCCGCCAGGCTGACGGAGCCGCAGGCAGACGAGGTACGCGACGGTGCGTGAGGGGCAGCGGGTCGGGGATGTGAGTACGCAGGACGCCACGGCCTTTGTGAACCAAGCCGTCCCCACGGGGGGCACGGTCGTCCTGTCGACCGCCCTCGACCGGAAGGAGAGGGATGGCCTTCAAGAGCCGCAGCACGATCTCCGCCTTCGCGCGCGCACTCCACCGCTCGGGTAGCTCCTCGCCCGTCTCCCGCCGAAAAGCTGAGGGTTTTCGCGGGCCGGTATTGCGCCGTGTGGCCCCGTTCAGCCCCGTTTGGCCCCCAGGGGGTCAAACGGGGGGAAGGGCAGGGACCACTGCCGTTGCTTTCGCCCGACTGGCTAGAGCGCTCCCGTTCTTCCCCAGCATCGCCCCGGCTCCGCGACGAAATCCATGACCGACGTGTAGCGGCGCTTTAGTTTTCGCCGCCCTCGCTGGCGTCCGCAAGCGCCGACCGGAGCATTCCGGAGCACTCGGCGGAGACCCTGCTACTGCGCGCCGCCCGGCTCGCCACGGCAGCGCCCCAACGGAGCTGGCGCGCCGCGCGTCCCAGCAGGACCTCTGACCCTTGCCCTCCGTGCGCGCCAGCACGCGCGAGCAGACGCTCCGCTCGCTCGAGGCGCCGCTGGAGCCCCCGGGGCATCCGCTCGCCGCTGCAGGCTGCCGAGATCGCGTCGAGCTGGCCCGCGACCCGCTCTACCGCAGGCTGCAGAGGCCCCCCGGTCGCCGTTGTGCTGCAAGTTGGCGTCAACTCGCCGTCATTGTACGTCGCCAGGATGCTCGCGGCGTGGAACATCGCCCGCCCGGTGACCGAACTCGGAGCGACGGCGTACGGGAGCTTCCCGGCAAAGCCGCTGAGGAGACCGTCCGCGTCCGCGATGGTCTCGGCGATCGGGCTCGGGTCGGAGCCATTCGCGATATTGAGCTTGGCTGGGATGAGCTTGCGAGCCAGGAGCACGCTGGCGTCCCCCCGGACCGGCGAGGTGAGCAGCGTGAGAAGCTCGGCCTGGGCATAGGCTTGGCTGCCGAGCGTGAGCGAGCTGACCGTCCACAGCTCGGGATGGGTCTTCCAGAATCCCAAGCCCTCCGGGCACTGCCCCGTCGGCGGCGCCGTCGTCGTCGTGATCGAGATGCTGGTGGTCGTGGTCGAGGACGTCGAGGTGGTGGTCCGTGCCGTCGTGCTCGTCGTGGTCGAGGACGTCGTGCTCGAGGTCGCCGTCGACGAGCTCGTGGTCGTCGTTGGGTGAGTCGTAGTGGTCGTCGTCGAGGTCGTCGGGGGTGGCGTGATGGTAGTGGCGGTGGTCGAGGTCGTCGTGGACGTGGTGGTGGTCGTTGGCCGCTGGGTCGTCGTTGTGGGGGACGTGGTCGTACTGGAAGTGGTTGTCGTGGAACTCGTCGTCGTTGGCGGAACGCCGGTGGTCGTCGTTGTCGGCCGAGTCGTGGTGGTGGTGGTGGACGGCGGGAGCGTGATCGTCGATGTGGTGGTGGTCGCGATGGTAGTGCTCGTCGTCGACGTGGTGGTCGAGCCCGCGCCCGTCACCGACACGCTGCAGCCCGTTCCCGTCGCCGGGAGGATCGGCGCGGAGTTGGTGTCAAAGAGGTTCTTCACCGTGAGGCCGATGGCCGTGGTCGTGCTCGCGGTCGCGGCGACGTTGAAGGTGATCATGGCGACGCTCACGACACCCGTCGGCGATGTGAGACTCACGCTCTGGAAGGCCGAGAGGTTGGTCGTCCCCGGCATCGGCGTATTCGTCGTCGGCTTGCCCGAAAACTCGGCCGTGTTTCCCCCCGCGACCGACGCGAGCGTCAGGACGGCAGGATCATTCATGAGGACGATCGAGTAGGCGCCGAGCGGCGTCGTCCCGACGTCGACCGTGATCTCGATGGTGAACTGCTGGCCGGCCTGAGCCGTCGCCGGACAGCCGAGCGTCGCCTGCGCCGCCCCGCTCTCCGCGGGCAGGCCGGTGACCGCGATGCCGAACGTCAGAACCACCCCCAAGGTCGTCACCAGGCGCATGTCTCGGCCTCCTTCTCTGTGGGTGCAGCGGCCACCGAACCTGACGAGGTCCCCATTGGCATACAAACGGGTTGCAAGTGAAGAGGCAACCTGATGAGCGCCACGTCGCACTGCACCATCCCGAGGGCGTCGGCGATGTTGCAGGCGCCGTCGGGGTTCACGTCGCATGCGGACGGGTTCGTGAAGGCGCCAATTCGCGGAACCCCACGTCGAACTGAGCCACCAGTAGCGCGTCGTCTATATCACCCGAAAACCGAAGTGCCCGAGGTGCGAGTCCCGGCGAGTGGAGCGCCGCGCGAGGGTGATGAAACGGACTGTCAGTGAAAGATCAACGGCTACGTGGAGTTGCGACGAAACGGCGGGTTCCTATATAGATGCTCCCAACTCGCCTCGGCTCCACTTCGTTCGTAGGACACTTGGCGGATTGGCGAAAACCCGGATGAGAGGTGGACTGCCTCTAGCCCTTGCGAGCCTTTGGTTGTCGACGGGAGTCACCGCTCGCGCTCAGCCGCCCCTCGTGGTGAAGCCAGGCTCGCTCTCCCCCCTCCTCGCCGAAGCTACCGATGTCGGCCGCGCACCTGCGACTGAGCAGCACAAGGTCGTCATCGGGCTCGGGCTTCGCAACCGCCAGGATCTCGAAGCCTTCCTGATCGACGTCCAGGATCCGAGCTCACCGAACTACCGGCGCTTCCTCAGTCAGGAGGCGTTCAACGCGCTCTATTCCCCTACCGTCGCTGACGAGGAGGCATTGATCTCGTACCTCCTGGCCAAGGGCTTCAGAATCGTGGAGCGTTACCCCAACCGGCTCCTGGTCGGAGGGGTGGGAACCGTGGCGGCGATAGAACGCGCCTTCTCCGTCGAGATCCATACCGTCATGCGGGCAGGGCAGCGGCACTACGCGGCCGTGAACGAGCCTTCGCTCCCGGGCGAGCTTGCCCCCGTCGTCGTCGGCGCGATTGGTCTGGACGATCTCAACGAGATGCATCCTCACGTGCAGGTATCGGGGGAACCCCACGCTGCTCTCGGCAGCAATTGTTGCCACTTGAGCCCAAACGACGTCGCCGCCTTCTACGACAACACGGCAGGCGACGATGGAACAGGGCAGACCATCGTGATCGCCGGTGCGTTCGCATGGCGAGACAGCGACAACGCGAGTTTCAGCAGCCAGTGGGGACTCCCACCGCTCCCCGCGGGCAGCGGCCAGATTTGCACCGGATCCGTGGGGGCGAGCGGCTGTCAGTTCAGCACCGCGGACTCCATCGAGGCCGCTCTCGACGCCGAGTATGCCCACGGAACTGCTCCCGGGGCGCGGATTCTGAACTACATGGCCGCGTCCAGCTCCTTCAGCGACTTCACCCCGATGTACAATCGGATCGTCACCGATGACCCAGGCAACGTGGTGACAACGAGCTGGGGCGCATGCGAGGCTGGCCTGCCGCTGTCCCTCCAGCAGATCGATGACGACATCTTCGCGAACGGGAACGCGGTGGGCCAATCGTGGTTCGCGGCCTCGGGGGACAGTGGCAGTCGGGACTGCAAGAGAATTCTCACCGTGGACCATCCGTCGAACTCCCCACACGTCACGGGCGTCGGTGGGACGACTCCGACCTGTAGTGGGGGCATGACTCCCTCGAGTCCGGGATGCGCCGGGTATGGGTCGGAGAGCGGCTGGAGCGGTTCGGGTGGCGGGATCAGTCAAGTCTTTGCCCGGCCGGCGTTTCAGACCGGCTGCGGCGTGCCACCGGGCTCGCAGCGTCTCGTTCCCGATGTCGCGCTGGAGGCGAACCCCTCGCCCGGCAACTACGTTCTCGAAGGAGGCGTGTGGTATCTCGTTGGCGGCACCTCCGACGCGGCGCCCCAGTGGGCCGGTTTCTTCGCTGACCTGGGCCACAGGGTGGGTGGGACGGGCCTCGGGAACCCTGGCGCCGTGCTCTATGGGCTCTGCGGAACGGCGGCGTTCCACGACATCACGTCTGGTTCCAACGGCGCCTACAGCGCTGGCCCGGGCTACGACCTCGTGACCGGCCTCGGCACGATCGAAGCGAAGAACTTCCTGGCGCTGACCGCACCGAGTACGACCACGACAACACGGCCCGTGACGACCACCACGAGCACCGTACCGAGCCTCGTCAGGTGCGGCGATGTGGACGGCGACGGATCCGTGAACGTCGGTGACGCGCTGATTGTAGCGCAGTTCGACCTGGGTCTGCGGCAGTGCGGCCAGATCCCATTCACGCATCCGCAGGTCTGCGATGTCAATCGCGACGGCGCCTGCAACATTGGGGACGCCCTGAGGATAGCTCAGTGCGACGTCGGCTTGATCAGCTGCACCTTCAACTGCAACCCCTTCATGTGCCCGTGTCCGAACCGCCATCGGAGCTTTTGCACGAAGGACACGTTCGTCACGACGTCCCGCCGGGTCGAGGTGAAGTTCGAGGCGCTCGATCCGAGCCTTTTCTCTTCCCGTTTGCCGACGAGTGTCGCCACTCGCGAAACTACGGAGCGAAAAAAATGCGAGGAGGGGGACTTGAACCCGACGCGGAGGCCGAAAAGGTGAGGTTTTTCGCAGGTCGGTGTTGCGCCGTATGTCGCCGTTCAGCCCCGTTTGGCCCCCAGGGGGCCAATCTTGCTAGCGGGTAGCCGGCCGCTCCAGAGGCCGTTTGCAGCTCGCCCCAACAGACGAGGACTGATGGCCGCCGTATGCATCACAATCGGTCCCACAGGCTCCTGCGGGGCAGGGCGGGGTGCCTTTCGCGGGTCCCTGGAGACGTAAGGCCCCCCGGAGCACCACCAGATGACGGCGACGCCCAGCGAGCAGCACGACGACGACGGTCGCAACGACCAGCAGCACGACACTGCCTGGGGAGATGTGTCAGACCGATGCCGACTGCAACGATGGGAACGGTTGCACCCACGACGCCTGCGTGAACCGGACGTGCGTCCACGTCTGCATCTGTGTCGCCGCCAACGGCGCACCCGCCTGCTGCCCAGGACCAGCCGCCCTCTGCGTCAGGCCGTGCGGGAGCGACGCTTCGGGGGCGTGTGGCGGGCGCTGTCCATCGGGCGCCACGTGTGAGCCCGTTCCGGGTCGACGACGTGCAGCACGTCGTGATGGACTCAAGCGCACGCTGAGCGACAGCAGGGTTCTCGACCACCCCGCGTCAGGGTGCCAGGTCGAGATCGGCTCCTGCGCGTAAGCGAGGAAGGAAGCCAAGATGAGCTTGCTCGCGGCCACAATTCTCCTCGCCCAGCCTCACTGCTCCCCGAGCGCGACGGGGAGCGTTGACTGCTGGGACGCAAAGAAGGGCGGCGCTCTGGTCCTCAAGGTCGAGCCGAACCTCTTCGGCGGCTTCGACCTCCGCGAGAGCAACGGGAAGCTTGTGCGGGGTGAGAAGACGGCCGGCGGGGAGACGGCGTGATCTACTTCGTGGAGCAGATCGAGGACGAAGACCAGCGGTTGCGGGCCGGGGGGCGCCGCGACGTAAAGCCTCAGTCGTCAATCGCCCTTGCCCAGCGCAGTCGGGTCACGTTGTACGGCCCGCCGACGTTGAAGCTGACCGGGGGCAACCGAGCGCAGCATGCCGGCGAGCTTGCTTCGTAGCGCCGGATTCGGCTCTCTCGACACGCAGTCGGCGTACCAGTCCATGTCGTTCGTCAGCAACCCGCTGACGCCGCTGTCCCGACCCGTTTCGCTGGGAGAAGGCACCGCGACCATGCAGCCACCGAGCCTGACCACCTTCTCATCTGCGGGCTTGCCACCGACTGGCGCATCCGGGCTCCCCGCAAGAGCAACCGTGACAAGCACGGTCGAAGCCAGGAACCCGACAGCGAGGCGTCTCATTCCAACTCTTCCCGGCGGGATGCTGTTACAAGCCACGGGCGGTCGTCAAGGGCGCTGGAGAAGAGGCGAAGCGCGGCACGCGGGGGGCGACACGAGTACACGAGTCGGCAGAAGGGCGGCGCTTCGGTCCTCAAGGTCGAGGCCAGCCGCTTCGGTGACTTCGACCTTCGTCACACTCCGCTTACCTTCCTCTGGCACCGCTCAACTTTGCCATCGCTGTGGGAGTGCCGCGTCGTGCAGGAGGGGCGAAGGCAGTGAACCGCC
>Ga0209056_10006652_pt1 | contig 11931 bp, 8 predicted proteins | sample GraSoiAngelo_114_FD_185876 | JGI IMG/M metagenome (GOLD analysis project Ga0209056, IMG submission 185876) | Grasslands soil microbial communities from the Angelo Coastal Reserve, California, USA - 14_0903_13_40cm (SPAdes) (version 2) | ecosystem: Environmental > Terrestrial > Soil > Grasslands ... | reverse complement strand
GACGAGTAACGAAATGAGAATTCCTGGTGAAGATGCTGATGGGGTGGTAAACGCTATTGCCTACCTGGGTGAAAAAGTGGAAGGCAAACCGATACCTGTGAAGGAAGGCAATGAGGTTGTAGTCGTCGGCGGGGGATTTACTGCCTTTGACTGTACACGCACCTCGCTACGCCTGGCAGCGAAAGTGCATACGATGTACCGCCGTTCACGCAACGAGATGGGTGCTACCTTTGAAGAGGTTGAGGATGGCGAAGCCGAAGGTACAGACATGCAACTTTATGTCAGCCCGACTCGCGTCGTGACTGAAAATGGCGTGGTGACGGGCATTGAATTTCAGAAAAACAAACTTGGTGAGCCGGATGCCAGTGGCCGTCGTCGTCCAGTCCCCATTCCGGGTTCAGAATTTGTTGTTGAGTGCGATACTGTCATTCCTGCCATTGGACAGGCCGTTGATAAAAAAGTACTCGATGAGAAATCGGGTGTGAAGTGGACAAAGTGGGGTACTCTCCAGACAGATCCACATAATTACATGTCGGATCGCTACGGTGTTTTTGCTGGTGGTGATGCGCAGATGGGCGCAAAGACTATTATCGAATGTGTTGCCCAAGGTAAGCTAGGTGCACGTTCGATTCATGCGTTTCTCAGCGGTGAAGATATGAAGGATGTAGCTCGCCGCCTGGAACTCGAAGAGCGCAAACCCGACCTTTTTGATATTGTGCCATATAAGCCAGTAGAGCCAAAAGTTAAAATGCCCATGCTTCCTTACGAGGAGCGCCATCGCAACTTCAAGCTGATTGAGTTAGGCTACTTGCAAGAGCAAGCCGAGCGCGAATCGGCTCGTTGCTTACAGTGCGCCTGTCCCGCGGCTGGGCAATGTGATCTGCAAAAGTACAGTATCGAGCATGGCCTGGCTGATAACCGCTTCCATGACGGTGAGCCGAGTGACTATCACGATTACGAACTTGACATGTCACATAGCTTCATCCTTCGCGACCCCAATAAGTGCATCAATTGCACGCAGTGTGTGCGTGTTTGTCACGACGTAATCGGTCCGGACTGCTACGGTATGTTTGGTAAGGGCTTTGATACGATTGTCTCTACACCTTTCAATGTTAGCCTGCACGATACAGACTGCGTTTCTTGTGGCGCCTGTGTGCAGGTCTGTCCCACGGGATCGTTGATGATGGCCGAGCGTACACTGAAACGTTACGCCTTTGCCTTGGATCGTTGTATCTTCTGCGGCGACTGCGTAGAGGTCTGTCCACACGGTGCTTTAGGTGAGACGCCGAATTTTGAGCTGTCGTTCTTCAATCGTTTCGGTCCTGATGTGACTCTGGAGAAGGGCGATCTTGCGGTTGCTCCAAACTACCTGGTGCGCCAACGCCTGCCGCGAGGTAAGAAGGAGGTACCAGTGATGAGTCCGCTTGTACGCCCACTGCCAGCGCGAGGCATTCGTGAGTAATTCATTCAACCCAAAAGTTACATTGTTTCAATAATAGTGATGGGTTCTTCTTCGTTCAGCTTTTCCTCGCCTTTGATACTACGTAAGAGTATCAGTGCGATAAGCGGGTAGATGATGACCGAGAGTAGGCCAGAAGCTACGAGCGCAGCACTGATTGCGGATGAGATCAAATGAAGTTGCTCACCAATTTGTGTAGCTGCGACTATAAACGTCAGCGAGGTCGCTTGCAGCAAGCCAGCAATAACTGTGTGCCTGTTATCCAGGAGCGGCCGGTACAGTACGGCGGGAATGCCTCGTACGAGCAATAAAGCAACCAGGAAAAGTGGCACGAGTACCAGGATTGAAATTTTTGAGAACAAAGCATACAGATTGAAATCTATTCCACTTGTGATGAAAAAGATTGGTACAAAAAAACCAAAGCCGATTGCTTCGAGTTTGACTCGAAGTAGTGGGCGTATTTCAGTTGTTTCCTTGTAAACGGATCTGAATGCAACTCCTGCTAGAAAGGCGCCAAGGATAGCTTCAGCCCCAAATCCATAAGCCAGGCCAACGAACCCGACCAGCAAGGTTAGAGCGAATCTAACACTAATTTGTGAAGTCGAATCCTGGAAGCGATGTAGCATTTTCATAAACCAGGTTGCCCGGTGTACACCGAAAATAACCAGCGAAATCAGAAGAATCAGGATAGCAAAAATCCCAAAAAAAGCTACTTTTATGAGTGGGCTGGTTATTTCACTTGAAAAGAAGAGCGAAATCAGAATGATCGAACCGAACTCACCGAACGTCGCGCCCGCAATGACGAGTTGTCCAAAGTCAGTGGAGCTTTCTTCGGCGTCCTTCAGTATGGGAATCACAACACCAAGCGAGGTAGAGACAAGAATAATGGCAATAAGCAGGGGTGAAGTGACCTCTCCGATCGCATAAAGTCCAAACCCGATACATGAAGCCAGTATGAATGAGATGAGGAAACCACTACCAACAATGATCGTGATCCATCCCCTTAACCGCTGCAAGTCGACTTCCAATCCAGAGAGGAAGAGCAAGTAAGAAAGCCCCAGGAGTGAGAGGAAACCCAGGAAAACATCTACATGTACCCAGTTCAGCACCTGCGGCCCAATGATAATCCCACCCACGATTTCCAAAACGACAGCAGGAAGAATATAAGCACGAGTGATATAGATCAGAAGTGGGGCCAGGCAGGCGACCACACCTACGAGAAACAGGTTGATTAAGACGGCTGAGACCATTGACATCTCTGGATACTGTTTCCTTTCGCTTATCGCTGCATTTCTGGTTGATGTTCAGCAGCCTATGACATGCATTTCTAAGTTGCTGACGAATACATGAAAGGGTTTCAATTTATCATTTTATCACAACAATTCCAAATAGTAATATGACATGTTTTCGGATAAGTTAAACCGGTGGCAAAGCATCAGGGTGCTGTCCCAGTGAAGGTTTTCTGGCAAATGACACCTGGCGACCAGCAGTGGTCCAAGTTTCAACGGAAATGTCAATCGGGTGATAAAATAGATATATTCGTTCTATAAAGCAAGCGCCGAGGAGTTCGATCAAATCTGAGATTCTTCGCTGCGCTCAGAATGACAATAAAGCAGGCACTGAGGAGTTCGATCAAATGGCAAGACAGCGTAGTCTGCGCTTCCCCAAAGGATTTTTATGGGGTACTGCATCTGCATCTTATCAATGTGAGGGTGGCAATACAAACAACCAATGGTATCGTTGGGAGCAACAAGGTCATATCCTCACAGGTGAACAGTGTGGAGAGGCTTGTAACTGGTGGGAGGACGCTGAACATGATTTTATGCTGGCTGAACAAATGGAGAACAACGCGTTAAGATTGAGCTTAGAATGGAGTCGTATCGAACCAGCAGTGGGACAGTGGGACAGTGGAGCTATAGACCGTTACCGGGCTATGCTCATGAATTTGCGTCAGCGCCTTTTAAAACCAATCGTTACATTACATCACTTCACCGACCCGATCTGGTTCTCGGAACTCGGTGGTTTTGCGGATGAGGCTAATATTCAGTACTTTGTGCGTTATGTGAGATATGCTGTTGAGAAGTTGCGAGATGTGTGTGATTTTTGGATTACGATCAATGAGCCAAACATTTATGCTGTTCTAGGTTATTTGATTGGTAGCTTCCCTCCTGGCGAACATGATTTAATGCGTACGATGGGCGTTTTGCGTAACCTGTTGCAAGCCCATGTCGAGGCATTTTATGCTATTCGAGATCTGCAACCACGGGCAGAGATTGGCTATTGCTTGCACTATCACCTCTTTGACCCAGCCAATGAACTCTCTCCGCTAGATCGCAGTTCTGCAAGCTTGCAGGATACTTTCTTTAACTGGCAAGTCTTGCAGGCAGTGGAAACAGGTCGCTTTTTGTCCCCTCTCAAGCTGTTACTTCCTTCTATATCACATGCCCCAGGTTCCCGAGATTTTCACGGAGTGAATTATTACACCCGCGAAATAGTGCGTTTTGATCCGACCAGGCCTGCTGAATTTTTCGGACGGCGTTTTGTACGTCCCAATAGCGTTCACAATGACCCAGGGAAAGATATCGACTTCGGTGAAATTTATCCATTTGGTTTATACCGCGTGCTGAAGTCAGTATATCAGCGTACAAGGGGTAACAAGCCGCTCTACATTACTGAGAACGGATTTAGCGATGCTTTAGACAATCGGCGTCCTCAGGCAATATTAGAGCATCTCGCCATGATCCATCGCGCAATCAGCGAAGGTATACCAGTGCGTGGTTATCTCCATTGGTCGCTGGTCGACAATTTCGAGTGGGCCGAGGGCTGGGGAGTGCGCTTTGGTCTGATTGAACTTGATCCTGAAACGCAAGAGCGTATACCTCGAAGTAGCGCAAGCATGTTTGGCGAAATCTGCCGCGCTAATGCTATTAGCGAGGAAATCGTCGAACGTTACGCACCTGGGGCCTTAGATACTATTTTTGGTGCGAGCGACGGCGCATCATACCAGGTCCCAGTTTAGCCTGCTTGTCATGTGCGTTGGCAACGTGCTACACTTCATAGTGGAACGTAGCTTGCTTCCAGGCTATGTCTCTCTATTTTTATTTTTGTACGAGGTTGGATTGATGAATAAAACTATCCTCATTTCCGAAATGCTGAGGTTCCATTTCGGCAGCAAGATATTTTGTTCCGATGGTGAAGATGGCGTATTGGCGCAAGTACTATTTGACCCTGCGACACGTAGTATGGCACATATAGGAGTGAAGCAAGGACGTCTATTCGGGAAAAATGTCTATCTCCCTTTTGATAGTGTTCTTTTGGCCACTGGAGAAGGCATAACTTTGCGTGTAAAGCGATCAGACGTATATGCAGCTACCAGCCAGGTGCCTGGATACGCAACCCTCACCCGTAAAAGCGTTGTTGAGAATACAATATCTGCTGCAAAAGGTTCACTGATGTTGGTAGCTGTGCATCCGACAAGCGGTGAACTGGTATATATAGTTGCGCACGAATTACGTTCAGGGCGGGATACTCTGCTTCAGCAAGAATATATCATAGCTCTTGCCTCCAATCGGGTAACGGTATCTATTACTGAGGAAAAGTTACGTTCTCTACCTCCCTATCGCCCAGACAGTGTTCTTCAGCAGGAGGTCGAATCAGCCTTATTTGATTTTACTCCGCTGCATATTGATCTCAAAGCCATCACCGTGCGTGTGATTGATAGTGTACTTTACCTGGATGGAAATGTCTCCAGTGCTCTTCGTTCAGATATCATGCTGGATCGGGTATCAGGTGTAAAAGGTCTGGCTGAAATTAAGAATCGTGTGGTAGCTGATGATACTCTAGCTGCAGACCTGGCGCTAGCATTGGGTCAAGATGCGCAAACACGCGATCTACCTATTGGTGTCTACCCACGTCTGGGAGTCGTGCGATTAAGTGGAGCGGTTCATAACGGTCTGCAGAAAGCCGCTGCCGGAGAAATAGCGGAAAACTTTCCAGGGGTTCGTTCTGTTACAAACGACCTGCTTGTTGATCCTAATGCGACTTTGCTCAATGTAATGTCTGCGCCAGAAGGTGGCGAAACCAAAGACGTAGTACCTGGGAAGTATATCAGACATACACAATAAAAAAGTTTCGAAACAGACAAGCGCTTCCAGCCAACTGTGCCACTGTTGTGGGGCGCGCAAAGAAGATCTCACCCTTGCTGATCGCATGTTTGTCTGCCCTGATCCCGACTGTGGCTATAGCGGGGACAGAGACCAGAATGCCGCTACGAACATCATTTTAGAGGCTCTTCGCGTGTTCGGCCTGAATGTGAACATGCCGTCTCGGGTAGTGGCTACGACCAGACGGAAAACGGCCTGGGGACCTGGAGTAAGACCAAAAAAGCACACGCTTTGGGGCATCCGGGGATGAACCAGGAACAACCAATCGAACACTTTGAATCACATTCGAGTATGAGAAAGGTAGCAGAAACACGACTATGTCCACACAACGCCGAGAAATCGCTGTCCAGGCATTGAAAGAACTCTGGCAAGAGTTGAAATTTGAGGGTAATCCACTTATCTTCGTCTCTCCGATGCAAAAAAAAATCCAATTAGAACACCATCCTGGGTTGCTCGATCAACTAGTAGCAAATGGCAAACAGCGAAAAAAGGTCCTTTCTGGGCAGCTTAAGAATTGGGAACTTCTTGATACTCCTGCTTATGCTCAAGGTTTGGCGGCATCTAGAGAAATTGGATTGCTACTTAAAGTTGACATGCTGCAACAAGCCGAGATAGGTGATCGTAACGCTATTGCGGCAGCTCCATGTAGCTGGATTTGTTATACTTTCAAAAGCGGTTGGAAAGCTCTCTCGGTCTATTTCTACGATTATGAAAACAATGAAGCTCACACACTTTCAGCCATTCCCAACGGGTGCCAGGATGAATGGTTGGCTTTTCTGAAGTTGATTGACGAGTTACATGATGATGTCTGGAGAAATACACGTCGCGGCTTTATTGAGATAATTGGTGGTAATGATGAGATTGCGGATGTTATCAGGAAGGCAACTGTTGATGATTTAATACTCAATGCTGAAACCTTAGAGCATGTGGCAACGCAACGGCACATTTACAGTCAAGAGATGTTGAAACGCTATGAATCTTTACAATTGCCTCGTCTACGTACAGTTTTGTTGATTGGTTCTGCAGGAACGGGTAAGACAACACTACTCAAGGTAGAAGGTGCCTCTCATGCGAAACATGGTGGGTATGTAAGTTATATCTGCCCCCCACCCAATAGTCGTAATTCCAATGCCTGGCAGCAACTCACCAACGCCTTGCAGCTAGCAGCAGAAAGTAAGATCCCCGCACTGATCCTGGTCGAAGATTTTGAAATATTTGTTTCCAGTGCGTCTGAGTTGCAAAACGTGCTGGATATTCTGGACGGAGTAGGCACACCTGATAATCCCGCGGGCACGTTATTGCTAGCAACCAGTAATGAACCCGAGAAGATCGATGCTCGGATTCGCGATCGATCGGGACGTATCGATGCCATAATTGAACTAGGACTGGTTGAAGAAGTTGAGCTTGCTATTCGTTTTCTCAAACATTTCCTTAGTTCTGCATATCGCGAGGAAGAGCACGCGCCGCTAGCTTCACAGCTGCTTAAGCAGCCTGGAAGTCATTTTCGTGAAGTGTGTATTGCTGCTACACTGCGCGCAATGGAGCAAGACCGTACTGATGTCTCAGGCGAAGACATATTGTGGGCACATGAAACGATTCTCACCGGGAGGGCAATCGCTGCGGAACCGGAAAGATACACGCCTACTCCGATTCATAAGCGTGGGGGATATTTTGGGCGGAAGCATTGATTATTAGCTTAACAGTGCTTGATCCAGATCGTAAAGAATGTCGTTCACATCCTCAATCCCTACTGAGAGGCGAATACAACCATCTGTGATGCCGAATGTCTGGCGTTCGCCAGTAGTTAAATTGCGGTGCGAAGACATGGCTGGATAACTCACCTCGGAGTACACATCGCCGAGTGTTGTTGCTGGCAGGCAGAGTTGTAGCCTATCCATAAATCGATAAGCGGCTTCGCGGTTCTGTTCTTTCAACTCAAAAGCGAGTAGTCCTCCATAGCGCTGATTAATGAGTAAGCGGCTAGCGAGATCGTGTTGTGGATGATTGGGTAAACCTGGATAATGCACACATTCAACTGCTTGATGCTTTTGTAAGAACTGTGAGATCTCTAAAGCATTGTTGCATTGTCGTTCCATGCGCAGGGCTAATGTCTTAAGACCACGGGTTATTAGATATGAGTCAAATGGACTGAGCATCGCACCTAACATTGTTGCGTAGCCATGCAATTGCTCAACGACATTATTACGGGCGCTTATCACGACGCCAGCAGTAGCATCACCGTGACCACCCAGATATTTCGTCGCGCTATGTATCACCATATCAAAGCCGTGATCAATCGGTTTGACTAGATATGGCGTAGTAAAGGTGCTATCAACAATACTAACTGCTCCTACTTCTTTTGCGATTGCGCTGATGACATCAAGGTCGATTACTTTGGCCAACGGATTGGAGAGCGTTTCTACATAAATAACATCTGGTTGCTCTGCCCTGACGATTTCAATCACGTTGGGGCTGCATAGATCATGCAACACGACCTCGACCCCAACAGGAACAAAAACCGTGCGTAACATTCCAATTGTTGGGCCATAGAGGTCTTGCGCAGCCAGTATTTTTGATCCAGGAGCAAGCCCCACTGCAAGCAATGCTGCATGAATAGCCGCCATACCCGAACCAAACACGACTGCTCCAACACCTTTCTCGGCCTGTGTCATGACGTTTTCTAGTGTCTGTGCATTTGGATTCCCTTGACGAGCATAGACATATGCTGGTTCTCCAGATGGAGAGCTACCACTGAATGCCTGGTCCAGCATCTCAGCATTACGATGCAGATAGGTAGTGCTGGTAGAAATGGGTTCTACAGTGGGTTTACCGGAGTTGTGTGTCGTGCGATTAAGTCTATTACTATGTACAAGTAACGTGTCAAGTGCCAATGATGAGTAATCGAATTGCTTCATGATGTTCCTCTCGCAGAGCTAGACATAAGGGACCGTCCCAGGTCTCCAACAGCCAGGGAAGCGCAGGCATACATGAATGGGAGCCAGTATGGAACGCCGAGTATGTCGGGTTGAAGATATGAGAATGCTCCCGCCGCCACAAGGGTCATTTCCACAAGTGTACCCGTAATGGCTGTCACAAGCGACAATAACAAATTTTGCCAGCCTCTTCCAGTTAGCAACCAGAAGTTGAAATAGATGAGGCTGAGTAGTATTGTCTTAGCTAGAGAGCTGATGGGGCTTGCTGCAATCACATAAGCAAGTAGAAGCCAGGCAAGTTCAGCAATGCTCGTAGTCAGTCGACGAGGACGACGCAAGTTGTGGATAAGGGGGTCAATAAGAGGATGGGAATACCCTATAGCGACAGCAGCAATTCCAAAGAGTAGTGGAACCCACCAGGCTACCCCCAAAAAAGCAGGTATGGAATATTGCTCGACATAACTATAGACATGAAAGGCGTCGAGCGCTGTACCAAGTATTGCCCCCAGTAGAAATAACCAGAGTATAGCCCGTCCATGGTGTAGATGCATGCAGTATTGTCCTCGTTTTGATCTTACCTTGTATTATACATGCCTTCTACTTCAGCAGCACAGGCCAAACGGTTGATTTAATAGGAGTCATTTTCTTTGTAGCACTTTTTTTTGCTTTATGAGATTTTGATGGCAGTGATGCCTGCGTTAGTACCGATGAAAATGCTGGTGCCAGAAATAGTTGGGGTCACGAAGCGATTCGCCGACCCAACATTCAATGATGCTACTAGCTGTCCACTGTTCATATTGAGAGCATGCATTACTCCATTTGAGAAACTGTAAACAGTGTGACCTCCTACCACGGGCGAACCAACTATATCCCCGGAGGCTTGCCAGCCCTGGTGCATATGACCACTTGTGTCAACAGTGATCTGGAGTACGCCATTCGTGCAGGGAACAAAGATCGTAGAGCCGACTAAGGCAGCACCACCAAATGAGCGGCATACACTCTGTTCGTCGATAGATCCTCCTATACCGCCGAGCTTACTCGCTTTCATTAGATATCCGTTGCCGTTTTTACCTGCTGCAAAGACGAAATTACCTGGCAGCAGTACCGGTCCCTGTGATCCCAGGTCCGCGTCGTTCGCGTTATCCTGTGCCCAACTCGTTGGCGCGAAAGCATCTAAAAGTTGCAGTGTGGGAGATAGCTTCAGAACGGAATCACTGTGATCCCATTGGCCACTGGTTATAGCACCGTTACCTACCGAGACATAGAGATTTCCCGATGCGTCTACGCTTGGCCCAGGAGTGGCCCAGATTCCTCCCTCGCGTGGCGTTGGAACTCTGTAAACGAGCAGCGGTCCCTGACCATTGGTACGGGAAGCGACGACGCGGCCAATATAATCGGAACAGTCGCCATCAAGCCCACCATAGGCAATATAGACCATTCCGTTCGCGAGGGTGAGAGCAGCGCGTTGTTGGTGTGCTTGTGGGTCCATACCATCGGTGTCAACCAGGCGGCGCACTTCCACCTGCCCCGTATTGGCATCCAGTCCAACCAGTATATGCGCAGGTCCGCTAATCTCCGCAACGGCGAATACCAGACCCGTTGCGGGATCATAAACGGGTGTACCGGTAATGCCAAGTGGATCAATATTCCCGCAAGGGAGCGAGGAGAGTGGCACAGGAGTGCCGACATTTGTGTGCCACAGTATGCTCCCCGAATTGGGATCCAGTGCGTAAAGCGAGTCTCCCTCTGTTGCAACGATGACGCGGTTGCCGACAACCAGCGGTTCCGCGTATACTGAACCGTCAAGTTGCGTGCTCCAGATTTTGCTCAAGTTATGAGGATCAGGGGTATCTGCAATATAACCTGTACGCTGGTTATTGGCATGATACGTAGTCCAATCAGTACTACTTGTCGTAGGTGTATTTGGTGTTGCAGTCGGTTGCGAGGTTGCTGTCAATGCAAGAGGTGTAATTGTCGGTGGCACATCCCCGTTTGAGGATGTAAGGCCGGTGCAGGCAGTTAGGAACACGAGCAGCAAGCTCATGCCTGCTATTGCCACATATTTAGCAGTACATCTCATGCTGTATTGGTTATCCTCTTTAAAAAAGAGGGAGGAGAAGACGTATGTTAGAGCTATGCTAATCAGCGCAGTAAAGAACACCAAAGTAAATTCAATGGCCATAGTACAGTTCTCTCTATCTTTCCAGTCTGTTGTAATTCACCAGGGTACATGCTTTTTAGTTAAACACGTTTAGTACGCATCCTTTTATCAAATCTATCCGAAGGTACTTCGCTACATTCCTTTGCAAAAGATTGTGAAGCTACTTTAACTGTAAGCCAAGCTGCTGGAGCAAACCCAGCGTGTCTTGATTGCTCCACAATTCAGCGAGCTTACCATTAGCAATACGAATGAAATCCATTCCGGTCATAGTCATTATCTTACCAGTTGCTGGAAGACCTGCGAATATTCCTAGATGAGTGCCTTGTAGTTCAAAACGAAAGGCCACTGTATCACCTTCGCTGATAATGTCTTCAATCGTGACATATGCATCAGGAAAAGCAGCACGAAAAGTCGCTACCTCGTGTTTTACGTCCTCAGGACCAGGTCGCAATTCTGGATGAGTATGATCTACAAAAGCAGAGATGGTCACTTCATCCGCAAGAGCTACATTCCCTGTATTGTAGAGTTCGACATATCTCCTGACCAGTGCCTTATTTGCTCCAGTATCCATAGCTTCTCCTTCTTGTTGATTATGTATCAGAATGATGCATATTAACTTTTTAATGCAGACATCAAAACATTCACCGAGGGCCGATAAATCGGCGATGGGCGAGATGAATCGGCCCCTACGGCTGGCTGGATTCATTTGTTCATCTGCGGAATTAATCATATTCAGTCACTGTAAATTGTAATGCTTGCAATCAAACAGGCCAAGACGCATAATTAGGATAGCGGCCGCGTTGATTGCCGCTAAATTGAATATAGCTGTTCGTGGAGGTGAAGTAAAGAATGAACGGAAAAATGAAGGCGGCCCTCAAAGCCGAGGCGGCGCCTGGAGCAACGATCGCTCTGGTTGATATTCCTCAAATTAATCCTCGAGACGTGTTGGTGGAGCTAAAAGCAGCTTCCATTTGTGGCACGGATTTGCATATCTATGAGTGGGATGCCTGGGCACAGAACCGTGTGAAGACGCCACGCATTTTTGGTCATGAATTTGCAGGAGAAGTTGTGGAGGTGGGAGAGGAAGTGAAAGAACTTGTCCCCGGTGATTTTGTCACAGCCGAAACGCATATTACCTGCGGACATTGTTATCAGTGTCGCACCGGGCAGGCGCACGTTTGCCGTAATGTGCAGATTTTAGGTGTAGATCGAGAC
>Ga0209056_10006649_pt1 | contig 11936 bp, 18 predicted proteins | sample GraSoiAngelo_114_FD_185876 | JGI IMG/M metagenome (GOLD analysis project Ga0209056, IMG submission 185876) | Grasslands soil microbial communities from the Angelo Coastal Reserve, California, USA - 14_0903_13_40cm (SPAdes) (version 2) | ecosystem: Environmental > Terrestrial > Soil > Grasslands... | reverse complement strand
CCTGTTTGTTCGAATTGAGCGTCGGGTCGCTGCTGTGGATCAGGGCGTCTGGATCGCTTGCGCCGACAACGGTTTCCTGTGCGTGCAGCGACATGCTGCCCACCAACAGAGCGGCCGCCAGTCGGAGGTGAAGACGACAAGGCATGCATTCCTCCTCTGAGGATCCGAATGGCGCCAGGCTAGCCCAATTCATAGTGCAGCGTTAGAGGATGTTCAGTCCCGTGCCCAACAGCCGATGTGCCCTCCCCGCGCAGGCCCCGAAGCTCTCCCGTTCCGGAGCCAGGGATGACGGAATAGGACTCCTTCGCCACGCCGTTCTCGAATACTCCCGTGCGTTGGAGCACGAAGCTGCCCGTTTTCCCTGCAACGTGCCCGATGACCCGCTCGAGGCCGACGAACGTGGCCGAGCCGTCGCTGCGGTACATCATCAAGTATTCGACGTGCGCCTCGCCCGCGATATCGCCGGTGAACGTCTTTGTGACGACGGCCCGAGTCAGCTTTGGCAGGTCCTGGCCCTCACTGTAAGGCTTCTCGTCCCAGCTCTCGATGGAGAATCGGGAGTTCGCAACGTTCTTCATGTTTCTACCTCGGCCAGGTGATCGGGTACATAAATACAGTTGCTAACGAATCGCGCTTAAGCTGCGGGCAACATGCATACAGGGCGCATGTTAGGCGCCCGCGACCTGTGGGTCCGGTAGACGGTGCCGCAGCAACACCACGCCGAAAACGATCATCCACAAGGGCAGCAGATAGTTGTTGATGGCCGCGACTGGGGCCACAACGGCGGTCACGTTGCGAAACATGCCGATGAACCCAGCGCAGGCGACGGCGACCCCGAGGACGGCCACCCAATGCGGCGTCGCACGGAACCGCAGCAACGTCCAACTGGACAGCAGAAAGAACATGTTAACGCTCAACTCACCCAAGAACTCACCGATGTAGTTGCCCAAGTAGGTATTTAAGCCGTCGAACACGGCCGCGATGACTTGCTGTTGCTCCGCGGTTGCGGTTCGCTGCAGCTGGGCCAGGTGCCAGTGCACACTGGGCCAGCGCATCAGACCGAGCATCATACTGATCGCCGCCAGGGCGGCACATTGCATGGCGAGGAGCATGGCCCCTGGATAGAAGCGCCGCAGCGCGCAATATGCGCCGACGCCTGCGGGAAGCCAGATGAGAGGCAAGAAGGCATACAGCGCCCACGCCGCACGACCGGGAGTGCCGGTGGCGAGCAGCCGGGGGAGTACCGTGTTCGCTGGACCGTCCAGTATGGCGGGGTAATCGAAGCGGGCAGCGAGGAACGAGAAGACCGCCATGAACGCAATGGCGCCGAAGACGAGAGCCAGCCCGCCAACTCGGACGGTCGTAATCGCTTTCACCGCAGCCTCGGATCGTGGAGCCGAGCGTCTATGGCTCGATCTGCGCTAGGACAAGCGAACTATCGCGACGCTCGACGACACCTGCCCAATGGCCGCACGGTTTCTTCGCGTCGTAAAACCACGTCGCCTTCTCTTCGGTCATGGTCTTGAAGATGGCCGGCACTGACTGGCCCTTCGGCCTTAAAGGATAATCGTGGATGGTGCCGTGGATGCGGCTCGCCGGTGTCGGGCCAGGGTCTAGAGCCATGCAGCCCCAAAGCCTGACGTGCCTCCCGAGGAGTTCGGGACCCCACTTCACGAAGTTCGGAATGCTCCAGAAGCTGTATTGGCCGATCTCGCTCACGATGGACCCGGGCGATGTCCCCGCCGCTTTGAGCGCGTCGAGACGTGCTCGCAGGAGGCGCTCGACGCATGCGTGCACAACCGAAGCGTAATCTTGGTGCAGAACCGAAGTTGCATTTTGACAATTGTTGCGTTCAACCATGAAAGGCCGTTCCGTATCGACGAGCGCTTCCTTGTTGCGGCCCGTCAAAGTCGCTTCGAGATGACCCGTCAGTTGGTCAACGTCCGTTGTCAGCCGCATCAGGTCTGGTGACGCGCAGGTCTCTCGCTCAGCGCCAGTGAGCCGTTTCCCGCCGCAGTCGACGACAGATCGGACCGTCTGCCCCATCGCTGGCGCCTGAAGCAACAAGCACACAAGGAGCACCATCGTCCCGCGGCACATTTCCCACCTCCTGTGCGGCGCCGCCTATCGGATCGCCCGACCCTAACTCACCTTGATGACGACCTTGCCTTTGGCGCGCCCCGTTTCGAGGTAAGCCCAAGCCTCTTTGGTGGCTTCGAACGGGAAGATCCGATCCATGACCTGCCGGATGCTGCCGGATTCAATGAGGGATGTGATCTTGCTCAACTGCTCGCCGTTCGCTCGCATGAAAACAAACGAGTAGCTCACGCCGTGGTGCTTGGCCTTCGTCCGGATGCCAAAGCTCAAAAGGCGCATGCCTTGTTGCAAGAACCAGTTCGACCCGTTCTCCTTCGCGAACGCTACATCCGGCGGACCGGAGATGGAAATGAGCTTTCCACCGGGCTTCAGCACCTTGAGGGACTTTTCGAGCGTGTCCTTGCCAAGACTGTTCAGGACGACGTCGTAGCCGCTCAGGACCTTCTCGAAATCTTCTTTCTTGTAGTCGATGACGACATCCGCGCCGAGACTTTTGACCAGATCGACATTCGCTGTGCTCGTCGTAGTCGCCACCGTTGCGCCGATGTGCTTTGCCAGTTGAATGGCGAATGTGCCTACTCCACCGGAACCCGCGTGGATCAGGACTTTTTGGCCCTTCTTCAGGTTGGCGCGTTCAATCAGTACTTGCCAAGCTGTCAGACCCACCAGCGGGATGGACGCTGCCTCTTCCATGGTGAGATTCTTGGGCTTCAACGCCACGTCAGCTTCATTCATGGCGATGAATTCCGCGAACGTCCCGATCCGGTCCTGATGCGGCCGCGCATATACCTCGTCGCCCGGCTTGAACCGTCGCACTTTGGACCCGACACGGACTACGACCCCGGCCACGTCGTTGCCGAGAATCAGCGGCAAGCGATAGGGCAGAATAAGTTTGAACTCGCCGTCCCTAATCTTGGAATCCAGCTGGTTTAAGCTGGCTGCGTGGACTTGGACCAGTACATCATCGTCCCGGACTTCCGGTTCCGGCATTTCGCCGAGACGTACTGCGCTCTTGCTCTTATAACGATCGACGACGAATGCCTTCATGGCCTTGCTGTCATGCAATGGGGCAGCTTCAAGCGCTTGTTAGGCGGCGACCGCTTCAACCAACCACAACAGTCCGAGAAGCAGTAGAGCAAGACCAGCGGCCACACCCCAATAGTTTGAGCGCTTGGCCTCCGTTTCCAATACCGCTTGCGTCGGATTGTTCGGATTGTACCAAACCCCAACCTCCGCCCCGACGTGGTAGCGCTTCGATAGAGCCGCGGTGTATACGCTGGAACTGCCCCACGACTCTGGTGGCGGCCCGCTGAGGGAAACCCGACTCCCTTCGTACGGCCGGCCATGGACCGAGTAGTGATACCGAATGCGCGCCAACGCTCGGGGCCACGGCGTGCCGCGCGGACCCGCCTCGAAATAGGCTCCCGGCACTGCTCCTACGATCGTCCCGGTGCAGCGCGCCCAGGATCTCGTCGCGCGTGCGCGGGTCAGGAGGCGCACTTGTGCGGCTGTCACGCTGAGGCCCGCGGCGCTGATTATGCTGGGCGCGACGAGAGGGAGAATTAGCATCGAACAACACCAGACATTGGGTCGCCCCCTAACGGCGCAGTCGGATCCGTACGAGACATCAGAACGAGGTCGGCACGCTGGTCCCATCCGAGGTGAGCCCAAAAGGCCAAGGCCTCGGTGTTGTCAGCACGGACCATCAGGTGACACTTGTGAATTCCTTGAGTGCCCAGCGCCTTCAGCACGTGCTCCGCGAGGGCCCTACCAACCCCTCGGCGGCGATGGCTCGGCGCAACGGCGAGGTGGTGAAGATAGCCGCGACGGCCGTCGTGTCCTCCCAGGACGGCGCCAAGCAGAGTGCGCCGTTCTCGAGCGACGAAGCTGGTCCCGGGATTGCGTTTGAGATAGTGCAGCACGGCCTCGCGCGAGTCTGCGCCTCGAAGGGCAAGGCCTTCGGTCTGCCGCCACAGAGCCATGGCGTCATCGTAGTCCGAGGGCTGAAATGGGACGATTTCCGTCATTTCAGGGATGGTCGTGAACGCCTAACAGATCGCGGTTAAGCTGCGGGCGCAACACCGGCGGGCGCAAGGAGGTGGAGCCGAGCGAAAGGCTGGGCGGCGAGGCAACGGAATTCTTCCCTACTTGCGAGCGCCCGGCAGCTTCAAGCGCTTGTTAGGCCGCGCGTTGCCGCCCCGCCCCTTTCTTGGTCTGAGCGTGAGAACCGAATAATGGAGACGAACAACGCCATCTGGATAACGCCGACATGAACGTAACTGTAGGGGCACGTCGAGATGCCGCGCTGCGATCAGGGGGATGCCCTCGCCGATAAGGGTTGGTATCACATGGAGGATGAAATCGTCGATCTCGTTCTCATCGAGAAAGGATGCGATGAGCCCCGCCCCACCCATCATCCAGATATCCTTCCCGGGCGTCGCGCGCAGGCGCCTCGCAAATGCCGGAATCGCCTCTGTGACGAACTCGACGGGCGGCGCCGCCGATGACGGTGGATGATGTGAGAAGATGTAGTTCTTGACCTTTGGGTCGAATGCGGCGCCCTTGATTCCTTGCTTCTGGAACTCGAGCGCGACGTCGTAGGTCTTGCGTCCCCAGAGAATCGTATCGATGGAACGGTAGAACGCACGTATGCCATAATCGCCGGCGGCACGGGGACGGTTCAGCCAGTCGACGTTGCCATCGGGGCGGGCAATGTAGCCGTCTGCGCTGGTCGCGATGTAGACGATGATCTTGCGCATGACGCTCTTCGTAGCGCGGCCTAACGGATCGCGCTTCAGCTGCGGCGCCTGGTTTGGTTCGACACAAATGGAATTCTACCCTGACAAGCGGGCGCCGCCAGCTGCAAGCGCATGTTAGGCAGCACGCGCCGCAGCGATCTGCGTGCGGTCGCGGCCAGATTACTGCCCACCCTTCAGAGCGGCCACCGCTCCGAGCAGCGTTAGCAGCGCCGCCAGCATCCCGCTGCCGACGGTTACGATGTTTGCCCCGTAGGCGATCAAGGTGGCAAGCGTGCCGTTGGGCGACAGCGCGCGTACGCCGGTAATACCCTGGACGAGAACGGCAGTACTGAAGGCATATGCGGTCACAAGGAGCGACCAGCAGAGGGCACTCTTCTGGCGCGGCGGTAGGACGAGGAGGGGGAACACCGCACCTGTTGCCAGCAGCCACACGCCGGCGAGCAGCAATGCTGCATGTGCCGCACGCCAGGTCTGGGGCTGAGCGCGTGCGAGTTCTTCAGCGACGGCAGCAAGGCCGCAGAGGAGGCCGAGGAGCACCTCAGCTGCGCCGTGAAGAATGATGGGGCCGCGCTCGTTGTGGGTCACATGCTCTGGTGCTGCCTAAGGGATCGCGCTTAAGCTGCGGGCGAAGGGTTCGCGGGCGCAAGGCGGTCGAGCGGCAGACAAAGAGGCCAGCCAGCGAGGCAACGCAATTCTTCCCTACTCGTGAGCGCCCGGCAGCTTCAAGCGCTTCTTAGGCCGCACATTCCCTCACGGCGGCGGCAAACGGGTAGACTGCCAAGCGATCAACTCCCAGCCGCCAGCACTGCGCCGGTACACCGCCAGATACCGAATGCCGAACGCGCGGACTTGCCCTTCAGCTTGAACTCGCATCGCCGAGCGGCCTGTGACGACCGCGCTTGAGCCCAAGACCCGGACCTCGCGTGCCTCAGGCGCGATCGACGCGTACCGGAGGGTGCCGCTCCCCAAAAGCTGCAGGAGCTCCGCCCTCGTGTTCTGGGCACCGTCAGTATGGGTGTACGTAAGATCGGGGGCGAGGAGAGACGCGAGCGCACTCGTATCCGCATGCACCATGGCCGCAAACCGCCGATCCTCGGCCGCAAGAACCTGTCGGATGGCCGCGCTATCGCCTTGTGCGGCGGAGGGAAGGGCCCAGAGCACCCATACGGCAACGACGAATGGTGAGCGATGGTTCACGAGAGGTGCGGCCTAACGGATCGCGCTCCGCTCACTCATCTGGTCGGATGAAGTAACCGGATACTCGCCACCCTCGCTTCCCCTCAAGGACGGGGATCACCGTCTCCACCACTTGTCGATCACCCGATACGTTCGTCTCGAACTGGAAGAGCACGTACTGGCCCCGTGGCGCATTGGGGAGGTCAGTCGTATATCGGGCCATTATTGGGCGCCGTGTTCCGAACGGTTCAAAGGACCCGCGAGCCTTCTTTGCTGCTTGCACCCACTTCGCCTTAGTGACCGCGAGCTGAAACGTCAAAGCCGCCTCGTCCCAGCTCTGCTCGATCTGCCCCGTGTCCAAGAGGTCAAGCCAGGCATGGACGGCCGTCTCGGCGGCGCGGAGCGCCGCCGCAGTATCCGCGGACGTCTGACTGGCAAGCGGGGGTAGGACCAGCGTCACCAGAATCGCAACCACGACGGGGAGGCGGAGTGACAGTATTCCCATGGCAGTCCTCCAAGACGAGCGGCCGCCTAACGGATCGCCCTTAAGCTGCGGGCGACCCGCCCGCCGGCGCAAGCGGGGCACGTCTAGCGTGTCGACTTGATAAAGGCAGTCACCACCCTCGCAAATCGATCCGGCTCGTCCAGATACACGAAGTGCCCGCTATTCTCGAACTCGACATACCGAGCATGGGGGAGTTTCTCAGACAGCGGGCGCAAACCGGCGGGAATGGACGCGCCGTCGTGTTTACCGGCGATCACCAATGCCGGCATAGTCAGGGCCTCGAAACGTGTGAAGCGATAGCGATCCAACCCTGCCGCCATAACAGCTCGATTCACCTCCCAGCCGTAGACGACGTGCCGAGCCGTGTTGACGCTGTCGAGGCGCCGAGCGAGAGCCGAATCGACGAATACCGTCTGGAGATCGAACAGTCGGCGGTCGTCGCCAAGTCCATTTCGGGCCCGCAACTCGATATCACATTCGTTGCGCCTCGAGCCATCCGGAGCAAGCGTATCGTTGCGAGCTCGTTCATAGACGTCGGGACGCAGTGGCGCGAACCGCGCCAGGCGCAGGGGACATTGAACCTCCGTGTCCCATAGCCCCGCAACGATTATCACATGAGAGGTCGCGGTTGGGTACTTAGCCGCGTATTCGAGCGCCAAGACCGCGCCGAATGAGTGACCCATGACCACGATCTTGGGCGTATGCTTCACGTCCGCCCGGCGCAGCGAGTCCGCTTGGCAAACCTCAGCACCCCAGACCGCAGATCGATCCAAAAGAGACTGTCAATTCCGGGGATCATCCCCGTGTCGGGACATCCGGGCGCTAACTTGGGTAGCTCCGAGCCTCGCCACACGCCGATGGTGAACGAATCCGGTCCAGCAATAGGAGTCCCGACGTAATCAGTGTGCAGGAGGTGGCGCCGGGTGCGGAGGTCGATCACGATGAGACCTCGGTAATCAGGGCCCGTGCCGCTGTCTATGAAAAGCACGTCGCCGCGAAGGCCAAGGAAGTACTCGGCATCCTTGTTGCGCCACACGAAGTCGCCAGGGAGGCTGTCAGGTTCGCAACGACCAGAGGCTGCGGGCCGAACAAACAGATCGGACCCGACCTCCGTAGCGCGGCGTTGCACTACGATATAGCGACGGTGGTGGTAACAGACCACACGGTCGGTCTTATCCGCGCGGACGGGATCAAACGCGCCCACCTGCGCCGAAAGGTTGCCGGGCCTAGGGATTAGAGCAACGGAGGCTGAAAGGCACAGGAACTTCAAGGTCATGACGGCCGCCTAACGGATCGCGCCTAAGCTGCGGCGCACAGGTGGTCGATCACAAATGGAATTGTACCCTGACCGCCAGGCGCCGAGCTTCAAGCGCTTGTTTGGCAAGGGCGCCTCCCTCACCGACCGTCGAACGGTTTGTTGACGCACCGGAGGCCGTCGAGGGAGCTTTCGGAGAAGGCGTGCAGCTCCAGGTCAGCACGCCAAGCCTGGCTTGTGACCCGAAACGCCTCGCCTCTCTCGACCCCAGCACGGACGATCGCAGCGATACTCCCATCCGCCCGACCGCCGTAACTGCATGTTCCGCGGGCCAGAACGTAACCCGGAGAAAACGGAGGCAAGGGCTGCACGGCGATGATCTCCCAGATCAGGGAGTTCGAGGCGTCAGGGCGATAGACGCGCTCAAGCAACAGGACGCGCGCAATGCCATAGTAGGCTTCCCTGATTCTGAATTCAGCCGCCCACGCTGGCGTCCCTTCCGGAAGAATGAGCCAGCCGCTGATCGGGGCAAGGGCCGAGGGTGGCCTCGTGCCGGCGCCGTAGCGAAGGCCAACAAGGTCACTAGCGTTGAGACGCGATACGTCCCCTGATATCCGAGGAGTGGACGGCCCCGAATCGACGGCAAGTTGTGGCGCCGTGCTGGCGGTCGACGCGCGGTGGCGGGAGATCCGGGTTTCGCATGCCGCCGCGAGGCCGAGGGCAAACGTCATCAACGGTACCAGGTGATGCCTCCACATCGCGCCCGCCGCCTAACGGATCGCGCTTAAGCTGCGGCGGACAGCTCGAACAGTAGGGAACATGACGGTTCCTTTGAAAGCGGCGCCGCCAGCTTCAAGCGCATGTTAGGCAGCGACGAGACAACGGGATCAATCCCATTCTAAATACAGGTACCAGCTTCCACCCAGCAGCTTGTAGCATATGCCAGACCGATTGTCTCCTCGAGACTGATCGAGCGATTGGCACTGCGGCTCGAGTTGGGCATCAGAGTACGCGTACCCCTTTACTGACCCACTCGTAACCAAACCCTTGGTCTGCGCCATAAGGTAGATGATTCTCGGCTGGTCCTGCGGCCGCTGCAGCAGCCCCGCCTCAAGACCAAGACTCTTGAAAAGACCACGATACTGGTCCCAGCGATCCGGGCTGAAACCCAAGTCCGAGGCCGCTCGCGGCCAAGCGACGCTCTTCCGAGTCCAGGTGAAGTCTGGTGCGATGCGCACAAGTTCACTGTCGACGTGCGCCATGACTATCAACCGGTCGAAGAGAGGTTGATGCTGCCGCCAGCGGGCGCCGAGCTCCGAGTCGGTAGGAAAGGGACGCCGCACGTCTGCCATCACGAGGGCCTCGAAAGTCGAATCCCGGACCCGCTGTTGAGTCGCTGAATCTGTCGGGATCAGCCTGGATTGTGGCGTTTGCTTGCAGGCGACTGCGCTTACAGGAATCGCGACAAGAAGCGCGACCCGGAGTACTCTCTCGCGGGGCGTCACGTTGCCTGTGATCAGTGCTCGTCGGTCGCGCCTAACGAATCGCGCGCTTGTTAGACGGCGGCCTTAGCGCAGCGCATTCGCACAGAGCGGGCTGGGAGCAATCTGTGATCCGCCTGGGAGCGCGATCTGCCACCCGGCCGCCGTGGCTGGTACGAAGGCCCTAGTGCTCGGCGCTGCCATAATCCGTGGGGCCGATGGCGCTTGGACGCCCAGCGAGAGGCCCATCGCGCTCGTCCATGTGTAGATCCTCGTGTCGGCGCTGCCGTTAGCGTTGACACCGATGACTCGGAACGTTGCTGACACCGGTATGGTGACACATAACGCCGCCCCACTCATGGCGCCGAGGTCCAAGGACCAATAGCCGCCGGGCGTGGCTGGCTGATTGCTGGGGAAGCCGAGGATTTCGAGCGGGCTGCACGGCCCGGGCACGCAAGTCCCGTTCGTGACCAATAAGGTGACGCCGGCTCGCGGCTCCACCGTTGACGAGCAGGACAGGGCGACCAACAGGAGCGCGACCGCCCCAAGGACGTGGCGAGGCAACCGGAGTTCGATCACCGGGTGTGCGTGCAACATGGACCTGCCTCCACAGCGGACGTCATGGTCCACGCTAGGCGCTGGATCTGGAATGTCAAGGCGAGGCCGGCGCACAAACAGCGGTCTGGGGCCGCCGTCTAACGGATCGCGCTTAAGCTGCGGGCGACCCTCCCGCCGGCGCAAGGCGGTAGAACGGCAGAAACAAAAGCTGGGCGGCGAGGCAACGCAATTCTTCCCTACTTGGGAGCGCCCCCAGCTTCAAGCGCTTGTTAGGCCGCTCCCCCGAGGGCGATCCAGGGCTGATGACCGAAGAACGTGCGGATGTCCACAGAACTAGCACTAGACGTGTGATGCGTGCCGAAGTTCTTGAACGGGCCCATGAAGACGGTGGGACCACTGGGGGCTGTGCCGAACACGTAGTCGTATGCCTTGTGGACGTCATCGTGGACCCGCACCACTACAAACTCGCCGGCGATCGTGATGTTGCTTGAGACGGAGTATGGAAAGGGGTAGTGGTGGGCAAGATACTGTAGGACGCCCGACATGCCGGTGAATGGCAGGCACGAGGTAGAGACGGACACGATATTCGTCGCAGGCGACACGGCGCCAGCGAGTACGATGGCCGGGTCCTGCGGCATGATAATCCATCGACCGGACATGGCTACAAGGTAATTGGTGCTGGGTCTTCACGCACCTGTGGTGCTCTTCAAATGGGGCGCAGCCTAACGGATCGCGCTTAAGCTGCGGGCGCAATGGCCGCCGGCGCAAGGCGGTGGAGCGGCAGATAAAAAGGCTCGCCGGCGAGGCAACGCAATTCTTCCATACTTGTGAGCGCCCGGCAGCTTCAAGCGCATGTTAGGCGTCATTTCACCAGGTCTCCGGCATTTGAGTTCTGCCGGCGTGTGGGGCCTCTGCAGAAGCATTTTGTCCAATCCACAGCCGATTCCCATCGGGATCATCGATTCGGAACTCAGTCATGCCGTAGAAGGTGACGTCCAAATCAGGGACGACTAGACCATTTCTTTGTACTTGCTCGTGATACTCAGCAATGGCATCCGCATAGAAGTAGAGAACGGATGAGCGGGGAATGCCTGGGTGAACGTTGATTGACTCGTCCAGCATCAGGCGGCAGTCGCCAAAGCAGAGCATCGCCCAACGCCAACTGTCGTCTCTCTGCTCGACGGTGAAGCCGAGTTTTTGATAGAACTCGACACTCGCAGGCATGCTTCTTACTGGCAGCATGGGAATGAGCCGGTTCAGTTTCATTGGTGGCCCTCAGGACAGTGGTATGACGCCTAACGAATCGCGCTTAAGCTGCGGGCGACTGGCCCGCCGGCGCAAGACAAGTGGACGATAGTCCATGATAACACAACAGTTTCCTTTAGAACGAGAGCGCCCGTCAGCTAGGCAACATAACGCTTCCTTTAAGAGCAGCGCCGCCAGCTTCAAGCGCATGTTAGGCCGCATGCGCCGAGGAGATCGTCAGCTTGAACCCGTCCGGGTCCCGTAGCCGGAATATGCGCGCTCCCCAGGGCATGTCGGCAGGCTCCGATTCGAGAGTGCCACCGCGCTGCTTGATCGATTTGGCAATTTCGTCGACGTTCTGCTCCGTCGTGATCTGCAGCGAGAAGCCCTCGCCCTTGGTCCGATCCCATCCCTTGGCACCGTCATCCTGATTGATCAAGATCCGCACATCCCCTGCTCTGAGCGAAACCGCCCTTAGCCTTCCCTCGCGCTCGTGTTTTCGATCGACCTCGAAACCCACTACATCGCGGTACCAGGCCAGACTCTTATCGAGGTCCTTCACTGTCAGAGAAGCCTGGAGGCTGCGCGCGCGGAGGGACGCTGGCGCAGCGCCTGTGTCGGCTCGATCAGGCATTGGGTGCTGTGTGCTCATGATGTCTCTCGAATGACTCTCAGTTTGGAAACAGGGATCGTGTTTGCATGCGGCCCAACGGCTCGCGCTTAAGCTGCGGGCTCGCCCCGGCAGCCTTGTCCCAAACCAAAAGCCGGGTGACGACACCCTCGTTGCCGACGGCCAATAGCGCCAAGTCGCCGGACGATTGGGCGGCATACGCTGCCGGGACAAGAGTCGCCACTCGATT
>Ga0209056_10006648_pt1 | contig 11939 bp, 9 predicted proteins | sample GraSoiAngelo_114_FD_185876 | JGI IMG/M metagenome (GOLD analysis project Ga0209056, IMG submission 185876) | Grasslands soil microbial communities from the Angelo Coastal Reserve, California, USA - 14_0903_13_40cm (SPAdes) (version 2) | ecosystem: Environmental > Terrestrial > Soil > Grasslands ... | reverse complement strand
GAATCCGCCAACCCGCCCGACCTTGACATTGATGATTCGGCAAGCGCCGAGCTCGATGGCCTCTTCCGCGTCGCGTTTATGGCGAATGGATTCATCCAGGCAAATCGAAGTCTTCAGTTCGGGCTGCAGCTTTGAATGTTGAAAGATGTCGTCATCCCAAAGCGGCTGCTCAATCATGAGGAGATTGAAATCGTCGAACTTGCGCAAGTGCTCAAGGTCGTGCGGCCGGTATGCGGAATTGGCATCGCAGCTTAGCAGAATGCCGGGCCACTGCCGGCGGATTTTCGCAAGGACTTCCAGGTCCCAGCCCGGCTTCACCTTTATCTTGATCCGCTGATAGCCTGCCGCGAGTTCCGTTTCAATCTTCTTGATCAGCTGATCGTGCGAATCCTGAATGCCGATGGAAACGCCGCATGTGATCTCTTTTTGCGTGCCGCCGAGCAGTTTCCAGAGTGGCAGCTGCTTTTGCTGCGCTTCAGCGTCCCACAACGCGTTTTCGAGCGCGGCCTTGGCCATGTTGTGACCCCGCACTTTTGACATCAGGGTGGCGGCCTCCGTCGCTTGCCCGAGATGTTTTCCAACGAGAGCCGGGGCAAGAAAATCGCGGATCGTTGCCCACGCAGTATCAATCCATTCATAGCTGAAGAATGGACCCTCTCCGGCCACGCATTCCGCCCAGCCCTCAACTCCTTCGCAATGCACCGTCACTAGAAGCACGCGTCGGCTAGTGGTGCGCCCGAAGCTGGTCTCGAAGAAATGCTTCAGCGGCAGCTGCAGTTCCCGGAGTGTAATGGCTTCAATCTTCATTGAGCACTTTCTGCTTCAAATCGCTTGGCCTGCTGCCACATCGCCTCGAGTTCCTCCATGCCGGCGCCCTGAGGAGTGCGTCCGCTGTTGCGAAGCTGTTCTTCCATCCATTGGAAACGCCGTTTAAACTTTCGGTTAGTTTTCTTCAATGCCGATTCAGGATCAAGAGAAAGATACCGCGAGATGTTAACCAGAACGAAAAACAGATCCCCTACTTCTTCTTCGAGGCGATGCCGCAATGCTTCAGGCACCTGCGACTTACCTGAACCGGCAACTCCCTGGCCCTTGGGTGTTGGCGGGCAGGGAAGTTGACGTAACTCATCTTTCAGCTCCTCGGCCTCTTCTTCCAGCTTCTCGAACAGCCCCCCGATCTCCGGCCAATCGAATCCGACGTGCGCCGCCCGGGAGCTAAGCTTGTGCGCCTCAAGGAGCGCCGGCATCGCGGACGAAACCCCAGCCAACACTGATTCCGGATTCGCCGGCTCCGCGGATCTTCCCCCGCCTGCTTGCAGTCGCTTTCTCTTCTCCTCCGCCTTAAGCGCTTCCCAATTACGCAGTACGTCGGCGGAAGTCTCGGCGGTGACTTCACCAAACACATGCGGATGACGATGGATCAGCTTGCTTGACAGCCGATCGAGCACATCGTCAATCGAGAACCGGCTCTCCTCCTGCGCCATTTGCGAATAAAACAGCACTTGCAGCAGCAGATCGCCGAGTTCGCCGCTTAGTTCGTCCCAATCACGATTATCTATCGCTTCCAGAACCTCGTAAGCTTCTTCCAGCGTGTAGGGCTTGATGGAATCGAAGGTCTGCTCGCGGTCCCACGGACATCCGCCCGGCGCTCGCAATTTGGCCATGACGGAAACCGCGCGCTCAAAATGTTCACCAGTGGTGGGCATGAGTGAGACTGTAAACGACAGTTGAACCAAGGAGCAATCGCCCAGCAATGATTCGCCTGTGCGGGTACCGATCAGATGTGACTCTTAACTACCAGGAGAGGCGAGTTATAGCGAGGCCGCATCGGACAGGCGTTCGCATTCCTTGGCAATCGCCCAGTCTTCCTGGGCGCGAATCACCAGGACTCGCACCCTGGAACCAGTTGATGAGATTTCCGCGTCGGGCTTAGCCGATGAATTCCTGGCATCGTCCAGTTGAACACCAAGGAAACTGAACTTGCTGCAGGCCGCTTTGCGGACCTCGGGGGAATTCTCTCCGATGCCGGCCGTAAAAACCAGCGCATCCAGGCCACCGAGCGATGCTGCCATGGCCCCGATCCCGGCTTGCAGGCGATAAACAAAGATATCGAAGGCGAGTTGAGCCCGTTCATTGCCGACTCGCATAGCGTCAAGAACCTCGCGCATATCGCTCGATGCACCTGAAATCCCAAGTAATCCTGACTCGTGATTCAGCATGTGATCGACATTTTCAATGAGCGCCGCGTCTCTGGGATTACGTCTCGGGTCCCTTGGATCACCCCTCAAGATATGTATCAGAATCCCCGGATCAACTGAGCCCGACCGCGTTCCCATCATCAACCCTTCCAGAGGCGTGAAGCCCATCGTGGTGTCAATGCTCTTGCCGGCCTCGATTGCAGCGAGCGAGCATCCATTGCCGAGATGGCAGGTGATGATCTTGAGCGACGAAAGATCACGTTTAAGAAGTTGTGCTGTGCGATGTGCGCAGTATTCGTGATTGATCCCATGGAATCCATATCGGCGAATGCCGCGTTCATACCAAGCGTAGGGGAGGGGATAAACGAAAGCTTCGGGGGGCAGCGTGCGATGAAACCCAGTGTCGAATACTGCGATCTGGGGAATGTTGGGCAACAACTTCTCGATCAGTTCAATGCCTTCGAGCCCAGCCTGGTTGTGCAGAGGAGCGATGGCAGCGACGTTCTCTATCTCGCGTTTCACTTCCGGTGTGATGCGCACTGACAGTGTCAGCTTGCGGCCCCCGTGAACAATGCGATGGCCTGCAACAGCAATGCCGGAAGCAGACTTGAGGACAGCGGTGGACCCGCTCCACAGATTTTCCAGCATGGTTCCAACTGAAGCCCGGTGGACACCAGCTTTGCTCTGATGGCGAATCTCCTGTCCCGAACGATTGCGGATATGAAGGTCTTCTTTGTCACCACTCCACTCCAGCTTGCCTTCCCAGAGCGGGGGAACGGGATCGTCGCCGGAATCCGGCCCAAGTTCGAAGAGCGCGCTCTTTTGACTACTCGATCCGGAATTGAGGACGAGAATCTTCATGGGGAAGGATAGACCGGGCTGCAAGGCTCTGTAGGTTTTCCTTTGTGGCCTCCGTGGTTATTGGTTTTTCGTGCTTGCATCGTGAAAAGATCTTTTCACCACAAAGGGCAGAAAGCTACACGAAGGAAAAACACCGCGCTCAGTGTTCCCATTTCCAGTCCCGGATCTCCGGCAAATCTTCCCCGTGAATTCGGATGTATTCCTTGTGCTCGACCAATTTGTTGCGAAGATATTGCTTGAAGTGTCCTCCGATGCGCTGCAGCTTTGGCACACGATCAACCGCATCACCGGCGAGATGGAAGCGATCCAGGTCATTCAGTACCGTCATATCAAACGGCGTGGTCGTGGTGCCTTCTTCCTTGTATCCGCGAACGTGTAAGTTGTCATGATTATGCCGGCGATAGGTCAGGCGATGGATCAACCAGGGATAGCCGTGATAAGCGAAAATAACGGGCTTATCCACGGTGAACAGCGAGTCAAAGTCGTTGTCCGTAAGGCCGTGCGGATGCTCGGTCGAGGGCTGGATCGTCATCAAATCCACTACGTTAATTACCCGAATCTTCAGATCCGGAAAATGCTTTCGCAATAAGTTCACTGCTGCCAGAGTCTCGAGCGTGGGTATATCTCCCGCGCAGGCCATTACCACATCGGGTTCACTATCGTCATCACTGCTGGCCCAATCCCAAATACCGATTCCATTGGTGCAGTGCTCGATGGCCGAGTCCATATCGAGCCACTGCAGCTCCGGCTGCTTGCCCGCGACGATCACGTTGACATAATTGCGGCTGCGCAGACAATGATCGCCCACCGAGAGCAGGCAATTCGCGTCGGGCGGAAGATATACGCGCACCACGTCGGCCTTCTTGTTAACGACGTGGTCAATGAAGCCTGGGTCCTGGTGCGTAAATCCATTGTGGTCTTGCCGCCAGACATGAGAGGTCAACAAGTAGTTGAGCGAGGCAATGGGCCGGCGCCACTCAATTTCGCGAGTGACTTTTAGCCATTTGGCATGCTGATTGAACATCGAATCGATAATGTGAATGAACGCCTCATAGCAGGAGAAAAAGCCGTGCCGCCCGGTGAGCAGATAACCTTCCAGCCAGCCCTGGCACATATGCTCGCTGAGCATTTCAATCACGCGACCGTCACGCGACAGGTTTTCATCGACCGGATGGATCGGCTCCATCCACTTTTTGCCCGTAACTTCGTAAATAGCTTCCAGCCGGTTGGAGGCATTTTCGTCTGGCCCGAAGACGCGGAAGTTTTTAGATTCCATGTTCAGCTTCATTACATCGCGGAGGAATCCGCCCAGCACCCTCGTGGACTCTGCGAATTCCGCTCCTGGTCTTGTCACCTTGACGGCGTACTTTCTGAAATCTGGCATGAGCAGATCGCGCAGCAACAAGCCACCATTGGCATGTGGATTCGCGCTCATACGCCGGTCGCCCTTCGGAGGCAAGTCGGAAAGTTCCGATATCAGTTTGCCGTTATCATCAAACAATTCTTCCGGGCGGTAGCTGCGCATCCAGTCTTCCAAGATTTTCAGATGTTCCGGCTTGTGTTGCAGATCCGCAACCGGAACTTGATGGGCACGCCATGTTCCTTCCACAGGCTTTCCATCCACTGTTTTTGGTCCAGTCCAGCCCTTAGGCGTTCGCAGAACGATCATCGGCCACTCGGGAAGGTCTGTCCTTTTGGCCTGTCGGGCATCGTCTTGGATTCCATGAATTTCCTCGACAATGTGGTCCAGAGTCGCAGCCATCGCCTGGTGCATCTGCTCCGGTTCATGGCCTTCGAGGAAATACGGCTTCCATCCATATCCCGAGAACAATTTTGTGAGCGCGGCATCGGTCATGCGGCCTAATACCGTGGGATTGGCGATCTTGTATCCATTCAAATGAAGAATTGGAAGCACCGCGCCATCGTGTGCGGGATTAAGAAATTTGTTGATGTGCCAGCTCGTCGCGAGTGGCCCGGTTTCAGCTTCGCCATCGCCGACGACGCAGCAGACAAGCAGGTCGGGGTTATCGAACGCGGCTCCGCAAGCATGGCTCAACGAGTAGCCCAATTCGCCGCCTTCATGAATTGAACCGGGTGTTTCCGGTGCGGCATGACTGGGAATTCCGCCGGGAAACGAAAATTGCTTGAATAGATGGTGCAGACCGTCCTCATTCTGCTGAATAGTCGGATACAACTCGGTGTATGTACCCTCGAGATACGCGTTCGCCACCATGCCCGGACCGCCGTGCCCCGGGCCGCAGATGTAAATCGCGTTCAGGTCATATTTCCTGATTACGCGGGTGAAGTGTGCGTAGATGAAATTGAGACCCGGGGTGGTGCCCCAGTGTCCGAGAAGCCGCGGCTTAATGTGCTCGAGCTTCAGAGGTTCGCGCAGTAGAGGATTGGCGTACAAGTAAATCTGTCCAACGGAGAGATAATTTGCCGCCCGCCAATAGGCGTGGATTTTGGAAAGCTGCTCTTGCGATAAAGGCAAATGTGAAATGCCGGGCAGGGAATTCAGGGTCGTCATGGCAGCACCTCGTATAGCTCAATGATGAATCATGTGGGTCCCCGTTGTCTCACCCCCGATGAAAAACCCTGTTAAATACAATTGATCACCCTAAATTCGGTGCTGCGGTTCGGGGCGACGGTTACACCTCTTGGTAGTACAATCCTGCCACTCGGCTCAGGCCCAACTTCCTTAGTAGGGTCTGGAGCTGCTAGTCCGGAGGCCGGAATGAAGTTCTTCATGCGGTCTTTATTGATTCTCTTTGCCTTGTACGCCCTGGTGTTCGCAATTGGGGACGCCTATCTAGCGAAACTTGGTGCACCGCCAGCGGGCGCTCTGGTGTTCGTCATTGTACTGGTTGGCGTGCAGTACCTAATCGCGCCCTGGCTGATTGAGCACATTCTTGATATCCACTGGGAGGAGTACGGAGCGCAGCTTCCAGCGCCGAACCGCGCATTCGTTGAGCAACTTTGTTCGCAACGAGGATTGAAGGTTCCGCGCATTGGAATCATTAACAGTGGCACGCCCAACGCGTTTTCATTCGGCCGGGTTCGGAGTGATGCTCGTGTGGTTGTGACCAGCGGACTGCTAGATGTACTGACACCGGAAGAAGCGAATGCGGTACTAGCACACGAAATCGGCCACATCGAACACTGGGATTTCGTTGTGATGACTATCGCAGGTCTGGTTCCAGTTCTGCTGTACCAGCTTTACGTGTTCACCCGAGATGTCAAAAACGTTCGCGCGATAGCCTATAGCGCATACCTTTGCTATTGGGTCAGCCAGTACATTGTTCTTCTGTTAAACCGCACGCGCGAATACTTCGCCGACCACTACGCGGCGGAGGCAACGGGTATGCCGGACGCACTCTCGTCGGCGCTGATCAAAATTGCATATGGAATGGTGAAAGCGGATGGCGCTTACAGGGAGGCGAAGGAATTCAAATACAAAGAAAAGAGCGAACTGCGGCGCGAAGAAAGAATGGCGGGGACACTGGCTGTGATGGGAATTTCCAACTTACGCTCAGGGGCATCGCTGGCGCTAGCCGGCGCGAGTCCCAGCGAAGCAGTGGCGATCATGCGCTGGGACTTGGTCAATCCCTGGGCGAGGGTGTACGAAATGAGTTCCACGCATCCCCTAACTGCGTTGCGCGTGCGGGCCATGAATGCCGAGGCCGAAAATATGCACCAGACGATCCACTATCCGCTGCCCCAAGATCGCCGTACCGAGTGGGGTAACTTCTTCTTTGAGTTCTTGATCTGGATCCTGCCTTGGATATGCGCTGCACTACTGCTGTTTCGGATTACCGCCCGGCGTTGGCTTACGGGTTTTGGCTTTGACGTCCCTACGGGAGCCGAGCCGGCAATTCTAATCATTGGAGCCGCATCCTGGCTGCTGCGCATCTGGTACCGATATCACGGAGATTTCCAGGCAGAAACCGTTGGCCGGTTGCTCGAAGATGTCGAGGTGTCGCAAATGCGTCCACGGGCGGTCCGTCTCAGCGGAAAAATCGTGGGCCGCGGACTTCCGGGAGCGTTCTGGAGTCCTGATCTTGTGCTTCAGGATTCAACCGGAATCATCTTCATGCTGTACCGCCAGTCGATTCCGTTTGCGCGGTTCCTGTCCGCGATTACGGACGCCGACGAATGCATCGGCCAGCAGGTTGAGATAGAGGGCTGGTTTCGCCGAGGCTTGCGCCCTTACGTGGAGATGTCGAGGCTGTCAGCAGAAGGTGGACAGGTGCACCGCGCCTATTCGCGCTGGGTGCAGTACGCGGGCGCGGGCATTGCGCTGGTGATTGGCGTGCTCTGGCTGCTCGCTTGACACCGAAGGGCCCGGTTTGAGGGCCTCTTAGCCTCGATCAAGATTACGGCTTTTGCGGGGTCAATCCGCAAGCATCGTGCACGCGATTCAATTCGAGTCCCGCCGGCGAGAACTCCGCGATTCTTGGCCCATCGGGCGTGCGGAATTCAATTCGGAAAAGTCGCGCACGAAGTAACTCGCGAGTGGTGCCTTTGTCCATGGATAGAAAGTGGCCGTTGACCCAGTTCCAACTGTGGTCGCTGTGGGAGTCATCGGCACGCACTCGGACGCGCATTTGTGGTTGTCCCCAAAATCCAGGCCAGTCGGGCCGTGACAGCCTCACATTAGGACGGAAGTCAGCCAGTTTGAGCTTGCCATCGGTGCAATAGAGAATGACGCGCCCCTGCTCGTCCCTGTCGCCCGAGTTTGCCGCGGGCAATTCGAACCGCACTTTCTTGGCCGCGGTCATCGGGTCTTCCGCGCGGTATTCGGTCCAGTTGCCACCGGCGCTGGTTCCAACGTCGTGGCGGTCGGATTCTTGTCCGTTTGGATCGTAGTCACGATCCGGACGCGGCCGGTTTTGTGCGTATAGGGCAATGCTACACAGCACAAGCAGGATACCCGCTGCTTTCAGTAGCCTGGTGAATGCTCCGTTACTGCGAGTCATTGCAAGTGGCACAATTTTCTCCAATACTCGATCTAGTCAGAAACCTCTGCCTTCGCTAAACCCCACTCCAGCCAAGAAGTTGCGCTGAGAGGCGGCCGTTCTTTTTCCGGGAATATACACCTGTGAGTTCCAAAATTGACAGTAACGTACCTTCGTTTGATTGCTTTCTTCTTCAATCCGCTAGAGCCGCGGCGATGATGGCATGCAAGCCCAGCACAAAGGCAGCTCATCGCGTTTCGAAAACGCCGCGCGCAGAACTGCTCAGGGCCTCACGAGGAGGAAGCTTGAAAGCAAATGCGTCTGCCGCTTAGTTGAAGATCCACATCCGTCGGGGAATGGCGTTCCTGATCGTGATTAACGTGCGTTTGAGCATCGCGGGATGCGGCAGCGCAGGAACCAGCCCTTCCCGCCCGTACTCTGGCCTCCTTGGCGGTCACGCCTGCGAACTCTTCGATCATAGTTGGAAACACCCAGCAACTCACGGCGACCGGAACTTATTCGGATGGGAGTATGTCGAATCTCACCAGCTCGGTAAGCTGGACCTCTTCCGATTCCAGCATTACGACTGTGAGCAGCTCCGGCTTGGCCACCAGTCTGGCGCTCGGGACGGCGGTCGTCACGGCGACTTCAGGCAGCATCAATAACCACACAACCTGACAGTAAGTCCGGCGCTGGTTTCGATTGCTGTCACGCCAGCAGGTCCATCCATATTGGTTAACGGCACGCAGCAGTTCACTGCAACCGGAACATATTCCGACAGCAGCCAGCAGGACATTACCGGCAGCGTGACCTGGTCTTCCTCAGATACCAGCTTAGCCACAGTCCGCGGCACCGGGCTGGCTACAGGAGTTGCTGCCGGGAACGTCAACCTTCAGGCAAGGTCCGGAAGCATTAGCGGGTCAACGAGCTTGACGGTAAATCCTATTCTGGTTTCGCTTACGGTGACCGCAGCGTACTCCACCAACACGAGCACGCAATTCACCGTGACCGGAAATTTCAGTAACGGGAGCGCGCAGGATTACACGCAGCTAGTGAGCTGGTCGGCCCCCGGCTCGATCGCCTCGATTGACAACACTGGTCTGGCGACGGGACTGGCAATCGGCGGCGTGAGTGTTACTGCCACTTCCGGATCCATCAGTGGTTCGAGCAATCTCCAGGTGACTGCGCCGACACTACTTTCCATTCTGGTAACACCCAATAGCACTTCCGTGCCTCTGGGGATCAGCCAGAGCTTTACTGCAACCGGCGTTTTCAGCAACGGTGACTCTCAAGACTTGGCAGCTGCTGTTTGGAGTTCATCCGATGCCACCGAGGTCCCAATTGACAGCTCGGGGTCGGCGCAAACATTGGCGGTGGGAACGGTGACCAGCGCCACTTACGGATCCAGCACGGGAAGCACGAGTTTCACCGTGTTGCCAGCGGCGCTGGTTTCAATCGCCCTGAACCCAGCGAATTCATCTATTGCGTTTGGAACGACAGTGCAGCTAAGCCCCGTCGGAACATTTACAGACGGCAGCACACAGACACTTTCTCCCGTGCTATGGAACTCCGACGATCCGTGGCCTATATTGCCGTCAATGGGAGTGGTCTGGTCAGCGGAAATGCAGTTGGCTCGGCGAACATCTCCGCGACTTCAGGCTCGGTTACCGGTTCCACTTCGATTACCGTCATCCCGGCTGTAATTAGCTCGATTGCTGGTACGCCTGGCAGCGCGACAATTCCTGCGGGTGCAACCCAGCAATTCACCGCGACAGCGACATTCACAGACAGTTCCACCCAGGATGTAAGCACTCTAGCTATCTGGACTTCTTCATCGGGGAGCATTGCCAACATCAGCAGTTCGGGTTTGGCTGACAGTGGGGAGTTCGACAATGACCGCGAGTGTTGGCGCGGTGTCGGGCTCCGGAACCTTGAATGTAGGCCCGGCGGTTTTGCAGTCCATCACCATCAGTCCTCAGAACGCGACCATGGGGAAGGGAACATCACTGCAGTTTAGCGCCACTGGAAATTACAGCGACAGCAGCACTCAGGATCTGACTGCGCTGGTGACCTGGACCTCGTCAGATTCAACCGAGGTCTCGATCAACAGCACGGGCCTTGCGACCGGCCGGCAATTTGGCACGGTCACCATAGGCGCAGCGTTGGGATCAGTGAACAGCTCTACTGGGCTGACGGTCAACAAGAACCCACTGGTGTCGATCGTTGTGACGCCTGTGAATCCAACTATCAGCGTCGGGCAAACCCAGCAATTCACCGCTATCGGCACCTACTCTGATGCCAGCACGCAGGACCTGACTAAGACGGCGCACTGGAGTTCGTCATCCTCCGGTGTCGCTACCATCAACAACGGTGTGAGCGGAGGCGGGTTGGCGACGGGTCAAGGCACCGGTTCTGCCACTATTACCGCAACGTTGCAAGGGGTAAGTGGCTCGACGACGTTAACCGTTAATTGAGTATTGCGCGAGCTGAACCTTCAGGTCTGCCTCGCGTCTTCTACACCCAGCCGCCATCAATGACGAAATTCTGTCCGGTGATGGCGGAGCTCTCGTCCGAGGCAAGAAAAAGCACGAGCCGCGCTACGTCTTGCGGCAACAACTCGCGTTTCAGACTTTGCCGGCCCATGACTTCCTCGAGATACTCCGGAGTCATCCACAGGCGGCGCTGGCGCTCGGTCAGGATCGCACCAGGAGACACACAGTTCACGCGGATATTGGCAGTTCCTAACTCCTTCGACAAAGTGCGTGTGAGTCCAACGATCGCGGCCTTTGCCGTGACATAAACCGGCAGCCCGGTGGATGGAATCATCCAGGCAATCGAACTCATATTGATGATCGAACCTCCGCCGGCTCGTATCATGCCAGGAACAACAGCCTGGCTAACAAAAAACTGATGGCGCAGATTGACCGCCATCCGCTCGTCCCAATATTCCGGCGTGACTTCGGCAAAGGCGTGGCGATCATCACTGGCGGCGTTATTCACCAGGACCCGCACCAGCCCCATTTCCCCTTCGATCTTGGCTAGTGCTGCCTTTAACGCCGGTATGTCGGTGAGATCGCAATGCACGAAGCAGGGACTATTCGAAGCCCTAGTTTGAAGCTGCGGAACAATATTGGCAGCGCTCGTGTCGTCAACGTCCAGGAAGGCTACTCGCGAACCTTGCAGCGCGAAGTGCTCAACCATAGCGGCCCCAATACCGGATGCGCCTCCGGTAATCAGCACCGCGGCGTCGCGCAAGCTTGGATAGTGGGCACAGCTCTGGTTCGTGGGCATGGAAGAATTCGCCCAGTATGTTACCGCGAGCGAGTTATCCCAGGACAGAAAATAAGACCTAGGAAGGGAGACCTTCAGTTGCTGTCTTGGACTTGGAAGGGGCAAGCACAGTGCCCTCGAATGTGTAAGTCTTTGGCAGATTCGCCGGATTGTAGCCCGAATTTTTCATGCGCTCTTCCACACTTCGGTGCAGAACGGAGCCGTCTGCCATCCACCGTCGCGAGCTTAGAGGTATTCGCCAGCGAACTTGAAGAGGTGTGCAGCTCATATCTACGTAGCGTTTGGGCAGAATTTCCAGGAGCCACCATATCCGAGTCAGTGACGGATGAATGGGCGAGCTGGGATCGCCGACACTGTCGGGGGCGTGCGTGGCCAGCAGTCCAGCATTCGTGGCTTCATCAAACATCCAGCGCAGCGTAATGTCCGACAGTCCGGCGTTCGATGGTCCAAGTCCGCCGCCAACATCACAATGAGTGCCCGCGAACCAGAGCTGCTTGGAATCCTGTCCGGGTGCCGAGGTCCAAAGGTTCTGCCTAAACTGGCAGCGGCGTTCGTCAATAGAAACGGCATGGCGGCCAATTACGATATCTGGATTGTGCGCGGTATAAGGCAGATGCAAGGGATCGTAAAT
>Ga0209056_10006647_pt1 | contig 11939 bp, 7 predicted proteins | sample GraSoiAngelo_114_FD_185876 | JGI IMG/M metagenome (GOLD analysis project Ga0209056, IMG submission 185876) | Grasslands soil microbial communities from the Angelo Coastal Reserve, California, USA - 14_0903_13_40cm (SPAdes) (version 2) | ecosystem: Environmental > Terrestrial > Soil > Grasslands ... | reverse complement strand
ATCGTCGATCGTCAATCAAAAGGGGCTCTGCCGATTTCGGATTGCTCAACGAGTTGTGCAACGCCAAGCTCAAGAAGAATTCAAGCACTGTATTCACCACGGAGACACGGAGTACACGGAGATGGACGGAGAACCCTGATGCCTCTGTGAAATCTCCGTGCCCTCAGTGTCTCCGTGGTGAAAGAGGATGACTTGCCGCTGCAGGTCGCTGTCTGTTCTCCCCGTTCGCCTCCGAACAGGCGGAGATTAGAAGTAGATCTTCGCGGCGAGCTGGATGACCCGGCGCGCCTGACTGGGATACACATTGCTGACCTCGCCGAGGGCGTTCCCCAGCTTCCCATTATTCGTGCCAGTGGGCGGATTAACACCTGTTCGCGTGTTACGCACATAAGACGGATTGAACTGTTGCTTCGCGTCGTAATCCGAGAAATCGGAAGCGATGTTCCACGTCAACCCGCTGTTTACGCTCATGAAGTTCGGGTGATTGAAGGCGTTGAACATCTCGAACCGGATTTGGATGCGGCGGTTGCTGTCACCGCCCCAGAACGGGAAGTTCTTGTACAGCGAGATGTCATGATTATTCACGCCCGGGTTGGACATGTAATTCCGGGGACCGTAGCCCGCCGACCCGATGTCGGGCAGCTTGAGCACGCTCGGGTCAAACCACTGCTCGCGGGCACGTGGCCCCGTCGGGTCTCCGGTCAGGAGCAGGCGAGCCGGGTAATCAGGCGAGCCGGTAATGCTCTGTGATTTCGTGCCCGGGAGGCTGGGGAAGCCAAATTCCCACGGGCTCCCGGAGCTGAACTGGCTGATGCCAGACAGTTCCCAGTTGTCGAAGATCTGCTTGACAACGACGTTGTCGTGCAACTTCGGGCTGAGCCGCGGCATATTCCAGACGAAGTTAAAGGTCAGGACGTGCCGGCGGTCGAAATCCGCGCGCCGGTATTCATGGGTGCGAATATCGGTGGGGTAGCCGACCGTTGAACCATCGGAGCCACTGCTGATGGTCATGGCTTTGCTCCATGTGTACGCCATGGCATAGGTCAGGCTTCTCGTGAACCTCCGGTTCACCGTGACCTGCATCGAATGGTAGTTCGATGTCCCCATCATTTCCAGCATGTTGAGCGCGCCGTAGCCGGGGTAAGGCCTGAGGAAAACCGAGTTCAGAGCCTTGGAGCCGTCGAACTTGTATCCCTTGTCCTTGTAGAGCGGCGAAATCGTCGGATCGGAATCAGGCACAACGCCACCGGGGAACTTGGTGGGGTCCTGCGCCCATTTTTGGAACATGGTTCCGAACGGAATGTAGTTGATGTTGCGGCGATACGCCAGGTGGCTCGAGACGGAGCCCACATACCCGGCGCTCAGAACGGTGTCGAATCCGACATCGTGCTGGACTTGCAGGCTGAAGTTGTGCGTCGTGGGGATCTGGCCGCCGGGGTCGGAGGCGAATGGGCTGGACGTCCCCAACGCTACGCTCGCCCCCTGCGTCCCGACGGTATCCAGGTTTCCCCAGTTGAATGTCGGAACGACGTTGAAGGGGGGACCGCCTACACCGGCGAACGCAATCGTGTTACCGGAGATGCGGTCGTAGAAGAGCCCGTAGCCGCCGCGAATGACCGTCTTCCCTTTTCCGAAGATATCGTAGGCGAAACCGACGCGCGGCCCAAACAGGATCCCTTGGTCTTCGATGCCGCCCCGGAGGTAGCCATTCCCGGCATAGCCAATGCCGTTGAAGGAGTCACCCGAGCCGGGAACAATTCTTCCGGCAAGATAGGCCGGAAGAACGACGGACGGATTGGCGGGATCGTATGCTCCCGTGGTGTTGCCGTCCGCTCCGACAGGCCGATAGAGGCGCACGGCGTTGCTGGAATCCCAGAGTGCGGGGTTGAAGTATCCGGCCTGCAGCCGCTGATCGTACTGTGGCTGAATCCAGTAGAAACGGAGGCCGTAGTCGAGGGCCAGTTTTTTGGTCAGCCTGAAGTTGTCCTGCACGTACCATTCAACATTCGTATTCCGATATTGCCCCTGGAAGATGCTCTTTTGGGGCTCCTGCATGCTGTCGAAGTTGCCCAGCAGGGCGTTGGCATAAGGGTGCGCCGCGTTGTTCGGATTCGCGGTGTTGTGCTGGAACGTGATCCCCATGGAATTGCCGGCGGCCTGGTCCTTGCGGCTGCGCTGGGCGAAGAATCCGAACTTGAGGAGGTGCTTCCCCCAAACCTTCGACATGTTGTCGAGGAAGTCGAAGGTCGTGTTGGAATTCTTGTAGGGGAACTGGCTGTAGTTGTATCCGGTGCTTTGACCTTGCGTTGGCCCGATCCCTCCGAAGACCTGGTTCGGGATCCCGCTCGCGCTAAAATTGATATTCACGAACTGCGCCGGATTGTAGGGGAACGGGGGAGTGAAGGTGAGGCCGATTCCCTTCATCGTGCCGGCATCAGGATTTACCGGGTTCAGAGTCAGGTTGTTCTGGCTCGGCCCAAAGAGGAACTCGTTCACCAGAGTGGGCGAGATGTTCGTCGTCACGTTGAGTGCGGCGTTTCGAGCCGGTCCCTGCTTGAAGATGGTCGGGGTCAGCGGGAAGTTCTGGGCGGAGGTCCAGCCGACACCATAGGGCATGACCTGCTGGTCTTGGTCTTGGGTGAACCGCCCGAAGATGGTGGTCCTGTTGCCAAGACGATAGTCCACCCGGACATTGTCCTGCCGGCGCGGGTAGCTGATGGATTCCTGCGAATTGTGGTTGAACCGAGGCATAAACTGGGGAGCGTTGACGTATTTGTTGAAGAGCTTCAGCATCGCCACTCCGCTCGGGTTGAGGCGGCTCGCGGGAATCTTGTTGCCCGCGAATGGTTGTCCGGTGGCCGGATCGGTGATAGTGATTTTGTTGCCGCTCCCATCCAGGGTCTGGCTGAAGTCGCCGGCAACCTCGAGGTCCGTAGGCATTCGAACCTGGTATGGCGAGGTCTGGGGAACCAGCTGCTGGTGCCACTCCTGGCCCCAGAAGAAGAACAGCCTTTCCTTGAGGGACTTGGTGATCGGGATCGGCCCGCCGACATTGTAGCCGGGGTAGTTGTAGCGATAGAACTGGCGTGGGTTGACCTCGGTCCCATCCGCCCTACGGCCGTCGGCGTTGGCGAAGAAGGTGTTCGAGTTCAGGCCTTCATGCCGGTGAAAGAGGTAGCCCGTGGCGTGGAACTGACTGCCGCCGCCGCGAGTGACGATCTTGATGTCGCCGCCCGACGCCCGGCCATATTCGGCCTGGTAGTTCGAGGTGAGCACCTTGAACTCGGCGATGGCGTCCATGTTCATCATGATGTGCTGGGTGCCGTTGGACCCGGTATCGACGTTGGTCGACCCGTCAATGGTCAGGTTGTGCTGGTTTGCCCGGCTTCCGTTGATGCTGATGTTGCCAAAACCGCCCGGGCCGGCGGCCTGGAAGTTGGCGCCCGTGTTCACGACGCCGGGGACCGTCCTTATCAAATCCAGGACGTTGCGTCCATTGAGAGCCAGCTCCTGGACCTGGCGGCCGGTGACGGCTTCGCCGATCTCGCCGCTCGTGGTCTTTATCTGCATCATACCCGCGTCAGCATTGACAGACACGGTTTCGCTCAAGCCACCGACTTCCACCGTAATCACGCCGGTCGATGCCTTGTCGCTTGCGTTCAAGATGACCCCGCTCCTTACGTACTTCTTGAAGCCGGTCATCTCGGCTTCCACCGTGTAGTTGCCGGGCTGAAGGGACGGAAACGCGAATGTCCCTTCCGATGTGGTTATGGTCTCGACACTGAGGTTCGTGCGAGTGTCGATCGCCCTTACGGTGGCTCCCGGGACCGCCGCCCCCGATGGGTCGTGCACCGTACCGCTGAGGCTTGCGCTCGTCGTCTGACTGGACGCCGGGACCGCGCATAGACACAGCAAGGACACACTAAGCAGGAATCTAAACTTTAAGCTCGTATTCATGTAGCCTCTCCCCTTAGAGCGTCTATTGGAATCTTCTTCGCCGAGCCCTTCCGCGCGCAAGATTCCAGCTCATTCAAAGGATTTCGGTTTTGGAACGATCGACAGCACCGGCACCTGAGGCTTGCCGAAGTCGGAAGGATCTCCCCATGGTTGAACTCAACATCATGGTCAGAGTCCGTTGGACAGCTTATTGCCAGGGATTTTCTGAGCCTAATACTGGGCCCCAGTGGTGTCAATACGAAATTTCGGATTGCGGATTGCGGATTTCGGATTGCGGATTGCGGATTGCGGATTGCGGATTGCGGATTTCGGATTGCAAAAAAACTTTGCTCAATTTCATGCTCTTACCGTTAGAAGGGTTATGAATTCCGACCAGTTCAAGAAGCGAACGAAAGAGTACGGCCTGCGGATAGTACGATTCGTAGAAACCCTGCCAAAGCGGGGAGTGGCAGAAGTGCTCAGTCGCCAGTTGGTGAAATCTGGAACGTCAGTGGGGGCAAACTATCGGTCAGCTTGCCGAGCTCGCTCTCGCGCCGATTTTATTGCCAAGATGGGCATCGTGGAGGAAGAATGCGATGAGTCTGTCTATTGGATGGAAATGCTGATCGGAGGTGGCTACGCTGACCCTAAGGGCCTCGACGAACTGATGGGCGAAGGAAATGAAATTCTTTCGATGATCGTTGCCTCCATCAGAACCGCGCGTTCCAAGAAATAATCCGCAATCCGCAGTCCGCAATCCCCAATCCGCAATCGGCAATCCGCAATCCGAAATTTCCGTAGGCTCTTTGTTCGAAAACAGGTATATCTTTCGCGTTGGATTGCGGGAGGAGAAGCCTTATGGCGTCACACGAGCAGCAAGACCTTGTGACTCGATTGGAAAGATTGGAAAGAGAAAACCGCCGCCTCAAACAAGCGGGAGCGCTTGCCGTTCTTCTGTGTTGTTCCGTTTTCCTCATGGGTCAGGTAAAGACGCGTCAGGTAAAGCCCAGGACTGTCCGCCCGGTCGAGGCCGAGCAATTCGTCCTTAAGGACATCGAGGGGAAAAAGCGCGCCGAGCTTTTGATGGAAGCAGGCGGTCCAGGGCTTGTTCTTTATGATCACGAGGGGAATCGGATCGGCCGATTCGGAGGGGTAGGAGAGGGGAACGGCGCCGGGCTCAGTCTCCAGGGGCCCGGCGGTTCGAGAGTCAGCCTCATATTCCGTCAGGACGGTCCCCATCTATTGCTTTTCGACACGAACGGCAAGTTTCGCACCGAGCTGGGAGCCAGTGCTAAGGGTCCGTATTTGTTCTTCAACGATCCTAAAGAAAAGGGGCCCCGCATCGCGCTGATCATCGAGAATGATGCTCCACAGCTTCAGATTTCAGATCAGGAGGGGTTCACGGCAGTCCTCGGCAGTAACTCGCTGGTTAGCACAAAGACCAAGGAAGTCCAACGAACGACGGCTGCGTCTCTCTTACTGTTTGGAAAAGAGAGAGAGATCATCTGGCGCACCCCTTAACAATTGCGGATTGTCGATTTCGGATTTCGGATTGCGGATTGCGGATTGAACAACTTAACAATTTCGATTGCCGATATCGGAATTTACTCTGGCAATCTGAACTCCAGATTGGATTGTTCAATCCGCAATCCGCAATCCGCAATCCGAAATCGGAAATCCGAAATTGAAAGAGCAACGGGTAAAAATTCCCTAGTTGTGCCACGCGGGGGCTTGGCATCGCAGCATAACCAATTGCACAATAGCAGCTTACATACAGGAGAGTCGATGGCATGGCGATTGCATAACTATAAGAGGGGACCACCAGTCGGAAAATTCGAGTGGGGCATCGGTAACAACAAAAAGTAAAAAGAATGAGGAAAAGCCAGGGAGAACTTCCATGAAAACCGTTTCGGATTGTCGATTTCTGTGGGCGCTTACGTGTGCACTCGCTATTGCGCTCGCAGTTCCAGTCTTTAATGCGGGTGCAGCCACAACCTCGCCGGCGCAGGTTGCCACGGGGCAGAAGACGGAGGTTACGGGCGTTATCGTCAAGCGTGAGGCCGACACCTTCACGTTGCGCGAAAAGGCCGGTCAGGATGTTGTAGTCACTCTCACGAGCGAAACCAAGGTAAAGGAGAAAAAGAAGAATCCCTTCCGGGGTGCCCAGAATTACGCTACGACGAATCTCTTGCGCGGCTTGAACGTCGCGGTCAAGGGCCGCAAGGAGGCGTCGGGCACGTTCTTCGCCGAGGAGATCAGATTTACGGAGCTTGATCTTCGAATGGCCAGCTCGCTGGACTCACGTGTCAGCCCGGTCGAAGGCGATTTGAAGGACACGCAGGGCAAGCTGGCGCAGGCCGAGCAGAACCAGCAGCGCCTTTCCGGACAGGTAGAGGAGTTGACGGCGATTTCCAATATCGCGAAAGGCGGAGCAAAGGCAGCTCAGGAAACGGCGGACGCGGCCCTCGCGGGCGTCAATACCGCCAAGGAGCAGATTGTCTCGACCGACAAGCGGATCAACACCCGCATCTCTTCTTTGGATGATTTCGACGTGAAGAACAGCATGACTGTCACCTTCAAGGTCGGCAGCGCGGCTCTCTCGAAAGAGGCCAAGGAAGAGCTCGACAAGCTCGCCGAGGAGGCAAAGACGGACAAGGGTTACGTCATCGAGATTACGGGATACGCTTCGGCGGATGGCCCGGAGGACTATAACCGCCGTCTGAGCCAGATGCGCGCGGACGCAGTCGTGCGGTATCTCGCAGAGAATCACAACGTCCCTCTGCGCCGCATTGTCACACCCTTCGGCTATGGAGAAAAAATGCCTGTGGCCGATAATAAGACTAGAGATGGGCGCGAGCAGAATCGGCGCGTCGAGGTGAAGGTCCTGGTGAACAAGGGACTCCTCGAGTCCGGACAGTCCACCTCGACTACCGGAGCGGAATGACCCCGTCCGGGTTTTTTAATGCTGAGAGCGGCTCGCCGCAAGGCGGGCCGCTCCACTGAAAGCAAGCACGAAGGATGTTCATGCGGCTCAAGCGAATTACGTGGGGAGGCTGGCTGGCTTTCTTCGCGCTTTTGTTGATCTCTTTTCCTCTCCGCTCCTACGATGATCGGTCACGGCTGGGACCCGACACAACCTCCCTGTCGCCCGGAGTTACGCAGAACGAAGCCGGATCGCCTCCTCAATCTGACGTCCCGGTTCAAGATGCGGTCATACGTGTGGACTCCAACCTGGTTGCCGTCCCCGTATCGGTTACGGACTCTACGGGGCGCCCGGTTCAGAACCTGGAGATTGGCGATTTCGCCCTTGAGGAGAACGGGCGCCCTCAGTCGGTGGCGAGGTTAGGAGAACCGGGGGAAACGCCCGTAGACCTCGCCCTGCTGTTCGATATCTCGGGCAGCACCAGTTCGCGCTTCGAGTTCGAGCAGCAGGCGGCCTCCAAGTTTCTCAAGGAAGTCCTGCGGCCCAAAGACGCAATTTCGATCTTTTCCATCGGCCCATCTCCCAAGCTCGTCAGCGAGCGGACGAGCCAGGTTCCGGAGGCCATTGCCAGTCTCATGAAGATCGAACCGACGAAAGCCCAGACCGCATTTTTCGATTCGGTGGTGGCGGCGGCGCAGTATCTGGAGCGTTCCGCCGCCCGCGATGCACGACGGGTCCAGGTGGTCATCTCCGACGGCGAGGACAACAACAGCGATCGCTACACGCTCGTCGATTCACTGCGCGAGGTCCAGCGGGCCGATTGCCTACTTTACTCGATCAACCCGGGCGGGCCTTCGATCCGGTTGAACAATATCAGCTTGAAAGGTCAGGAAGGCATGGAGGCACTTGCCACCCACACGGGCGGCGCTGCCTTCCTTCCCGAGAAGATCGAGGATCTGACCGCCATATTCGCGCGGATCGGAAGCGAGCTTCAGGCCCAATATCTGCTGGGCTACTACTCCTCAGACTCCCGCAAAGACGGGAACTTCCGAAGCATCCAGGTGCGCATCCCGAAGCGCGCAGGCCTGCGCGTTCGGGCCCGCCAGGGTTACTACGCCTCAGGCAGCCGACCCTCCGATTGACGAATGAATCTTTTTTTCATTCGTCAATCGTCAATTAAAAAAGCCCCAACCGACTCTCATACTGGGCAGCCAAGCGTGCGGTAATGAGTTGGATAGTAGCGCGCTCATGAAGCCGTGCGAGAGGCCAATAACGATCAGATTCGGGTGCCGCTGAAAAGTGCGGGTCCAGAAGAAGCCGCCAATGAAGGTGGCAACCGCGAGAGCCGGATTGGGAAGGTGGATCGCGGAGAAGATGGCCGCCGTAATGCAGGCGCTCCAACGCTCCCGCGCGCAAAGTCTTCGTAGGCGGCGGTTGATGACTCCCAGCAGGCCGTACTGCTGCAGCAACCCCCAAAACGGAAGAACCGTCAACTGAGTGAGGAAACGCATCCCCAGGTTGACGCTGCCGAAAGCGACCCCTACGCCCAGTATGATGGCGGAGGTCGTCGCAGTGAAAGCCAACAATTCGCGGCCGGCCTCCAGTAAGTTGTCCAGGCGCAACCCAATCTCGGGGAGACTCTCTCGCCGATATCGATTGAGCGCCAGCCCGATGAGAACCGCCGCCACCATCAGATAGAAATCGACGGCGTCTCTCCTCCTCTTTTCTTCGATAAGAAGAGGCGTGCCCCATACAATCATGAGCACCGGCGCCAAGATAACAGCAATCTCAGCCAGGAGCGTGAATCTGCGCGAATTATCCGTGGATCCCGGGCCCATCACGAACCGCTGATAACCTTACTCCACGCCGATTTGCGATAACCCGTTTTCATGACCAACTCCTCACAGTTTATTTCCCCACCCCGCGGATTACAAGAGTCCGAAAATCAAATCAGACCTCAGGGATCAGACCTCAGACTTCAGACCTGGAGTCTAAAGTCTGAGGTCTGAGGTCCGATTTTTCTGCTACAATCCGGGCTCATAAGCGAAAGGCAAAACTCGTGGCTCATTCAAAAGACGTTCACAGACGCGACGTATTGAAAATGGCAGGCGCTGCCCTTCTTGCGCCCTTCCCCTCCGATGCTCAGACCGGGAGGCCAAAGAAAGTCATCGTGGCTGGAGGCGGGATTGCGGGACTCTGCTGCGCCTACGAGCTCAAGAAGCGCGGGCACGACGTCACAGTCCTGGAAGCCGCCGGGAGGCCGGGCGGTCATGTGATGACAGTCCGCGATCGTCTCGCAGACGGGCTGTATGCCGACGCAGGAGCGGAGCATTTCACAAAGCCGGGATACGACCTCTTCTGGCACTATGTCAAGGAGTTCAACCTGACGGCGCTCCCTTATCTGCGGCGCGACGACATGATTCGCTTTATCGACGGCAACATGTACACGGAGAGCATGCTCTCGGATCCGAAAGTTCTCAGGAAATTCGGGTTCAACCAGCGCGAGATCGACTACCTCGCGCGGGAACCGTGGTGGAACCTTGCGATGTCATACCTTGAGCCCTATATGGAGCGGTTCAAGGACGAGTACCGGCCCTTTGACGCCGGGCTGGATGCTCTGGATCAGATCACGATAGGAGACCTGCTCAAAAAGGAGGGCGCTTCGCCGGCCACCCTTCGCTACATTGGCGGACGCGCTTCGGCGCTTCACGTGGTCTGGCACGGGGCGATCCTCCATTTGCGCGGCGTCCCTCTGTGGCCTCCGAAAGTCTTCCGGATCAAAGGCGGAAACCAGGGGATGACCGACACCTTCGCCTCCAAGCTGGGCGAGCGGCTCCGTCTCGGTTGCCCGGTGACCGGAATTGAGCATGGGAAATCCGGAGTGACGGTAAGCTACCGTGAGTCCGGCCAGGACAAAAAGATCGAAGGGGAGTATCTGGTCGCATCCATGTCCCTGGTAATGCTTAGGAAATTGACCGTAAAACCGGGATGGCCGGAGACGAAGGAATATGTCATCCAGAACTTTCCTTACTACACCGCGAGCCGGCCGATCTTTCAGGCGCGCTCGCCCTTCTGGAAGAAGGACGGAATCAGCATCAACATGGAGTTCGGCGAACCCACCCTCCAGCAGGTCTGGAGAATAGCGGAAGAGGTCGAAACCCCTCGCGCGCTTCTCGTGGGCACGGCGCAGGGTCTGACTCCGGCCGAGGATGCGCTGCAGACATTCCGCAGGTTTTATCCTGGAAAGTCGGAGGACATCGAGCACGCTCTCACAGTCGATTGGGCACGCGATCCCTGGGCGATTGCCTGCGAACCGGTGAATTACGCGCCTGGCGAGCTGAAGAAGTTCTGGCCTCTTGTGATGGAACCGCATGGCCGCATTCATTTCGCGGGGGCCTACGCGGACAATCTCAACTGGGGCATGGAAGCGGCGACACGCTCGGCGAACCGTGTCGCCCGAGCGATCGACGCGCTCTGACGGGATAACAGGATTCTTTGGACAGGATCAACAGGATTTGTTTGACAGGATTACAGGATTTAACAGGATTGTTTTGGAGTGCCGCGATTTATCGCCGCCCTCGCTCTCTTGTCCGCCTGCAGCTCGTTCCGTCCTACGAACGGAGCGGAAACGTGCCGGCACTCCTGGACCGGTACCGAGCCTTGTCTGACCTTTCGCCGAGGGAACCTGAGTACGCGTATCAACCGGGCCGAGCCTACAGAAAATTGTCTAAATGGTCTTACCGCCGAATCATGCGCCAGGATCCCCGTTCCGCGCGCGTTTACCAGACTCTGGACCAGTGCTATGTGTTCCATTCGTGATTTTCCTTTACGGCAACATCGACAACGTGTTTTACAGACGGCGGCCTAAGCGCCTAAGAACCGAAGGAACATATTTCAAGGGGAGCAAAAGCCATGAGGAGTCTCTGGAGTCTCCATCTCAATTGTCAAGGTTACGTGGGGATTTTCCGGCTGGCGACCATAATTGTGTTGGTGTGGAGCTCGCCTGTATCTGCTCAAGTCACGACAGCCAGCCTGGATGGCACAGTAGTTGACACTTCGCGAGCAGTGGTGACCGATGCCAATGTAACAGTCCGGAATATGGACACTGGATTCAAACAAACCGTGCAAACAGATGCGCTCGGAGTGTTTCTATTTCCAAGATTGCCGGTTGGAAATTACCGGCTCACGGTTGAGAAGCCCGGATTTTTCACCTATGTCCAGGATGGAATTACTTTGACTGTTAACCGGACGGCTACTCAGGCAGTAACCTTGCGCGTCGGAGAAATGACCCAAACCATCACCGTTGTGGAGGAAGTTGATCTTGTTACTACGGGCACCTCGGCGGTGGGGCAACTCGTGGATGAACGGCGGATCGTGGATTTGCCACTGAACGGCAGAACAGCCCAAGCGCTGATTTTTCTGGGTGCTGGCCAGCAGCAAGCCGCCGTCAACGGGGGCGGACCCGCTCATCTAAACTATCAGCTTGACGGCACGGGTCACAACGATCCCCAGCTGAACATGAACCTGCCTTTCCCGAACCCCGATGCCATTCACGAATTCAATGTGCAGTCTAATAACCTCTCGGCTGAATTCGGAAACTCTGCCAGCGCCGTTGTAAACATTGTCAGCAAGTCTGGCACTAATGCAATTCACGGAAGCTTATTTGAATTCCTGCGGAATGGCAGCCTTAACGCAAGGAACTTCTTTGCTCCCAAGCACGACGACCTTCGACGAAATCAATTCGGAGGAAGCATCGGCGGGCCTATCCGAAAAGACAAGCTATTTTACTTTGGCACCTATCAAGGTACGCGCATTCGTAGCGCGGCAGAAGGCCAAGTCGCCTTTGTCCCTACCCAGGAACAACGCACCGGCGACTTCTCGTCTGTCGACACACAGATTGTCGATCCCGTGACAAAGACTCCTTTCCCCGGTAATCAGATACCGGTGAGCCGCTTTAGCCCGGTATCCAAGTTCTTCACCGATCAATGGATACCGTTGCCTAACGGACCGGATGGACAATTGACCTATGCGGGCTCTCCTTTTGCGCAAAATGATGACCAGTTCATGACGAAGATCGACT
>Ga0209056_10006645_pt1 | contig 11941 bp, 12 predicted proteins | sample GraSoiAngelo_114_FD_185876 | JGI IMG/M metagenome (GOLD analysis project Ga0209056, IMG submission 185876) | Grasslands soil microbial communities from the Angelo Coastal Reserve, California, USA - 14_0903_13_40cm (SPAdes) (version 2) | ecosystem: Environmental > Terrestrial > Soil > Grasslands... | reverse complement strand
GCTTTACCTCAGCAAGGTACCTGCGAACTATTATTATGTTATGTTCCCGCGCTGATCCCGCGCTGATCCCGACCCTCGCGGGCGAACAATTCCCAAGCGTCGCCCGGCTCTCGCGTCCAAGCCGGTCCGAACTCGGTTGGGCCCCGAGCTCCCGGCCGCCGTTGATCGGCTCTACAGAGTCTCGCAAAACGCGTGCAGGCATTCATTGAAACCTGACGCGTCGTCCCAGAATGCCGCGTGCCCAGTATTTGCCATCAACTGGACTTGCGCATGAGGCATCGCCCCCTTGTGCTGAGCGACGACGGCGGGTTTGACGACCGCATCCGCAGCGCCATGCGTAATCAGCACAGGCTTGCGGATCTTCGGCAGGAGGTCGTCGCTATTGATGGAGCGCGAGAACAGACCCTGCCGGACATCGGAGGGACGGAGACATCATGCGCGCGGACTCGTCGTCCGCCCGCCCTGGATGTGATAGTCCGGATGGATCTACCACACGACACACTGGTGAAAAAATAGTGGCGATACTAAGAGCGCCTCCTGTGGAGATAACGCATGCCCGGCACGTAGAAGGTCGCTACCACCGCCGGTGCTGGGCTACGTGTTCTGCTGAACTAAGGTCTCGGTCTCTTTCAAGTCAACTTGGTCGACAGTTGCCGGATTTATGCGGGCCGTCACTCTGCGGGCTTCACTGTTGCGCTGTCCGATCTGAACCGTAGGCCACGCTCACGGCCGCAAGACACGACGGCGTAAGTCACGAGGAAGACGAACGAGGAAAGCCAAGGAGGAGGAAAAGCGTATGCATCGCGAGAACCACCACCGCCCCGCAAGAATAGCGGGTGCACTGTTTTTGGCGGGCTTGGGCTTGTCGTCATGGCCGACGGCGGGGCAAGCGCAGACTACCGCCAGTAGCGCCAGCGGACAGGCGAGCGCTGCGCAGGTCGTGCTTCTGGGACTGCTGGGAACGGCGACTTCGAGCAGCCTTGCCAGCACCGGAATCACGGGCACGAACGCCGAAAGCGACGTGGGTCAGCTGACCGGGAGCATCCCGGCCGTGCTGAGCGGTGAAGTCCTCAACGCAGCCGCGTACAGCTATGCCGATGAGGTTGACTCCATGGCCTCGATGGGGAACGTCGGTTTGACCCTGGCCGGGGTCACCATTGCGGCTGACTCGGTTGCCGCGGAGGCCTCGCAAGTGCTGGGAGGCGCGGGCGTCGGCAGGGCCTACATCGACAACCTGGTAATCAATGGGATGCCGGTCGCCGTGACGGGAAGTCCGAATCAGCTCATCGCGATCCCGGGCGGCCAGATAGTGCTCAATGAGCAGACCATCTCCTCAACCGGCAGTGCTGTGGTGAACGCCATTCACCTCACCCTCAACGGTATTGCCGATGTGGTACTGGCCTCTGCCCACGCGTCAATTTCCTAGTTTGAAGGGATAAGGTCATGAGCAAGGAGCGCAGAACAATCGCCCGGTGGATGTTGACACTTCTCGTCGCGGGTCTCGCGGCTTCGGTGGTGATTTTCACCGGCGCTCGGGTAGCGAAAGCCCATATCGTTCCATTTCCGTGCGACTTCACCACCGGCGGCGGGTTTGTCATCACGGACAACGGCTATCACGCGAACTTCGGCCTGGTCGGAGGATGCAAGCATGACGGGTTCTTCGGCCATGTGAACTTCGTGGACCACGACGAGACCGGAGAATACGCCGGCCTGCACGTGAGCAGCGACAGCATCGACGCATACTTCGAGCCAGCCCCGGGCTCGAACGTCCGCGATATCTGCGGCACGGCCGACACCCACCTTTTTGGCACGGTAAAGTTCAGGGCCAGAACGGAGGACAACTCCGATCCGAGCCCAGGCGATGGCAGGGGAGTGGACAAGTTCGGATTGAAGCTGACCGGTGTCAGCCCGCCCTATACCGGTATAGCGCTGTCAAGGTCCGCCGCCGCCGCAGGCGGCGCGGGAGTTCGACAACTCGGCGAGTCCCCGAGCCAAGTTGGAAGCACGTGCGGCTTCCGCGCGGCCGCCCGTGGTTGCGCGCCGCAGTTACCTGGTCGTCGCGGCGGCGTATTCCTGCTCAGCGCTGTTGATCGCCGAGATCAGCGCGTTCACCCGCGCGAATACGCCGCGCACACACACGCTGCCAGATCAAGTAGCACGGGTAATGAAAGACCAGGTGGTGATTGGCGTTGCGCGGGTCGATGTCGTACTCGACTTTGTCACGCTTGACCGGTTGATCACACACCGGACAGGCGTGCCCCCCGGCGCCGGCACCGTCGTTGACCAACCTGACGAACGCTACCGGCAGGCGACCTTCCTTGATGCGCTGCTGTACGCGCTTTCGTAGCTCGCTCTCCGGCAAGGCTGCCTCGGTATACATACTCTCCCTGTACAGCCGGGCTGGGTCTTGTTCGACTGCCAGCGTAGTGAACATCGATTTTGGGCAGCGGCCTATCGGGGTTTCCACCGATTTGCGAAGGCGGGTATTACACCGTGTTCGGCGGGTTTTTCACCCTCCGCTGCCTCGAGCGGCGCGCGTTGGCACTGGCTGGGCGAGCGCGGCCTTCAACTTCGCGTTGCGGTCATTCGTGAATGCAGCCTGCTCCCTACACGGACGCGGCCGGGCGCCGCGACTTCCACGCCCGGCTCGGTGCAGGTCCTGTAGGCCGCCCTCTGACTCGGCCCGTTGCCGGGTGCCCGCTAGGTTTTCCTCCCTGGTCTGCTGTCGTTGCGCGGGATCGCGGAGTCGGGCGCGATACTCCTCGATCCTCACGCGAGCATTCCTCGGGAGTCTTTTCCGGCCGAATGTTCCCAGCCGGTGTGCTGCGCTCTTTCGGAGATTGCTGTCCGACGGTTGGGGACGACGCGCCCGTGCTCGCGACGACGTGTCGGTCAGCGGGCAGGGCCGGGACAGTCGTCGGAAAGGGCGGCCCCGCCGGGCCGAGGCGCGCAGAGTTTTCAGCGCATCAATAATCGGGGAGTTTTAAGATCAGAACGCTTTCGATCACCTCGATCTAAGCCAGATGCAAGCCATCATGTCGGAGCATCGCGTATGGCCAAAGACATCGAACAGCAGCTTGACGCCATCTTCGCCCACCACAAGGCCCGCGTGGAACAGGCCCGTAATGAAGCAGCCGGCAAGACCGTGACCGAGGAGGACTTCACTCAAGCGGCCACAGCTTGCTTGGCCAGTGTGATTGCGCCTGCCCTCCGGCAGATGGCTCAAGCACTCAACGAGCGAGGTGTGGCGGCGAGAGTGCTGACTGACGGAAGCGATGCACGGATTGATATCCCTGTCAGCAGACACGCGCGCCTTGGTCACGGCCTCGGGGGTTACCCGTACCTGCGGGCCAGGCCGGATCGCCAGAGTCAGCGGATCCACTTTGAGCAGAATACCTATGGCAGTCGTGGCGGTAGCGGCGTAGGCGACTACACAATCGCAGAAGTCAATGCGGAGTTGGTCAAGGCCAAGGTGATTGGGTTGGTCCGCGAACTGTACGGACCCGTGTAGCCGCCGCAGGCAGGGCCTGAGTTCACCGGCCGCTGCCTGCGGTCGGGTGCGTTACTCGCCGGGCGCCGGCGCGATCGTGCCGAACGATCCGTTCACTTCGTCGTTGGGACCTGCCGCATAGTAGAGGGAGTCCGAGCTCGATCCGCGGCCGCCCCCGAGAGTCAGCGTCCAGAGGCCGTCGATGGCCAACGGGTTGCCGTCGGCGTCCTCGAGCTCCCCGGCGAACGTACCGTCGTTGTTGAACGCGCCGATTCTGCCATTGCCGAAGTTCCCGATCAGGATCCTGCCGCTGAAGCGGCCGAATGCGAACGATGCGCGCGTCACGCCCCAGGGGGAGTTGAGTGACCCGCGACTGGCAAAGCGGCGCAGCAGATGACCGTCGGTGTCGAACACGTCCACAAAGCCGTGGCCCGGTCCCGCGACGTCGTCGTGTTTCGCATCGTTCTGCCTGGCGTAAGTCACGAACAGGTCGCCATCGATGTTTGCGATACCAAACGGGGCGTAGCCAGCCGGCAGATCGGCATCGACGAATCCGCCGCCCGTCGTCACCGGCGTGAACTGACCGTCTGCGCCCGGCGGACCGAAGACATCGATCCGTCCCGCCCGGAAGTTGGTCGCATAGAGGAATCCTCCCTTGGCGCTCAAGCCGAACACGAGGCCCTTGTAGACTGCCCCCGCTGCCGCCGTCGGAGACGCCGAGTTGTCGACCGCGAGCACCGCGTTGTTGGACGGATTCAACCCTCCAGCCCAGGCGGAGAGGGTGCCGTCCTCGGTCGCGAAGATGAACACCGCGGCTATCTTTGTGCCGGGAACCAGGAACGCCGCGGAGGGATTCCAGACGATCCCGGTCGGTGCCGCGGGAGTGGGGTTCGGCGGATTGTTCGGATCAACCGGCTGACAGGAGCCGGGGGCCACGACGTTTCCCGGCAAGGGTATCGATACCTGCAGCCCCAGCTTGGTGCCGTCACCGGTGTAGAGAGTCGAGCAGCCCGTGACATTGTCATTGACCCAGAAGGGACTGCCTGCGGGGCTGAAGGCGATGCCCCAGGCGTTTTGCAGCACCGGATCCCGGTGCGCGGCGGCGCCCGTCAGGTTCGATACGAGCGGAGTGACCACGTAAGCGTTGCGATCCGACTCGTCTCCGGCGGCACGCGCGATCGTCGCCGCCGCAGCAATCCCGATGACTGCCGCTGCCTTGAGCGGCGCAATGAATTGACGCATGACTGGCACCCCGTAAGTTGGTTGTGGGATTCGGGCGTACGTGAGTGCCGCCGGGTGCGACTCGGGGTTCAAGCGTAGCGGCTGGGCTCGGGAAGAATCCCGTTCCGCCGGCGCGACTCGCGAGAACGCTGCGGATGAGACGCCGGCGCGCCGAACCGCCCCGCACGAGTCCAGGCTTGCGGGGTTTGGCTCGGCGTGCCGGCTGGCGGCGGCGGCCTATCGGGCAGTTCTCCGACTGGCGGTCGGCGCCGAGGTGGCCGCCGCCGGAGCGGGGATGACCCGAATGATCGACATCATGCCGTTATCCTCATGCTCAGCGATGTGACAGTGGTAGACGAAGTCGCCGATGTCGAGCCCCCGGAAATCCATGCGAAACGTGACGCTCGGGAACGGATGGGTCGGGTTGCCGTCCCAGTATGGGACCTGCACCGTATCGAGAAACTGCCCCTCGATCCTGTGGTCCGCCCGCGTGCCATTGACCTCGAAGTTGTCCTGAGAGAGCACCAGAAAGTGATTCTGGTGGGTGTGAAACTCATGGTTCTCCAGCGTCCGATTCTCGATGGTCCAGTCCTCGACCGCGCCTTGCGTGGTCACGATGCTGGGAGGATCGTTGGGGTCGAAGAGCCTGGGCGTCGCTCCCTCCACCGTGATGAAGAACTGCCCGAGCGGGTTGTTTTCCGAGAAATAGAGCGTGCGCTGCGCCGTTACCGGCGCCTCCGCAAGCTTCTCGAATCGCTGTTTCCACGGCGCCCCGGCCTGCGCCGGTACGGCATTGTCCGCTGCGGCGCTCGACGCGGGCTGCGCCGATGGCGCTCGCGCGGAAGCCGTTTGCGCCGAAGCCGTTTGGATCGTAGCCAGAGTCCGCTCGGGGTCAGAATCGCCATCGGGGCCGGTGTCGACAGCCAGCGTCACCAGAGCGGCGGTCCCGACCGAGGCTGTAGGTCCCTGCACGATGAATTCCGCGCGGCCCGCAGTGGGGATCAGCACGTGTTTCGCGTGGATGGGGGTGCCCTGGCGCGTACCGTCCTGTGATCCCGTCGGCACGCCGTCCAGCGCGACGATCTGCAGCGGCTGCGGAGTGCCGTCGTATCGCACCTGCAGGTCGAGGATTTCCGACGCGCTCGAGTTGGATACGCGCCAGAGTTGCCTCTCCCCGGAGGGGATCTGGATGATGGCCGGGGTGAGTTGCGGGTAGGCGATGGGAATATGGTTCAGCGTGATGTCGTTGGTAGGCACGCTCCCGCCGGGTTCGGGCGCATTGGCGACCTCCTGGTCGCGAACCACCAGGATCCGTTGCGGCATCCCGGCGAGAGCGGGCACGAGATTCTGAATCCCCTCGACCACGATCACGCCGGAGGCTCCGCCGAGCAGGGTCGGCTCGACGTACATGTGAATGTGCGAGTGGTACCAGTACAGACCGGGCGGCTCATCCTTGGGGATGAGAACGTCATAGGCGAAGGTCTCGCCTGAATTGATGACGGTATGGAGCACCTCGTCCTGATGGCAGGTCGGGGAAACGTTGGTCCCGTGGAAGTGGAGGCTCACCGACGAATCGGTGATGGCGGACGCCCCGCAATGGGGCGGGTTGACCTGCATTTCGACGGGCGTTGCGGGTGTATTGTTCGTGATGTTGATCTGCAGGTGATCGCCCGGCTGCACATGGAGCGTCGGGTTTTCGAGGCCGTCGGGTGTCATGAAGCAGAACAGCGACCGACCGTCGAGATCCGTGGTCGTCTGGTACGAGAAATCGACCGACAGCACGCCGCCGCGGCTGAAGAGAGCCGGTGGGTTCTCGACGACGCTTCCGGCAGTCAGGCGGGCACAGGGGTTGGCCACCGGAGCCACGGGATCTTTCTGCCTGGCCGGCGGGGTAGCCGACCATGTCGTGGCTTGAAAGATCGCCATCATGGCGGCAGCCAGTACGCATCTGGACGCAACCGCAATGCAATTCATCGAGAATCCTCCCTCCGCTCTGCTTTCCCGAGCGGCGTGACGGTTTGAGCCAGCACTGTCGCGACCGAGTTGAGGCTGGAGAGGCAGCAGTGCTGTGTGCCTTCCGGCCAACCGGGCGCTAAGGAGAACCGTGGATTGTTACTGTGGTCTGAACCCGCGGTGGGAAGATGGAGCTATCGTCGTGCGAGCGCGACGGTCGGGACTCAGCTGCCGCAGCTCTGGCGTCGGCGTGTTGGCGGCTGCGGGTGATGCCGTCGTCCCTGAACTGAACCTATACTGCCGCGCCTTCCCGGTAGCGGAACGCGATCGACGGGCACGTGGACGTGATCGACTCATGAGGCGCGCGATTCTCGCCGGCGTTCTCCTCGCGCTCATCGGCGCGCCGCTGTGGGCGCATTGGCCGCGGCCGCGGCTCGCCGACGGGGTGCGCGCCGATCGCATCGTCGTGCACAAGGCGACGCGCACACTCGAGCTCTACCGCGGGAGCCAGCTGCTTCGCAGCTACTCCGTGGCGCTCGGGCCCCATCCGGTCGGTCGCAAGGAGCGCGAGGGCGACGGCCGCACACCCGAGGGCCGCTACATCATCGACTATCGAAACCCGAACAGCTCCTTCCACAGGGCGCTCCATGTCTCCTACCCGTCCGCCCGGGACGCGGCCGCCGCTTACCGCCGTGGAGCGAGTCCGGGCGGGCTCATCATGGTTCACGGGCTGCGCAACGGGTGGGGAGCGCTCGGCCGGTTCGGTATCACGCGCGACTGGACCGCCGGCTGCATCGCACTGACGGACCGGGACATCGACGAGATCTGGCGCATCGTCGCCGACGGCACCCCGATCGTGATCGAGCCTTGAGCGCGGTTAATCGCTGTTCAGGCGCCCTCGCAGCTCTCCGCCCGGATGTGCCGTCGTGTGCACGTTCGCGTACGCCGCTCCCGCGCGCATCGCTTTCAGCACTTCGGCGAATCCCGCCGCTCCACTGTCAATTCCCTGGCCGGGAAGGGCAATAACGTTCTCTTCGGTGAGCGTGCCCGTTACCGTTGCCGGCGGTGGGGGACAGGCCGGAGGCGCGGGAACAGTCGCGGGCGCGTTGCCGAGATTTGTGCACAGGAACATTGCGACTCCACCGCTGGTCGCGGGACTGCCGAAGTGAATGTGAGCCTGCAGGACATCCGCGAGACCACTGTAGCTCAGCCTATATTCGATGCTGGTTCCATCGTCGTTTATCCTCGCCACGAGCGTAGCGCTCCCCGCGCTATTCAGGGTCTGCGGCGTCTCTTGGTATCCGACGAGCCTGATTACAATTTCATCTGCAACCGCCATCGCTGGCGCACCGCTCGCGGTCAGCAATACGAAGAGCCAAGCACACATTCCGCCACTGGACACGAGATTGCGAGTACGCACCTGGAGACTCCTTTCTGGGTGTTCGCGTCTGCGTCGTCTTCGACCAGATCGCAGGTGGTATCGAGTGAGCGGCTGAGGATACGCCGCGTGCAAGACACGGGAAATCAGGGGAAGGCCTCCAAGGGATGCGGCGCCCGCACATAGCGGTGGAAGCGTAGTATCGCTCAGGCACAGGCTGCGACTCCCAGTCCCAAACACAACACGCAAGTGACCGAGAAAACTAAGCACCGGTGTCCGTGGGCAGCCGGCGCCGACCCGCACTACGTCCGCTATCACGACGAGGAGTGGGGCCGCCCGGTGCACGACGAGCGGCGGCTCTTCGAGATGCTCACGCTCGAGGGCGCCCAGGCGGGGCTTTCGTGGTCGACGATCCTCCGCAAGCGCGCGGGCTACCGCCGTGCGTTCGCCCGCTTCGACCCGCGGCGGGTGGCGCGCTTCGATGCGCGCCGCCGCGCGGCGTTGCTCGAGGACGCGGCCATCGTGCGTAACCGGCTGAAGATCGACTCGACGGTCAGCAACGCCCGCGCCTTCCTCGCCGTGCAGCGCGAGCTCGGCTCCTTCGACCGCTACCTCTGGGCGTTCGTCTCGGGCGTACCGGTCGTCAACCGCCCGCGCGCGGGCGCGGTCCCGGCGCGCACTCCGCTCAGCGACCTCGTGTCCCGCGATCTGAGGAAACGCGGCTTTCGCTTCGTGGGCACGACCATCGTGTACGCGTTCCTGCAGGCGGTCGGAGTCGTGAACGACCACGCGCAGGGTTGCTTCCTGTGCCCGCCCTTGCTGCGCCGGGGCCTGCGGCGCGGCACGGCGCGCCGTGTAAGATAGCGATCCGAATCACAAAATCTCACGGTGTAGTTATGAAGGTACTGTTTGCAGTGGCGCTCGGCGCGGCGCTCACGGCGGGAGCGGTGCATGCCGAGTGCCCCTATCCGGCGGCTCCCGACAAGCTCCCGGACGGCACCACCGCGACCCTGGAGGAAATGCTCGCGGGACAGAAGGCGGTCAAGGCGTACCAGAAAGCGATCGACGACTACGTCGCCTGCATCGACAAGGAGCTCGAAGGAGCCATCGCGAAGAGCGCGGACAAGCTGAAGCCCGAGCAGAAGGCCGACATGCAGCACGTCGAGGCGCAGAAGCACAACGCGGCGATCGATCAGGAGCAGAGCGTCGCCGACCGCTTCAACGAGCAGGTCAAGGTCTTCAAAGCCAGGACCGCCGGGCAGAAGAACTGAGTGCTCACACCGGCGGAGGCGGACTTGAGGATCGGGCAGCACCTGCAGTGCCTGCCGATCGAGTCGCTGCCGCTCGCGCAAGCTGCGCGTGCGGTGCTGCGCGAGAACATCTACGCCGAGCGCGACCAGCCGCCCTTCGACCGTGTGGCGATGGACGGCGTGGCCCTCGACAGTCAGACGGTGAGCGCCGGGAGCCGTGCGTTCCGTGTTCAGGCGACGCAGGCCGCAGGCGATCCTCCCCTGACGCTGGCCGGGCCCGAAGACTGCATCGAGGTCATGACCGGCGCGGTGCTGCCGCTCGGCTGCAACTGTGTGGTGCCGGTCGAGGAGCTCGAGCTGGCGCGCGGTCAGGCCTCGCTCGCGCCGGGCGCGCGCGCCGAGCCCTGGCAGAACGTGCACCGCCGCGGCAGCGACACGCGCCAGGGAGCATTGCTGCTGTCGGCGGGTGTGCGGCTGCGGGCGCCCGAGGTCGCCATCGCCGCGTCCGCCGGCATGGCCCGCATCCGCGTGAGCAGTCAGCCGATGCTCGCCGTCATCTCCACCGGCAACGAGCTCATCGAGCCCGGGGAGCCCGTGCTCGCTCACCAGGTGCGTCGCTCGAATGCCTACGCCATCGTGAGCGCGCTGCGTGAGCATGGCTTTGATCGGGTGGCCGACGATCACATCCAGGACGACCGGGACGAGCTGCGCGAGCGGCTCCGGTTTCATCTCGAGACTCACGACGTGCTGGTGCTCTCGGGCGGGGTATCGATGGGCAGGTTCGACCTCGTGCCCGCCGCGCTCGAGGAGCTCGGCGTGCACGCGATCTTCCACAAGGTGGCGCAGCGGCCGGGGAAGCCCCTGTGGTTCGGCGTCGGGCCTTCGGGGACCGCGGTGTTCGGTCTGCCCGGGAACCCGGTCTCCACCCTCGTGTGCCTGACGCGCTACGTGCTCCCCTCGCTCAACGGCAGCCTCGGCCAGCAGCCTTTGCCGCCGGAGCGCGTCGCGCTCGGAGAGGCGGTGACCGTGAATCCGCCGCTCACCTTTTTCCTGCCGGTGCGGCTCGAGCAGGACGACTGGGGGCGGAGCTGGGCGATGCCCGCTCCCACCAACGGGTCGGGCGACTTCACGGCGCTCGCCGGCACCGCGGGCTTCGTCGAGCTGCCGCCGGGACCGAATACCTACCCGAAAGGGTTCGTGACGCGCCTGTACCGCTGGTCCTGACGCGCCGAGCCGCCCGCGTGCCGGCCGGCTCCGGGTCCGACGCCCTCCCCTTCGACCGATAGCCATTACCCCCCGTGGTGCTCATACTCTGCTGCTCGGCATGGCAGTGCGTGAGGTCATCGTTCCCCTGAACGCGCGTTCGGCGCCACGGGATACGCTCGCCCGCCCGATGCGCGACCTGCGCATCTCGGTGATGGACCGCTGCAACTTCCGCTGTCCGTACTGCATGCCCCGCGAGACCTACCACGAGCAGTACCGCTTCCTCGGCTCGCACGAGCGGCTGTCCTTCGACGAGATCGTGCGCCTCGCGCGACTCTTCGTGCAGCTCGGCGTGCGCAAGCTCCGCCTCACCGGCGGCGAGCCGCTGCTGCGCGCCGGCCTTCCCGACCTGGTCGGCGACCTGACGACCATTGCGGGCGTCGAGGACGTCGCCCTCACCACCAACGGCGTGCTGCTGGCGCGCTACGCGAGCGAGCTCAAGGCGGCGGGCCTCAAGCGCGTCACGGTGAGCCTCGACAGCCTGGATCCCGAGGTGTTCGCGCGCATGAGCGGCGGGTTCGGGGGGGTCGAGGAGGTGCTGGACGGCATCGAGCACGCGCGCCGCGCGGAGCTCACGCCGATCAAGATCAACGCCGTCGTGCAGCGCGGCGTGAACGATCACACGGCGCTCGATCTGGTGGAGCGCTTCCGCGGCACCGGGGTGACCGTGCGCTTCATCGAGTACATGGACGTCGGCAACCGCAACCACTGGCGCTCGGAGCTGGTGGTGCCCTCGAGGGAGCTCGCCGCGCGCATCGGCGAGCGCTGGCCGTTCGCGGCGCTCGAGCCCGACTATCGCGGCGAGGTGGCCAAACGCTACGCGTTCACCGACGGCCAGGGCGAGATCGGCTTCATCTCCTCGGTGTCGCAGCCGTTCTGCGGCGACTGCACCCGCGCGCGGCTGTCATCCGACGGCGTGCTCTACACCTGTCTCTTCGCCACCCGCGGCACGAGCCTGCGCGATGCGCTGCGCGGCGGCGCGAGCGACGACGCGCTGCTCGAGCTGATCCGCAACGTCTGGCTGCAGCGCTCCGACCGCTACAGCGAGCAGCGCGCGAGTCTCCGCCAGGCGGAGAAGGAGCAGCGCAAGATCGAGATGTTCTACATCGGTGGCTGATGCCGAGCCGCCGCCTCACCCATGTCGACGCGAGCCGGCGTCCCACGATGGTCGACGTCGGCGCTAAGGAGGTCACGCATCGCGTCGCGGTCGCCGAGGCCCGTATCCGCATGCCGCGCACCGTGGCGCGCGCGCTGCGGGCGAGCGGCCATCGCACCGGCAAGGGGCCGGTGTTCGACACCGCCATCATCGCGGGCGTGATGGCGGCGAAGAGGACGCACGAGCTGATCCCCTTCTGTCACCCTTTGGGGCTCGAGGACTGTCAGATC
>Ga0209056_10006643_pt1 | contig 11942 bp, 12 predicted proteins | sample GraSoiAngelo_114_FD_185876 | JGI IMG/M metagenome (GOLD analysis project Ga0209056, IMG submission 185876) | Grasslands soil microbial communities from the Angelo Coastal Reserve, California, USA - 14_0903_13_40cm (SPAdes) (version 2) | ecosystem: Environmental > Terrestrial > Soil > Grasslands... | reverse complement strand
GATGTCCGTCCCGGTCTCGGTTCGGGGCGAGCTTGATCCGGCCGCGTGTGCGGCCGCCATTCGTCGGCCACGATGTCAATGATCGTCAGGTTGACGCCGGGTTGCCCCGAGGAGCGCCGCCATGGCCGCTGGCTCGCGAGGCGACTTCGGGCTGACACGACGGGGTGCACCTCAGGCCAAACTCCGGAGGAGTTTAACGTAACGCGACGACGCCCTCCCTCCACCCAGGGGGCCGGAACCCTTTTCGCGGCGTTGCACATCTCATCCTTGGGGGGGGAGCTCTATGGGTCTCAGAGAGGAACTCAGCGCGTTACGAACCCGTTTGGAAGCCGGGCGGCCGCCGGAGGTCCTGACGAGCATGCATCGGGCGGTCGACGAACTGCGCGAGTCAGCGGCCGCGGAGAAGATCTTGAAAGTTGGCGATCGCGCGCCAGCATTCGTGCTGCCGAACGCGAATGAACACCTCGTGGACTCGAATGAGTTGCTGGCCCGAGGCAACCTGGTCGTTACGTTCTATCGTGGGCGATGGTGACCGTACTGCAATGCAGAGCTGGTAGCTCTGCAGAAGGTGTTGCCCGAAATCATCGCCCTTGGAGCAACCCTCGTGGCCATCTCGCCGCAACTGCCGGACCATAGTCGGGAACTTATCAAGCACCGGCAGCTCACGTTCGACGTCCTGAGCGATCGTGGAAACGAAATCGCTGCGAAGTTTGGCCTGCGCTTCGAACTGCCGCAGTATCTTCAGGCGGTGTACCGGAGCTTTCCGCTGGATCTCGAAAAATTCAACGGCGACGCCTCCTGGACGCTTCCGATCCCGGCGCGGTTCGTCATCGACCGTCAGGGGTTCATTCAGGCGGCGGAAGCCGACCCTGACTACACGACGCGACCGGAGCCAGATGACACACTCCGCGCGCTGCGGACACTGGCGCGGGAACGTCCATTCTAGTCCGCGAAAGGGATGTGGCGAAGGGGTTCGAGATCTCTCGGGCGGCAAGACTCAACGCGGTGTCGGCTGCCACGCGGCGCGAATGCGTCTGGGAGACAGTGATGCCGCTCCGCTTTGCTCTCCTCGACGCACCCTTGCCCCTCGGAGTCGGCCCGACCGGCGTCGAGCGCGCCGACGCCCTCCGCGGGGCAGGCCTCGGGGGAGGCCCTCGAGCCGAGGACGGCAGTGCCGCGCCCGTCCCTCCACACGACTCGCCCCGCGATCCGGACACGCTCTTGCTCAACCCGCTCGCGACCCGAGAATTCTCGCGGCAGCTCGCCGACGCGCTCGGCGGCATTCTGGACCAGGGCCGCTTCTCGATCGTCCTCGGAGGAGAGTGCAATATCATAGTCGGCCGGCGTGGTCTGACCCCTCCTGGACAGATACGCGGACGTCAGCCACCCTGACGCGTCGCCGACGGCGAAGTCGCTGTCGGACGCGCCGGGGGTGGAGCCGCGCAGCGCACCGAGAAGAATGAGTGTGGCGGCTCGTTGGGGCCGTCCGTCGCGATCGGTCGGTCCCCGGGTCGACGGTAGAGATGATCGCGGGCGAATAGTAGCGACGACGGCGCCCCGGCGCCACGGACGGCGATCACCCAGAGAAGGAGCCGATGCAAATCGAGAGCTGGATCCGCGGGCGCGTGCACTACGGCTGGATCGTCGTGGGGGTGACGTTCCTCGCCCTCTTGGGCGCCGCCGGCGTCCGGTCCACACCCGGCGTGCTGATGATCCCGCTCGAGCGGGAGTTCGGGTGGACGCGCGCGACGGTGTCGTTCGCGGTCTCGCTGAACATCTTCCTCTATGGTCTGGCCGGACCGTTCGTGGCGGGATTGATGGACCGGCTCGGCATCCGGCGGGTCATGGTAACGTCGCTGGCGCTCGTCGCGACCGGCGTCGGCCTCACGACCCTGATGACCGCGTCGTGGCAGCTTGCGCTGCTGTGGGGCGTGGTGGTCGGACTCGGCACCGGCACCATGACCACCGTGCTCGGCGCCATGGTCGCCAACCGGTGGTTCACGGAGCGCCGGGGCTTCGTGCTGGGCCTGCTCACGGCCAGTGCCGCCACCGGCCAGCTCCTGTTCCTACCCCTGCTCGCCTCGATGGTGGTGTACCTCGGCTGGCGAAGCGCCGTCCTGCTCGCGGCCGGCGTCGGGCTCGCCGTCCTGCCGCTCGTGGCTGTGCTGATGCGCGACGACCCGCGTGACATCGGCCTCCGCCCCTTCGGCGAGCGGGCCGACGGGCCGGCTATGCCGCGGCCGCCGCGGGCTGCGGCCAGTGCTCCGCTGGTCGGGCTCGCGCTCGGGCTGCGCTCGCGCGACTTCTGCCTCCTGGCGGGGAGCTTCTTCATCTGCGGCCTCAGCACGAACGGTCTCATCGGCACGCACCTGATCCCCGCCTCGATGGAGCACGGCATCCCCGAGGTGACGGCGGCGAGCCTGCTCGCCTCGATCGGTGTCCTGGACATCGTCGGTACGACCGTCTCGGGTTGGCTCTCAGACCGCTGGGACAACCGCTACCTGCTCTGCTGGTATTACGGCCTCCGCGGGCTCTCGCTGCTGTTCCTGCCCTACGCGTTCGGCTCGGCGTACCTCGGCCTCGCCGCCTTCGCGGTCTTCTACGGCCTCGACTGGGTGGCCACGGTGCCGCCGACGGTGCGCCTGGCGGCCGACACCTTCGGCCGGGAGAACGTCGGCATCATGTTCGGCTGGATCGCCGCGGCTCACCAGCTCGGCGCCGCGATGGCCGCCTACGGTGGGGGCCTGCTACGTACTTGGCTCGGCGACTATCAAGCGACCTTCATAAGCGCTGGCCTGGTCTGTCTGGTGGCGGCGGGCCTCGTCCTCCGCATCGGCCAGGCGCCGCGACCGGTGCCGGCGCGGTCGGTGGAGATCACGGGAGCCTGAGCCGCCTGGCGAGGCGCTCCCTCGCGCTGGTGGCGGCCCTGTTCGCGACGCTCGCCGTCCCGGGCGGCGCCCTCGCGCACCCCCGCCTCGTCGGATCCGATCCGCTCGATCTCTGCGCCGAGGTGCCCGCGCCCACCGCCGATCCGCGCTGCGTCACCGGCGTCGTGGTCGCGGCGCCACCGCTCGTCATTCGCCTCACGTTCAACGAGCCGGTGCAGCCGATCGGGCGTGGCATCCGCGTGGTGGCACCGAGCGGGCGGCGCGTGGAGCGCGGGCCAGCGCACGCGAGCGGGCGGGACGTCAGGGTCGATGTGGACGCGGCCGAGCAGGGGACCTACGCGGTGAGCTGGCGTGTTGTGTCCTCGGACGCCCAGCCCGAGCAGGGGCGGTTCGCCTTCAGCGTGGGCCGGCCGGCGGCGACCCCGACGCTGCTCCCGGGCGCCGGCGGCGCGTCGGGCTTCGGGTTCGTGGTCGCGGTCGTGGGCCGCGCGCTGCACTTCCTCGGCTACGCGCTCGGCTTCGGCAGTCTCGCGTTCCGCTGGCTCGTGCTTCGTCCCCTCGGCGCCTCCCGCGTCGCTGCGCTAGATCGCGCACTGTGGCGGCTCACGCGATGTGGGGTAGTGGCGCTGCTGCTCGCGGAGCCGCTCGTCGTTCTCGGCCACGCGCTCCGCCTCGGCATCGCGGGCGATCCCTACGTGCTGGCGGACGTGCTGGAATCGCGTGTGGGGTTGGTGGCGGGTCAACGGCTCGGCATCGCGCTCACGCTGTGGGCGATGCTGACCGCGCTCGAGACCGGCTCGAGCATCACGCTAACGCTCGCCCTCGCGCTCGGGGGTGCGCTCGCGGTGATCGATGGGCAGGCCGTGCACGCGGTGGGCGTTCGTCCCGTGGCCGCGGGGCTCGTTGCGAACGCCCTGCACGTGGCCGCGATGGGTACGTGGGTGGGCGTGGTGATCGCGCTGCTCGTCGCGTGGCGGGTCGCGAGCGTCGCTACATTACGCGGCGCCCTCGCGAGGCGGGCCGGGCGCATCGCGATCATGGCGTTCCTCGTCGCGGTCGGCAGCGGCGCGCTGCTCTCATTCCAGCACCTTACCGGCACGGGTGATCTCGCCGCGACCTCCTACGGGCGGGTGATCGCGGCGAAGCTCGCCACGTTGATCGTAGTGCTCGCCCTCGCCATGGCCGCCCGGAGGAGGGGCGTCGGCGCGCCCGAGCGCTGGTGGCGGGCAGAGCTCGCCGCGCTTGTCGCGCTCTTGCTTCTTGCCGCCGCTCTTGTGTCGCTTCCGCCGCCCGCCTGAGGCTCACCCGGGCGGGTGGGTGCCCATGCCGCCGGGCCATCGGCACGACTCAGCTGCCGGGAGGTGTTGTCCGGAGCGTGGAACCGCTCCGGGTGTCCCGTCCCTGAGCCCCGGCTGGGCCAGATCTTGGAGCAGCACCAGCGTTCGGCGGCGGCAGGTTGAGCACTCTGGCCAGGTCGTCGCTGAGCAGCCGGGCTGATAGGCCGGTCCGGAAGGACCGCGTGTTGCCAGGTCAACAGCTGCCCGGCGCCCGGTGCCCAGATCGTCGGCGACGCTTCGACTCGGCCCGTTCGGGGAGTGCCTGACGGGCAATGCGACTCGGGCGGCGCGAGCGGCGCGGCGGGACTCAGCGCGACTTCCGCAAGAGCGGACGGAGATAGGGCCAGAGCCGGTCGGCGATGATCATGTGTCCGGCCGCATTCGGGTGGAGTCCGTCGGGCTGGAGCAAGCTGGGGTCGGCGGCGACGCCCTCGAGGAGGAAGGGCATCAGGGCGACGCGCGTGCGGCGCGCCACCTCGGGGAAGACCGCCGCGAACTCCCGCGTGTACTCGACCCCGTAGTTGGGCGGCATCCGAATTCCGGCGAGCAGGACGCGCGCGCCCGAGGCCTTGAGGCGTACGACGATCGCCTCGAGGTTGTTGCGCATCGCGGCGGGGCTCTGCCCGCGCAAGCCGTCGTTGGCGCCGAGCGCGACGACGACCACCTCGGGCTTGGCCCGCAGCACCCAGCCCACGCGCCGGAGCCCGCCCGCGGTCGTGTCGCCGCTCACACCGGCATTGACCACGCGGTAGGCAAAGCCCTCGCGTCGGAGCCGTGCCTCGAGGCGCGCGGGGAACGGTTCGTCCGCCGCCACCCCGAGTCCAGCGGTGAGGCTGTCGCCGAGCACCGTGATTACCGGAGCGCCCTCAACCAGCGCCCGGGGCCCGAGGCCGAGGGCGGCCACCACGAGCGCGGCGGCAAGCCAGGGAGTCACGGGCGCAGTGTATTATGAGTCGCTTGATGATTCAGGTCCGCGGCCTCGTGATGCAGCTCTCGAGCGGGGGACGGCTCCTGACGATTCTCGACGGGATCGCGCTCGACGTGGAGACGGGTGAGGTCTGCGCGATCACCGGCCCGTCGGGCAGCGGGAAATCGACCCTCCTCGGCCTCCTCGCGGGGCTTGATCGACCGACCGCGGGCTCGATCGTGGTCGCCGGCGCCGAGCTGACGCGCCTCGACGAGGACGGGCTGGCGCGCTTCCGGCGTGAGACGCTCGGCTACGTCTTCCAGTCCTTCCATTTGATCCCGACGCTGACCGCGGCGGAGAACGTGGCCGTGCCGCTCGAGATCGCCGGCCTCCCGGGCGCGCTCGCGCGCGCTCGCGAACTCCTCGACGAGGTCGGGCTGGCCGGCCGAGCGCACCACTACCCCGCTGAGCTATCGGGCGGTGAGCAGCAGCGCGCGGCGGTGGCCCGCGCCGTCGCGCTTCGCCCGAAGCTTCTCTTGGCTGACGAGCCGACCGGGAACCTGGACTCCGCGACCGGCGCCCAGATCATCGAGCTGCTCGTGGCCCTGAACCGCAAGCGCGGCTCCACGCTCGTGTTTGTCACCCATGACCAGGCGCTGGCGCGCCACGCGGGGCGGATCGTCAGGCTCCGGGATGGCCGAATTCTGAACGGACAGCCGTGACCTCCGCCTTCCCGCTTCGGACGGCCTGGCGTGCGACGCCCGGCGCGTGGCGTCACTTCCTTGCGTTCTTCGCCTGCATCGCGCTCGGCGTGGCCGCGCTCGTCTCCGTCGGTACCTTCGCCGCCAGCCTCGACCGCGCGCTCGCGGGCGAGGCGAAGGCGCTCGCGGGCGGCGACGTCGAGCTCCGATCGGCCCGGCCGCCCGACGCCGCGGCGCGGGGTGCCCTCGACCGCCTGCGCGCCAAGGGCGCCACCACCACGGCCGTGCGCGAGCTCGCGGCGATGGCGCGGAACCCCGCCAACGGCGCGAGCCTGCTGGTCGAGCTCAAGGCCGTGGAGGCGGGGTACCCTCTGTACGGGCGCGTGGAGCTCGCCCTGTCCCGCCCGCTCGGGGAACTCATCGGGGACGGTAGGTCGGCGCTCGTCGAGAGGTCGCTCCTCGAGCGGCTCGGTCTCGCCGTCGGCGATCCGCTCCTGCTCGGGACGGCGCGCTTCACGATCGCGGGCGTGATTGACCGAGAGCCCGACCGCGCGTCGAGTGTCGTGGCGCTCGGTCCGCGCGTGATGATCGCCGCCGGAGCGCTCGAGTTCACCGGCCTCGTCGGTTACGGGAGCCGCGTCCGGTACCGGATGCTCGTGCGCCTCCCGGCGGCAGCGTCGCCGCGCACCGCGGTCGAGGCGCTGGAGCACGCGGTCACCGACCCGTCGGTACGGGTGACGGCGTTCGATGACGCTCGGCCCGGTCTCCGGCGCTTCTTCTCCCAGCTCGCCGCCTACCTCGGGCTGGTCGGGCTCGCGAGCCTCTTCGTCGGCGGCATCGGTGTGGCGTCATCCGTCGTTACGTTCGTCCGGCGGCAGCTCGCGACCGTCGCGGTCCTCAAGTGCCTGGGCGCCGAGTCGCGAATGGTGCTCGCCGCCTTCCTGCTCCAGGTGCTGGCCCTCGGCCTGCTCGGGAGCCTCGCCGGCGCGGCGCTCGGCGTCCTGATGCAGCCCGTGCTCGTCCGGGCGGTCCAGCCGTTCGCGCCCTTCGCCCTCCAGGCGGTGTGGGACGGATGGACGATTGGGCGCGGCCTCCTGACGGGAACGTTGACGGCGCTCCTGTGCGCGCTCTGGCCGTTGCTCGCGGTCCGAGAGGTACCGCCGTCGCTCATCCTGCGGCGGGACCTCGAGGCGGCGGCGTGGCGCGCCCCGCGGCCGTGGGGAGCGGCGCTGCCCATCGTCGCGGGGCTCGCCGCGCTCGCGCTCTGGCAGGCGGGGTCATTCAAGCTCGGGGCGATCTTCGTCGGCGCCGCGCTGGCCGCCCTCGCGGTGCTGGCGGCGCTTTCGCGGGGGCTCATCCTCCTCGTGCGATGCCTGCCGCCTCGCGGCGGCCGTGCCTGGCGGCAGGGGCTCGCCGGTCTCCGCCGGCCGGGCGGTCACGCGGTGCAGGTCGTGGTTGCGCTGGGCACGGGCGTCATGCTGCTCGTCGCCATCGCTCTCCTCGAGGCGAGCCTTCGCCGTCAGATTGCGTTCGAGCGGAAACGGGAGGCGCCCTCGTTCTTTTTCATCGATGTGCAGCCCGATCAGGCCGAGCCGTTCCGCCGCCTCGTCGCCGCCGCCAGCGGCGGGGTGGCTCCGGTCCTCACGCCGGTCATCCGCGGCCGGCTCGCGGCCATCGACGGGACGCCCGTCACCCGCGCGCTGATCGAGGCGAAGAAGACCGCCGCACCCGACGCGGTCTGGTACCTCACGCGCGAGTACGTGCTGACGGCCACCGCCGAACCACCGCCGGGAACCGCGATCACACGGGGCCGCTGGTGGACCGCGGCCGACGCCGCCCGGACGCCGCGTGTCTCCCTGGAGGAGGCGGCGGCGAAGCACCTCGGCGTCTCCATCGGCGGCACGCTCGCGTTCGACGTGCAGGGTGTGACCGTCGAGGCGGAGGTGATGAGCCTGCGGAAGGTGGACTGGCAGAGCCTCACGACCAACTTCTTCGCGATTCTCTCGCGCGGCGCGCTGGACGGCGCGCCCGTCACGTACATGGCGACGGCGCGGGTGCCGGCGGCCGCCGAGACGAGGCTGCAAGATCAGGTCGTGGCCGCGTTCCCGAACGTCACCGCCATCCCGGTGCGGCAAGTGCTCGAGCGCGTCGCGACCGTTCTGGCCGAGATCGGCCTCGCCATCCGGCTCATCGCGCTCTTCAGCATCGCGGTGGGAATCACCGTGATGGCGTCGACGCTGGCCGCTACCCGCTCCCAGCGGCTGTACGAGACGGTGATCCTGAAGACGCTCGGCGCCACGCGCGCAGCGGTCGCGCGCGCGTTCGCCGTCGAATACGCGTGCCTTGGCGCCGCGGCAGGCGTGGGCGGCACGCTGCTCGCCGCCGCCCTCGCGTGGGCGGTGCTCACGTTCGTGCTCGACGTGCCGTGGACGCTCGAGCCCGGCCTGCTCGCATGGAGTGTCGCTGGCACCACCGCCGTGGCGCTGGCCGTGGGCGGGCTCGGAACCTTCCGGCTACTCGGCCGGTCGCCGTTGGCTGTCCTCCGCGAGGAGTGAGTCGGCGCTCGGATCAGTTGCCGACTGGCTTCGATGGAGGCTGGGGTCGCGGCACCACTGAGACCGGGTTTGGTCCCCTCACGGCATCCGCCCGCTCAGCTCAACGACCTCCCCCCCTCGCAACACCTTGACCCTGATGGGATCGCCGGACTTGAGGTGCGCCAGCCGGTCGCGGATCTTCTGACGGCTCGCCGTGTCGACGATCTGGACGCCGACCGACTCGAGGATGATGTCGCCGCCGAGGATGAGCTCGGCGCCGGCGATCGTGGCCTTCATCGTGCCCCCGCGGATCCCAAGCTTGGCGGCCGCCGAGTGATCGGCGACGCGCTGGACGAGGAGGCCGTTCGGCTGCGGCAGGTTGAGCACTCTGGCCAGGTCGTCGGTGAGCAGCCGGGCCGATATGCCGGTCCAGAACGACCGTTCCTCCAGGAGCATCCGACGCGCCATGTTGGATGTGACCACGAACCCCAGCCCCTCAAAGCCGCCCGACTTCGAGATGATATGGCTCACGAGGCCGATCACCTGCCCGTGCATGTTGAACATCGGCCCGCCGGAGTTCCCCTGGTTGATGGCCGCGTCGGTCTGGAGGAACTCCGCCTTGGCCAGGTCGTGGTAGACGGTGTCGGGCTGGTGGCGGCCGCTGATGTGGCCGGCGCTGAGGGTGTGACCGATCCCGTAGGGCGCGCCGATGATGAAGATCGGCTCACCAATCTGCACCTTGTCGGAATCGCCCAGCGTCGCGACCAGGGCCCCCTTCGGCATCGTGTCCAGCTTGAGGAGCGAGACGTCGGCGTCCGGCTCGGAGGCGATGACCCGCGCCCCCTCGCTCTCGCCTCCCAGAAACTCGATGGTGATCGCGTCGGCGAGATGAACGACGTGCGCCGCCGTCATCACCTTCCCGTCCTGCGAGATCAGCACGCCGGAGCCGACCTCGCCGAACTTCATGAGCTGGCCCTCGTCCGAGACCTCCTTCTCGCGTGTCCGGATGACCACGACCGACGGACTCACGTTCTTGAAGACCTGGGTCAAGTCTTGAGCGGGCGCGGGCGTCAGGGCCGAGGCGACCGCAGCGAGCGTCACGAGCAGGACCACAGGGCCTTTCATGCACATCCTCCTCCGCTGACGCTAGACGGATGGTCCTGAGCGCGGCATGGAGTCCCGGCGTGGGCCCAGACGTCCATGAGCTTCACGACGGCCTCCCCCGGGTAGCCGGCGATCTGGGGAAACGCTAGAGGGACCTGAGAGCACGACGCTCGCGAGGCAGCACGCCGACCATTCGCCAGGAGCCCCTCCCGGTTCTCCCTGAAGTCCGTCAGCGGTTGAACAACTCCCAGAGATGAGATGCGAGACACGTCGGAACGGATTCAAAGGCAAGACGGGAAAGATCGGAGCTCGGATGGCCGATGCCGCCGGCCGCGCCGGCCCTCACAGGCGTGGCGCCGATCAGCCACGCCGTCGCGCAGGTCTGCGTGGCGAACCTAGTCGCGTGCGACGGCCGTGATTGGCGCTAGACGGCGCCTCGCCGGTGCACCGACAGCGCGCCGCTATTGGCGCGATCATTCCGTCAGCAGGACGATTCTCGGATTCGCCCTGGCTCCGCAGGGGTTTACGTTGCGCCGCAATTTCCGAGAATCCGGCACCCCCATTGCCATTTATCCCGCGCGTTCAGATTCCAGAACGGAGGGACTCCTTGGCGACGGTTTCGAAATCAGGGAACGTGGTGTCCAGGACGTCGCCGCGGAGCGTGAGAATCGACCCGATGATCGCCGAACGAACTTTTGGCGAGGGACACCGTCCTGTGCATCCATGGTGCGGGCGAAAGCCTCAAACCATACAGACGGGGCGAACAGAACAATCGACGGGATGCAACGAGCCTCGGCGTCGTATGCCACGGCACTGGCGCCGGCGAGCAGAGTCGTTGCTCCACACAGGAGGGTGTCATATGCGTGGCAAGACGGTGAGCGCAGTGGTGGTGGCGGGAATCGTCCTCTTCCTGGGGAACCTCGCGCTCGCACAGGACGCGGCGCCCGCGGCGACCGTCAAGTTCACGGAGGAGTCGGTGGGAGTGGGCGTCGGGTTCACCCGGGGCCATGGGGTGCTCACCTACCGGGGCCAGGACTATCCGTTCACGGCCACGGGGCTCTCGGTCGGGGAAGTCGGGGTGATGCGCGCAGAGGCCAGGGGCACCGTGCACCACCTCGAGACCCTCGTAGACTTCAATGGAAGCTACACGAGCGCCGAGGCGGAAGCGACCGTCGCGGGCGGGGCCGGCGTCACCATCATGCGGAACCAGAACGGCGTCGTCATCCGGCTCGTCTCCACGACGCAAGGGGCCGATCTGAAGCTCGCCGCGGCGGGAGTCACGCTTCGCCTGGCGAAATAGCGGCGTTATGAGAGCCCTCGTCCGGTACCTCGAGTGATCGAGACTCTCACCGACTCGATGCCGGCGGGGGTGATCCCGGCGACCCGCGTCGGAGATTCCGAGGTCGTCCGGCTCGTGGGGGTCGCCAAGAGCTTCAGCGGGCGTCCAGTCCTGCGCGGGGTCGACTTCAGTCTTGGGCGCGGTCAGATCGTCAGCGTGTTCGGCGGGAGCGGCGCCGGCAAGAGCACCCTGCTGCGGCTGGTCGCCGGGCTCATCAAGCCGGACGCGGGCCGGATCCTGCTCTTCGGGCAGGACGAGGTGCCGCTGAGCGAGGCCGAGATGTTGCCGCTCCGGCGGCGGATGGGCGTCGTGTTTCAGGGCGCGGCGCTGTTCGACTCGCTCACCGTTGGCGAGAACGTCGCGTTTCCGCTCCGGGAGCACACGCAGCGGCGCGAGCCGGAGATCCGGGACCGGGTGGCGGCGCTCCTGGCGCGCGTCGGGTTGCCGGGGCTCGAGGCCCGGTATCCGGGCGAGTTGAGCGGAGGCATGAAGAGGCGGGTCGGCATCGCCCGGGCGCTGGCGCTCTCGCCCGAGGTGATGCTGTTCGACGAGCCCACGGCGGGGCTGGATCCGAGCGCCGCCCGGCTGATCGGGGGACTGGTCGCCGAGCTTCACCAGGCGCTCGGGACGACCTTTCTCGTGGTGACCCACGACGTGCCGTGGGCCTTCGCCATCTCGGATCGCATCGACCTGCTGCATGAGGGGCGGGTCGTGGAAGAGGCCCCGCCGGAGGCCTTTCGCCGTTCGCCGAAAGCCGAGGTGCAACAGTTCTTGGCCGGTGTGCTTCGCTAGGGCGTGAGCTCTCGCCCAGCCCGATCACCCGTTCCGGGGTGCCCGGCACGGGCCGCGAGACAGGGGGACCTATCATGCGTAGCATATTGGTGGGACTGTTGGTGGGGGTAGTCTCGACGTCAGTCGCGATCGCCAGCCTCGCTTCGGCCGAGCCGGCCGCGGCGAGCGCGGGTCAGGCGCTCGGTCTCGAGGCCAAGGAGGAGGCGTTCGTCGAGTACGACCCCTGGAAGCGTTTCAACCGGAAGACCTTCGCGTTCAACCACAGCTTGGACTCGCACGTCGTCGAGCCGGTCGCGAGGGCCTACGACAAGGTCGTGCCCAACTGGGCGCAGCGGGCGGT
>Ga0209056_10006641_pt1 | contig 11945 bp, 14 predicted proteins | sample GraSoiAngelo_114_FD_185876 | JGI IMG/M metagenome (GOLD analysis project Ga0209056, IMG submission 185876) | Grasslands soil microbial communities from the Angelo Coastal Reserve, California, USA - 14_0903_13_40cm (SPAdes) (version 2) | ecosystem: Environmental > Terrestrial > Soil > Grasslands... | reverse complement strand
CGAAGAACCAACGTTAGCTTCTCCGGGTTTCAGGCGGCTTCGAGTTAACAGGGTGCGGAGAATCGCCGCCATGTTAGGATTCACCACACCCACAACCATCGCCAGTTGCCTGCCCTGACACCCTACAGATGTAGTTCACCAAGCAAGCAAGGAATCTCCTCTCCGCCAATCTTGACCACAGTCCTACCCTCGTATGTGAAACCGTACTTGCTGTAGAACGAGATGCCCTTCTGGTTTCCGTCTTCGACCTCCAGAACCACTTTCCCTGCGCCCTTGAAGTGCTTGATTGCGGCGTCCATGAGCCTCCAACCAATCCCTCTCCTCTGGTGCGACGGAAGAACGTAGAGCTGGAAGATCTTCACGGTTCCTTCGTCAATCTTCCCGGCCGAGACCATCCCGACCAACTTTCGGTCCTCGAAGCAGCCCGAATAGAACGCCTGTGGATTCCGCAACCCTCTGAGGAGGCTTTCCTTGCTCTGCCAAACGGTGATCGCCGTCTGTATGACCGAATCGGGAAGGATCCCGGTGTAGGTGTCGAGCCAGCACGTCCTTAGCAGTTGCCCTAGTTTCTCGACGTCGCCCTTCACGAGGAGTCTAAGCTCCGGCATGCGTCAATTCATCTATGAACTCGAACGCTTGATTCATAAACAGTCGCCTTTCAACACGGCAGGGGTTCCTTCGCCGACGGGATTTCGACTATTGGGGAAGCCCGGTCAGCTCCTCGCTGACCCGCCAGAGCCTTCGGGCGACCTGCTCGTCATCCGATTCATTCGACGACTTCTTCTCTTTCTTCTTCGTGAAGTATTTTCCGCTTACCCCTTCCACATCGGCCGAAGACCCCAGATAGATCGGGGTCTCGGCTCCCCCCTCAGGCCCCATCATGAAGATTCGCGTGAGTTTCGCGATGAACCCCGCCCGACCCAGGGGTCTGCTCCAGATGTTTGTCGCGACCGTGCCTGGGTGAAGACAGTTTGCGGTAACGCCAGTTCCTTTCAGCCTCCTCGCGAGTTCGTAAGTGAAGAGCACTTGTGCGAGCTTGGCTTGCGAGTAGGCCTTCCAGCCGCCGTAGCCTTTCTCGCCCTGGAGGTCATCGAAATCTATGTGCCCGTTGTAGTGTGCGATGGAAGAGACCTCGACGAGCCGCGAGGGCGCGCCCGCTTTCAACAGGTCAATCAGAAGCTCGGTGAGGAGGAAGTGAGAAAGGTAGTCGACTTCGAAGGTGGTTTCGAGTCCGTCTCCCGTGGTCGTTCGCCTGAGCATGAAGAGCCCTGCGTTGTTGACGAGTACGTGCAGCCTGTCGTACTTTCTTCTGAACTCACTCGCGAGTTGACGAACGGACTGCATCGATGACATATCGGCGAGCATGAGGTCGAGGGAGTTGTTTCCACTCTTCTCCTTTATCTCGGATAGAGCAGCCTCGCCCTTCTCCCTATTGCGGCAGACAAGAATAACTGTCGAGCCCATCTCCGCAAGCCCCGCAGCGGTGGCTTTCCCTATCCCCGAATTGGCTCCCGTAACCATGCATATGCGTCCAGCCATACTTTTCTCCAACTTACATCCTGCTCTTCAGGAAAGGGCTAATAGATTAGCGTGTTGAGTGACGGTTCCGCGCAAACGAAAGATGACAGATTTGATGTTCCTGCAACCCGAAGACTCTGTCGTCTTGTCAGAACCGAATACGATCGGCTGCCTCACCTGGGGTAAGCAGGTGGGGCATCCCCGACCGAACCGAGACTAGCGGGCGCGATTCGTGTAGTATCTGCCGCCGGGTCCATCTGAAAGTGTACCTACGGATCGCGTGACTCGGATAATGGAAGGTTCAACTAACCCTTGAACGACTCGGCGGCCTGCCTAGCTTGAAGATTCCGCGACCTGACGATGACTCCAGGGAGTTCTTCAAATCCACCCTCCCCAACGACCCCAGGGTAACAGTCCGACTGGTCTTCGGGAATGACGCGGCGTTCGTGAACGAAAACATGTTCGTGGGCCTCTGGGGAAACGACCTGTTCCTGCGCCTGTCGGACGAGGATCGTAAGGAGCTTCTGAAGAACGAAGGGGTGACGAACTTCGAGCCGATGAAGGGAAGGCCCATGAAGGGGTACAATCTGATTCCGAGAACTTGGAAGAACCAGCGAGAGACGGTTCGGAGGTGGGTGGCTCGCTCTTTAGCGTGGGCGAGCGAACTGCCCGCGAAGAAATCAAAGCGTTAGTTGGGTCGGTCCAGCGTCAAGTTCCATCATTTCTACGGCTTCCGCGTCGCGCTCCTGAGCCTCTCGGCTTCCTCCGAGGGCTCTACTGAGTCTATGATTGACCTGCCGACGATTATGAAGTCTGCGCCCGAAGCCATCGCGGCTTCGGCCTCCCCTCCCTGCGCCCCGACCCCCGGAGCGAAGATCAGGCAGTCCGCTCCGACGATCTTCCTCGTCTCTCTGAGCGCCGCCCTGGACCTCGCCGAGACTATGGTTCCGTCCGCCCCCCACCTTCTCGCCCTCTCAGCGAAAGCCTGGTAGAGCCTCATCCCTCCGTCGAGCCTCAGGGTGTACCCCTCGTTCGCGCCGCGGTGACTCATGTAAACGAGCAGAATCACCCCGCCTCCCAGCTCGTGTGCCCTTTCTATGACCTCCCCCATCCCGTCCCTGTAACCCACAAGAGGGTTGGCTATCACGGCGTCGAAGTCGGAAGCGAGGAGCGATTCGATCACCTCCAGGTTCGTCGACCCGATGTCGTTCAGTTTCATGTCTGCTACCAACGGCAGGCCTTCGCCCTTGCAGAGGTCAATCAGGCTCCTGATTCCGGTGAGCCCAAAGGGCAGGAGCAGGTGAAAGTTCACCTTCACTGCCGCGATCGACCCCTTTGTCAGCTCGAGCACCTTCGTAGCCCTCGCGACCCTCTGACCGAAGGGACCCGAGATGTCGAGCGCGAGGACGACCCTACTTCCCCTCTCCCTCGAGGAGGCAAGAACCCTTTCTCTGAATGTCTGCATTATCGCCGTCTTGCCTCGAAACCTTATGACCTTTGCGATGTCGTGCTACTCTGAGTCCGTCTACGAACTCTCCCGGGGTTCGAAGTGCCGATGATGGGGGCGAGGGGCATCTTCAGGGGGACCATGCGGTTCAATTCCTGCTCGCGGGGGCCAGCGCGGTTCAGGTAGGCACCGCGGCTTCGGGTAACTACGGACTCTTCAGGGAGATAGTCGAGGGAATCAGGGGATGCATTCGACGGAAGGGCTCCAGAAGGGTCGGGGAGATCACGGGATTCGCTCACAGAGGGTGAGCCTGCCGAACCTGCTCATTCACTGCAAGGAGTTCAGCCTCCTTGATGATCGACTTCTCGTAAAGAACCTCGGAGAGTTCGAGAACGGTCGAAAATCGGTGCAGCCTGACGCCGACCTTCTCCAGGTTCTCCAACCCTCCCTCCAGCCTGTCGATGAGTACGATCGCGTCACGCACCCTCGACCCCTCTGCCCTGAGGCTCTCGACCGCCTCGATAATGTTGGCCCCAGTCGTGACTAGGTCGTCGACGACTAGTGCCGTTGAGCCACTCGGGAGGACTCCCTCAAGCCGCTTCTTCGTTCCGTGCGACTTCTCCTCCTGCCTGACGTAGACCATAGGCTTGGCCATCGAGATGGCCAGTGGGGAGGAGAAGGTCAGACCCGACGTCGCTATCCCCGCAAGAACGTCGAAGTTCTCCGCCCCGACCTCTCTGGCGAGAAGCCTGTAAGCCCGCACGACTTTCTTGTACGTGTTGGGAAAGCTCGGTATGCGCCTCAGGTCGATGTAGTAGGAACTCGGCTTCCCGCTCGAGAGCGTGAACCTCCCGAACTGAAGTGCCCCCGTCTCAACCAACGCGACAGCGATCGCGGAGAGAGCCTCACGCCTCGGCATGATGCACACGGCCTCAGCGATTCAGCGTTAAAGGATGGTTTACACGATTGTGTTAAGAACTCATGCGCCTCCCTCAAAGCTTAAATCAAAAATCCAATTACCGAGAGCGCGGGTTCACATTCAGCTAGAGCCTAATCCGTCGGGCCGAACCGATAAGAAGGCCATCTTTCTCGAAAATCTGAAAAATACAGCGGAGCGCTACAGGCTTTTCAGGGAGCCCAGTCTGCAGGCTATCGCTAGAATCGAGGCGTCCCTCTTGTCGGGGGCAAGAAAGTACTTTGAGGAGAATCTCTTCGTCGAAGTCACTGTTCCCCACGTCACCAGAGCCACGGGGGCGTGCGAGAACGTGGCGACGATGTTCGAGGTCGACTTCTTCGGCGAGAAGCGGTACCTCGCACAGACGGGGCAGCTCTACCTCGAGGTCATGACGCCGTACCTCGAGAGGGTCTGGGCGGCTGGCCCGAGCTTCAGAGCGGAGGAGAAGGTCGACGACAGGCACCTAGTCGAGTTCACGCTCCTCGAGATAGAGTTCAGGGGGAACTTCGACCAGCTTCTGGAGCACGTCGAGGGAACGCTCGTGAGCATGGTCTCGGAGGTGCTCGCCAAGAGAAGCGAGGACCTAGCCGTCCTCGGAGTGGACGCGGAGAGGCTGCAAAACGTCAGGAGGCCATTCAAGAGGATAACCTACACGGACGCCGTTGAGCTGCTCGAGGGCGAGGGGGTGAGGTGGGGGGACGACCTGAAGAGCCCGCACGAGAAGCTCTTAGTCGAGTACATGGGCGGCCAGCCTCTCTTCATAACTCACTACCCCAGGGCGATCAAGTTCTTCAACATGAAAGAGAATGCGATCAATCGTGAGCTGGTGGACAGCGCGGACCTGATCCTGCCGTACAGCGGGGAGGCGGTGGGGGCGGCAGAGAGGGAGTACGAGTACGACAGGCTGGTGAAGCGACTTCTGGAGTCGAGCATGTTCAGGCTGTTGAAGGAGAGGGGAGGAGGTCTGGAGGACTTCGCCTGGTACCTGAACTTCTACAAGGAGTTCGGCGGTTCCCCGCACTCGGGGTGCGGGATAGGCCTCGGGAGGGTAATGCAGTTCGTCCTCGGCATAGACGACATAAGGGGGAGCACCGTCTGGCCCGTCAACAGAGAGGCGGAGGCCTGACTACTCCCCAAGAGCCTGTTCCCACGTCTGAAACGAAGTCTTCTACGGATAGGATGCAAGTCGAAACCGATTCTCTCGCGTGTGGCTGAGAAAGACAGGCGTCCCAAGGGTCGTGGTGAGCCTGCGATGTGGCGCGATAAGCCCGGCGCCTGGCATGAAATCTTCCCGGGCGTGAGGAGAAGAATACTGGCTCACTCCCCGAAGGGGATGATGGTTCTGTACAAGATAGACCCTGGTTCCGTCTTTCCGCGGCACAATCACACCCACGCTCAATTCGGCATCTTCCTGGAAGGAGGGGGAGACTTCAAGGTTGGAGATGGGGTGTGGAAGATATCAAAGGGGGACTCGTACTTTATTCCGCCGGGCCTCTATCACGAGTTGAAAACGGATTCAAAACTCCAAAGCGTGGTCATCGACTTCTTCACACCCGCTCGCGAGGACTACCTCAACGAAGCACTCCCGCCCGACTAGCGGAGGACCTTGAAGACGTGGTCCCACACGTTGAGCTTCGTTCCCACCCTCACCCAGAGGGGCACGAGCGCTTCGAGCCACCTCGCTCCGTCGATCCCTCCGACGTCGATGACGCCCTTCCAGCCGAACTCGGTGACTATCCTGCTCACCTCCTTCTTCGCAGCGTCGTCGTTGCCGCATATGAGCATCTCGGCGTCGTTGTGCTTGGGGTCGACCATCTGTGTGTTGCCCACCGTGTTGAAGCACTTCACGACCTTCGCCTTCGGTAGCTTATTCTGTATTCGCTCCCCCAGGGAGTCGGTTGTGCCGACGAAGAGACCGGCGGACCCTCCCCGGAAGTCGAGCGCGTTGGTGACGTCGATCAGCACCTTGCCGTCGAAGTTGTTCCTCCCCGCCAGGTCTATCGCTACCTCGGCCGCTGTTCCGGGGGTGGCGAGGACGAGGAGGTCCCCGAAGGCCGCCGCCTCCGCAAAGGTGCCGGTCGACGCGTTCTTGCCGTTCTTCCGTACCCACTCCTTGAGCTTCTGGCTGTAGGGCGTCCTCGAGCTTAATTTGACGCTGTAGCCCCTACTGGCAAAGCCTCCTCCCAGGGCCTGCCCAACGACGCCGCTGCCCAGGATGCCTACCTTCATCCTCTCGTTCTTGCCAAGGCCTCGCTATAAATCCGGCGTGTTTGGCGGGCAGGCGGGAACTGCCGATCTCCGTGGCACTCGGGCGGCGAAGGCTCGCGTCGTAGCAACGCAGTCGCGACACTAGTAGAAGACGCTGCCGGGCTTGGACCCTTTGCCCCTCTCTTCCGGGGGCTTGAGCTTCCAGCCGAGTATTCTTCCGACCTCCTCTTCGCTCTTTGCGCCAACCAAGCGCCTGGGTTCTTCCCGGGTCCAGATGCCAGTCGAGTCGAGGAGGAGGCCCTTGTTTCTCGCCTTTATCGTCATTCCAATCGTGTGCCCCTTCGGTCCGGTCGCCCACATCAGAGTTACCCCCCAGGCGTCTTCGCTGGGGCAGATGAACAGGTTCACCAGAACGTCCCTGTATCGAAAATTTGAGATGACCTCTCCAAACGGGCCGACGGTGCCGCCTATCTTGATGACACGCTCCTTCACCTCTTCTCTCCAGGCCCCGAATTCACCGCTCGGAATGACCGCGAAGTCGATGTCGTGGACGACGGGCTCCTTTCTCCTGAGGCTCCCCGCGAGCTCGTATCGCTTGTACAGGTCCTTCGTCTTCTCAAGAAAGTCTTGTGCGATCTCCTCCGCGAGCTTCGGGTCTAGGTCCTTCTTCAATGGCTGATCTTTCCGGGCTCCTGCCTTATCTGGGAGAGCAGGCACTCGGCGGGGATCTTGTCGTGTCTGACCTTGAGTATGAACGGCGCTCGGAGCTTCATATCCTCAGTCACTTCCTGAAATCTCACCTCGATGACCGACCCTATTCTCACCTGACGAGGGTCCACCTTCTCAACAAACGAACCGACCTTCCCCAGGTTCACCCGCTGCCCGCTGGCGTCGTAGACGCCGACATACCAGGACCTAGGGATACCTGTCTTTTTCATGTCTGGCGTCTCCTCGTAGTCCATCACGAAGCAGTCTATCGTGTCGTACCTCTTCAGCTTCAGCCATGAATTGGGTTGTCCGTACGTCGACGATGGGTTTTTCACGATGATTCCCTCTCTACCCTTCTGAACGAACTCTTCCTTCCGCGCCATGATCTCCTCGGAGGACCTCGCAAGAGTGAAGGGGACTTCCAGGTCCGTTCCCCGGAGGATCTCCTTCAGAATTTTCTTTCGTTCCTTCAGTACTAGAGAACGCACGTCCCTTTCATCGATTCGCAACACGTCAAACAGAAACAGGCCCTCATGCGCTACGTACTCCCCGTCGAGTATCGCCCTGTGAGGGGCGTGCAGGAATTCTGGCACCCTCGCGAAGACCCTGGGATTTCCCTTTGGCGTGTATATGCCCCCGTGCTTGCTCGAGAGGACGAGCTCGTCGCCGCTCTTGAAGAGAAAGACCCTGATCCCGTCCAGCTTTGGCTCGCAGAGAGACGGAAGTGGGTTCAGAGACAGCCACGTCGAGAGGTCGGTCTTCACGGCTTTCGAGTAATTTTCAAGGACGTAGTTCGGGAGTAAATCACTCATGCTGTCTCATCATCACCAGAGATCCTCGGCGGGGATCCTGAAGACGACCTCAAAATTACTTTGAGATCGTGACCTTCGGCTTCTTCTTGGCAACAGGCACAGGCGGAAGCCCTTCTACCTCTCTCTGCTCCTCGAGCGCCCAGGCGTCGTCGAGTTTCAGGATTCCTTCGCTCAACCCCATCAGCAGCCACAATCTGCCGTCCTTTCTTTCATAGGGGTGAATTACGCTCGTGTAAAACTGGTAGCCTCTCCCCCAAGAGAAGAATGACACGAGCGCGGTCTGTTTTTCGAGGAGATACCTCGCGAGCTGTTTCACCCTCGAGGCGGTCTCCTTCACCTTCGGGTCCGTGTCGGGTGCGAGCTGGTAAACTTCCTTGAACTTGTACTCGGATATCCTTTCAAGAGGCACGAATCCGTCTGGTTCCACCTGGATTCGCGTCGTTCTGTCGAATGGCTCGATCTCCTCTCCGTCCTGCTTGTCCACCACTCGGGTGGCAGGAACTTCAATCCATTGACCCGAGAACTCCAACTCATACTTGAGAAAGTTCCTCTTCTCATTTCGGACTGAGATCAGAAGCTCACCCTCGTACCTGACTTTGTTCTTCACCTCATCCTGGGAGATTTCCTGCATATCGAGTCGCTCCCCGCCTGGGCCCTGCCTGTAGCGGTACATCCTCGGTACCTCCCGGCTTACGACCTCCTTTCCCGTCTCTTTGTCTATCTTGACAAACTTGACCGGCTCGAGGTCACCATGCGCTTTCGCGGCTCGAAGGTGGTACTCTACCGCCCCCAGACCCAGAGTAGGGATGTCCAGACTGAGCACTCCGCGCCACGAAGCCCTGGCCGTCGTCGCGCTCTGGGCTTGTTTTCTACCTCGGAGAATATGTCCTTTGCCATCGCTCGAAGAACGGCATTTTCCTCTCGGGGGTATTTAAGCTGGTTACAAGCTCAGAGTACGCAGATGGTTTCATCGCGTCTTCTCCCTAAAGTCTGACGCGCCTTTGGGCGGTAGGAAGCGGAAAGCTGCAGCCGCAATCTGGTAGGAACACGAAGGCTAGTTGTCAGTCCTCACGCCACTTGAAGAACCTGACCGCGAGCCCGAAGATTATCGCCGAGAGGACGAGGAGCACGCCCAGGTCGGTAAGCGCCGCCCCATAATTGCCGAAGGTCATGACATTGTTCAGTCCGTCTATCACGTAGAAGAGCGGAAGCACGTGGGCGAAGCTCTGGAGGTACGCCGGCATCGTGCTCACCGGGAAGAAGGTTCCCGAGAGGAACATCATCGGGAAGGTGACGAGGTTCCCGACTACCGCCGACGACTCGACGCTCTTGGAGCCCGTGCCCACGAGCATCCCGAGGGACACGAAGAGGAGGGGGCCCACCACGAGGAAGGGTATGATCCAGGGACTCAGGCTGATGTGCACCCCAAAGGCGAAGACCCCAACGAGTGTCATGAGGAGGAATGAAATGATCGTAAGCACGATGTAGAAGAAAATCTTGGATACGAGCCATTCGGACTTTGTGAGCGGAGTGAGGGAGAGCTGCTTGAAGATCTTGTCTCTCTTATACTGAGAGCTGATGTTGACCAAGGCGAACATCGGACTGGTGAGCACCGAGAAGCCGACGAGCCCAGGCACGAGGAAGTCGATGTACTTGAGAGACTGAGACTTCACGTTCTGCGGCTCCACCCCGATTACCGACGATCCGCCTGCGCGCTTGAGGTTGAACTCATTCACGACGCCACGCGTGATTCCAGATACGATTGCGCTCGTCGTAGAAGCCGGGTTCCCGTAGACTGTAACGTTGACCGCCTTCCCTGAGATGAAGGCGGACGAGAATCCAGACGGGATCACGATGCCGTCCGACGCCGAGTGCGAGAGGAGATAGCTGGTGAAATTCTGGGAGGTGTCGACGGCGCGGAGGCGGATTGTGTTCGTGCCGTTCAGCGCACTGACGAAACCATTGCTGACCTGCGAACCATCCTGGTTCTGAACGTAGACGCTGACCGGCCCGGAGCTGCCCCCCGAAAAAATCGCGCCGAATATGAGAATGAGGATTACAGGAAAGACGAGCGCGAAGAACGCCCCGATCCGGCTGCGAATGTAGCCCCTGCTGAAGACGCCGAAGTCCGCCACCACCCTCCTCGCATTCATCGCTTACGCCTTCGCCTCCAGCTCTTCCATCGGTTCCCCCACTAGCCTCACGAAGATGTCTTCGAGACTATCTCTCTTCGTTCGCAGGTCATCCCATTCCAGACCGGACTCCTGTATGGCTGCGACCGCGGCCATCACGTCCTCCTTCCGATGCAGGGACAAGCTGATCAGGTCCCTTCCGTCGAACTCCACCGGGAGACTCGCGTTCTTCTCCAGATACTTCGCGAGTCGTTCACTCCCGTGCACCAGAAGACGCTCACCGGAAGAATGGTTGGTTATTATCTCAGCGGGCGTCCCCGAAGTGATTATCCTCCCCTTGTTCATGATTGCAACCCTGTCCGCGAGCTCCTCCGCCTCCTCCAGGTAATGTGTCGTGAGCAGCACGGTCCTGCCCTCTCTCTTCAGCCCTCTGATCACCTCCCACACCGCCCGTCGCGCCTGCGGGTCCAGCCCGGTGGTGGGTTCATCGAGGAAGAGAAGTTGCGGGTCGTTCACGAGCGAGAGTGCGAGCCCCACCTTCTGTTTCTGACCGCCGGAGAGCCTCGTGAAGTACACCTCAGCCGAATCCTGGAGGAGGACTTTTGCGAGGATCCCTTCGACGTCGGCCTTGACGCCGAACAAAGCGGCGTAGTACTTGACGGCCTCCCTCGGAGTGGGGTATTCGAAGAACTTGAATCCCTGAGGGATGACCCCGATTTTCTTGTGAAGAGCATAACCGTCCGCCCACGGGTCCGTTCCGAGCACTCGCGCGGTTCCAGCGTCCTGTTTCCTCAGACCCTCGAGAATCTCGATGGTGGTCGTCTTCCCCGCACCGTTAGGTCCCAGAAGTGAGAAGACCTCCCCCTCTCTTACCGCGAAGGAGATTCCGTCGACTGCCTGCAAGGCCCCGTACGCCTTCTTCAGGGAAGAAACCTCGATGGCGGCTTCCGTCAATCTGCTCCCGTCCGACTCCCTCACCTGGAGGTTTTAAGCCAAGCCAAGGTGCCCACTTCGTAGATAGCCTCGCCGGAGGTGGGCTATTGCGCCCTCCTCGCTATTCCTCACCTAAGTAGAAGCGATGCGCTTACCGTTTCTTTGATTTGCGTTTTCGTCCCGCTCGACGAGTGGGTTTCATTTGTTCCCAGAGAGCTATCACATTGCCCTCAGGGTCGGCGCCGATGAATGACCATCCCTGTCCGGGTACTTCCTGCTTCCCCATCACCTCGGTCCCGCCCGCCTTCTTGAATGTCTCGATGGCCGAATCGATTTCTTCGACTCCTATGAAGTTTCTCGCCCTGTCGGTCGGACCCATCCTCTTGTACATCCCTCCCCCCACGCTCTTGCCTCTTGGACCGGTGGAGATCAGCCAGTAGTCGAACCCAGGCATCTTGGCCTTCTCGAACTTCCAACCGAAGACTGTCCTGTAGAAGGCGCTCAGGCTCTCGACCTCGTTTGCCGGAATCTCGAAGTGCACTACCGTCTTGGTGACCATGAGCAGTCCGCTCCCCCTCTACCTATTTAATCTGAGCGCGGACTCACAGAGCCTCGAAAGGGCGAATTTCGACGAACGCGGTTGACCTTTTCTGAACCCCCGTTTCGCACAAATCCTTTCCTCCCTCAACCCGTAAGCCTGCGACTATCAGGGCCTACGGGGTGATTACTTGCTGCCCGGCTTGCTACCTATCTCAACGAGTTGGAGATTGGCCTGGTACCGCTTTCCGTGGATCTCCAGCTTGGCCGAAGCGTAGAATCCGCGAGAGCCGGTTGAGAAGGTTTTCTCACTGAGGCCGATTTCGCCCAGCTTATTCGTACCATCGTAGATTTCAGCGCGCATGATTCATCGGGTCAAGCTCGCCGTATTTAAGCTGGGAAGATTCGCCGAGCCATCATGACTTCCAGTTCTCGGTTTGGAGATTTTTTGGGAAATTCGGTTAACCGCCCTTCTCTGAATTCCCTCAGTACCTCTCAAGTCCCGACTTTCTTCCGCGTAAAGTGAATCCTGCATGACCCGTCTAGCCGAAGGCTCGGGCCCGGCCCCACCCGAATCTACGCTTCAAGGGCCGTCCGGTCGGGAGACTTGGCTGGATTGAGGGGTGGGCGGCCTTCTGTCTCTCCCCTTGATCAAGAGACCCGCCACGAAGACAGCGACGCTCGCCCCCAGCAAG
>Ga0209056_10006640_pt1 | contig 11945 bp, 13 predicted proteins | sample GraSoiAngelo_114_FD_185876 | JGI IMG/M metagenome (GOLD analysis project Ga0209056, IMG submission 185876) | Grasslands soil microbial communities from the Angelo Coastal Reserve, California, USA - 14_0903_13_40cm (SPAdes) (version 2) | ecosystem: Environmental > Terrestrial > Soil > Grasslands... | reverse complement strand
ACATCGAGCACATCGATCCCGAACGAAATCTTTCACGCGCCAAAGAGCTGTTCGATAAATACAAAGTCGTCACGGACGAGAGTCTTTTGGTGCTGGATTACGAGGGTCGCAACAAAACGGTCAAAGCGTCCGAGATGGCCGATATTGACCAGAGCGGAATGGCCTTAGGCGAAGGCGCGCGCGTGGCCGCATTCAAAGGAGAGCAAGCTATCACAAGCGCGATGATCGACTTGGTAGAGGGCAAAAAGAAAACGCTTGGGTACGTCACCGGTCACAAGGAACCGGTGCTTTCAGAAGGCACCAGTCCGATCACCGTACTGAAAACGTTTATCGAAAACGAAAACATCAAGTTCCAAGAGCTGAACCTTCTCGATCTGGCGGCGATTCCGGCCGACGTGAATGCCGTCATGATCGTCGGGCCGCAGTACGATTTTTCCGATCGCGAAATGAAATTGCTGCGCGACTTCTGGGATAAGCAGGGACGAATCCTGCTTCTCCTGGATCCGGCGGCGAAAACGCCCAGGCTGCGTGGCTTTCTAAACGAGTTGGGCGTCAAGGTAAATGACGATCGACTGATGGTTTTTTTGCGCACGGGGATCCAGGAACTGGCACTGACACGAGATGTGCAAGCGCGTTTCTTGGGCGACAGTCCAGTCACAAAACGGTTAGCCGATGTGCGAGCGCTCTTTTTCGGCGGCACATCTTCCCTTACGCTTGCGCCGGACCGAGTCCGTGCTGCCAACATCCGCCCAGAACCGCTGATCCAGGCTGAAAAGGGTTATTTTGCCGAAACGGATTACAATACCGACAACCAGGCAAAACTGGAGGCCGACGCCAAGCAAAGCAGCAATGTGCCGTTAACAATTGGCGCAGCAGTCGAAAAAGGAGGCAGCGCAGATCAGCGGGTGCAGGTGAATTCGCCGCGTCTGGTAGTAGTTAGTAACGCGACTTTTGTTCAGGACAATGCCATCACGCAAGATCAGCAGGGGCTCGACTTCATCTCTGGCAGTGTGAACTGGCTGTTGAGCCGGGAGCAGCTTATCGGTATCGCGCCAAAAATCCCGAAGCCTCTCACTTTCAGCCTCAGCGAAGAGGCGTTGCGCCGGCTGCGCTGGATTGTTCTGGTTTTCATGCCGCTGGTTCCTGCCGTGATCGGAACCATGGTGTGGTGGCAACGGCGCGTTTGATATGAACTGGAGGACTACCCTCATCCTGGCAGTCATTGCGCTCGCTGGTTTCGCTTACTTCAGGTTCTTTGAAATGAAACGGCCGAGCACGGAAGAAGCCACGAGGCAGGCCCAAAACGTGGTCAATTTCGACAGAAACAAGGTCGACGGCATCGTCATAAAAAATGGCGATCAACAGATCGAAATACGGCGCCGGGAGAGCAAGTGGCGACTTGAAACCCCGATTAAAGATCAAGCCGATGGCGTTCTGGTCGACAATTTGTTGTCGGATTTGGAGACCTGGGAAAAGGAGGGAACCATCCCAGCGAAAGATATTGAGGCTGATAAGAGCAAACTGACTGAGTATGGCCTCAACAATCCGAAGCTAAAACTCAAACTGGTCGGCCGAGATAAACCGCCGGAAATCTGGTTTGGAAAGGACGCTGCGTTGGAAGGCAGGATGTATGTGCGCCTTCAGAATTCGAAGGAAACATTCCTCGCCAAGCAGTCAATCAGGAAAGACATCGACAAAAAACCGGAGGAATTTCGCGATAGAAGAGTAACGGACCTGACTACTGCGCAGGTGCGCCGCATCACGTTGAAGACGCCTGCGGGCGAAATGGAGATGGAGAAGAAAGGCGATCATTGGGACATACTTAAACCGCTGCGCGCGCGAGCCGATGACCAGAAAGTCGGTGACTTGATTGCACAAATCACGACGGCGCGCATTCAACAATTTGTGGCCGATGATCGTGGTGACCTGCGCCCTTATGGATTGGCGGAGCCGCGCGGATCGATCACGCTGTTTGATGAGGCCGAGAAAAAGGACCAGAAGGTTGAGATCGGAGAGTCGATCAAGGTCTTCGGGCGAGAGGACAAAGGCCAGACGCTGCAGATCGGCAGCGTGCCAGAGAAGGAAAAAGACCAGATCTATGTGCGATTCGCTCCTCGCGGGTCCGTCTACACGCTCCCGAAAAAGACCGAAGAGATCCTAAACACGAAACCGGCCGATCTGCGCGACAATCATTTGGTCCGGATCGACACAAACATCCTCGATCGGATCACGATCGATGCGCCAGGCAAAGGCAAAACCGTTCTCGCGCGCAAAAATGGAAATTGGACAATTGCCATACGAAACAATGTGCCGGCGGATTCAGGTGCAGTCCGGCGCCTGATCGACACGCTGCAGAATGAGCGGGTAACAAGATTTGTAGAAGACGTCGCGTCCAATCTGCCGAAATACGGCCTCGAGAAGCCGCAGACGCAATTGACATTCAGTTCATTTGCTTCGGAGAACACTGCTGAAACGAAGGCGGGTGAGCAGCCGTTTGCCGGGATCGCCTTTGGAAAACCAGAAGGCGATAATGTTTACGCGCGGCTGACGGATGAGCCATTCGTCGTGGCAGTCCGTCGCGGTCTGCTGGATCAAATTTCACCGGATCTGTTGCAATGGCAGGAGTTGTCGATCTTTAAGTTCAAGCCCGAACAAATCCATCGCTTAAGTGTCACGGCTGAGAAGGAGCTGTCGCTGGAGCGCGATCAAAATAATCAATGGCACTGGCTGAAAGGAAGCGGCGACGTCAATCAAGCCAATGTGCAATCGCTGCTGAACACATTGTCGGGCTTGCGTGCGGTGCGCTGGCTCGGAGCTACAACGCCTCAACATGGTTTTGGAAAACCGCAGGTTGTGATCGCCTTCACAACTTCACCGGATAACAAGACGTCCCATAAGTTGACTATCGGCGCACAAAACAATGACGGCACGTGGTGCGCGCGCGTGGACGGACGCGAAGGCACCTTTGCAATCAGCAATTCGGACTTGAATACCTTGAGATTGCCGCTGGAGGCGCAAGCTACGGCATCGCCTCCGTCAACGACGACACCGGTGACCAGCGTGGCGCCGTAAATCTCTCTCGTCATTCCGAGCGAAGTCGAGGAATCGCGTGGGTTTGCTTGAGGGTTTCAACACAGCATCCTTCGAGTTTGCTTCGCTCGGTTCAGGATGACGCGAATTATGATTTTTGGGCGGTGTAAATTATGACGATTCCGCCGGTCAAGGGTTCAAACGTCGGCCGCGCGAAACCGTTCGCCTGCATCAACTGACACATCGCATTGCCACTCGGAAATTCCTCGATCGAATCGCCAAGGTAATCGTAGGCGGTTTTCTTCCCTGTTAGGAAAGAGCCAAGTAAGGGCAGGCAACGATGCAAATAGAAGCGATAGATTGCGCGCAAGATCGGCGTTGTAGGCAGTGAGAACTCAAGCACGAGCAATCGTCCACTCGTCCTGAGCGCGCGCGACATCTCAGTAAGCGCAGCTCCCCAGTTTTCCAGATTGCGCAGCCCGAATGCGATGGTGACGCAATCGAATGAAGCATCGCCAAATGGCAGGTTCATCGCATCGGCAAGTACGACTTGGTGCACACCCTTTCGCTGCGCAAGGTCCAGCATTTCCGACAGAAAATCGACGCCCACAATTTCCGCATCCGGCAATTTTTTTTGTAAGGCAAGCGCCAAATCTCCGGTGCCAGTCGCAAGATCGGCAATCCTATGCGGTCGCCAACCGGCGACGATTTCAGCCGCACGCCGTCGCCAGTAGAAATCGATCCCGCAGCTAAGCAAATGATTTGCGAGATCATAGCGCCTGGCAATGGATCCGAACATTTTTCGGACCCGCGCACGTTGCGTAGTCATTTCTTCAAGATTTGATAGAACACCAGCTTGCACTTTTCATGACAATTCATTTTGCTGGTTATCACATCGATATAACTAATAGGCATGGCGGGCCAAGTAATGTCAGGCATCGACTTGTTATAAAAATTGTAATTGCCATCCCAGCCGACCCCGGCTATTGAACAACACATGGATATATCCGTTAGAACTCTACAAGAAGCGATCTCAATTCGCCGACAAATCGATAATCTGGAAAAACGTCTTTCCTCACTTCTGGCAGGCGCCCCTCCGAAGCCAACAGCTCCCGCGGGTGGCCGCTACTTTTCGCCCGCGACGCGAGCGAAGCTTGCGGCAGCTGCGAAAGCTCGTTGGGCAAGAAAAAGGGGCGCGACAACAGCGGCTCCTACCAAGAAAAAAGGCCAGCTCACGCCGGCCGGGCGAAGAAAGCTCTCCCAGTTAATGAAGGCTCGCTGGGCGGCAAGAAGGAAAGCGGCGGGCACGAAGAAAGCTCCCGCGAAGAAAAAGGGCGCACTCACGCCAGCCGGGCGAAGAAAGCTCTCCCAGTTAATGAAGGCTCGCTGGGCGGCAAGAAAGAAAGCCGCAGCGAAGTAATCAGTCCATCCAACTGGCATTGCACGTTTTCTGTTTTGCCTCTTGCTGAAGGTCGGTTTGGGGGACGAGGCTTAGTGCTCGCGAGAGGACTCGAACCTCCACGGGTTTCCCCATACGGTCCTGAGCCGTACGCGTCTGCCAATTCCGCCACGCGAGCATAGGCAGCGGCCCTACAATGCGCGCGCACCAAGCGCCTGCAAGGTTAAATCAGAGACATTGCGATAAGAAGCAGCCTCGATTTGAATCAGCCCAATCGCTTCTTGCGTGCGCGAACCTCCAACTGATGCGCTTTGCGTACCTGACCAATGGAGCGCAAAAGATCGGCGTAATTGGACACAACGATGTCGTAATCCTTGGAGGGCTTTTCCTGCACTTCCTCCCAGGTTTTCAGCGAGGATTGATAAAGCTCGGCGGCTTTGGCGTAATCACCGCGCGAATGATAGACCACCGCCAGGTTGCATTTTGATTGCGCAATGTCTGCGAGCGGAGGTGGATGCAATTTCTGCCGGATCGCCAGCGCTCGAAGATGTATTTTCTCAGCTTCAGTGTAACGGCGCTCGTTCGTGTAAAACACCGCCAGATTGTTCAGCACTGACGCTACGTCGGCATGATCAGCTCCCAGTTGCTTCTCGTAAATTTCCAAAGCACGCAGATAGCACGGTTCTGCCGCCTTTTGCCGGCCTGACTTACGCAGAATCATCGCAACGTTGTTTAACATCGTTCCGATATCCGAATAAGGAACATCTTCGATCTCGGTGCCGGCGGTTATTGCTTTCTGATAGAGATTGATCGCTTCCTCAGATCGGCCCAGACTATCGCATAAGAATGCCAGCCGCTGCGCCGAGCGGAAGATATCGCGCTGGTCCGGCGGCTTTACCTTTTCCAGAATTGCATGCGCCTTCAGCAGGTATCCCTCGGCCGCGGTGTAATCTCCCTTTTGCTCGAGTAGCTGGCCTAGCTTCTCAAAGCTGGTGGCAAGTGGAGTCTGGCTACCCTTGAAAGCGCGCTTGGCGACCTCAAGTGCTGTTTCGGCAACGCGAATCGCCTCAGGCAAACGGTTTGCGGCACGCAGAGTATCGAGTTTGTCATTGAGGATGCTCCAAAGCCTTTCTTCACCTTTCATCACTCATCACCAGCCCTCGCTTAGCTGGCTAACTAATCGGGTGGCGAGATCCTCAGTAGCAAGCGGCAAGGCTTGTCGTTCATCACTAGTTACGTCGCTGCTCACAAAGAAACTGGTCGTGCCGACCGCCTGGCCGGGCGGTGCCAGGTCTTTGCCATCTCGTCCGGTTAGAGAGTACTTTACGCTTAACGCCAGACTAAATTCGGTTGTGGCCAACACGTTCCCGCGCACCGAGCGCGCCGGCAGCCGGCGGATGAGAGCTACTTCGCCCGTCAAAGTGGCGTCCGCCTTGTCCCCATTGGCAACCTGAAACGTCCCATCCTGTTGCAACTGCTTGATTACGGTATCAGTGACCAAAACCTCGATGCGCGGGACCAGAGTGCGATTTTTGAAAGTTGGGACTGCGATGGTGTGAACGTCGCGCAGATAATATGGCTTTACCGGCCCGACGTGATAGCCAAGGCAACCACAAAGGGCGAGGCAGAATACTGTCGCAAGTGAAGCTTTCAAGGCGCCGGTGAGGCCGATGCCGCTGGGGTAGAAGAAATATCGGAGCTTGTGCTCGTGCTCGGCGGTGCAAACAAGGGATCAGGCGCAGTGGTAGTGTCGGGCCCGAGTGAAGCCGGTGGCGGAAGCGAACCATCGCTGTCCGGGGCGGGCAACGGCGCTTCGTTATTTGCCGGACCTGGCTTCGCGGACCCGGTGGCGGCAGTCTGCGTACCACGCGCTTCGCCCTTTTTCTTGCCAGTCTGTGCCACGGGCAAGGCGGGCTGAAGCGCAGCCTCACCGACCTTCGCGCGCAACTGATCGATCCGTTTTTTCGCCAGATTACTCTGGGTTGACCCGGGTTGCTGCCGAATCACCTCATTGTAGTAGATTACCGCGGCGCGATAATATTTCTGTTTGTCGTAAAATTTGGCCACTTCGTAGGAGCTGGTCGTTTCCTTGTGCTCAAGAAGGTCCAGGTTTGCGCGCGCCTGAGCGGCTTTCTCGCTATGCGGATAATGGAGAAGGAAATCTTGGAAAGCTGTTTTGGCATTGGTAGTTGCGGCCGCATCCGTGGTGCCCCTTCGAGCCGCCATCAACCAGATATAACCGATCTGATATTGCGCATCCGCTGCGACCGGCTCGTTTGGAAATTTGTTCACCACAGCCTGGTACGCTTCAACCGCCATCTCGGGCACATTCTGTTTCTCGCGCGCCAGGCCAATGTTGAATTGCGCGCGCGCTGTGTATTTCCCGAATGGCGCAGTGCGGACAATGTTCGCGAAAATCGTTACAGCCCGATCCAGCGACTTCCCAAGCGAGATCCCCAGAATCTTCTTCTTTTTGCCAGTCAGATACATTTCGCCGATGCGAAACTGCGCCTCGATTGCTTCATCGAAGTGCGGGCTACCGGGATATCTTTCGACCAAGAGCCGATACGAATCCGCCGCGGCGAGATAGTCGTGGTGCTGCTCCTGCAATTGCGCCCCGCGATAGAGGGCGCTCGGGGCAAGAGCATCTTTGGGATGGTGCCGCACGATGTTTGCGTACGCATGAATCGCGCGTTTCAAGTTGCCTTCCTTTTCAGCGCTCTGCGCAGTATTATACAACTCCAGCGCTGTCTCGCTCACTTGTTCTTCCCCCGGGGCGACGAACTTGGCTTTTTTGCCCGGTTGAAAGACAACCGAGGCCGTTACTGATTCAGAAAAAATCAAAGTGACAGCTGTACAAAGCAAAGCAACGCGAATCAAGAGGTCCATCGGGTGTGGCAGGGTAATTGACTTATCGATTCCGTCAAGATCATCAGTCGGCCAAACTGAAACTCGATGGCTGATGTTCACCGCGACTTTACAGTAACATCTTTTCCAAACGGGCAAAACCGATTAAGTGTCTAAGCCATTGAATCTGATCGATCAGCATAAAATTCGCATCGGCGCCTGCGCGTGGAGTTTCGAAGACTGGCGCGGCTCTTTTTATCCTTCCGACTTGCCAGAGTCCCGATGGCTCGAATTTTACGCCAATTACTTCCCGGCTGTGGAAGTCGATTCCACATTTTATGCCGCCCCGGCCGAAGCGACCATTCAGCGTTGGATCGAGATCACGCCTAACGCTTTTCGTTTCGCCTGCAAACTCCCGCGCGAAATTACACACACCTGTCGACTGCGCGATTGCACAGCAGAATTGAATTCGTTTCTCCGGGCGATTGAGCCGCTCGCGCCAAAGCTCCAGGTGATTCTCATCCAGCTTCCGCCCTCCTTTGCGCCAAAAGACGGCAAAACGGCGCTGCGCAAATTTCTTGAGCAACTGCCGCCGGATTTCCGTTTCGCGATTGAATTTCGTCATGCCGGATGGCATCGGCCGCAGTTTATCCGCCTCTTGGAAAGGTATCGCATTTGCTGGGTGTGGGCCGATACCACTCCCCTCAATGAACGAAATCTTGCCCCGTTCGAATTCCTGCCGTGCACGACAGATTTTCTCTATCTGCGTTTGCTCGGTGATTATGCAACGAAATACGACGTTGATGGCGGCCACGTCCATCATTATGAAAAATTGCTCTGGAAACGTGAAGCCGCGCTGGACAGCTGGTCACTTAAAATTGAGCGGCATCTTCCCGAAGTGCGCAATGTATGGGCGTTCACCAGCAATCACTTCGAAGGATTCGCACCCGAAACCTGCCAACGGCTCGCCCAACGTCTAGGCTTCATGTTGCCGCTGTCCTCCGAAACAGAACAGGCTTTGTCACCACAGAGACAATCGCAGCTCGACCTTCAGTTATAGCGGCACCTGAATACGGTTGTGCTTTTCGAAGATGCACACCCGGCGAATCCCAAAGTTCGCCATCTTTTGCGCGAGGCTCCGAAAATTGTCGCCGAGTTGCGCGTGCGAATGCGCGTCAGAGGCCGTAGTGAAAGGAATCCCCTTCCCTATCGCCAGCTGAAGGATCCGGTCACCCGGGTAAAGCTCGTTCACCGGCTTGCGCCATCCAGCGGTGGAAAGCTCAACCGCGAGATTCTGTGCGTGAATAAAATCGAGTGTTTCATTAACCAAACTGCCGATCCCTGTGCCCGGCCGATGACCGTGGATTTTGATCAGATCCAGATGGGCGAGGCAATCGACCAGTCCCGTCGTTGCTATTTCGCGGACACGGCGAAAATAATCGGCGTAAATCGCGTCGATACTCCGGCCTTCAAATTGCGCGGCGCCATCCGGCACGCTGTCGAACATCTGATCGGCGCGAGTAAGGAAATGAACCGAGCCCAGGACAAAATCGAGCTTGTCCCAATGGTTCTCAATCCAGTTTCGGCCAGCCGCCGAGTGGATTGGGTCGTTATCGAGCTCGATGCCCGCGCGGATTCGCAAATCGGGATTTCTTTCCCGCAAACGATCGATTTCATCGAAGTCGATTCCTGCGTGATAACGATCGTGATCAGTCAAAGCGATGTCGGTTAACCCTGATTTACGCGCTGAATCCGCCCAGGGCTGAAGCAACGCCTGGGTGTACCGTTGCACCCGGTGCCCCTGCGGATGGGTATGGTAGTCGGAAAAGAGTTTATAGGTTTTAGTTGAGAGTTGATTTGCAGTCACGCTCGGCTCCATCAACTATCGGCTATCGACTAACCACTTTCGTTAAGGTACAGCCAGGAATTTTTGCCGGATTCGCAACTCCGGGTATTGGGGAAAGAACACTTCGGCGATAAAGACCTTGTTCGGCGTGAGCTCGCGCGTCGAGATCGTTTCGCTGTACTCGATCCGCTCTTGCGGATTAACTAGAATCGTGGCGGGTTTTTCCGCGATGGCATGATTGTCGGACCACTTTGTCAGGATGTCGCCCGCGGAATTGATCAGGTAAATTTCGATCCGCTGGTTCGTCAGAAAGTCGAGCGCCACAGGACGCTTTGACAGATTTGCCAGCGTCACTTTGATTCCGAGTTGGCGAACCTCAGACAGCTTTACGGTCTGCGGCGTGATTTGGAGATCGAGAGCGAGCCCGCGCAGCTTTGGATCTTTGTATTGCGGGACAACCTCTGGAGAAAACGGATGGAGAATGCGGCCCAACCAACCCCGTCTACGCGGCGTCGCCGTTGGCGCGGCGTCCTGGCCAAAGATGCTCACGGCCATAAAAAGCATGAGAAGAAGCAAAACAATGCGGGGCTTCATGAGCGGACTTAAACAGACCCGAAAGTTTTCGGAGTTGCAAAATTCCTGTCAAACCCTTTATCAATCGGCATGAAGATTCTCCGGCTATTTGCTCTTTGCCTGCTTTGGGCGCCGGTCGCAGGCGTAGCGAAACAATCGCATTGCACCCTCCGCGTGCATGCCCAGGCGAATCCTCGAGACACCGAGGTTTTCGCCACATCGGTGCGCACCCAAGTTTCCGGTAAAGAGGTGGCAATCGAAAAGATGCCGTGGATTTCGGAGCGAGATGTCATGGCGTTTTCTCCTTACACAGCCAACGATGGAACCTATGGCGCGCTACTTCAGCTCGATGATCATGGGCGGGTGGTGCTCGATACTTTGAGCGTTGAGCGCCGCGGCGGTTTCCTCTTTGTTTTCATCAATGGCCGATTCATTACCGAACTCCAAATCGACAAGCGCGTTTCGGATGGAAGAATCTACATTCCTTCGGGCCTTACCGCAGCCGACATTAGCTTGATGAAAAAAGACTGGCGCTTGGTCGGCCAACGAAAACGTCGATCGCGTTGATCCACCATGCGATTATTCGCTGCCGCAATTGTCCTCGCCATTTTTTCGTCAATCGCGATAAGGGCTCAGCCCGCGCAAGATCACGCTCTCGATCTTGTTCTGCCTACGGATAATGACGCTCTGTTCTCGGGCGACGGCGCGGCCTTTTACCAGTACGTCGAACGCAATTACAAGGGAGAGAAATCGACTCCATGGGAGGGCGGCAAATACGGCTTTGTGCGCGATCCCACCGACACAGCGGGTGGCGTCGTTTACACACGCTTTCACGAAGGAATCGATATTCGCTCCCTGCATCGCGATGAAAACGGCGAGCCGCTCGATAAAGTCCGCGCCATTAGCGACGGAAAAGTCGTGCACACCAATCTCGTGCCCGGCTACTCGAACTATGGGAAATACATCGTGATCGAGCACCGCTGGGACGGCTCCAGTTACTACAGCTTGTACGGACACCTGAGCTCCATCCGGGTGCATCCGGGCGATTCGGTCAAACGCGGGCAGCCTATCGCCGTCATGGGCTACACTGGAGTCGGGATAAACCGGGAGCGGGCCCACCTCCATTTGGAATTGGATTTAATGTTCAGCCTTCAATTCGAAGCGTGGCATGACGCATTCTTCAGAAATGACCCAAATCACAACGGCATTTATAACGGCCTGAATCTCGCCGGGCTCGACATTGCACGGCTCTATCTGGCGCTCAAAGAGAATCCCTCGCTCACCATTCCTCAGTTTCTCAGTCGCGAAGAGACATTCTACAAGGTCACCCTGCCCAAAGCGCGCCATTTCGAGTTGCCAAAACTTTATCCATGGATGCTGGCCGGGAACCGAAATCAACAAGCTTCGTGGGAAGTTTCCTTTGCACGCTCGGGTGTGCCGCTAAAAATAGAACCAAGCGACAAACACGTGACGCAGCCGGAGCTGAGTTACGTTAAGACAGGCTCAATCGACTACTCCCATCTCACACGCGACATAGTCTCCGGGCGCGGCTCAACCGCGCAGCTGACCGGTTACGGCGCGCAGCTAATGCGACTGCTCATTTGGCCGGACTGACATTTCGGTCGTTTCATCAGCACGAAGTCGGCGTCTGTTGGGCGAGCGCGACGCCGTGGGGGATTGCGCCTTGCACAAAGTCGAGACATTCCACAGCGCCGCTTGGTTTTCCGGGGAGCGCGATCACAAGTGCATGATCGACAATCGCCGCCAGGCTACGCGAGAGGATGGAATTAGGCGTAATCTTCATCGATTCAGCGCGCATTACTTCGCCAAAGCCTGGCAACTCAACGCGCATGATCGCGCGAATTGCTTCCGGGGTGACATCGCGCAGTCCAATTCCCGTGCCGCCAGTCGTCAGAATCAAACCGCAGCCTTGCTGAGAAAACGAGCGGATTGTTTCCTGAATTCGGTTCGCATCGTCCGGTACAATCGCTTCCGCGAGGACCTGCCACCCGGCTTTTTGCGCCGCTTCTTTCAACGCGGGTCCGCCAAGGTCCTTGTAGTCACCCGCGCTAGCACGGTCCGAGATCGTGATGATGCCAGCTTGTATTTGCATGCTTGTAGCGGCGACTCTATGAGCGCCGCGATTTTTCACTTCGGCGGTCATAGGCCGCCGCTACAGGGTGTTTTGTCTTTTCAATCAAACGCACATCGTAAATCTGCATCTCTTTGTCCACGGCTTTGCACATATCG
>Ga0209056_10006635_pt1 | contig 11949 bp, 11 predicted proteins | sample GraSoiAngelo_114_FD_185876 | JGI IMG/M metagenome (GOLD analysis project Ga0209056, IMG submission 185876) | Grasslands soil microbial communities from the Angelo Coastal Reserve, California, USA - 14_0903_13_40cm (SPAdes) (version 2) | ecosystem: Environmental > Terrestrial > Soil > Grasslands... | reverse complement strand
ACCAAACTGCAGATTTGCTTGACGAGAAACCCTTGGATTTCGGGGACCTTCGCAGTAACGATCGCATACTCTTTCTCGAAACTCGGGTAATCAATCCAGTGATAGAGGCAGCGCCGTTTCAGCGCGTCATGGATCTCTCTGGTGCGATTCGAGGTCAGCACGACGTAGGGACGTTTCTGGGCACGGATCGTTCCGAGCTCGGGTATGGTGATCTGAAAGTCGGATAGAATTTCCAGCAGAAACGCTTCAAACTCCACGTCCGCCCGGTCAATCTCGTCGATGAGCAGAACCGGTGGCATTTCGCCATCGCGTTGAATGGCTTCGAGCAGCGGCCTTCGGATCAGATATTCTTCCGTAAAGATCTGCGGTTCAACCATCTCATCGGTTCCGCGCCGGACCTCGTTCTGTTTGATCCGCAGTATCTGCTTCGGATAATTCCATTCGTACAATGCGGTGCTGCTGTCGAGACCCTCGTAACATTGAAGGCGAATCAAGGTAGTGTTCAGGACGTCGGCCAGAACTTTTGCGACCTCGGTCTTTCCGACGCCGGCCTCTCCTTCCAGCAAAACAGGCTTACCTATCGCCATGGACAGATAAACTACGGTCGCCAGCGACCGGTCGCAAATATATCGGCGTTGTTCCAGAGCGTGTTGAATTTCTTCAATCGTGAGCTTGAATTGAGGTTTCAAAAGCAGTATTGTTCCCCCGCGCTAGAGAAACCGAATCCTTCCGCTGTAGCGGCGGTCTATGACCGCCGGTATTTCGTAATTCCAAGAAAGGCCGGCGCTCATAGAGCGCCGCTGCAGTAAGAAACTGGAGTTGAGTTCATGATCCCTCCAGGCTTTGAGTATTATGCGCCAACCAGTGTTCATGAGGCGACGGCTTTACTGAAGCAGCATGGAGCTGAGGCGAAGATTCTTTCAGGAGGGATGAGTTTGATTCCTCTGATGAAGCTCCGTCTGGCCGCGCCTCGCCACATCATTGATATCAACCGTATCCCGGAGCTGGCCTACATCAAAGAAGCCGATGGTTTCCTCAAGATTGGGGCCCTCACACGAGAATCGGACCTGGAACGATCGGAGCTGATACGTTCCAGGTATCCGATCTTGACCGATACTGCTTCCACAATCGCCGACCCGCTCGTTCGCAACATGGCAACTGTGGCCGGAAACCTGGCACATGGCGATCCGGCTAACGACCACCCGGCGACGATGCTGGCTTTGGGAGCGCAGGTTGTGGCGGTCGGGCCGAAAGGCGAAAGAAGGATCCCGGTGTCCAGCTTTTTTACCGGAATCCTCAGCACAGCACTCAATCCCGACGAACTGCTCACCGAAATACTTATCCCCATTCCTCCGGCGGGCAGCGGCGGCGCTTATATCAAGATGGAAAGAAAAGTCGGTGACTTCGCAACCGCTGCCGTAGCGGCGCAATTGACGATAGGAGCTGGAGGTATTTGTGAACGTGCGGGAATTGGACTGACCAATGCCGGTCCCACGCCAATCAAGGCGGAAAAGGCGGAAGGCGTCCTGCGGGGAAAGAAGATTGATGACGAAGCGATCCGGCAGGCGGCCCAACTTGCTTCCGAAGCATCTGATCCCAAATCCGATTTGCGCGGTTCGGCAGAGTACAAGCGCGACCTGGTCCGGGTGCTGACCGCGCGCGTCATCCGCCGCGCGCTCGAGCGCGTTCGCAACGGGAGGTAGCCGTGGCGAATCGAAAGATTCACGTCAAAGTCAACGGAACGCCGATGGAAGCGGAAGTGGAGCCGAGGCTTCTTTTGGTCCACTGCATCCGCGACACTTTTCAGTTAACCGGCACCCACATCGGGTGCGACACGAGTCATTGTGGCGCATGCACGGTACTGCTCGACGGAAAGCCGATCAAGTCCTGCACGTTTTTTGCGATTCAAGCGGATGGACGATCGATCACGACGGTGGAGGGCCTGGAGCAGAATGGAACTCTTCATCCCGTACAGGAGGGCTTTTGCCAGGAGCACGGCCTGCAGTGCGGGTTTTGCACTCCCGGCATGATGCTGACGGCCGCTGCTTTCCTGAAAGAGAATCCCAAGCCGACCGAGCAGAGTATTCGCCGAGCGATTTCAGGCAATCTCTGTCGCTGCACCGGCTACGTCAACATCGTAAAAGCGATTCAGTATGCCGCAGCAAAGCTCGCGGCGGGAGGGTAAATCGTGGCGCCTCGAACCAGCCCTGAAGTGGGAGGAATGGGTCACTCCATCAAACGGAAGGAGGATCCGAGATTTGTCCGTGGCCAAGGCACTTATGTCGATGACATCCGATTACCTGGAATGATCTATCTCGACATCGTTCGGAGCCCCTTTGCTCATGCAACGATCAAGAAAATTAACCCATCGAAAGCCCTGTCCATTCCCGGGGTTCTTGCTGTGATCACCGGCCAGGACCTGGCCAAATACAATCTGCACTGGATGCCGACGCTCATGTCGGACACGCAGATGGTCCTTCCCGTCGACAAGGTGATGTTTCAATCGCAAGAAGTCGCCGCCGTGCTGGCCACAGACCGGTACATCGCCGCGGATGGCGTTGAAGCCGTGGAAGTGGAATACGATCCGCTTCCCGTTGTCGTCGACCCTAAAAAAGCCCTGGAGCCGGGAGCACCCATCCTACGCACCGATAAGAAAGACAAAAAAGACAATCACATCTTTCACTGGGAAGTCGGCGACAAATCGGCCACTGAAAAAGCCTTCGCGGCGGCTAAGACTACAATCCGGCAGGATATTTACATTCCAAGGATTCACGTCGCCTCCATTGAAACACCGGGCTGCGTCGCCCAGTTCGACAAGGTGACTGGGAAATTGACAGTGTGGTTGACCACGCAGGCGCCGCACGCCATCCGTACCGTCGTGGCTCTGGTCGCGGGCCACGTGGGACTGTCGGAAGAGAAGATCCGAATTATCGCCCCCGATATTGGCGGCGGTTTCGGCGGGAAGGTGCCGGTCTACCCGGGTTATGTCATCGCCATAGCTGCCTCAGTGCTCACAGGCAAGCCCGTCAAGTGGGTCGAAGACCGGATGGAGAATCTCCAGGCGGATTCCTTCGCCCGCGACTACCACATCACGGCCGAACTGGCCGCTGAAAAAGACGGCACGTTGACGGCTCTGCGAATCAAAACGATCGCCGATCACGGCTACACGGATGCTGCCGCTAACCCATCCAAATTTCCGGCCGGGCTCTTCGGTATCTGCACCGGGTCTTATAACTTGAAGGCCGCTCATGTCCAGGTTGACGGTGCGTATACCAACAAACCGCCGGGAGGGATTGCCTACCGCTGCTCATTCCGCGTAACCGAAGCTGCTTACGCCATCGAGCGCATGGTCGATATCATGGCGCATGAGCTCAACATGGATCCGGCCGATTTCCGGCGGAAGAACTTCATTCCTCCGGACAAATTCCCGTACAAATCCGCACTGGGCTGGGAGTACGACAGCGGCAACTACGACGGCGCTCTCACGAAGGCGATCGAAAAAATCGGCTATGCCGAGCTTCGCAAAGAGCAGGCCGAAAAGCGGGCGCGCGGTGAGTTGATGGGGATCGGCATCAGCAGCTTTACGGAGATTGTCGGCGCGGGTCCCTCAAAGCATTTCGACATCCTTGGGCTGAAGATGTTCGATTCGTGCGAGATCCGAGTTCATCCGACGGGGAAGGCAATCGCGCGTTTCGGAACCAAGTCTCAAGGGCAGGGCCATGAAACAACCTACGCGCAGATCGTCGCCGAGGAACTGGGCATTCCCGCCGGCCACGTTCTGGTGGAAGAAGGCGACACCGACACGGCTCCATACGGTCTTGGAACTTATGCCAGCCGCAGCACTCCGACTGCCGGCGCTGCCGGCGCGATGGCAGCTCGAAAAATTCGCGACAAGGCCCGGAAGATCGCCGCGCATTTGTTGGAAGCCCGGGAAGACGACCTCGAATGGGAAACGGGCAAGTTCTTCGTTCGCGGCAATCCCGGAAATGCAAAAACGATTCAGGAAATCGCTTTGGCTGCTTACACAAACCATCCGCAGGGGATGGAGGCCGGCCTGGAAGCCGTCTCGTACTATGATCCACCCAACCTGACTTTTCCGTTCGGCAGCTACATTTGTGTCGTCGATATCGACAAAGGCACCGGTGAAGTGAAAATCAGACGTTTCGTGGCGGTGGACGATTGCGGCAACATTATTAATCCCATGATTGTGGAAGGACAGATCCACGGCGGCCTGACCATGGGCATGGCCCCGGCCCTATACGAGGAAATCAACTACGACGAGGAGGGCAACATCCAGGGAGGCAGTTTCATGGATTATTTGCTGCCCACAGCCGTAGAGACTCCCAAGTGGGAAACGGATAAGACCTGCACTCCCTCGCCTCATCATCCCTTGGGCGCCAAAGGTGTAGGAGAATCGGCAACAGTGGGCGCACCTGCCGCTATCGTCAATGCTGTCGTGGATGCGTTGTGGCATCTTGGTGTGCGCCATATCGATATCCCTGTCACGCCGGCAAAAGTTTGGAAATGTCTCCGAGACCACGGCGTCTCGGAATAAACGACGCGCGAAAATACGTTTTCGTGGAGGCAAAGCCGTGAGTGCTTGTGTTTCGGGCTTGATTCTGGCTGCGGGAAAATCGACTCGTCTTGGAGCCGGGCCTAAGCAGCTTCTGCCGTGGCGCGGGACGACTCTTCTGGAGTGGGTCGTCCGCCAGGTGGAAAGCTCGTCTTTGGATGAAGTGCTTGTCGTGGTTGGCCATCAGTCCGAGGAGGTGCGAGGGCGCGTTTCGCTGGTGCGATCCAGGTTTGTGGAAACACCCGACTTCGGCGAAGGTTGCAGCGCTTCCATTCGAAACGGCCTTAAGGCTGTAAGCCCGAAAGCGGAAGCGGCGGTCCTGATTCTGGGAGACCGGCCGGAAATCGATGCGGCCGCTATTCGCGCCGTCGTCGACGGTTGGGACAGATTGCGCTCGCCGGTCGTGCGTGTTTCCTACCGTGGCCATTCGGGTCACCCCGTGCTGGTGAGCAGGACAATTTTCACCGAGATCGAAGCCCTCCGGGGGGACAAGGGAGTCTGGAAACTCCTTGAGGCGCATCCAGAATGGATACAGGAGATCGAATTGGATCTCCCTCCCCCCCGTGACGTCAACACGTGGGAAGACTACACCAGTTTGACAACGGGGACATAAGGCTCGCGTCTGCTGCATGCAAGTCAAAATCAGCAAAACTTTCGAAGTGAAACAACCAGTAGCACAAGTTTGGGAGTTCCTGAGCGATCCCAGAAAAGTAGCCACGTGTATTCCCGGCGCCCAGATCACTGAGGCATTGGACGAGCGCCGCTATCTTGGAACCGTTAACGCCAAAGTTGGTCCTGTGCTGACGGACTACAAAGGAGAACTGATCGTCGAACGTTTGGATGCGCAGAATTATGAAATCGGGCTGCTCGGTAAAGGGACAGACGTCAAAGGCAAAGGAAGCGCCTCGATGAAAATGACCGGTAAGCTTCGTGCTCTTCCCGATGGAGGAACCGAGGTCGCGGGCATCTCTGAAATCACTATAACCGGCCTGTTGGCCCAATTCGGATCACGCGTTGTTGAAGAAGTGTCCAACCAGATGTTCACCGAGTTCAGCTCTTCTCTCCAGCAGAGTCTCCAGGCAACCGGGAATCGAGCCGGCGTCGATGAAAAAGCGAAACCGCTGCGCGCCGTACCGCTGGTTCTTGTCGCTATCAGAAACATGATTCAAAAATTTTTGCGCGGCTGACTCGGCCGATTACTATGTTCAGCATCGACAAGAGCGTGCCTGTGAATGCGAATTTGAAGCGCGGCGATCCCGCCCTCACGCGGGACCACATCTGGGAAGGGCTCCTGATGAAGGCTTATGACGCGAAACCCTTCGTCCATCTGATGACCAAATGCGAGGTGACCAGGGAGTTCGAGAACGGCATCGAGCGCGACATCGTTTTTCGGGGCATGGAGCTGACCGAGCGCCTGATCTTTTATCCGAAGACGAAAGTGGAGTTTCTGCGCACCAAGGGAATTGAAATGGGGACGATCACGAACGAGATCGTCGAAGACAGCGCCGGCGGTCTCCACCTCCGTTTTGCCTTCTCCCTCGAGCGGTCCGACATGAGGCCCGGAAGCCCGGAGGAAAAAGAATTCGCCGCCGGCTATGCTCAGGGTTATCTCGTTTCGGTGCAGAAAACCATCGATACCATTCGGGAACTCGTGCGTGCGGGCAGACTCCGGATTCGCGAGTAGCCGGCTATAATGCGGGCATCAATTCGGAGAGAAATGCCGTATTTCCCAGGGTGGGCGGCGACAACAACTCCTCAACGTACGCTACAATCCCGGGCCGATCAGGGTCAGGGGGCAACCTTTATAAAAAATAAGTTGATTAGCTCAGTCAACTAGCCGCCTGGATGGAATTGAGTGACGGAGACCGATCTCCAAAACCATCTATTGATACTTAAGAGATCGGTCTCCGTCACTTAATTCCTATGACCAAGAAATTCATATGGATCGGGTTCTTCGTGGGCTCGACCGTCGGCAACTTCGTGCCAACCTTATGGGGTGGGGACGCTATCTCCGTTTCGGGATTTCTGTGGAGCCTCGCCGGCGGAATCCTCGGTATCTGGATCGGGTACCGCTTCGGCCAATCCTATTAGAATGGGAATAAGTATGGCATTAATCGGCGCAAATGAGTTGAAGAAGAAAATGCTGATCGAAATCGATGGTCAGCCCTACAACGTGCTCGACGTGTTTTTCGCGACGCCGACAGCTCGTGGGGCGAGCACGATGGTTCGGACGCGTTTGAAAAATCTGTTGAACGGCGCGGTGTTGGAGAAGAGCTTCAAGACGAGCGAGAAATTTCCAGAGCCCGATGTCCAACTGGCCAGCGTTTCATTTTTGTACAACGATTCGGATGGATTTCACTTCATGGATCAGTCTACGTACGAACAATTCACGATGTCCGAAGAGAGCATTGGCGACGACCGCTGGTATTTGAAAGAAGGAACCATGCTCGATATTTTCATATGCAACGGGAATGCTGTTTCCCTTCAGCTTCCTCAGTACGTGGAGCTCACCATTACGTCGACCGAACCCGGCGTGCGCGGCGACACGGCTGCCGGCGCGAGAAAAGTTGCAAAACTCGAAACGGGTCTCGAAGTGCAGGTCCCTCTCTTCATGAAAGAAGGCGAGGTCGTTCGCGTCAACACACAGACCGCCGAAGTCGCCGGCCGTGCATAAGAGAATGGCTTATTCAATCAACTGGGCTGTGTACTGGCTGATCCTCAATCAACGAGACCAATCCTATGGGACCAAACAGCACTGTCGTTGCGACAGCCGTTCCCACTCGCCGCCCAGCCTTTTGACCGTATTCAAGGTCGATGATTCGATCGTACGGGATCGTAATTGTTTGACAAATACCCGTTCTGTCCCTTTCGTCGTGGGTTCGGAGGGCGCGCTGAAGGCCGGCGAGGATCAGGAATAGTCGTATTCAATAATCCTGAATATTCGAAAGCCTACAGCTTGGCTTCTTCGCTGACGGAAGAGACCGGTCGAGGACCGGCGGCCCAGCCGGCCCGGAATGCGACATAGGCAGCCACCCCGAGGGTCGCCGTGAGCGCCATCCCGACCATCCCTGAGAGCCAGATGCCCCGATACTCGCCGAGCGCGTTTCCGGGCTGCGAGTTTAACGAGATGCCGGCATAGCCACTCACAGCTAATGCTGTTGCACCCGAGAACTGGGCGAGCATATTGGCGAAAGACGAGATCGCGGCGGTGCGCTGAGATCCGTAAGTTTCCGAGATGGCCGCGGGAACGAGTGAGAAGAGATTGACGGACATGCCCAAGAGAGCGATCACGATCCCAAGCATCCAGATCGTCGGCAGGCCCGTAGATAGAAGCTGGAGCATGATGATGGCGAAAACCAGCCAAGCGATCAGCACAGCGGTTCGCGAGACTCCTCGTTTGGCGAGCCTGTCCGTTATCTTTCCCGCGAGCGGACATCCTATTGCTCGTCCGATCAACGAATAGGCGACAAGAGCCAGCAGCCCGCCTGCGACGACGGCCTGGTTCAGGGCCAGCCCGTATTTCGAGATATAGACATCGGTCGCGTAAACCGCCATCCATGTCTGCGTGCCGCGAATTCCAATCACGAATCCGCTGTAGATGAGCGCATAACACCAGAGCTGCATATCGCCGAGCAATTTCACATCGAATGGTCGCTGCGTCGTCGCCTGATGTCCGGCCGGAGCAGACTTCAAAAACGCGATACAAAGAACACCCATGACCGCGATCGCCGCAGCCATCATGTCCATGCCCTGACGCCATCCTGAGGCAAAATAGATCGCCAGGACCGGCAGCAAAAAGTACGCCATCCCCTCGCCGAGCGCCCCGCCGACGCCGCCAAGCGTTGCCTGACTGAAGCTGCGCTCCCGGTCCGGAAACCAGCGCGCGATGTTTCCCGTGAGCGACACATAGACGGCTGCCCCGGCGATACCCGCGGCCGCTCGCCAGAACAACAGCCAGCCTTCGGTTCGGCCGGTAGCAAATCCCACCATGGTGGCGGCAGTCAGCAGAATTCCCAGACCCACAACCCTTCGGCTGCCGAGCTTGTCGGCCGCAATGCCCCATGGCATCTGGAATAGGGCGTATGAATAAAAGAACACGGACGCGAGCAGGCCGATCGCGCCTCTATCAAGATGCAGATCGGATGCGATGAATTTCTGGATGCCATTGAAGTTCTGCCGCGCGAACTGACTGGTACCGTAGGCGAGGATGCCGAAGAAGAGAATCACCCAACGATATTTCATAAGCGCCGCCTTTGAAATTTTGAAGTGTGGTGTCGATACTAGCAGCATTGATTACACGCTGCACCGGTTTTCTCGGTTTTCTTGCTTGCCGCCCGTGAATAGTGTAGAACCGGGTTCATGACTGGGTTAGTCGAGAGGGTGTCTGAATGAAACCGAATGAGTCGCTCGGGCATGAGCCCTCCTGTCGATCGCTCCTGATTGTCGGTGCCGGCGTCATGGGGCAAGGCATCGCGCGGTTGTTCGCAGCCGCGGGCATTGACGTGACGCTGATGGACTGTCAGGACGTCAAGATTTCTCATCCCGGTGTCAAGTTCGTCCGCGAAACACCTGCGGCGGCGCCCGATCTCGTGATCGAAGCCGTGTTCGAGGATGCCGCCGTCAAAAAGTCCGTCTACGCCGAAATGGAGAGGGTGTACGGCGGCCGGCCGGTGGTCGCGACGAATACGTCCGGTCTTCCATTGAACGATCTGGCCGCAGGACTGAAGTACCCCGAGCGTTTTCTTGCAATGCACTTCTTCATGCCTGCGGAGGTGTTTCCCATGATTGAAGTCGTGCGCGCGAATCGTACCGAGGATTCGGCAATCGCCCTGGCAATCTCAGCGGTGAAGCAGGCGGGACGGGAGCCGATCGTGCTCGAACGGGCCATCAACGGCTATCTCATCAATCGACTGCAGCACTCCATCTTGCACGAAGCGTATCATCTCCTTGAAGAGGGGATCGCGACGCCTGAAATGATCGACAACGTTGCCAAGCGGCTCTTGGGGCCTCGCATGTGCGTGACCGGACTGCTCGAGCAAAAGGATATTGCAGGTCTCGAAATTCACGCGAAGGCGCAGCGATCGATTGTTCCATCGTTGTCGCACACCGGTGTTCCCTCTCCGTACCTTCAAAACATGGTCGCTCGGGGCGATCTCGGCGTTCGCACCGGCAAGGGCTTTTACGACTGGACGGGCCGCGACGCGGCCGAAGTCCAACGCCAGGCGAACGAACGGCTGCGGCGGCTGATTGCTTTCCTGGAAGACGGCGGCGAGCGATGAAGTTGCCGCCGTTCCTTTGAGGCTGGTGGTACCCATGAGACAGGGAACCGGTCTTGACAAAGGACTGACGAACTACGGCGACGCGGCATTTTCACGGTACCTGCGCCGATCGTTCGCCAAGTCGATGGGCTATTCGGGCGCGATGCTCGATCGCCCCATCATCGGAATCGCCACGTCCGCCAGCGGGTTCAACAACTGCCATCGACTCACGCCCGAACTCGTGGACGCGGTCAAACGGGGTGTGATCGGCGCGGGAGGCCTGCCGCTTGACTTCCCAACCATCTCGCTCGGCGAGGTGTTTCTGAGTCCCACGAGCCTCGTGTTCCGCAATCTGATGTCCATGGACGTCGAGGAAATGATTCGGGCGCAGCCTATGAGCGCCGTGGTCCTGATTGGCGGCTGCGACAAGACAGTTCCGGCGCAGCTTATGGGGGCGATCTCAGCCGGCGTTCCCGCCATTCAGCTCGTGGCGGGACCCATGATGACGGGTCGATATCGCGGCGAGCGGCTCGGTGCCTGCACCGATTGCCGCAGGTTCTGGGCTCGCTACCGTGCGGGCGAGAGCACAGACGCGGAAATTACGGAGGTCGAGGACAACCTCGCCGTGACCGCCGGCACGTGTGCGGTGATGGGCACTGCCAGCACAATGGCCTGTGTCGCGGAAACGCTCGGGATGAGTCTTCCCGGCAGCGCCGCCATTCCCGCAGTTCACGCTGATCGTTTGCGCCTGGCCGAGTTGACCGGCGCCCAGGCTGTCCGCCTGGCCGAGTCCAACTCCGTGCCACACCAGATCGTGACCCGAGAATCGCTTGAAAATGCGGTCAGGGTGCTTCTGGCCATTGGTGGATCCACAAACGGCGTCATTCACTTGGCGGCGATCGCAGGACGAGTGGGATTAACCCTCGACCTGCATCATTTGAATGCGCTGAGCGATTCTACGCCTGTCCTGGTGAACCTCAAGCCCACCGGTCAACATTACATGGAAGATCTGCACGCGGCCGGTGGGGTAGGCGCCGTGCTGCGGGAACTCCAGCCGCTGCTCCATCTGCAGTGTCGCTCCATCACAGGGGAAACGCTCGAGGATCGCTTGCGGCAGCCACCAGCGTTCGTCGATCGGAAAGTCATTCGCTCCGCAGACGATCCGTTTCGGCCGTCCGGCGGCCTAGTGGCGCTGTTCGGCAACCTCGCCCCCAATGGGTCCATCCTGAAATGCGCGGCGGCCGACGAGCAGCTGTTTGAACACGAGGGGCGGGCCGTCGTGTTCACCGATCTGAATGACCTGGCGACGCGTATCGACGACCCCTTGCTGGACGTGCGCCAAGATGATGTGCTTGTGTTGCAGAACGCCGGCCCTGTTGCAGCCGGCATGCCTGAGGCCGGATACCTGCCCATCCCCGCCAAGCTCGCCCGTGCGGGCCTCAAGGACATGGTGCGGATTTCCGATGCGCGCATGAGCGGCACCGCGTTTGGAACCGTGATCTTGCACGTCTCGCCCGAATCCGCAGTCGGGGGGCCGCTCGGAGTAGTACGGAATGGCGACAAGATTCGAGTGAGCGTAAAAGAACGTCGCGTGGATGTACTGGTGTCTGACGAGGATCTTGCCCGGAGGCGTCAACAACTTCCCCCACCGAAGCCCGCACCGAGCCGAGGCTACGCCAGGCTCTATGCACAGTCGGTCCTTGGGGCGGAATTCGGCTGTGACTTCGACTTCCTCCGACCAAGCGCCGGGTGAACGTTGTTATGGCGTCGTACGGTTCGGTGGGGCCGAAACGGGAAATTCGACCTGTTGTAGGAACTCGCGGAATCGAAATCTTGATAGCCTCCGTCCAAAACATAGTCGCCGAACGAGATGCCGATCGCGCGCGCGGATTCGATAATGTCAGTGATCAGTAATGGTCATTCCTACTCCGACTTCGCCGGCGGAGATTGTTGCGGAGATTGTTCTTGAAAAATACGCCTTTTTTGAAGTTATTTCATTTAGGCTTGTTGATGGAGGTTAAGAAAGCATGAGACGAAGTGTCGTGGCCATAGCATTAATTCTAGTCCTGGCCGCCACCTCGATGACTGTCTGGGCTCAGGCTCAGGGTAAAAAAGCAC
>Ga0209056_10006634_pt1 | contig 11949 bp, 12 predicted proteins | sample GraSoiAngelo_114_FD_185876 | JGI IMG/M metagenome (GOLD analysis project Ga0209056, IMG submission 185876) | Grasslands soil microbial communities from the Angelo Coastal Reserve, California, USA - 14_0903_13_40cm (SPAdes) (version 2) | ecosystem: Environmental > Terrestrial > Soil > Grasslands... | reverse complement strand
GCGGCGTATCCGTCGACGCGGCCGGCCAAGTCCGCGGGTTTCGGGAGCGCGGCGAACAAAGCCCTCCGCGGACTCGGGCCTCCCGCGGCTCCCGGCTCCAGGAGATGCAGATCTCGGAACAGTTTCAGCGTCTGCACGGTGGCCGGGTCGAGCGCGAGCTTGAAGTCCACATAACGCACGCCCTTCCCGATGAACCGCGGGAGCGTGTCGACCTCCTCGTGGTCCACCGAATACACCGGGAGGGGGCCGATCGGCGCCGGGAATTCGTACGTCTCGAACTCACCGAACGGCGGCACGGAGTCGTACTTGCCATCCCGCCAAATCCGGGATGGGGCGAGGGTCTCCTCGACGAACGTCTCGGGGCTGAACAGCGCGATGAACGGATAGTCCGGACTCGACGCCGTGTCGCCGTCGCGCACCTTGATCGACTCCACGCGGTCCATCCCGTCCGCCGCGTATCGCGCAAAGACGTTGCTCAGCCCGGGATCCTCGCCCATCGCGCACAGCGCCGTCAACCCGGCGGCGTTCCAGGTGTCAGAGTCCGCGAACGGATCGGCCGAGTCGTTCGCGGGATCGAGGTAGTTCACATGTTCTCCGAGCGCCGCGGATTGGATCCGCCGGTTGAACCGAGGCAGGGCCGTGTTGATGACGAGCCCGCATCCGCGCATCGCCCTGCGCAGCGCGTCCTCGTCGCTCGCGTCGATCTGCATCGCACGCGCCTTGGGGCTCCTGAGATGAGCGGCCGTCCGCTTCGCGAGCTCCCCGTCGACGTCGGCGAGGAGAACGTCCCCAATCGCTTCGTCGGCGGCGAGATGATGCGCCGCAACGGAACCGACCGCTCCGCACCCGATCACGAGAACATGCGGGCGGCGGCCGGAGAGGATGCTGTCGAACCTCGAGTCCACGGAGACACTCCGCGGTCCATGAGCCTTGCGGGGGTGGGGACATAAATCTGACGCAGGGGTTCAAAAGCCATGGCACTTTGTGACAGGGAGCCGCTTCCGAGTTAACCTTGTTTAAGGTTGCACTCTTGATGTCGCCGAGACTCTGCCGGCGGTCTCGAGCAACGTCACCACTCGAGCCGCATCCGATGTGGGCGGCGAGCAGATGTTCCCTTGGCACACGAACGCTACGGGGCCGGCGCTCGCCTCTTTCGTGGCGAGCATCGGCACGACGAGCGCGGGGACATACGCGTCCTGCTTGTCGACGACGAGGACCGTCTTTCCCGGAGCGAACGTCTCGACAGCGGCCCGGCGCAAGGCGCCGGCTCGAGGATGATCGCGGGCCCCGAGCACCACGACTTCCGGCGGGGGATGGATCCACAGTTCCGCGGCGAGGTGGTACGTGCCGGCGAACACGGGGCCGTATCGGCTTGCGTCGCCCGCGAACGACATCATGAGTTCATCGTGGCGGAGCCGGTAAGTGTCGTTCCCGGTGAGCGCGTGGAGCCGCTGAAGGCAGAGGGCCGCCACCGCGTTTGGCCCCGCGTACGGCGAGTCCTCGACGGGGCGGCGACGGACCTCGCGGACCGGTAGGCCGACGCCCTCATGGAGGTCCGCGGCGATGTCGACGAATCCGCCGGAACGGTCCCAGAAGTGTTTCAAGGTGAACTCCATGATTTCCTCCGCGGTGCGAAGGTACCTGGGATTGGCCGTGGCGCCGTACGCGGTGAGGAGCGCATCGACGACGTACACGTGGTCCTCGAGGAGGCCTCGGACCTTGCGGACGCCGTGCCCGGAGGCGTGCCACATCCCATCCTCGTTCGACCACATCTCCGCGACGATCCGGTCGAGCGATTTCAGCGCGAACGCCCGCACATCGTCCCGGCCGAACGCCACGGCGGCGTCGAGGGCCGCCGCGATCATCATCCCGTTCCAAGAGGCGAAGATCGTCGGGTCCACGGCGGGCGCCGGCCGCTTGTCACGGGCCGCCTTGAGCTTCTTCCGCCCGCTTTCGATCAGGGTTCGGACGCGGTCCTCCGGCATCCCGAGGTCCTTCGCGATCGCCGCCGGTTCTCGGTCGACGTAGAGGACGTTCTTCTTCGGGTTGTGGTGCATCTCGCCGCGGTCCCCGACCTCGTAATGGAGCTCGAGGACCCGCGCTTCGTCCGCACTGACCGCGGCGTTCATCTCCTCCCGCGTCCACGTGAAGTAATCGCCATCGTCATCCAGGCCGACGTCCGCGTCTTGGCTGGCGTAGTAGCCGCCGCGCAGGCGGTCCGAGAGGACCTCGTCGGCCCAGGCGAGGATCCCTTCCGCCGTCTCGCGGTATCGCGCGTCGCGGGTGAGCTGCCACGCATGGACGTAATTCGCCAGGAGGCCTGCGTTGTCGTACAGCATCTTCTCGAAATGGGGCACAATCCACTGCGGGTCCGTCGCGTACCGGTGGAAGCCGCCGCCCACCTGGTCGTAGACCCCGCCGTTCGCCATCGCCGTGAGGGTCCGCGTGAAGATCTTGTGGAGCCCTTCTTCGCGGGTGCGGTGGTAGCGGGCCACGACCCACTCCATCGTCCCCGCATGGGGAAATTTCTGCTGACCGGAGACGCCGCCGTTCACGGGGTCGAACTGGCCTCGGAGGGCGTCGAGGCTTTCCTTCAGCATCGCCTCGTTCACGAGGCCTTCTTCGACGAGGGAGGCGCGGCCTTCCGCGAGCGCCTGGTGGAGGGCCTCCGCCTCCCGGAGGGTGTCCGCCTTGTTCGCGCGATACGCGTCCGCCATCGCGAGTAAGACCCGGCGGAAGCTGGGCCGGCCGTACGCGTCTTTCGGCGGGAAGTAGGTGCCGCCGTAGAACACCTTGCCGTCCGGCGTGAGGAACGCGGTGAGGGGCCACCCGCCCTGGCCCGCGATCGCGCCGACGGCCTGCTGGTACCGCGCGTCGATGTCCGGGCGCTCGTCCCGATCCACCTTGATCGCGATGAAGTGCTCGTTGATGACCTTCGCGAGCTCCGGGTCCTCGTACGATTCCCGATCAATCACGTGGCACCAGTGGCACCATGTCGCCCCGATGTCCAGGAGGATCGGACGATCGAGTTCCTTCGCGCGGCGGAGCGCCTCTTCGCCCCACGGATGCCATTGGACCGGCTGGTGGGCCGCGCTGCGGAGATAGGTCGAGGTCTCCTTTGCGAGGCGGTTCTCCGCCATGGAGAGACGGAGGCGAGGCCGCGTTAAGTGCCTTTGGGTGAGACCGCGGTCGCCTTCAGCCGACTCGAAAACTGCTTCCGGAACTTCGCGACTTTCGGGGCAATAACGGCGCGGCAGTACCCCGCCGTCGGGTTCTTGCGGAAGTAATCTTGGTGGTACTCCTCCGCGCGGTAGAACGGCATCAGCGGCGTGAGTTCCGTGACGATTGGCCGCCCCCAGATTCCGGCCTTTTCGATTTCCGCGATGACCTGCTTGGCCGTCTTCTCTTGTTCCGGAGAGTCGTAGAAGATGGCGGACCGATACTGCGTCCCGACGTCCCCGCCTTGCCGGTCCCGCGTCGTCGGATCGTGGACGGAGAAGAAGATTCGTAGGATGTCCGCGAGCGGGATGGCGGTCGGATCGAAGGTGACTTGCACGGCCTCCGCGTGGCCCGTCGTATCCGTGCACACGGCCTCGTACGAGGGGTTCGCCAACTTCCCGCCGGAATACCCGACTTCGACCTTCTCCACGCCGCGGAGTTCCTGGAGCACGGGTTGGAGGCACCAGAAACAGCCGCCCGCGATTGTCACGACTTCTTTCGTCGTCTTCGGAGTTGTCATCATGCGTTTCACCTGAGGATTCGCTTCGGCCCGAGATTAAGCTTTGCCAACGTCATTTCATCAAGCGGCGGGCATTCGTCTGGAGGATTTGCTCTTTCGTTCGCTCGGACAGCGGAAGGGCTTGCAATCCCTCGATTTCCTCGCGGATTCCCGGTACCCCGGGACCGGGCCAGTCGGATCCGAACACGACCTTGTCCGCGATCTCCTCGAGCCGGGGGAACCATTCGAGGAGCCGCTTCGGCGGGATGCTCGAGGTGTCAAGGAACACGTTCGGATGCCGGCGCAGGAGGTAGAAGGCGGTGTCGCACCAGAGGGGACGACCGCCGTGGGCCATGAGGATTGTGAGGTCGGGGAAATCCTGGGCTACGTCATCCAGGGCGATCGGGTCCCCGTACTTCGATCGCGCACCGGGGAAGACCGAGGTCCCCGTGTGGATCGTGACGGGCATCCCGAGTCGCTCGGCGGTCTTGTAAATCGTCCGCAGGGCGGGCAGCTTGCCATCCGCGTATGCATTCGCCGCGAACAACTGGTGGGGCGGATGAATTTTCATCCCGCCCATCTCCCACTTGGACGCGAGGCGCTCGACGTCCCGCTTCGGATCCCTCGTCCGTTTCGGATGGACGGAGCCGAACGGAATCAGGCGTTGTCGGTCCTCTCGGGCGAACTCGGAGACGAACCGGTTCACGTCTTCTGTGAAGCCCATGACCTCCGGCGCGATGTAGTTGATCAAACACGCTCGCTCCACGCCGATCGAATCGAGGTGGGCAAGGAACGCCCGCGGATCGTCCGCCAACTGCGAGGCCTGGTCTCTCGCGGGGATTGTCCGCCAGAGGGTCTCCAGGATCTCCGGCTTCAGGGAGCGGTAGGGCTCGATGTGGACGTGGACGTCCGTGATCCCGGGCAATGTTCCGGCGGTAGTTGGGCCTGCGGGAAAGCCTTTTCGCAGCCGCCCGCGGCGGTTCGCGATTCAACGGATCTTGCGCGCTTCGACCATGCGGGCGGGCCCGAACGGAACGTAGTAGCCTTGGACCGCGAGCTGTCGCTCCATCTCCGAGCGCATCCGCCGCAAGACCTCGACTCGGACCCGCGCCCGCTCGTGCGACTCCGAGATGCGCATCTGGTCGACCCAGCCGTCCGCATAGAGTTCGACCGCTCGCTCCGCCACGGGACGTGACCATTTTGCATCCAGCGATTGTTCTGCGCGACCCACGGTTCGGAACGGCAGGCGTTCCAGCAGGCGATCCATCTTGTCAAACGGGAACTCGTCGACGACCGTCAGCGTTCCGCCCTGGCGCAGGATCCGGGCGGCCTCTGATAGCGCCGCGCGAAGTCCCTCCTCGCCGAATCCGATTTCAATGTCCTGGAGGCCGAGGAAGCAGCTGACGGAGTCGAACCGGCGATCCGGGAACGGCATCCGTCGCGCGTCGGCCCGAACGAGGAGGCATTTCACTCCTGCTCGCGAGAGCAGCTCGCGAACGGGTTCGTGCGGCCCGGAGAAGTCGATGTTCAGTCCGACGAGATGGGCTTCGGGGAAGCGCCATCCCAGTTGCGCAAGGAAGCTTCCCACCCCGCACGCGAAATCGAGATGGAGGCCGTCGCCGACGTCGGCCATCCGCGCGGTCGCCCATCGCTGGACTCCGCCCCAACCGATGTCGAGCCCGTCGATTTCTTGGATGATCGGATCTCGGCCTTTCACGAGCCATGACCGCAACGTTTCCTCGCGACCGAGGATCGACCGGTCGTCACGCCGGAGTAGGGGCATTCCGTCCCTTCGTCAATCGGGATTCGGGAGGGCCTGGACCACGTCGCGGTAGTCCCGGTACGGTGTCGTGCAGGGGGAGCCGTCGGCGTACAGAAGGACGTTCTCCCCGGGATCCGCGTTGCCCAACGCGAGAATCGTCGAGGACACGGTGCCTCCGCCCTGGAAGTGGACGCACAGCCCGACGCCGCCGGCACCGGACGCATGGGTGCGCAAAGCGCTCTGCAAGGCTCGAATCACGTCCTCGATCGACCGCGCCGTCGTTTTTGCCAGCAGACCTTGGACCAGCTGAACTTTCGGATCCGTCGCGACGTTGCCCCCTTCGTTGGTGAGGACGTTGAGCCCTTCGTGGCCACGGGTCGTCGCGAACTCCCCATCGTAGCGGAAAAATCGAAGGTCTTTCCGAGAAGCCGCGAGGAGATTCCAGAAGTTGTACTCGTGCTGGCGGACTTCTCGCTGGAGCAACACGTCGACGCCCGGGATGCTCGGCTGTCGGAGGGCCTCGAGAACGAGTTGACCGCGGGAACGCGCGGTCGTCGAGGTCCGACCGCGGCGGTTCGACAGTGCCACGACGAGCCCACTCCCGCTCGCGCCGAGCCACGTCCCGCCCGCCAGGCGGTCTCGCGGTGCCACGATGACGGGCGTCCCCTCGAGGATGGACGGCGGATCCGCGGGTCGCATCGCCGATTCGTCTCGGTTCATTCCGATTACGAGGTCGTACCCGGGAACGGACCGCCAGAAGGCGATCAGGGTGCACATGGCGGCGCCTCACTTCGCTTGCTTCAAGTCGTACGCGCGCATTTGCGCGACGCGGGCCACGTCCGCGCGGCCCGCCTTCGTCGCGGAGTCCATCGCGCGCTCGTACGCGAGGATCGTCGCCTCCCGCAGGAACGGATCGCCGCCCGTCGTCGCCTGCTCGCTCATCGCCTCCGCCGTGTCGAAGAAGTACTTCGCCGCGGTCAGGTGGTCGCCGAGCGTCCGGAAGAACGCGCCCGCGAAGAGCCCTTCGTGCGTCAGGCCCTCCGCGCCGCCGGAGAAGTTGTCCTTGAGCACCGCGGCGTATTCCTTCGCAACCGATGGGAGCGAAGGGTCCCCGTGGAGGTCTTGGACCGCGTTGCGGTACTCGACCAGGGCGAGATACTGCCGCTCGTCCCGCGCCATTTCGTCGTCCATGAGGGCGAGGTATCCTTGGCCGGCCCTCCGACGCCAAGTGCCGGCGTCCTTCAGGCGGCCGAGCTTCTCGTTGCATCGGGCGAGCGCTTGGAAGATCCCGACTCGATCGAGTGCGGAACCGGACTCCGTGAGCCGGGCGTAGTGCCCGAGGGCCTTCGCGAAGTCCGAGCGGGCCTCCGCCTCGATTGCCTCGACGAGATCGGACATGCCCGCGGAAACGCAGTCTCGTGGATATGAGGTTGCGCTCACCGCAACGTGTAGTTGTAGACCGCGGACGTCGCGGTGTTCCGCGTGTCATCGATCGCTGCAATCCGGTAGAAGAACACGGTGCCGGGGAACCTCGGCATGATCTCGGGCATGAGCATCCGCCCGGTGGTCCAGTTGCCGGAAGGGTCTTGGAGCATGGTGCCTCCACCGCCGCCTTGGCCGTTTCGGTAGAAGGCCATATAGCTGAAGGAGACTTGGAGCATCGTCGAGTTGCTCGTGATTTCGGCGGTCACGACCACGGTGTCGAGGGGGTCCGGATTCGCGGGAATTCGGGTCACCTGAGCGATCGCGATACCCGACGATCCGTTCCGAACGACCGCTCCCACGTCGAGGGTCATCTCGGGGGAGATCACAGGACCTTCCGACCCGGTCGCCGCGGAAACCACGAACCAGATTTCCGTACCGTTGGCGAAGGGTCCTAGCGTGCGTTGGTACCGATTGTCCCCGATGTGGGCCATGCTGCCGCCTCCGCTCCCTCCGTCTCCGAAGAACGTCGCGAAGGTGATCGACGCGCTCACGGGCATCAGGAGCGTCCCACCTTGGACCGTGGCGACGACCGTCACCGTCTCCCCGGGGGCAGGCCGTTCGGGGGAGACGGCGACGGACAAGATGCGCAAGGGAGGCCCAGGTTGGAGGAGCGCGTACGTGACCAGGGTCACGCCGACTCCGACCGCGACGAGGATCGAGAGTAGCGCGAGGCGCCGTCGTTTCCGCCTCTGTGCCTCGGAGAGCGGACTCCGTTCGATCGGGATCCGCGTCACGCGTTCACCTCGATGGACATCAGGGAGGTGGCGGCGGTGTTCCATGTCGTGTCCCGGGCCACGAACCGGTAGTAGATCGCGGCGTGGTAGTGGGGCATCCCATATGGCAAGTAGATCGACGCGGGGATTCCCACGCTGAAGAAACCATTGGAACCGGTCAGGTTCAACGAGATGACCTGGCCACCCCCGCTGACGCTTCCGGAGCCCCCGGGGCCGGTGTCGCTCCAACCCGTGTATATGGAGTAGGTCATGACCATTGACGACTCAATCCCCGCGGAGGAGTTGATCCACGCTGCGAATTGGACGTCCCCCGTGGGGACAACCGTCGGCCGCTGCGGCGCGATGGTCAATCCGCTGGCCCCGCCCCGGTGCACAGTCCCGATGTCGATGTCGTATGGGCCGGACCAAGTGAACCGGGCTCCCGCCCCGCTGACAAAGTACCGCGCGGTGACAAGCAGGGTCACCGCCGTCCCGTCGTGGAACGGCAAGAGCCGGACTCCGTATTGGTCGCTGCTGATCTGAACCATCGGCAATGCGCCGCTCAGCGTGTCATTGAAGGCCGTGAAGATCGCGACCCACACGTCGAGGGGTCCGAGGCCAAATGCATCACCACCCGTCACGCTCGCGTAGAGGTCGATTCGGTCGCCCGGTGCCGGGTTTGTCGGAGTCCAGGCCACGTTCGTGATCTGAATCCCTTGGCGTTCCGGGGAGAGGATGCCCGCGGCGATCGACGCACCGAGTCCCGTGACGAGCAAGGCGGCCGTCAGCATCGCTGCGAACTTCGTGAGGCGATCCGTCTCGGGCTGGACAAGCGAGATCGTTGCCGGCCGCGCTTCCCCCCGCTGTCCGAGAAGGCGCAGGACGGATCCGGAGGTGTCGCCACCCGCGAAGGCGACCAGCGACGAGACGAGGGCATCGCCGACTCCGGCGCAGAGAAGGTGATAGGCGACGGGCCGCGAAATCCGTTCGTAGTCGTGCGGCGAGATGTGGACCTTCACGGAACCATCCCAGGCGATGCGGACCCAAGTAAGCCGCTCGGGTTTCCGCGAGAGCCAGTACAGGTGCTCGAGCGCAGTCCACAGATGAAACCCGCCGACTCCCGTGTACGTCATCGGATAGAACGTCACGGCTTCGTCGTCCTGCACCGAGGACAGCATCAAGCCCGCCCTCCCCATCTCCTTCGCGTACTCCGTCGCGGCGGCCCGGATCGGGAGTTTCGCGAGCTCGTCGTATCGAGTGGAGAAGATCCTCGTCGAGTATCCGTCGGTCAGCTCCCCGATCCTCTCCCCTTCGCGCACGACCACGTTCCGATAGAGGTCGATGTCGCCGGCCCGGTAGCCTCGGTGGTAATATCCATAGAGACTGAACCCAAGTCCCGCGATGAATGACACGCCCCCGACGGCGGTCGTGATGAAACCGAACAGGGAAAACGTGGCCGAGATGCCCCCGAGGAACAGCATGATGTACGAGTAGGACAGGGGGAGGAGGATCAGGGCCACTCCCAGATACTGGAGACGGTGACCCGGATTTCGGGTGCTCCTCCACAGGGCGTACTCCACGATTCCATAGATTCCGATCCATACGACGAAGAACAGGAGGAAGGAATCGACCAACACGATCGCGATGGGGATCGCCGCAAGGCCCAGGACGAAGAGGCTAGCGATCGTCACCGCGACGAATGCCGAAGATATCGCGACGAGGATCGCTAACGGCTTCCACTCCAGGTTCACGAGATATGCGCGGCGTCCTGTATCCTCAATCGGGCGGCTCATCCCACTCACCTCACGATCTCGAGGACCCCCCGGGATTCCATCTCCTTGACGAAATCCAGGAGGTTCGAGACGTGGATCGGGTTCTCGATTTTTCCGCGGCGGCAGACCTCGGCCACGGAGGCGGCGTCCTGGGACGCGAACGGCAGGTGCCAGAGGAAGCGACCTTCGGCCTCCGTCAGCTCCATCACCTGTGCCGTGGTGCGAAGCCGCACGGTCTTGACGAACACGATTCGTCGCACGACCTCGGCGCGCTCGTCCGCCTCGAGGACGACTTTCCGATTCGGGCGCTCGCGGACCAAGATACTCTTGGCGACGCTCCAAGCATCTCGCGCCGCGGCTTTCGCCTCTCCATCGAAATCGAGGACGATCTCGACTCGACCGCCGAGGGGCCGGTATTCCACGAGATCGGTTCCCGCCCTCACCCGCTTCTCGAGCAGACCGAGAGCTTCGAGCTCCGAGAGCTTTCGCATCGCCGTGGCCACGTGGATCCCCAGGTTCCTTGCGACCTCGCTGGCCGTCGACCAACCGGTCCCGTGGAGTTCACGAAGGAGATCGACCGAGTATTCCCGCGCGAGCGCGGTCATCACTTCGCGGGCCTCTTCGAGGTTCGCAGTTCGAATGAAATCTTGTTTGTTCTGCAACTTGCCGGTGCAATAAGTTTAATAACTATTTAACAATATCTACAGACTCCCCATGACCGCGAACGACCGTGGAATTCGCATGTTGGCCTAGATCTCGGCCCACTTCCCGTATCCTTCCCATACGCGAACATGGGACGGGAACTTGATCTTCTCTTGGAGTCGCTTCGAGATGAGCTCGCAGATATTCTCGACCGTCGGGTACTCGAGGAACGTGTTCCAGTCCTTGTGGTCGTACTCTGCGAGAATGGCGCGGAGCGCTTTCTTGATGTCCGCGAAGTCGAGCAGCATTCCGCCCTTGTGCTCGCCCTCGATGAACACGTCGATCTGGTACGTGTGTCCGTGAAGGGACCCGCACCGCTCGTGGCCCGGGAGGTGATGCGCGCAGTCGATGTACTCCGTGACTCCGAGCTTCATTCCCGCGGACGAAGGGCCGGGCCGCCATAAAGCTTGGCCCGCGGCCGCTTCAGATCGGCGTGACGGTCACGAACTTCAGCGGTTCTTGGCCTCGTTGGAGGAATTGATGCTCCTCGTTCGATTGGACGAGCAGGACGACGCCGGGGCGGAGCGCGAGTTTCTTCCCGTCCAAGATTGCGACGCCGCGACCCTTGGTCACGACGAGCTGATGGTCCCATTCGTGGCGGTGCATCGCCGAGAATCCGCCTTTCGTGATGATGAACTCGTGCATCGAGGTCTTTCGGGCTCCGTCCTCGTGACCGATCAGCTGTTTCATCTTCACGTTGTGACTGCCGTCCTCCAAGAAACGGATTGCGGCGACCGACCGGACCGTGGTCGTATACATGTCGGGCTCCGAGGGTATCCATCGGGCTCTTTAAGGGTTTGCGCGGGACGACAAAGGATGCGTCACGCTTCGTACACGACGGGATCCTTGACCCCGACCGCGTCGAATGCCTCCTTCCTCTCACGGCACGAAACGCAGGTGCCGCAATGGACCGCGCGGTCCCAGTAGCACGACCACGTGACCTCGAACGGCACGTTCAGCTCGAGGCCCAACCGGACGACTTCCTCTTTCGACTTGCCGCTCAGCGGCACGAGAATCTGCACGGGGGACTTGTCGTACGACCACAGGCTGAGGTGGAAGACGCTGTTCAGGAAGTTGAAGAACTTCGGGCTCGAGTCCGGGAACGATTCCGGGTCGAGTCCGTTGTGGCCACCCACGATGTAGCGTGCTGCGTCGAGCTCGGCGTAGTACCCCGCGAGGCCGTAGAAGATGAGGTTCCGACCCGGGATGTATCCTTCCGGCGAGTCGAGGAGGAGGCGATTCTCGAACCCCTCCTGTCGAAGGTCGTCGACCTCTTTGAGGAACGGCAGGTCCACGTGGCGGATCCGCGCGGTGCCCACCCGGGAGGTGAGCGCTCGGATTGCATCGTGTTCGCGCTTCGGCCGGCCGAAATAGTCGAACGTCAGCGGGTGGATGTCGAGACCTTGTTTCCGCGACCACCACAGGGCCACGGCGGAATCGACGCCGCCGGACAGCAGGACGATCGCTCGTTCCATCGAAGGCCGCCTGATCAGTGGGCCCGCCCTGCGGATTGCGTTGCGGGCCGCGGACGGGACGCTTCCGCCCCATAAATATCTGTCCCAGACTCGCGTGATTCAGGGACCGAAAAGGATTTCAGGCGGCGGGCGGCGGGGGCAGGTGGTACGGCTCCCAGAGCACCCCGAGTTCATCCTCGATCCCTTCGAGGGCCTCGCCTTGCCACGTCGCAAGGCGGTCCCCGTACCGGTCTCGGAGGATTGCGAGGAGATGTCGAAGGCGGTGGACGATGTCTTCCGTGTCACCCGACCTGACGAGGACCGCGACGACGAGTCCGCTCTC
>Ga0209056_10006632_pt1 | contig 11951 bp, 13 predicted proteins | sample GraSoiAngelo_114_FD_185876 | JGI IMG/M metagenome (GOLD analysis project Ga0209056, IMG submission 185876) | Grasslands soil microbial communities from the Angelo Coastal Reserve, California, USA - 14_0903_13_40cm (SPAdes) (version 2) | ecosystem: Environmental > Terrestrial > Soil > Grasslands... | reverse complement strand
TCGGGCTTGTACTTGCTCACGCTCTTCACCGACTTGATGGCCTCAAGGACCTCCATTTAGTCCCGAGGCGTCCGATTTGGCGTGGTGATAATAAGCGTTACGGCCACGAAATCAGGCGAACAACCGTGGCGTCGCTGTCCGAACCCCTCGACAACCGCGTTTCCAGCGGACAAACGCAAGCCTATGGTCGTCGGCGGGACAAGGGCCAGCCCATGTACGGCGTGAAAATCACGTACAGGCCGGAAAGCAAGAGGATCAGCCCCGCGATAGTGACGGCGCGTCCGAGGAGGTCGTACCCGTATCCAATGCAGCCGTTCTCCCCGGGTCCATAGGCCGTGCAGATCGTGGAGACGAACGTGCCTGCAAGCAGGCTCACGCCGCCGAGGATTGCGGATAGGATGGGAGTCCAGAACTTCAGGGCCCCGATGCGCTGGACGCGCCTGGCGTCCGGTTCGGATTCGCGAGGGTGACTGTTCAAGATCCCCGGAGGGACAGGAGAGCCAACCGCGCTGTAAGGGTTCGTTCGAAAACGCCTTGGCGACCGCATTCGCCGCGGCGACGTTTGTCCTGTGGTTCCTGCCGGGGACTGTGATCTTCGCGAGGCTCAGCTCAAACGGCATGCTCCATCACGAGGAGGGAACGTTTAAGTCGGCTCCATGTCTACAGCGCCGCCGCGGGCCCGTAGCTTAGCCTGGTTGGAGCGTCCGGCTGATAACCGGAAGGTCGCCAGTCCAAATCTGGCCGGGCCCACTCAAGGGTCTTTCGACCGGTGTGAGCGAAAAATCAATCGGGCCGGATTGAAAACCCGAAATCCTCGGTTGAAGGGGAATGCGACCTAGAGGTCTTGCAAATCTTCATCTTCGCTCCGCGAATTGAGCCGAGGGAGGGGCTTCGCTGGCGGGGACCACCGATCCGACCCGCAACGCTGCGCTTGGCCGCATGACCGAGGCGCTCGAGGCGGCGAAACGTGCGAGGGATCGCGGGGCGAACGTGCAGGATGCCCGGAGAGCGCTCAAGGAAGCCCGGGCCGCGTTCGAGGCAGGCAACTACGCCAGTGCCATCGAGCGCGCCGACTACATTCTTCGGCTCCTAGGCTCCAGCCCTGCACGCGCCACTCCGGCGATGCGCGAAACTTCCGCGGTGATCCGACCTGACATCACGGACGTGGAATCGGCTCGCGGGTGGATTAGGCAAGCGACCGAATCGGTACAGGAAGCGAAGGAGCGGGGTCTCAATGTCGATGTGGCCAAGGCCGCGCTCACGCAGGCCAAGAAGGCATTCAAGGCCGGGGACTATCGGGCGGCCGTTCAATTCGCCGATCAAGCGGTCCAGCTTTGTGCTTCGGCTACGCTGGCTCGACGATGAAGACGCGACCTCTCGCGCGTGACAGGAGCCCGATTCAGTGACCCAGGGCCGCGACGTCGCGGGCGACTCCCCCGCCTTCCACAGAAAGGTCGCTTGCCGAAACCCCGCGAAAGCTTAAGGCGTGGATGTGCAGGGTACGACACGGTGTCACTCCCGTCCTCGGTCTCCCATCGGTGGTTCCTGGTTGTCGTCTTCGCGGCCATCGGGCTGGTCATCGCCACGTCCTTCGTCCTGTACTCCGCCCAACCGCCGGGGCCACCGCCTACGGAGAACCTCGTCTTCGCTCCGGCGACGTTCGTCGACGGCAACGCCTCGTTCACCGTTCAGAACGTGTCCTACGGACCTTACCTGTTCTCGGGATTCCAGATTTCGCTCATCGTAAACGACTTCGCAGGAGGGCCGGTCGCCCTGGAGCCGAACAACTCGGTCGCGCGCATGACGATCGGGCCGAACCATTACCGGATCGCGTGGTCGGATTCGAACGGAGATGGAGCGGTCGATGTCGGCGATTCGTTCCGTGTTTCAGGCAACGGAGGTCCGCTGCCGGTGTTGAGCTACTACGAATTCGATCTCCACTGGGAGATGCAGTGGACCGCGAAGGCCACCTGGTCGACGTCGTGAGGGACGCGCCTCGCGATCGATGCCGCGTTATGCCGGCCCGAATAATTCTCGTCGTAACACTTATCACCGCACCAGCGGTCCAACGCCCGGAGTTCGGAGAACACCCGATGGGATACGTCCGAGGCCTCCGGTGTCGCGCGTGCGGGGCGGAGTTTCCCGCCGTACAGCTCGCCGTTTGCGAATCCTGTTTCGGTCCCCTCGAAGTCACCTACGAGCTCTCCGCCGTCCGGGATTCGTTCCGCCGCGAGGAGCTCGCGGAACGACCGCGCGACCTGTGGCGATACCGCGAACTCCTTCCGGTCCTCGATGAGTCTGCGCGGGTCGATCTCGCGGTGGGCTGCACACCGCTGCGACGGGCCGCGGACCTCGGAGAGGCACTGGAGGTCCGCGAAGTCTGGGTCAAGGATGACACCGTCAACCCCACGTATTCCTTCAAAGACCGGCCCGTCGCCGTCGCGGTCGCGAAGGCCCGCGAATGGGACCTCCCGGCGATCGGTTGCGCCTCGACGGGGAACCTCGCCGCGGCCACCGCGGCGGCAGCCGCCAAAGCGCATCTCCCCTGCTACGTCTTCGCGCCTGCGTCCCTCGAGCCCGCGAAGCTCCTCGTGCCGCGGATCTTCGGGGCCACCGTGGTCCCGATCGAGGGAACCTACGACGACGCGAATCGGATCGCCCTCTTGACGGCGGACCGACGAGGCTGGGGATTCGTGAACATCAACGTGCGGCCCTACTACGCGGAAGGATCGAAGACCTTGCTCTTCGAGACGTGGGAGCAACTCGGCTTCGAACTGCCCGACGTCATCGTGGTCCCGATGGGCTCGGGTCTCCTCCTGACGTCTCTCGAGAAAGGGTTTCGGGAGCTCCGGGAGCTCGGCGAAGTGGCCGATCCGCCACGCCTCGTCGGCACGCAGGCCGCGGGATGCGCCCCGATCGTCCAAGGCTTCGAATCGCAGGACGGCCGGCCCAAGCCCGTACGGCAACCGGAGACGGTCGCGGAGTCCCTGGCGATCGGCGATCCCGGCTCCGGATTCGAGGCGATCCAGGCGATGCGTGCGACGGGCGGTTTCGCAGACGCTCCGACCGATCCCGAGATCCTCGACGGCGTGCGGATCCTCGCGCGGGCGGAAGGTGTATTCACTGAGCCGGCGGGCGGGACGACGGTCGCGACGCTGAAGCGAGCCCGCGAAGACGGTCGGATCGACCGAGACGAGCGGGTCGTGCTCCTCATCACCGGGAACGGACTCAAGACGCCGGCGGTGTGGCGCGACGCGTTCCCGCCGCTCGCTGCGATCCCACCGAATTCCGCCGCGGTCGATGCCTTTCTCGGAGGACTCCATCATGGTTAGGATCGTTTTGGCCTCGCCGATCGCCGTCGCGACGCGCGGTGAACGCGAGATCGAGATCGACTTCGAAGGGACCCTCCGCGGCCTCTTCGACCTGGTGGCGAACCGCTACGGGCCGCCGTTCCAGCAGCGGATCTTCGAGGGGGACGGCGCGCTGAAGCGTTTTGTGAACGTCTACGTGAACGGCGAAGACGCGCGGTATCTTCGGGGTCTCGACACGCCGATTCCCCGGGATGCGACCGTCGACCTGCTCCCCGCGATTGCCGGCGGCTGAGGCGGTCGAATGCGCGACGGGTGGGTGTGGGGCCGCGCACCGGCGACGATCGCGAACGTCGGCCCGGGTTTCGACGTCTTCGCGCTCGCGATTCACGGTCCGCGCGACGAGGTCGCGATCCGCCCCGCGGACAAAGACTCGTTGGCGGTGGAGGGCGTTGGCGCCGCAAGCCTCCCGACGACGTTTTCCGAGAACGCCGCGGGAATCGTGATCGACGCCCTCCGGGCGGCGACGGGGATTTCCCAGCCTCTCCAGGTCCGGGTGCGAAAGGGGGTCCCACCGAGCCGAGGGCTCGGCAGCTCCGCGGCGTCGTGCGCGGGCGCGGCGCTCGCATTCCTGAAGGCATTCCCGGCGTCGAGTTCGCTCGGAGCCGAGGGTTTCATCCATGCGGCCGTCGCGGGGGAGGCCGCTGTCTCAGGCCGCCACTACGACAACGTCGCGGCCGCGCTCCTCGGTGGCTTCGTCACGGTCGCTTCGACGCAGCCGCTGATCCTGCAGCGCGTGACGGTGAGTTCGCGGGTCGCCCTCGCCATCGCGATTCCCGATATCCTCCTGAAGACCGCGGACATGCGGCAAGTCCTCCCCGACGTCGTGCCTCTTCGAGACGCGGTGGGGAACATCGGCCGTGCCGCGACGCTGGCCCTGGCCCTCTCCCGCGGGGACGTGTCTCTCGCAGGCCGATGCCTCGAGGACCGGATTGCCGAACCCGCCCGCGCGTCGTTCCTCTGCGGATTCGCGGAGGCAAAGGCGGCCGCGCTGGGGGCCGGTGCGACCGGATTCGCCATCAGTGGCTCCGGATCGACGGTGTTCGGCCTTGCGCCGAATCAGGCAGTCGCGGGAGCGGCCGCGAACGCGATGTGCGGTGCTTTCAAGGCGCTCGGAACCCACGCCACGCCGCTCGTCACGACGGCCGACAACTCCGTGCCGCTGGGCGCGGTCGTGGCGAAGGCCGGTCCGCGATTCTCCATCGTCGCGGCCTGACCTACGTCACCGCGTTGCAGCGCCGGTCGTTCGGTCAGGGGCGAGGCGCGTGGCTCTGTTCGATGTCCCGCATCATCTGGTCGAACTGATCCTTGGTGATCTCGCCGCTCGCGTACCGCCGTCGGAGGATCTCGGCCGCGCCGTCATGGTACCCGCCGTACATCGAATAGCCCCGCCAGCCCCACCCGCCCCAGCCCCAGAAGAGACCCCGGAACAGGAAGAACAAGAAGAAGACGAAGATGAAGAACCCGAACGGGAAGAAGAAGAACGGGAAGAAGCCAAATCCCGCGCCCGGCCCGACGATCGCCCGGACGAGTACTCCAATCACAATCGCGATGCCGATCAGGAGGAGGAGCCCTGCGATCCCCCAACCGATAACCCTTCGATGTCGATTCCAGTCATGATCCGCTTGCATGCTTGCCATGGTGGATGCCACCGCGAGGTGTATTGCATGGGCGGTATTTACGCATATCGGATTTCCGATACCGGAAAACCGATTCGAGTGGTAAGGGATAAATATCGGTTATCCGATACGATTCTCCGACGAACATGTTTCCACCTTTTCGCTGGATGATGCACCGCCGGAGAGGTTTGCGCACCTGGATCATCTCGATTCTGGCGAACGCGCCGAAGAACGGTGCCGAGATCATGGACGAGATCGAAACGATGACGCAAGGATGGTGGAGGCCGTCCCCGGGCTCCGTGTATCCGCTGCTGGACCAGATGACGCAGGAGGACCTGCTGAAGAAGCGGGACGACGGCCGCTACGAGCTCACCGCGAAGGCGAAGGAAGAGGTCGAGTGGCCTTTCGGGATGCCGGGCCGGAAACCGCAGACGGTCGAGGACATGCTGAACGAGATGCAGGGGTACGCCTCGTACCTGGAAGACCTGAGCCGTTCCGATCGGTCGAAGATTGCCCCGTTCCGAGACAAGATCAAGAACATCGCGGAGCGCCTCGCCGCCCTCGCCGGGACTGGCAAGTCGTAGCCTTCGACGGGTTCTCAAGTGAAGCGGCCTCCCAGCCGCCGATGCTGGCGGCCCGGTTTTTACTCAATTGAGTAAAAAGCCAAGCGTCACGGAAGAGGCGGTGAGGCCCGGCAAGCGGTCCTGCGCGGTGGTGGATTCTCACGCAGACTGAGCGGGGTGGCACTCAGTTCCCCAAGGCTCGCATACGACCGCGGGTCGGAATTGGACCTTCGATGGGCGTACCATAAGGGTCTTGGTCGTCTACGGCCGAGCGGGAGCGGAGGTGACAAATGATATCCCTCGGGATCGCAGCCGCCATCGGAGCCGCGATCGGAGCCGTCGCGCTCGGGGCCGCGTCCGCCGCAACCCACGGCGATGTCCCCGGCCTTGCGATTGCGCTCCAGCACATCCCGCCGACGACACACGGCTATGAGGTCGTGACGGCGGTCAAGAACGCGCTGGCGGGTGGCGCGGCCGGTGGCGGAATTGGCGCCGCCGTATCCGCCGTCGCGAAAGCCGGTGCCAAGGGCGCTGCTGCCGCGGCTCACTAGCTGCGGCCAGCGTCTCTCTTTCTTTTGCAGCATCGCCTATGCAGGCTTTTCTCTCGGGACGGACGACGTTCGCGTCAAGCATGACGACCGCGCGCCCTATCCATGAGCCTTCGCGACTTCCGCCGCGAGTTCCGCGGCCCGCTTCGATGCGGCGACGATTGCGTCGCTGATGGCGGACGGCACGCCGTGTTTCTCCATCACGGCCCAGCCCGCTTCCGTCGTCCCGTTCGGCGTCGCGACCATGCGGAACAACTGCATGGGCTCGAGTCCGTCAATCAGGAGGAGCTCCGCGGTCCCTTTCATCGTCTGGAGCGCGAGCTTGTACGCCACGTCCCTTGGCAGCCCGGACCGCACGCCGCCTTCGATCATCGAGTGGGCGAGGGCCGCGATGAATCCGGGACCGCTCCCGCTCAACCCGGTCACCGCATCGAGCATCGGCTCATCGACCATCGTCACGCGACCGATCGCGCCGAAGATCTCCTCGACGACGAGCGCATCGTGCTCCGTCGCGCTCCGCCCCAAGGCGAAAGCGGTCGCTCCCTCGCCGACGGCGCAGGCCAGGTTCGGCATGGTCCGAACGACCCGACCGCGGCCGGCGAGCGCCTTCTCGACGAACGCGGTGCGGACGCCCGCCGCCAGCGTGATGACCAACGCGTCGCGTTTCACGTGACCCGCGATCCCGGCGACGAGGGAGGGCATGTCCTTCGGCTTCGCCGCGAGGACGAGGGTATCCGATTCCCGCGCGAGGTCCGCCACGGTCTCGAGCGCTTTGACGCCGTGCTTGGCGGCGATCTCTTTCGCGCGGGCTGGGATCGCATCGCTGACGAGAATCCTCGACACGGGGACGACGCGCCCGACGATCAAGCCCCGGACGAGCGCTTCGCCCATCTTTCCGACGCCTGCGATTCCGATCGTGTTCTGCTTTTCCATGGCGTCCACCGCCGGATGTGGTGCCGACAAGCCACAGTCCTTCCTTCTCCTTTTCCGTCCCTGGAAACTGTATAAATAGCGAGAAGTCATCGGCGCCTTCCTTGACGAACGTCGACATCCGGCACGACGACCTCGTGGACCTCGTCGGCAAGTCCCTGTCCATCGAGGAGTTCGTGGACCGGATCACGTTCATGGGCGCGGGTCCGGAGGGCGTCCAGGGCGACGTGATGACGTTCGATGTGTTCCCGAATCGGCCGGACCTGTATTCGGTCGAAGGGATCGCTCGCGGCCTCCGCGGATTCCTCGGAATGGAGGTCGGCCTGCCCGTGTACCGGGCCGAGGCGTCCGGAATCGACTTCGTCGTGGATCGAAGCGTGGCCGACGTCCGCCCGTACGCCGTCGGCGGCATCATCCGCGGGCTCGAGCTGGAGGACGCCCTGCTCCGGTCCCTCGTCGATCTTCAGGAGAAACTCCACCTGACGGTGGGCCGGCGCCGCAAGAAGGTCGCGATCGGGATCCACGACATGGGCAAGGTCACGCCGCCCTACACCTACAAGGCGGTCCTCCCGCCCGACGTCCGCTTCACGCCGCTCGGCATGGTGCAGGAAATGGACCTCCTCGAGATCCTGGCGAGACACGAGAAGGGCCGCGAGTACGCGCACCTCGTCGCCTCGAAGCCGCGTTTCCCCATCATCACGGACGCGCGCGGCGAGGTGTTGAGCTTCCCTCCCGTGATCAACGGGATCCGGACCCAGCTTACGCCGGACACGCGGAACCTATTCATCGACGTGACCGGGACGGACCTCGAGGCGGTGAGCGGCTGCCTCGCGATCCTGTCGACCGCTCTCGCCGAGCGCGGAGGGCGGATCCAGACCGTCCGGACGAAGTACGTGGACCGAACGCTCGAGACGCCGGACCTCTCGCCCCGGCCCCACTCGGTCCGTCTGGACCGCGCGAACGAACTCCTCGGCCTCTCGCTGAAACCCGGTGAGGCGGTTGACTTCCTTCGGAGGATGCGACACGACGCGCGAGCGAACGGAGATGCGATCTCAGTCCTCTCGCCGTCGTATCGACTCGACATCTTGCACGAAGTGGACCTCGTGGAGGACCTGGCGATTGCGTCGGGATACGACCGGTATCCGCGGGGCCTCCCGCACCGCCAGACGATCGGCGAGTCCCTCGGGGCGAACGACTTCGCGGAGACCTTGCGCGTCCTGCTCGTGGGCTACGGATACCAAGAGGTCATGTCGCTGACGATCGCGTCCTCAAAGGACGCCTTCGACACCTCGGACCGGGTCGTGATCCGGAACCCGCTCAACGAAGAGCTCACGACCCTCCGCTCGTCGATGCTGCCGGCGCTAATGAACATCTTCCGGTTGAACAAGCACCGCGAATTGCCGCAGCGGATCTTCGAGATCTCGGACGTCGTCTGCGAAGCGAGGAACGTACGGCGCATTGGAGTCGCGGCGATGCATTACAAGGCCTCGTTCACCGAGGCGAAGTCACTGGTCCTCAGCCTGATGCGGGACGTTGGTCGGACCGCCGATGTGGATCCGGTCGAAGATGCGAATTTCATCCCGGGGCGCGCGGCCGCTGTCCTCCTGGAACGCCGCGAGATCGGTCGATTCGGGGAGGTCCATCCCCGCATCCTCGAGACCTACGCACTGGTCCAGCCGGTGATGGCGTTCGAACTCGATGTCGAGCCATTGAGGTCCTCCCGCTGAGTTCGCGAGAGAAGGTATTTCCGACCTCGGACGATGGCGAGGCGCTGAGGTAGCGAAGCTCGGTCCAACGCGCCAGACTTGAGATCTGGTGGGCCGCAAGGCCCTCGGGAGTTCGAATCTCCCCCTCAGCGTCCTCCCCTGAGCGGAACCTTAACGACCTCGGTCGCTTCTGTTAGTCTCGGAGGGATCGCCCGAGTGCGTTGTTGCGTGGTCGCCCTTGCCGCCATCATCGCATGCGGCACGCTCTTCGTCAACGGCCCGGGCACAGTCGCGGGCTCGGTCGAGGCGGCGGCCCTACCGAACCATGGCCAGATCCGAATCGAAATGAACTCGGCCTTTACCTCCGCGAACGGAGTGGTGGGAGGAACGGGAAACGCGGCCGACCCGTACGTGATCGGTGGCTGGGAGATCAACGCATCGAAGACGGATGGGATCCTGATCAGCAACACGACCGCTTTCGTCGTCATCCGGGACGTCTACGTCCACGCCGGGTGGAATCACACGTATTCGGGCAACGGCTATGCGAACCACGACGGGATCCGTCTCTGGAACGCGCAGAACGTTCGGATCGAGAACGCGACGCTCTTCGACAACGGGAATGGCATCTTCTTGCAAGACCCAATCCACGTCACGATCATTCATAGCGAGTTGGCGTTCAACGCGGATTTCGGGATCTTCGGATCCGGATCGGACATATCGGTCCTCCAGAATGCCTTCCATGACGGCAGCATCGGGTTCGGAGGCGGCGGGTCGGGCGGCGTCCTCGCGTCGAACAACTTCTACGGGAACGAGCCGGGTGGCATCATCTTTGACTCCGGAACCGGGTGGACGATTCGCGACAACAATTTCGCAGATTCGCACTTGCATGGACTCAGGCTGGACCACACAGCGGACATGGTGGTCTATCACAACAACGTCCTCGACGACTACTACTTCTCGACGTCGGAAGGCGCGACGAACGTTTCTTGGAGCGCGGGTTACCCTCAGGGCGGGAACTACTGGACACGCTACGGTGGTCACGACAACTGCAGTGGACCGGCGCAGGACATCTGCCCGGATCCGGATGGAATCGGGGACACGCCGCTCCACAACAACGGCGTGAAACTCGATCCTTACCCGTTGATGCATCCCTACGGTCTGCGAGAAGACCCGCCGACCGCGACCTTCGATGCGACGCCAGCCCTGACTCAGATTGGCGCCCCGATTTCCGTGAATGCGGCGTCTTCGCGCGATCCGGATGGGCCTAACGGAGGGGTTCACTTTCGATGGGATTGGGAGAGCGATGGACAATGGGACACGGCATTTCTGTTCTCCGCGTTTTCTACGCACGTCTATCGTACCCCCGGGAGGTACGTCATCACCCTGGAAACGCGGGACGTGACCGGTCGGACCAATTTCACCACGCGGACCGTGACGGTCGTACCGGTCCCGACCCCGACCGACTATTCCCCTCTTGTCATCGCAGCGATCGGGGGACTCATCGGCGTGGGATACTGGCTCCGTCGTCGAAAGACCCGGAGGCCCCGGACCGAGGGCGAGGAGCCTCCGCGGAAAACGGATTGACAGCGCAGATCGCACCGATCGTAGTTTCCGCGGTGAAGAGGACGGCAAACCGCGAAGGATCAGTTCTCGCCCGAGATGCGTCGCGGGTGTCGCTGCCGATCATCGGCTTTTACTCAATTGAGTAAAACGGAGGCGACCAGACCGGCGGATTGCCGACCGTCAAGGCGCACGCGAGTGACCCAACCATGCCCGACGCTCTTTCCGAGTCGACCAACCTGCGGCAGAGAAACGGAGCCCTCACGGGCACCGATCCCGACCTCCTCACGCATCCGAGGGTTGATGAAACCCGCGGCCCATCTCCGGTTGGATGCTTTCCCGTCGCCGGTCCAGGATCTTCATCGCAATCGTGGTCGCGATCGTGGTTATCGCCGCCGTTTTCGTGGCCAGCCGTCTTCCGTTCGCACCCGCGTCCGGCGGCAACAATCCGGGGACGACGAATCCGACGCCGTCCGCCTGTCCGCGATCGGTCGGTCTGTGCATTGACCGCAACGTGACGCGGGTCATCGACGGAGACACGCTCGACATCGAAGGCGGGCTCCGGATCCGGCTCGTGTTGGTCAATGCACCGGAACTCAATGCCTCCGGCGGACCGGAGTCGCGAGACTATCTGACGGGCCTGTGTCTAGGGTCCATGGCCCTCATTGATGAGGACGACTTCCAGATCGGTCACGATCCATATGGCCGAACCCTGGCGGTCGTGTATTGTCATGGCACGAATGCGAACGCAGCGATGATTTCGTCCGGTCACGCGACGACCTATTATGCGTTCTGCTCCGTCAGCGAATTCGGGATTGCCAGTTGGTCGGGATGCGCGTCTCCTCCGCCCCCGCCACCCGGGAACTGCGACCCCTCGTATCCTGACGTCTGCATCCCGCCTCCGCCCCCGGACCTAGATTGTTCGGACATCCCGTACCGGAATTTCCGGGTCCTCCCGCCCGACCCCCACCACTTCGACGGGGATGGTGACGGGATCGGGTGCGAGGCGTAGGTCGCGCCGGCAGGCGCACCTACTCGGTGCTCTTCTGGACGCCAGCCTGGCCGGAGTGTCCGGGGAAGATCTCAACCGTCTTGATGTTCACCATCTCGAGCAGGCCGTACCGGCTCAGCTCGCGTCCCACGCCGCTGTGTTTCACCCCGCCGAACGGCATCCGCGGATCCGATTTGACGACGCCGTTGACGAAGACCATCCCGGACTCCACCTGGCTTGCGAGTTCATCGGCCTGGCCCAGGTTCCGCGTCCAGATGCTCGCGCCGAGGCCGAACTCGGAGTCGTTCGCCTCCTCGATCGCGGTGTGCAGGTTCGGCACCGCCATCACGGGTGCGACTGGCCCGAACGTCTCCTCCCGGAGCACGCGCATCGCTCTGGTCACGTGGCTGAGGAGGGTGGGTTCGAAGAACCAACCAGGCCCACGACTGCGCTTTCCCCCCACCTCGACCTTCGCGCCTTTCGCCAGCGCGTCCTTCACCTGGCTTTCAATCTCGTCTCGCTGGGCCTGGCTGACCAGGGGCCCCACGTCCGTCGTCGGATCGAGCGGATCCCCCACGCGGAGTCGCCGCATTCTCTCCGCGAACTTCGCGAGGAACTCGTCGGCCGCGGAATCCACGACGAAGAACCGTTTGGCGGCGATGCACG
>Ga0209056_10006625_pt1 | contig 11960 bp, 7 predicted proteins | sample GraSoiAngelo_114_FD_185876 | JGI IMG/M metagenome (GOLD analysis project Ga0209056, IMG submission 185876) | Grasslands soil microbial communities from the Angelo Coastal Reserve, California, USA - 14_0903_13_40cm (SPAdes) (version 2) | ecosystem: Environmental > Terrestrial > Soil > Grasslands ... | reverse complement strand
CGACGTGCTGGCCCAAACGTTCGGCGCGCGCCAGCTCCACGTCCTGGATAGCACGAATCCGGAAGCCGTGCGCGCGGCTGGCACGCCCGCCGATCTGGCCCGCACATTGTTCGTCGTATCCAGCAAGTCCGGCAATACCGTCGAGACGCTCGCGTTCTGTCACTACTTCGCGGCGCACGCGCGGCCCGAGCAGTTCATCGTGATCACGGAGACGGGGAGTCCGCTCGCCGGGATCGCGCAGGCTCAGGCGTTCCGGGCGGTCATCCCCCATCCGCCTGACGTGGGCGGCCGTTACTCCGCGCTCACGGCGATCGGGATGGTCCCCGCGGCGCTAAGCGGGCTCGATGGCCGCGCACTGCTCGAGCGGACGCGGCGGGTTGACGTCCCAGCGGCGCGCGCGCTCGGTACCGCGATCGCCGAGCGGGCGATGCAGGGCCAGCTCATTGCAGAAAGCTCAGGGAAAGATGGACGCGGCGTCGTTCCGATCGTGCAGGATCCGACCCGCCGCGCGTTACCCGATTCGCAGACCGCCGATCCCGAGATATTCGCCGCCCATCCGCTCGATCTCGGCGCGGAATTCCTGCGCTGGCAGTACGCGACCGTCGCGTTATGTGAGGGGATCGGCGTCAATGCGTTCGATCAGCCCGACGTCGAGGAGGCGAAGCAGCTCGCGAGGGTTGAGTTGAATGGTCCGGGAGTAGGGGCGCAGCATGCTGCGCCCCTACCCACGCTGATGCCGGGGCAGCTCAGAAAGCGGGCTCGCGCGGGGGACTACGTCGCCATTCTCGCCTACGTGCCGCCCACGCCGGAGATCTTCGTGCAGCTCGAGGAGCTGCGGGCTGCCTGGGGCCAAACACTTGGTTGCGCGACGACACTCGGCATTGGTCCGCGCTACCTCCACTCCACCGGTCAGCTGCACAAGGGCGGACCCAATACCGGCCTGTTTCTGGTGATCACGACGGATATCGGTGAGGACCTGGCGATCCCGTCGATGAGTTGGACATTTGGCGAGCTGCATCACGCGCAGGCGCGCGGCGACGTCCGGGCCCTCCTCGCGCGCGGCCGGCGCGTCGCCCACGTGCACCTCAGGAGCACTGCGGAGCTGTCGCAGCTGAAGCCGTGACGGCGTTCATCTTTCATCTCATTCCGCATACCCATTGGGACCGGGAGTGGTTTCTCCCGCGCGCCGCATTTCACGCGCGTTTGATCCTGATGTTCGACGAGTTGATCGACCGCCTTCAGGCCGACTCTGCCTTCCGCTCGTTCCTGCTCGATGGCCAGACCGTGCTCGTAGAGGACTACCTGCGCGCGCGTCCCGAGCGGGAGGGCGACGTCAAGACGCTCGTGAAGACGGGACGTTTGCAGGTGGGTCCGTGGTACGTGCTCGCCGACGAGTTGATCCCCTCGGGGGAATCGCTGATCCGCAACCTGTTGCTCGGCACGACGGACGCCGAGCGCCTCGGTGGCCGCCTCGATGTGCTGTACTCCCCCGATGCGTTCGGGCATCCCGCGGTGCTGCCCACGCTCGCGCGGGAGTTTGGTGTGAAGTACGGCGTCCTGTGGCGCGGCCTTGGCGGCGAGCCCGGACAGGAGGGCGATGTGTTTCGCTGGCGCGCGCCCGACGGGCGGGACGTCCTGCTCTGGCATCTCCCGCCCGACGGCTATGAAATCGGGGCCGCCTTGCCCGGCGCCGGAGCGCGGCTGCCCGACATCTGGACGCAGGTGCGCGCCACGCTCGTGCAGCGGGCGGCGGGGAAGCACATCCCGCTATTTGTCGGGGCCGATCATCACGCGCCGCATCCCACACTCCCGCGCCTGCGCGACCTGCTGGCCGATCTCGAGCCCGCGAGTGCGTTCCGTCTGTCGCGTCTCGATGAATTCTTCCAGGCGGCCGAGAGCACGCCGGCGAAACCGCTCGCGGGCGAATTGCGGTGGTCGTACGGCTACACCTGGACGCTGCAAGGCGTGCACGGCACGCGCGCGCCGCTCAAGCGGCGCCACGGACAAGTCGAGCTGTGGCTGGAACGCCTGGCCGAGCCACTCGTCGCGCTGTCCCGGCAGGCAGGGGGTCGCGATCGCCGGGCGATTCTCGAAATCGCGTGGCGCACGCTGGTGCGGACGCAGTTTCACGACACGATCGCGGGATGCACGGCCGACGCTGTTGCTGCAGCGGCCGAGCATCGCCTCACCGCAGTCGCCGCGTATGCCGCCGAGCTGACGCGCGGTGGACTGATGGACCTCGTGGCGCATGACCCCGACGTCCAGCGCGAGCGGGCGGATGGGAGCAAGCCCCAGCTGGTGCTGTGGAATCCCGTGCCGCGCGCGCGTGGCGGCGTCACCGTCGCCGATGTCACGCTGTTTCGTCGTGACGTGTTGGTGGGGCCGCCGTCGGAAGGTCGGCTGCCGCGCCAGGGCGTGGGCTATCGGTCCCTTGCGCTCTACGGACCGGGGGAGGGGCGCGCGATCCCGGTGCAGGTACTCGCGCAGCGCGTGACGCAGGAGCGAACCGACGCGGCGCGTCATTACCCGGACCAGGACGAAGTCGATCAGGTGCGGATCGCGTTTCGCGCGCCGCCCGTGCCCGGGCTCGGTCTCGCGGCCCTGACGTCGGGCGCCGCCGCGCCACTGCCGCGGACTGAGGACGCGCGCGTGCGGGGACGGTCGCTCGAGAATCGCTTCGTCGCGGTCACGCTCGAGCCGAATGGCGCCCTGACGCTGCTCGATCGGCGCCGGAACGAGCGCTATGGCGAGTTGCTGCGCCTCGAGGATGCCGGAGACGCGGGGGACGCCTACACATACTGCCCCCCGGCGCGCGACCGCCTCAAGCCGAGCCGCGGTCCGATCACGGTGCGGCGCCTCGCGGCGGGTCCTTTGGTCGCCGCGCTCGAAGCACGTTGGGAGGTGCTCCACGGAATCGACGCGCGGCTCGACGTACAGTTATTTGCCGACAGTCCAATCGTCCGCCTGACCCTCGACATCGAAAATCGCAATCGCTACCACCGGCTCCGCGCGCGCCTCGTCACCGGCCTCGCCGGCGTACCGGCGACCGCGGGCGCTGCGTTCGGCGCGGTCGAACGGAATGCCGTGCGCGTTGATCCCGCGGCGCACCCACGCGAGACGCCGGTGCGCACCGCGCCCGCGCAGCGCTTCGTGGCCGCAGCCCGCGGCGGGCGCGGCCTCGCCGTGCTCGCGCCGGCGTTCTTCGAATCTGAATGGACGGCGAAAGGCGATTTGCTCGTCACGTTGTTGCGCGCGATCGGCGACCTCTCACGCGCCGATCTGCCGACTCGGCCGGGCAACGCAGGCTGGCCGACGGCGATCCCTGCGGCTCAGTGCCTGGGGACGAGCCGCATCGATCTCGCGATTGTGCCGGTGACGGCGAGCGAAGTCGATCGCGGGGACGTGCTTCCCCAGCTGTGGGAGGAGGCATTCTTGCCGCTGCACGGGCTCTGGTTGCGCGACGCCGGCACGCTCACCCCGGCGCCGGTGAACATCGCCCTCGAGGGCACGGGGCTCGTGTTCTCATCACTCAAGCCCGCACAGATCGGTTCGCCGATGGTACTGCGGTGTTACAACGCCACGAACCGCAAAGCGGCAGGCGCCTGGCGGTTCGGGAACGGCGTGAAGACGGCGCATCGGGTCCGGGCCGATGAACGCGAAGCCGTCGCCCTCGTCCTGGAGCAGCGCGGCAACATCGTGCGGTTTGTCGCCGAGCCGCATGAAATCGTGTCGATTCTGGTGACGTGATGCAGGAACATCATTTTTCGACGCGCCGGACCGCGCGGTTCTTCACGCTGGGATCGCCCGAGCGGAGTACCGATCTGTGGATCGTCTGCCATGGGTACGGTCAGTTGGCGTCCCGTTTTCTCGAGCGCTTTCGTCCGATCGAAGCGGAACAGCGCTGCATCCTCGCGCCGGAGGGCCTGTCCCGCTTCTACCTGACCGAAAGTCCCACCGAGCGGCGCGTCGGCGCGAGCTGGATGACGCGAGAAGACCGGCTGCAGGAGATCGACGACTACGTCCGCTATCTCGACGGGGTGTACGCCAAGATCGTCACACGCGACGCGCGCGTGACTGCGCTCGGCTTCTCGCAGGGCACCGCGACGGTGTGCCGCTGGGCCGCGCTCGGGTCGTCGCGCATAGATCGCGTGATCGTCTGGGGCGGGGAAGTACCGCCCGACCTCGATCTGAAACGGCTACGCGTTCCCCGACTAACACTCGTGCACGGGACCCGAGACGAATTCTTCACACCCAAGATCATCGCGGCCACGGAGTCGCGCCTGCGCGAGCACAAGATCCCCTACGACTTGATACCGTTCGAGGGCGGGCACGAAATCGACGCGGCGACGCTGCGTCGGCTGATTTAGCGGCGCAGGTTCGGATCCAACACGTCGCGCAGCGCATCACCCAGCTGCGTGCAGGCGATCACCACCAACACGAGCGCCACGCCCGGCGCGGTCGCGACCCAGGGTGCGTTCACCAGCGTGTCGCCACCGGACGCGATCATGTTGCCCCACGAGGGCGTCGGCGCCTGCACGCCAAGGCCCAGGTACGACAGCCCGCCCTCGAGAATGATTGCGTTGCCGATGCCGAGGGCGGCGGCAACGATGACGGGAGTGAGCGCGTTGGGGAGAATGTGGCGGGCCAGGATGCGGAGGCGGCGCGCGCCGACGGCGACCGCCCCTTCGACGAATGGACGCGCGGCGAGCGATCGCACTTCGCCGTGCACCAGCCGGGCAATGCCCATCCATCCCGTCAGCCCCAGCACCGTCACCACGAGTGTCGTACTCGGCTGCCACAGTGCCGCGAGTAACAGGAGCAGCACCACCCGGGGCACCGCCAGCGCGAAGTCGGTGAGTCCCAGCAGCGCCAGGGACACAGGCCCGCGCCAGAACCCCGCCAGCGCGCCGACGACCACACCCACCGCGAGCGATATCAACACGGCCAGCACGCCGACACCCATCGAGATGCGCGCGCCGTACACGAGCCGCGTCCACACGTCCCGGCCGAACCGGTCCGTGCCGAGGGGATGAAAGACGCCATGCGGGTCGCTCGACAGCGGTGGTATGAATCGCGTCGCGACGATGTCGTGTTGCCCGACGGGATCGCCGTTCGTCACGAGCGGGGCGGCGAGGGCGCACACGACGACGACGAGCAGGACGAGAAAGCCGAACGCGCCGCGCCGGTCCCGCAGCAGCCGTTTCACGACGGCGCGCTCCCGCCCTGCGCACCCCGGACACGCGGATCGACCCATGCAGCCAGCACGTCGGCGATCATGTTGCCGGCGACGACCAGGACGGCGCTGATCGCCGTCGCGGCCATCACCACAGGATAGTCGCGGGCTCGGACGGCCTCCACGAGCACCCGACCGACACCCGGCCACGCGAACACCGCTTCCACGAACACGGCGCCCGAGAACAACGCCGGGAGCGACAGACCCAGCATCGTCACCACCGGCGTGAGCGCGTTGCGCAGCGCATGATGGCTTACGACGCGCCGCGGTTTCAGTCCTTTGGCGTACGCCGTCGTGATGAACGGCTGGCTCAGCGTCTCGAGCATGCCGCCGCGGACGAATCGCGCGGCTCCCCCGATCCCAACGAGTGTCAGCGTCGCCAGCGGCAGGGCGAGATGTCGCAGGCGATCGATCACCCAGCCCGCGCCCTGCAAATAATCGGAGTCCAGGCCGGCGATTCCGAACGCCGGAAGCACCCGCGCCCAATACGTGAAGAGGAGGACGAGCATCAGCCCGAGCCAGTAGCCCGGCATCGCGAACAGCGTGACGGTCGATACGGAAAGCAGCGTATCGAGTCGCGATCCACTTCGAGCCGCCTGGACGGCGCCGATCGCGAGACCGATGAGGTAGCTGAGCAGCAACGACAGCGCGATCAGCCAGGCGGTGTGGCGCCACGCGGCGGCCAGGAGCCCGCGTACTGGCCGGCCCTTGGCAATGCTGTTTCCCCAATCGCCACGCGCGAAACGACTCAACCAGGTTGCGAACTGCGCCGGCAGGGGACGGTCGAGCCCAAGCGCCGTCCGCTGGTCCGCGCGCTGCTCAGCCGTTGCGGCCGGGCCGAGCATTATGTCGCTAGGATCGCCTGGTGCCAGGTGCAACAAGAAGAACGTGAGCGTCACGACGCCGAGCACGACGGCAATTCCGGCGAGCAGACGATGTCCGAACCGGGCGAGCATCGCCGGGAATCTCGCGCCACCCCTCGTGCCCCGCTAGAATCCGTGCGTGTCGCGCGTGGTCGTGCCCATGCTGCTGGCGATGGCAGTCCTGATGACGTGCGCTTGCGGCGACGAGGCCGTGCGCCGCGGCGGCACGGTCTTGTTTGCCTCCGGCGCCGATCTCCAAAGCATCAACCCGCTGCTCACGCTGCACCCGCTCGCCCGTCAGGTGCAACGCTACGTGTTGCTCATGACGCTCGCCCGCTACGACTCGCTCCTCGTGCCCAGGCCGTACCTCGCGCGCAGCTGGCGCTGGTCGGACGGCGGACGCGCGCTGACCTTCCGGCTGCGGACCGACGTGCGCTGGCACGACGGCAGTGCGACGACAGCGCGGGATGTCGTCTGGACGCTGCAGGCGGCGCGCGATCCGGCCACCGGCTACCCCCGATACACGGAGCTGCAGGCGGTGACGGCGGTCGCGGCGTTGGATGACTCGACCGTCGAGCTGCGATTTGCCGACGCGACGGTGCCCCGCGCTGGGGCAGAGCTGCCCGACGTCCTCACCGACCTCGCGATTCTGCCCGCCCATCTGCTCGACAGCGTGCCGCACGCTCGGCTGCGGGACGCCTCGTGGAACGTGAATCCGGTTGGCAACGGACCCTTCCGGTTCGTCACACACGAACCAAACCGGCGCTGGGTGTTCACGCGCAACGCCGATTTTCCTCGTGACCTCGGGGGGCCACCACAAGTCGAACGGCTGATCATCGTCGTCGTCGACGAGCCGATGGTCAAACTCTCGGCGCTCGTTTCCGGCGAGCTCGACTTCGCGGGGATCAGTCCTCAGCATGCCGCGTTTGTGCGCCGTCATCATGAGCTCGCGCTGCGCGAGTATCCGCTGATCTTCCCGTACGGCCTCGTCTTCAACACGCGCCGGCCGCCCTTCAACGACCCGCGCGCGCGATTTGCGGCTGCCCTGGCGATCGACCGGCAGGAAATCGTGGATGGCTACCTCTTCGGCTTCGGGACGGTCGCGGAGGGACCGGTGCCGCCGGGTGTACCGCACTACGCCGCGCCGCCGTTCGTCCCGTTCGCGCCCGATTCGGCGCGGCGACTCGTGGCCGCGCTCGGCGCGACGCCCCGCTTCGAGTTGCTCACCGTGGGAAGTGGCGAGGCAGCGCTCGAGCAGATGTTGCAAGCGCGTCTCAACGCGGCCGGCTTCGAGGTGACCATTCGCCAGCTGGAGAACGCGACGTTCCAGGCCCGCCTGAACGGAGAGCAACACGATTTTGCCGCGGCGGTTACGGGAATCTCGGGAGATCCAGACCTCGGCTATCTGCAATCTCTGGGCAAACTCACGGGCATTTTCGTCCCCGCCGATCCGGTTGCCGCGCAGCGCGTCTTCGCGGAGCAGATGCCGGTTGTGTGGCTGTATCACGCGCGCGGCGTGCAGGCCATGAACAGTCGAGTACTCGGCGTCCGCATGGACATGCGAGGCGAGCTGCCGACCGTGGCCACCTGGCGCGTGCAGCCATGAGGCGGCGGGATCTTCCCACTACGTTTCACGCGACGGCGCCGCTGCGGCTGGACTTTGCGGGAGGATGGACCGATGTCGCGCCGTTCTCGGCGCGTGAAGGTGGAGTCGTGGTGAACGGTGCGATCGCGCTACGCGCGCATGTCGAGCTGCACCTCGGCGGGACGCTGCTGCGCCTCGTGTCTGAAGAGCTCGGCGAGACGCTCGAGTGCGCGAACTCGGGTGGACTCGTTCCCCACGGCAAGCTCCCCCTGCTCACGGCGGCACTGCGGCGGTTTCCGGTGCTCGGCGGTTTCACGCTGACGACGCGATGCGATGCGCCTCCGGGCTCGGGGCTGGGGAGCTCGGGCGCGCTCGGCGTCGCGCTGGTGGGCGTGCTGACGCGCGCGCGCCAGGAGGTGCTCAACGGTGCGGAATTTGCCGACCACGCGTGGCAGGTGGAGACCATCGAGGCCGAGCTGCCTGGCGGCAAGCAGGATCAGTACGGTGCGGCGCTCGGCGGTTTCCATCGTTTCAGCTTCCGCGATCCCGACGTGGGCGTCGAGCCTGTGACACTGGATCCGGCGTTCGCTGCCGCGCTCGAGCACCAGACATTGATTTGCTACACCAACAAATCTCGAGTTTCAGGTGACACGATTTCACGAGTGATGGGGGCCTACGAGCGTGGCGATACGAAGGTGACGGGCGCCCTGCGCGGGTTGAAGGACACGGGAAACGCGATGGCCGAAGCGCTGCGTGCCGGGGACCTGGCGCGCGTCGGGACTCTGCTCAGCGAAAACTGGCAACACCAGCAGGTACTCGATCCCGGGATGCGAACCACCGAAATGGGGCAGCTCGAGGCCGCGGCCACCAAGGCCGGCGCGCTCGGTGGGAAGGCGGCGGGTGCCGGCGCGGGTGGCTGCATGTTTTTCTTGATGCGTGGCGACGCCCGCGAGGCAGCGAACGCCGTCGCCAGCGCCGGCGCAAGAGTGTTGCCGCTGTCGTGGGCGCCCGAGGGAGTCCGGACGTGGTGACCGCCGAAGAGCTCGCCGCGCGCGCGCAGGACGTCCGCGGCTCGCGTGACCTCACCGCGCTGTTGGCGCATCTGCGTGAGCGCGGACGGCCGCTGCTCGAGCGCATGCCGGTCATCCCGGAGCACAAGGCGGTACTCACCGTGGACGGGGGCGTCTGTCCCGATGACGGGACGGCGCTCACGTTCGATCCCTGGAGTCCGGAGGAGCATCGATGTCCGCGCTGCGGCAAGACGTGGCGCGGCGAGCGCCACACCTGGAGCTGGACGCGCTATCAACACCTCTGGCTTGCCGAGCGTGCCGCGCACCTGGCGACCCTCGCGGGGTTGGGTGACGAGACCGATCGTCCCGCGGCGCTGCGCGCTCGCGAGATCCTCAACGCCTACGCGCAGCGTTACTGGCGCTATCCCAACCGCGACAACGTGCTCGGCCCCAGCCGCCTTTTTTTCTCTACGTATCTCGAATCGTTGTGGACATGCAACTTCGTTGCCGCGGCCGCGCTGCTGCGCGCCTGTGAGCATCTCGACGACGCGACCACCCGCGCCGTAAATCAGATCGTGGAAGAAGCAGCGACACTCATCGGGGAGTACGACGAGGGGTTCTCGAACCGGCAAACGTGGAACAACGCGGCGCTCGCCGCCGCCGCGGTGTGGTTCGAAGATGAAGAGCTCGCGCAGCGTGCCATCGAAGGCGAGACGGGTCTCATCGCCCATCTGGTGCGTGGGTACGGGCGCGACGGCATGTGGTACGAAGGAGAGAACTACCATCTGTTCGCGTTGCGGGGCCTGCTGACCGGGGCCGCGTGGGCGCGACTCGCCGGAATCGATTTTCGCGAGGATCAGCGACTCGCGGACCGGCTGACTGCCGCGCTCGTCGCGCCATCGTTGACCGCGTTGCCCGACTTCACGTATCCGGCGCGCAAAGACTCACGCTTCCGGGTCTCGCTGGCGCAGCCGGGATATCTGGAGCTGTGGGAAATCGGACTCGCCAGACTCGTGCGCCGTGCGCCGGACGCCACAGGCGGAATTGATCTCGGGGCCTGGCTTGCGGCGCTGTATCAGGTGCCGCCGCCAACCCCGGAGCCACAGGAATCCTATCTGCACGACGCGGGCGCACAGCGCACGGCGCACGGCGGACGCATTTCGTTGTCCTGGTGGTCGTTGCTGGAGATGCTGCCGGACCTTCCCGCGAGCGAGGCAGCGTGGGAGCCGAAGACTGTCCTGCTCGAGAGCCAAGGCCTGGCGGTGCTCCGGCGGGGCAGCCGCTACGTGAGTCTCGAGTGCGGTCCGCAAGGCGGCGGTCACGGCCATCCCGACCGGCTGCAGCTGATGCTGCATGCGGACGGCGTGTACTGGCTTCCTGACCCGGGCACGGGCTCGTACGTCGCGCACGATCTGTTCTGGTACCGTTCGACGCTGGCACACAACGCCCCGCGCCTGGATGGAGAATCGCAGCCGCCGGGCAACGCCAGCTGCGAGTGCTTCGACGACCTGGGTGAGTGGGCGTGGGTCCAGGGGCGATTCAACGCCTTCACTCGTATGGTGGCGACGGGGCCCGCCTATCTCATCGACGTGACGGTGTTCGGCGGGCAGGAAGAACACCTGCTCGAGCTGCCGTGGCATATGGCGGGTCGCGGCCAGGTGGAGACGCGGGGCCGCTGGGTGACTGACGAGCTGCCGGACGAGTTTGTCACGCGCGTGCAACGCTTTGTTCCGGATGCCGGGGGGGAGCCGGTGGTAGTGTCGCATCACGAGCAGCGCGCTCAGCTCACGGCGCATTTCGTCTTCGACGGCGCGCTGCTGGAAATGGAAGGACCCGGCCTCCCCGGCGATCCCGCGCGTGCGAAGTTCTACGTTGTGCGCGCGCTCGGACGCAACCCTCGCTTCATCACCCTGCTCGAGACCCATCAGGACCAGCCCGTGATTCGTTCCGTGCGCATGCGTGGCGATACGGTCGAGGTCGAGACGAACGCAGGTGTGGAGCGACACCGGTTCGGCAGATCGGAATGGATCGTCGAGCGGGAAGGGCAGAGTGCGGTGGCGCTGGGGGGGCACCGGGAGGAAATGCCGCCGTTCGTGCCGCTCCTCGAAATCGATGTTCCCACACCCGCGACGGCCCCGGCGTTCCGGGTCGGCGGACCGCCGCCGCTCGACGGGACACTCGCCGGCTTCGACCCGTCGGAGCCGCTGGAGCTGGGCCTGGAGGACCAATATCGGCGCAGCGAGGACGCGTATCCCGGTCCGGAAGATTTTTCCGCGGTGGCGTACGCCGCGTGGGACGAGGCCGCGCTGTATCTCGCCGTCGAGGTGACCAAGCCGGATCTCGTGCTGCGACCAGCGAACGCGCCGCCGCTGAAGCTGGACAACGAGCCGGACGAGATCCATTCCGACGGGCTGCAAGTGTACCTTGGCGCTGCGCGCCGTCACGCCACCGATGATGTCGGGGCGCCGGTTGGCTATCTCATCATCCCGAATGACGACGGTCACTCCATCCGCGCCCGCGCCACCACCGACACACACGGGACTACTGGAGTGGTGAGCGGTGGCTGGGGCCGGACCGACACCGGCTATTGCGTGACCGTAGCGATCCCGTGGCCTGCGGGCGCATATCCCCACGCGGGCGGCCGCGTGAGCTTCGATCTCATCATCAATGAAATGCTCCCCGGCCACCTGCGGCGCGTGGGCCAGCTGGTCTGGAGCGGCGGCGGTGGGTGGGTATGGTTGCGGGGCGATCGCCAGGACCCGAAACGGTTCGGCATTCTGGAGCTCGTGGGATGATTACCATCGTTCTGCACGAGCCTCAGGATCTCGTCAACATCGCGCATGTCGTGCGCGGCATGAAGAACTTTGGCGTGGGCGACCTGCGGCTCGTGAACCCGCGCGAGTATGAAGCGTACCGGGTTGAGGGCATCGCGCATCAGACTCAGGACGTGCTTGCGCGCGTGCGGACGTATGCGACGCTCGAAGCGGCGCTGGCCGATTGCGTGCACATCGTCGGGTTCACGGCGCGCGGACGGACGGCGAAGCGAAATCTACAGCGTCCCCGCGAGGCGGCGGCCGAACTGGTTGCGCTGGCCGAGGGCGGGGGAGGGCCGGTCGCCTTACTCTTCGGGCGTGAGGATAAGGGTCTCTCGAACGATGCGCTCGATCGCTGCCACCGCGTCGTCACGATTCCCAGCGATCCGAGTTACGCCTCGCTCAATCTGGGGCATGCGGTCATCATCATGTTGTACGAGCTGGCGCTCGCGCAGG
>Ga0209056_10006620_pt1 | contig 11963 bp, 11 predicted proteins | sample GraSoiAngelo_114_FD_185876 | JGI IMG/M metagenome (GOLD analysis project Ga0209056, IMG submission 185876) | Grasslands soil microbial communities from the Angelo Coastal Reserve, California, USA - 14_0903_13_40cm (SPAdes) (version 2) | ecosystem: Environmental > Terrestrial > Soil > Grasslands... | reverse complement strand
TGTTGCATATTTCAGGTTGGTATGATGATGAGCAAATTGGAACTCCACTCAACTATATTGGTATGACAACTCATGGAGCCACACCTGCTGCTCGAGCCAGCCAACGACTGCTCATGGGACCTTGGGGTCACGTGGTCAATTCAACATCAGAACTGGGCGAAGTTGATTTTGGGCCCCAGGCTTTGATTGACATGCGAGCCGAAGAACTACGCTGGTTCAATCGATGGCTAAAGGGGTACACAAACATAAGTGTCACCCCAGAAGAATTTCCTGTGCGTATCTTTGTGATGGGTGCCAACGAATGGCGCGATGAACGTGAATGGCCATTGGCACGCACGCAATGGACGCCATTTTATTTGCACAGTGGAGGTAGTGCCAATAGCCGCTTTGGTGATGGGACCCTTTCGACAAGAAAGCCTGAAGCTGAGCCAACTGATAACTACCAATACAATCCAGCACATCCCGTGCCGTTCATCACGGATTCCACATCCTCGCAGATTGGAGGGCCTGACGATTACTCAGCCATCGAACGGCGCGATGATGTGTTGGTCTATGTGACCGAACCTCTCCAGGAGGAGATAGAGGTGACAGGGCCTATTCGTGTAGATTTGTATGCTTCTTCCTCAGCGCCAGATACCGATTTTATGGCAAAGCTAGTAGACGTCTGGCCGTCAGGTTTTGTCCAGCGCCTCTGTGATGGCATGGTGCGAGCGCGTTTCCGTGAGGGTATGGATAGACCATCCTTGATAGAGCCTGGGAGGATTTATAAATTCTCGATTGATTGCTGGAACACCTGTCAGGTATTCAAAACTGGGCATCGTATTGGCCTGGAGATAAGTTCGAGTGCCTTTCCCAAGTATGATAGGAATGTGAATACCGGTGCTCCGCTTGGAGTTACGACTGAGATGGCGGTAGCGGAGCAACGTATTTATCACGATGAGGAGCATCCATCGGCAGTTATGCTGCCGATTATCCCACTAATCTAGATAGTTTGAAGACTTATTTCCGCATGAGAACAAATATAACAGCAGCGAGTAATCCTATTGTTACTAACGGAATGAGTATAGCCGCTATCGCTTTGCCTCTACTGAGACGATGCACAGCCATCTCTGATGACGGCTTGCAGGCCTGTCTCTGGACGCAGACCGCGTTCCCACAGCCGATGCACAAACGGCTCCCAGGCCGCTTTGCTCTCGCTGTCCGCCACCTGCCAATCCAGAATCTCGCGTTTGCCACTGCCATCGGTCCAGAACCCCAACGCGACCAGCAGCACCACCTTCTTGCGCTTGCGCCCGCGTGTGTCCAGCTTGAGAGCATCTGTCTGGGTCCGTATGCGCAGCCAAATGCCATCGAATTGCACCACGGCCGGGACATCAGTGATGGGTGCACTGCGCGCTTGCCTAAGCAACGGTTCGATCTGATTGATCCGTTCGTTGATGGTGCGTAAACCGACACTGTTCTCAAGCACAGCACTCCACTCTTGGCTCAAGTGGCGCAGACTTTGGCAGAGCCCACTGCCAAAGAGCACCCGCTGATCCAGATCCAACCAAAAGCGCTGGTATTTCTCCAAGATGGTGTGGGGGCAGATCACATCATGCCCACAGCGCTGACACTGAAGCCTCGGCACCTGCAGTCCCTCGATATGTCCCCAGCCCGTCTCTCACGCCCGACGATCATGTCCATCTCGCGTGAACTGGTTTGCATCCCGACAGCCGCAATGCCCACAGCACCAGTCAATCTCGCGCACCTCTGGACTGACTCGCCGCAGTGTGCGTTTCTCCCGGCCCAGTTTCGCGCTCACTTCTGCTTCACAAAACTCGGTGAGCAGCGGCCTGATCGCTCCAATGGTTGCCTCTTGCACCTGCCTTTGCACGCTTTGGATCAGCGTTGTGCGCGCTCCCCCTTCGAGTTTGCCTGCCACACATTGTCTACTCATCCTGCTGAATACTCCTGGTCGTAGATGTGATTGAGGTATTACTCTACCACTTCGGAGTTCTTCAGCTTGGGTTTTCCCTCTTCTTTCCTCCTCTTTTTTCAACATTTAGCAAACGATACGCTACCACGCATGGTGATAGACCGTAGCGTGGGTTGTTAGACATGATAGAATAGAGGGATAAAGAAAGAACACGAACCTCACGCTTGGAAAGAAAGCTGACGTTTGCATGCCTGGGAACTATGGCAACAGGGATGGAAGCAAAAAGACATCACGACAGTGCTGGGAGTGGCAAAGGGTGAGGGAGAAAAGGGACTGCGCCGTCACGTTGCGCAAAGGCCATAGCCCAAGTTAGCTGCCGAGCAACTAGGGTAACTTCCCCAGTTACTCAACCAAGGAGGCGAGGTGTTTGGATTTCGCAGAGACGTGTGAACGACTGGCAGTATAGCCGAGGTGATCAATCGCAAATTTGGCATGAGCTATCATCCAACGCAATGTAGACGTATCCTGCTGTCCATCAAGCATAGCGTCCAGAAGCCTATTCAGTGAGCAAGTTAGCGTGAAGACGAAAGATGATCCGCGCTGAAAAAAAGGCCAAAGAGGAGAAACGGACTATCGTTTCAGAACGACATTAGGAAAGGAGAACCCAATCATGGTTGATGCGTTTAAACACTTACATATCGTTGGCATTGGGGGACCTGGGCTCAATGGCATGGCTCATATGCTACTTGACCAGGGCCTCGACGTAACTGGGTGTGATCATATTCGTAATACAGAAATTGATGCTTTAGAAAAAAGAGGTCTTATAGTTGCCGCAAATCATGACCTGACACATCTCAAAAACGTAGATGCACTGTTGGTGAGTGCGGCCATCAAGGCAGAAAATGTCGAAATACAAGGTGCTCGCCAGCAAGGCATCCCTGTTTTAACACGCCATGACCTTTGGAGAAAATGGTCTACTGAACGTCAAGTAGTTGCTGTCTGCGGTAGCCATGGCAAGACAACGAGTTCAGGTATGCTTGCTTACCTGCTTACGCAAACTGGTATTAACGCGGGCTATCTATTTGGCTCAACCATATCAGGTTTAGGTTCCGGTCACTGGGGTAGTGGACCTTTGATTATAGAAGCAGATGAGTACGCACGTACATTTTTAGCTTTATCTCCCGTTCTTTCAGTCATCACGAATATAGATCCAGATCATGTAGAAATCTATCCTACACGGGAAGTTTATGAGGCGGCTTTTCGAGAGTTTGTCACAAATGCTCAGTCAAACGGTGGGCAAATCATCGCCTGTGGCGATGATCCAGGAGTTCAACGAGCTTTGAGGGATCTTGAATTTATCAGCTACGGAATCGAGCAAGGAAATGCCTGGAGAGCAACCTCAATTAGGTGGTCAGAATCAAAGCTAGTGTTTACGGTGGAATCATATGGTACAGCTCTTGCTGATGTGGTACTCCAAGTCCTGGGAGAACATAATATTTTGAATGCGCTTGGTGCGATTGCAGCTGCCTTCCAACTTGGTATCGAACCACGAGCTGCCAGTATGGCTCTGTCCTATTTGAAAGGCATTGTCCGCCGACTAGAGTATAAAGGTGAGGTAAATGATATTCGTGTTTTCGACGATTATGCTCACATGCCCCTAGAAATCCAGGCAACCTTAAAGGCGCTACGCAGTCGTTTCCCTAACCGCCGTATAGTCGCTTATTTCCAACCTCATAGCTTCAGCCGCCTTCAAGCATTCATGAAGGATTTTGCAGAAGCTCTATCTCTTGCTGATGTGGCTTGCGTTGGGGATGTATATGGATTTCGCGAGAACGATGGTCAAGTGAACGCGACCGATTTAGTCGCGCTCATTGATGGTGTTTATCACAAGGAAAGTGTTGGCGATGTAACGGTTGCAGCTGAAAATTTGCTGCGAACTCTTGAGACTGGTGACATCCTGGTTACCATGAATGCAGGTAATGGTTCTATAGTGGGTACTCGTGTTTTAACCTTGTTAGAGAGCATTTCCTAACTCTCAATGCAGAGGGTAAACTGATCCTAGACGAGGCTAGTTCCCTCGCCCAGGAGATCAGTCCATGATGCCTTCAGTTATCAGCAATCAGGCACCAGTGCCCCCACCAGCATATCACCGGATGCAAGCGCGGCTTAGGTCCAGCTTACACATTGACGCCCTCACCTTAGTCACAACCCTGCACCTGCTTACGCTGTGTCGCCTGGCTGTGCGCGTGGCGCATCGTCGATGTCCGCCACCGTTACCCGCTGGGCCAGGAGGTGCGCCACGCACCTACAGCGAAGTGTCGTTGGTGCTCATTGCGTTGCTGCGGACGCTGTGGCGACTGTCCTATCAGGATATGCGCGACTGGTTACGCGCCTGGCCCGCCTTAGCCCTCGCCTGTGGCTTGCCACTAGATGCTCATGGCTCACCTCGTATTCCCAGCGTCTCGCAGCAGTGGAAACGCGGACACCGCGCTGGAGCGCCGGTGACAGAGGCGCTCTTCTTCTTGACCGTGCGAACCGCCATCCGTCGTCGGCTGATCGGCGCTCGCGATGTGATCATTGATAGTGCCCCCATTCTGGCCTGGCGCCGTAGCGACCCCGATGCGGCTGTTGGCCATGCCCCGGCTCAGCACCCCCGCCCGCTCTTGCGTGGCTATCGCGTCCATACCTTGCTCTGCCGCGGCTCGGGTTTGCCCATCTTCTTTCTGCTCTCACGAGCCAACGTCCATGACGCGCCGTTTGCTCGTCCGCTCTTGGAGTGGGCGGTGCATCTCTACCACATTCGCCCGCGCGTGATCCGCCTGGATGCTGCCTATTGGGGGCTGCGTCTCATCGGCTGGATCCACAGCGTGCTGGGAGCCGTGGCCGTCGTCCCCTGGAACCCCAAACGCCAGAAAAATCGTTTTTGCCTGCCTCCCACTTGGACGAAAACGGAATTGGGCAAACGCAGCAGCATCGAGCGCTTCTTTGGTCGCGTCTTTCTGTTCTTTCATTTGCAACGGCCCCCACTCTGTGGCTGGTCGGCCATCGCCCGCCAGCTTGCTTTGACCTATACTGCCTCTGTCATCGTCGCTCTGGCTGCTCAGCAGGCTGGTCGCCCTGACTTGATCCGTTCGCCCAAACGCGTTCTCGCTCATACCTGGGAGGGCTTCGCTATAAGTTAGGAAACGCTCTCGTTTAGTATAAACTGGTATGGGAGTTCTGGCCATACTATAATTGCTCATAGATCTGATCGCTACGATAGCAACCTATTGCTTGCTCATAGATCGCAAAGCGCGAATGTTGCAAGAGAACGAGAAAATGCCTATCAAAAAGTAGGAGAAGATTAATAATGAGTGAATTTGTTTGCGAATCTTTTGATTTGCCGTTTTATCATATTTGCAAGTACTCTAAGAGGTCTGGGTGAGTGATATTACCTACATTCGGCTGCCTGTGGAGTTTATCTACCTGGTAGTGCTCATGGATGTCTTCACGTGCGGCATCAAAGGATGGCAGGTGGGACGCAGTCTCGATCAAGGCTTGACCTTACGCGCCTTAGAGCGAGCGCTCGTGGCTCACACGCCAGAGATCCATCACTCTGATATAGGGGTCCAGTATGCGGCCATCGCCTATACCACACGCTTGCGAGATGCTGGAGTGCTGATCAATATGGCCCAGGTCGGCGCAGCCTGGCAAAATGGGTATGCCGAGTGGCTCATGCGCACGATCATAGAAGAAAAAGTTGACTTGTCTGAGTATGAGGATTACACTGATACGGTCAGACAACTGGGACGGTTTCTCAATGAGGTCTACATGCACAAGCGCATTCATTCCTCCTTGGGCTACCTCACTCCCCTTGAGTTTGAACAGCAATGGCTAACACCACAAACAGGTCAGCCACCCATCGATTGACTGGGTTTGCGTATGGTTGTGTCCAGCTTTTTGGATCCAGTACAAATGATAGACTTTTTACACTCCTTTCAGAAAAGCGAAAAGATAGAGGGGAATAATATGGCTTCACATATACAGATTACTCCTTTGGAAATTGAGAAAAACTCATGGTTCGACAAAGTTGACAATCTGCGAAAACTTTTAGGCGCTCCGAATAACGTCTATCTGTTTCCACCGCATTTCTTGAAAGCTACTTTCCCAAAGATAGGTGGTCAGGTCGTGGTATTTGAGAAAGAGCAGAGAGCCATAGGGGTTGGCTTCTTGTTCCCTCGAACCTTTCAGCTTGGTAGCCATGGATTTACACTTCGATTCCATAGAGTCGACCAAAACTTGGAGATCGACCAAGAACAGGCGATTATCAAAGTCAAGGAACTTCTTGGAGGAGACAAAGTCGTCTTCTATGATCCACTCACGGAACGGCAATATACTAAGACTATCCAGAAGGTGGAAGGCACTGATATCGGTCGGCCTGGCGCAGAAGAAGCTTCAGAAATTCGGAGTCTACAGCAAAAGATATGGAGCGCTGAGCAAGACTTTGTATATCCAGCTGATATCCATTCAAGTGATTTTCGTACAGGTACATCCCTAGTGGCAAGACTGAATGGAGAGCCTGTAGGTTTCTGCTTTGGCTTCTATAAGTTTGGCGGTTCACAACTCCCAGCAACCTGGAACCAGAAATGCCAAAGCAATTTTCGATTGGAGTCACAGTTGTTGGGTGTGTTACAGAAACACCGGCATCGCGGAATTGCGTTTACTCTGAAAAAAGTACAGGCGAGAAATGCACAGCGGGAGCAAATTGATATAGTTAACTGGACCGTCGATCCCTTACAATTTGGAAATGCAATTCTCAACTTTGGTCGATTGAAGGCAATTGCCTTTGATTACTATCCGAACTATTACGCTCTCAAAAATGAGTTGAATCAAGTTGCCACTTCCAGATTTGGAATTACTTGGCTCGTTAGCACACAGCGAGTCCAGCAGGCTTTGTCAAGCTTATCAGAAGCAACAATTCAAGACTTGAATGAAGACAGTGCAATTCCAAGGATTAATCACGGCTCGACTGAATCGCACCTTGAGGAAGATGCCCAAGTGGTTGCGATTGAGGTACCTTCTAACTGGACTGCTCTCCAGAACAAAGACTTGGAACAAGCACTGATCTGGCGAGAGACCACGGACCGCATTTTCCAGCAGTATCTTGGCTGTGATGAAGGAAAGTACATCGTCACGGGTGTTGGACAAGATGGTGAACGGAAATACCTTATCGCTGAAAAGGTGGATCTTGCATTACTGAAACACTTGGCCATGTAGATCTGAATATTGGTACTTTGATAAAGCATCTAAGCAAAAGTAGGACTTATATAAGTTGCTTATCGAATCGACTAAGCAATTCTCAAAAGGAAACGGAGATCGCATATGACCCTATCACTTCTGCAGCTTCGAGAAAAGCATCCAAGGTTCTTCTATCGTGGATATAAGGTCTTGCTGGAAGCCCAAACTCTACGATTTAGTTTCGACTTCGAAATTGAGCCAGGCATTTGCTTTTCTCCAGAAGTAACAGTACAAAGCGTAGATCAGGAGAGAATCCTGCACCTTGGGCCAGCGGTCCTTAACAATTTTGGCTTTCATCTCGGTTTGATGGAGATACCTAGCTACTGGAAAGCTATTTGCTCGCCAGAAATTGTCGTCCATGCAGGATCTCTGGATGAGTATCAATTAACATGGTGGAAGGACCTACTTATCAGTGGACAAGGAGAGTTCTTTTTTACCAACAACATTGATTTTACTAAGCCTGATTTTGTAAGATTCGAGGTTGAAGCAGATAACGATGCCACAGTATTGTTGTACGAAGATCAACTAGACAATAAAGTATTAGTCCCGATCGGTGGCGGAAAGGATTCCGCTGTAACGTGTCAGCTATTGAGGAGGAATGGGAGCGATTTATCTTGCCTATGTTTGAATCCGACGCCTGCCTCGTTAGATATTGTCAGAGTGAGTCAAACTCCCGAGCCAATTATCGTCAGGCGTCGCATTGACCAGAAGCTGCTGAGATTGAATGAGGAAGGGTATCTCAATGGGCATACTCCATTCTCTGCATATTTGGCTTTCCTTAGTACAGTGTGTGCTGTGCTCTTCAACTTTGGAAGTATTGCGGTTTCTAACGAACGGAGCTCCAACGAAGGGAATACCTTCTTCAGAAAGATTGAGATCAATCATCAATATTCAAAGAGCTTTGATTTCGAACAACGCTTCCAAAGCTACTCAAGGAGATATCTTGCGAAGAGCAGCAATTATTTTAGCTTCCTAAGACCGCTCTACGAGTTACAAATCGCAAGGATCTTTTCGCGGTTTCCCCAATATTTTCCTGTCTTTCGCAGCTGCAATAGGGGGCAGAAGACAAATTCTTGGTGCCACAAGTGCGCAAAGTGCTTGTTCGCATTCACAATCCTCTACCCATTTCTCAAGGAGGAGGATCTTACCCGCAATATCTTCTCAGAGAATCTCTTCGAAAAGGAAGAATTAGTAGAAATTGCTTTCAGCCTCTTAGGAAAAGGGGAAGTTAAACCCTTTGAATGCGTAGGTTCTGTAGAAGAAAGCATCGTGGCTTTCTACATGTGCGTAAAGAAAATCAAACAAGAAGGGAGCTTGCTTCCAATTGTACTACAATCTGTTGAGGAGGAGGTGCTTGCACAACAACCCAATATGAAGGAACGCACGTTTCGTATCCTGCACTCTTGGAATAATCAGCTAGCGATGCCCAAAGATTTTGAGACACTGCTTGCAAGGGAGGCTAATTTATGAGCATTGTAACTAGTTTGGAGGAGAAGCGTGTTCTTATACTGGGGCTGGGTAGAGAGGGAACGAGTACTTTCGCATTTCTGAGAAAACATTTTCCTCAAAAAGTCCTGGGATTGGCCGACAAAACGCCCTGGACAGAGTTAGACGAACAGACGAGACAGATGATCGAGCTTGATGGACACGTCACTACCTTACTGGGTCAAGACTACCTCAGCAGTGTGAACCAATATGACATTATTTTCAAATCTCCAGGGATTTACCCCTCAGAACTTGCAGATGCAAGGCAAAACGGTAAAGTAATCACCTCCAATACAGAAGTTTTCTTTGAATGCTGCCAAGGAACGGTTATAGGAATCACAGGAACAAAAGGGAAAAGCACAACAACCTCCTTGATTTATAAGGTACTCCAGATGGGAGGTGTTGATGCACATCTCACTGGGAACATCGGGATACCACCTCTTTCCTCCCTACACGACACCACCTCAACCTCAGTGTTTGTCGCCGAGCTGTCAAGCTATCAGCTGATGGATCTTCACAGAAGTCCACACCTTGCCGTTGTTCAGAATGTTGTTCCAGAGCATCTTGACTACCATGGCTCCTTTGAAGCATATGTGAATGCTAAACAAACCATTGCCCAGTATCAAAATGAGGATGACTATGTCATCTTCAATGCCTCATATCCGATCCCGACAAGGATTGCGAGTGTGAGCAAAGCCAAAAAGATTCCCTTTGGCTTCAATCCAACGGGGCAAGTGGGCTGTTGCATCGATGACAGTTTTCTCACTTTCTATTCAAATGGGTGCCGTGAACGGATTATCCCAATACAGGCCAATCCCCTCAAAGGAACCTTCAATTTACAAAATGTTATGCCCAGTATCATTGTCGGGAAGATATTCGGGATATCCAATGAAGTTATTGCGAACGCGATCCAGAATTTTCAGCCTCTTGAACACCGTCTCGAATATGTTGGAACTTACGAAGGTGTTGCATTTTACAATGATAGCCTCTCAACAATTCCAGAGGCAGCAATTAGCGCTATGCAGGCTTTCCCTAACGGATCATTCATCCTGCTTGCTGGGGGATATGATAGAGGACTGGATTTCACCGAGCTTGCCCGGATAATTCTGACTAGTAAGGTCAAAGCGGTAATCCTCTTCCCAACCACGGGTGAAAAACTTTGGAATACGGTTGTTCAACAGACCACGGAGGGAAGAGAGCTACCGAGGCACATTTTTGTTACGAGCATGACAGACGCAGTAAAGCAAGCCTATAGTCTGGCCGAAAAGGAGGATATTATTCTTCTGAGCCCTGCTTCCTCGAGTTTTAGCGGTTTTAAGGATTATAGAGATCGAGGAAACCAATTCAAAGCAGAAGTGAGGAAGTTCATTGACCAAGACTCCTGACAATTCTGAGATTCTTAGGCCAGATCACTCTGAGTACGGGATAAATAAGATACAGATTGAACGCATCGACCTGATGATCGTCCGATTAGAGCTTATTCATCCTTTTGAGTCAAGTTCTAGCTATAAAGATCACCTGAATCATATTTTGATAAAGGTGTACGCTAATGGACTGATTGGTTGGGGCGAATGCGCTAGTCCTTCAGCCCCATTTTACAATGAAGAGACGACAGAGACTTGTTGGCACATCTTAAAAGACTTCTTGATCCCCTCCATACTCGGCAGGGCTTGGACTCGCATTGAAGAATTAGTGAGCTTCTATCAGAAGGTGAAGCGAAACAACTTTGCCAAAGCCGGTCTTGAAATGGCTTGTTGGGATATCCTAGCTCAAATAGAGAGACAACCGATGCATATGCTGTTGTGCGGCACGCGCAACGAAATTCTATCCGGGGTCAGTTTAGGAATTGAGCAAGACATAGGCCGCTTATTTGATCTTATTGATAAGTACCTATGTGAAGGTTACCGTCGTATAAAGCTTAAGATCGCACCAGGTATGGATCTGAAAGTAGTTAGTAAGGTTAGGGAGCACTATTTAGACGTTCCACTCATGGTTGATGCTAATTCAGCTTACAATCTTTCTGATATACCGCTTCTTAAACAACTCGATGCTTTCGACTTGCTGATGATCGAGCAGCCATTAGCTCATAATGACATAATTGATCATGCCAAGCTCCAAAGAGAACTTCAGACACCTATCTGTCTAGACGAAAGTATTTTATCAGTGGAGGACGCCCGTAAGGCACTTGAGCTGGAAAGCTGCCGCATTATTAATATCAAAGTGAGCCGTTTGGGTGGACTACTTGAAGCAAAACGGGTCCACGACCTCTGCTACCGGCAGAATATTCCTGTTTGGTGCGGAGGTATGCACGAATATGGCATCGGACGTGCCGCAAATATTGCTATCTCCAGTCTGCCTGGTTTTAGCATTCCTGGCGATGTATCTGGCTCTGACAAATATTACAACCAAGATATCGTCGATCCCCCGATAAGAGCTATCGCAGGTGCCATTGAGGTACCTCGGAACCCCGGTCTTGGGTATGCTCCAAATGAGGAGCGTATCCATTATCATACTATCAGAATGCTCTCGCTATCAGCCAGTGATAGCTGATGATTTTCTGTATGACTTACGATCGTGTCAACGTCGGCGTAAATTTGGTGTGAACGCTATGATGATAGAGGCTCTCCCGCATTTCCCGTGCTCAGCAATAAAACAAAGGGATAGGAATCGGCTCTAGCACACATCGGAGAGCTTCTCAGCACATAGAGGATGTTCTAGAAGGGGAAAGGCTCTCGATGCCGTCCCGCGTTTGGTTCTTACCAGAGGGCTTGAATTGCTGAGCACGGAAAATGCGGAAGAGCCAACTTAGGATAAAGTCTAGCTTAAACCACATGGAATACGTTACAAGGTTACGAGACTGTGAACATGATCTACGAGCCAACCCCGGGTTTTGAATAGTCTCCAGAACGAGCGGGAGCTCTCGGGCAGCTTTCACTCGTTTTGCCTCTTTCCCTTTATAAGTGCTTGGTCGACGATTTGACATCTGCAGCCTTATACCAGCAGTGATCGCATTTTTCGCGAATAGAGTTGATTGGGCCTTCGGGAACCTCTGGTGCTGGCTGGCTAGGGGGTTCGAGCTTGTCAACTACCTGGGTGTAGAGCGGGTGCCCTTCGGAGGTCAGGCAGCGCCCGGTCTCCAGGTCGAACTGCCAGCCGTGCATGGTGCAGGTCAGCACACCATTCTCGATCTTCGCGAAGCGGGTTAGATCGGCCTTGAGATGCGGACAGCGACGCTGGATACGATAGCCGTTGGTTTCCCAGAGTTGTTTATCCGACGATTTTTCAG
>Ga0209056_10006618_pt1 | contig 11965 bp, 10 predicted proteins | sample GraSoiAngelo_114_FD_185876 | JGI IMG/M metagenome (GOLD analysis project Ga0209056, IMG submission 185876) | Grasslands soil microbial communities from the Angelo Coastal Reserve, California, USA - 14_0903_13_40cm (SPAdes) (version 2) | ecosystem: Environmental > Terrestrial > Soil > Grasslands... | reverse complement strand
AACGCGAGCAGCAGTGACCACGCTTGTCGCATGCTGGTGCCCTCCCTTGTGGTGTTACTTGACGAGCTCGACGACGAATGGCTGCCCGACGAACTCTGTCTTCAAGACTCTTCTGGGAGAATCCGTGCCGACATACATCGTGAACGGCACGCGCGAGCCGGTGACGTCGATCTGATACGCCTGGAACGTCCCCGCCGGCACAGTGACCGAGGCGGGTCCGGTCACCCTGAACGTGAGAACCTTGATGGCGTTCTCGCTCGGCGTGAAGAACGAGAGACTGAACGACTTCCCGGGCGCGAGGGGCAGGGCGGGGACGACGAACGGCACGGCGTTCTCATCCACCGTGCCGGGGGGCAGGGCGGTGTCGACGTCGAAGCGCTTGACCGAGCCGTCCTGTTGCGGGGAGGCGCTCGAGCCCTTCACGCGTCCCCCGCCATACGTCAGGTGGGTCTCCCCCTTCTGGCCCTGCTGTGTTGTCGTCTGATCCACTTGCCGGACGGACCCATCCGACGGATTCAGCACGACGGTCGTTTGCTGCTGGAACACGCCGCCCGCCAGGTTGGAGCGCTCGGAGTAGACGAGCGAATCCGGCGACCGCCGGACTTCGGACACCGTGAAGCCCGCCGCATTGCCCTGGAGCGACACGCGCGAGCTGTCGGTGTGCGCGACGAATTGCGCCCGGTCGAGCGCGACGGGCGCCGCCGGCGGATTGAGATCGGCGGGCGTGAGCGGCTTCCCATCCACGTCCACCACGCGCAGCGGCGCGATCGCCTTGAGCCGATCGTATAGCTTCGCCCCGTCGCCCACCACCACGATGGTCAGGGCACGCGTCCGATACAGGCGGGCGGCCGCCGCGCGCGCCTGGAGGGCCGTGACCGCGCTCAGCCGCTCGCGGTACAGGCGCAGGTAATCGTCTCCCAGTCCCAGGAGCTTCACACTCGCCACCTGGCCCGCGATCTGGTTCGGCGTCTCGATCGTGAGGGGGAACGATCCGACCAGGAATCCCTTGGCCGCCACCAGCTCGGAATCCGGAATCGCCTCGGTCCGGATTCGCTCCACCTGGCGGAGCAGCTCGGCGAGCGCGCTGTCCGCCACGTCGGTTCTCACCTCGGCCGTCGCCTGCCAGTAGCCGAGCCCGCGGTAGCGATGCAGCGACGCGTAGGCACCGTACGTCCAGCTCCTCTGCTCGCGCAGAATAAGGAAGAGACGGGAGTCCGCGCCTCCGCCCAGCACCTGAGTGACGACCCGACCGGCGTAATAGATCGGGTCGGTCGGCATGATAGTGGTGTTGCCGAGGGCGATATTGGCCTGCGTCGAGCCCGGTCGGTGCACGAGGAGGATGGCGGTCGCGGCACGGGCGGGTGGAGCAGGTAGGGCAGGGCTCGCCGGCGCTGCTCCGTGCCAGTCCGGGAACACTTTGGCGGCGAGGTCCCGCGCCTGCGCCTCCGTCACATCCCCTGCCACCACGAGCAGTGCCCCCCCCCCGGACGGCCGCAGCCGCGCGTGGGCGAACTGAATCACGTCGTCGCGGGTGACGGCCTGGTAGCTCTCGCGCGTCGCGCTCCTGCCGTACGGGTTGCGCCCGTACACCTCACCTCCGAAGAAGCGCTGGGCCACTGCCCCGGGCTGCGACAGCTGCAACGCCAGTGCCGACAGGGCGCGCGTGCGCGCCAGCTCGAGCTCGCCTTCGGGGAACGTCGAGTGCAGCGTGACGTCTCCCAGCAGATCGAATACCAGGCCCGCCTGGTCGCTCAACGCATCGACCGAGATCGTCAGGAAATCGGGCCCCGCGGACGCCGACAGCGAGCCGCCGACGCCTTCAATCGTCGCCGCGATCTGCTCCGCGGTCCTCGTGTCCGTTCCCTTGGAGAGCAGCTCCGCCGTGAGCTCCGCCAGCCCTTCCTTGCCCGCCGGGTCGTAAATCCCGCCCGCGCGGAACGCAAGGCTCACCGAAATGACCGGCTGCTCGTGGCGCTCGACCACCACGAGCTGCAGCCCGTTCGGGAGTGTTGCCTCCTTGAAGGGCGGGAAGTGAGCGGGCGCGAGACGAGTCGGTTGCGGAGGCGTGGTGGGAAAAGCCTGGGCGGAAAGGCGGTAGGGCGGAACGGCGGCAAGCACCGCTGCCAGACCTACCGCCGTACCGCCATACCGCCGTCCCGCCGTCACTGCGCCCCCTTGTCCACGGCCCCGGCCCCAGCCCCGGCCCCCGCCGGCGGCTTCACCAGGACCACGACCGCGTTCGCGGGATCGAGATATTTCCCCGCCACGCGCCGGATGTCGTCCCCGGTCAGTACCATATAGCGATCCAGATCGGTGTTGATCTCGGCCACGGAGGCGTGGAACATGTCGTAGTGATGGAGCTCCTCGGCGCGGCCGAGCGTCGTCTCGCGGTTGTGGATGAAGTTCGCGCGGAACGTGTTCTTCGCCTTGGTCAACTCCTCGGCGGTGACTCCGGCCGTCCGGATCGTGTCGAGCTGGGCCGCGAGGAGGGTGTCGAGCCGGAGCGCGTCAATGCCCTGATTCGCGATCGCCAGGACGAGCAGCACGCCGGGTCCGCGGCGTGAATCGAACGGATTCATCGCCACCTGAGCCGCCACCGCGGCCTTCTCCCGCCGTACGATCGCGACGTTCAGGCGCGAGCTCTCGCCCTGGCCCAGGATGATGTTCAAGAGCTCGAGCGCCGGTGTGTCCGGGTCGGCGTGCGACGGCACCCGGTAGATGCGCACCACGGCCGGCAGATTGGCGTGCTGGTCCGTCACTTCCCGGTGCATGATCCCCGGCGAGAAACGCACGTCGCACGTCACGGGCGGCGGGTCGGCGTGGCGCGGAATCTCGCTGAAGTACTGGTTCACGAGGCGCCGCAGCTCGAGCGGTCGAAAGTCGCCCACCACTACGAGGGTGGCATTGTTGGGCGCGTAGTACATGCCGAAAAACGCCTGCACGTCGGCGAGCTGGGCGGCGTTGAGGTCGTCCATCGAGCCGATCACCGTATGCGCATAGGCGAAGCACGCGGCGCTGTCGAACGGCCACGTCATGCCGTCCACGAAGGCCGCCGTGTACGGTGGATTGTCGATCCGCAACCGGCGTTCCTCTTTCACGGTCTCCCGCTGGTTGTGGAAGTTCTCCTCCGTGATGGCGAGTGCGCGCATCCGGTCCGCCTCGAGCCAGAGTGCGAGGTTCAGACGATTGGACGGCACCGTTTCGTAGTAGTTCGTGCGGTCTTCCGCCGTGCTCCCGTTCTCCGAGCCGCCAGCGCGCGAGATCAATTGAAAGTGCTCGCCCTTCTTCACGTGGGCCGAGCCTTCGAACATCATATGCTCGAACAGGTGCGCGAATCCCGAGCGGCCGGGCCGCTCGTTCCGGGAGCCGGTGTTGTACCACACGTCCACGGAAACGATGGGGGTCGAATGGTCTTGCGAGTAGAGGACGCGCAGCCCGTTGGGAAGGGTGAAGGCTTCGTAGGAGACCGGGCCGACCTGGGCGCCCGCGCCGGAGGTGAGAAGCAGCAGGCCTCCGATCACGGTCGGGACGCGCATACGACGTGGACGCATACGACGCGGGCTCCGTTGCCGAATGGGACGGTGAGCTCAGTCGGGCGTCGGGACCACCGGCCCCGAGTGCACCAACTCGAACGAGAAAGCCCCGTCCAGCGTTTCGCCCTTGACGACGCGCCGGGGCACGCGCGTCGTGTAGATACGGAAGCCGCCACTCCGGAGCGGCAGCACGTCGAAGCGGCCGGCCGGGACGTCGATCGTGATCGGCGGCTCCGCGATGAAGCTCAACGTCGTCAGCGAATCGGCGAATTCCTTGTAGGCGGGGCCGGCGAGGGAATCGCCGGGCGCGGCGTTCGTCGCCGCACCCGCGAGGAAGACGTAGTCGCCGAGGACCGTACCCGTTGGGAAGGGATGATGCACGGGCACGATCTGCACCTCGCCGCTCTTGGTCCCGACGCGGCGCCGACCGGAGATCTCCCCGCGCTTCACCTCGAGGTCGTGCTCAACCATCACGGTATCGCTCTGGGGCGAAAACACGTCGATATGGTGGAACGTCGAGATCGGCTCGCCCGTCTGCCGGTTCACCACCACCTTGAGGTGCTCCGCCTCGATCGGCTGGAACTCCGAGCTGGCGGTGTACACCAGCTCCTGGCTCATCTCGAGCGTGCGGATCTCATACTGCCACACCGCCCAGCCGCGGTCCTGCCCGTTCAAGCGGAACACGAACGAGTCGCGCGTCGCGGGCAGCGCGGCGAGATCGAAACGGAGGGGCTTCGGGCCCCCTCCTTCCGTCTGGCCGCGGGCGGGCGCCGGGCTAACGAGTAGAAGGAAACAGAGCCAGCGCATTCGTCTCGAGTATCGCCTTCTTGTGCGGATCGCTGAGGGGTAGCGCGAGGAATTGATCAATGTTCACGCGCAACGTCTTCACACCCGGGCTCGGCCAGTCGGTCCCCCACAGGACCCGATCCACGAGCTCCGGGAGTCGCGGAAAGTACTCCAACAGACGGACCGGCGGTATCCCGGAGAGATCGAGCCATACCTTCCGGTGACGTCGCAGAATGAAGAACGCCTCTTCCATGTAGAGCGGGCGGCCGCCGTGCGCCATGACGATCTGGAGATCCGGGAAATCGATCGCCACGTCGTCGAGCTCCATAGGGTTGCCGTACTTGGATCGGGCGCCGGGGAAGATGCTCGTGCCGGTGTGGATCATCACCGGTAGCCCGCGCTCTTCGCAGCGGCGGTAGATCCGTCCGAGCGCCTCGAGCCCATTCGTGTAGGCGTTGGCCGGGAAGCCCTGATGCGGCGGATGCACCTTCAACAGCCGGATCCCAAGGTCCAGGAGCCGGTCCACGTCGCCCGCCGGATCCTTCGTGAATCGCGCATGCACGCCGCCGTAGGGGAGCAGGCGCTCGGGATTGGCCTGCGCGTATTTCGCCGAAAACGCGTTCGTGGCGTCGGTGAAGCCCATCACGTCGGGTGACGGGTAGTTGACGAGCCCCACCCGCCAGACGCCGGCGCGATCCATGACCTCGAGCAGCGCCCGCGGATCGTCCATGAGCTGGAGGAGGCGGTCGCGATCCGCGCTCTTGTCGCGCCACATGACCTCGAGCACCTCGGGCTTGAGCTCGCGCCAGGGCTGGATGTGAATGTGGACGTCGGTGATCCGCATGGGGCGCAGAAGCTATCGCACGATCGGTGCGCCCTCAACCGCGCCAGCGTGGGACGCGCTCGCAGCGCCGAGGCGCCGCGACAGGGAGGGTTGCGCGGTCGCAACATTCCGGCGCCGCGTGCCCCCCTTTAGTCCCGTTGCCCGGGCGCAGCACCGAGGTGCGGAACTTGCCGCTCGCGCGGTGCACGTCGACGACACCCTTCCACGATAACGGAGGCCGGCTCATGGGAATCCACTTTACGCGCGCGCGTGGCGCGACGGTGTTGGGCTCGATCCTGCTCCTGGCGTCCTGCGACAGTGGCATCACACCCTCTTCACCCTCCCGGGGGAAGGACATCGGGGCCGCCACGGTGACCGCCGGAGCCTTCACGTTCGAAAACTTCGAGCTGGGTGCCACCCCGGGCACGGTCTGCCCGGGCCCGTCGGGCTGCACCAATGGCGCCGCGGAGCCAGCGATTCGCGCCGACGCCACCGGGACGTTCTACGTCTCCTCGGAGCTTGGCCTCTCCGCTGGCACGCTCGCCTGGAAGTCCACGGACGGCGGGTTGCACTACACGGCGCTCGTCTCGCCGAACCAGCTCTCTCAGGCGGCCGGGGGACTCGCAACAGGGGGCGGCGATACCGACCTCGGCGTCGCGCCGCAGGCGAATGCCAGCGGGGTCCACAACGTCTACGTAGCGAGCCTCAGCCTGGCGAATGTCACGGTGAGCACCAGCCAGGACGGCGGGCAGAGCTGGAGCAAGAACATCCTGAGTGCCACGATTCCCCTCGACGATCGGGAATGGATCGCGGCCGACCAGGCGTCCAAGGTGTGCATCTCGTACCACGACATCGTGACGTTCAACATCGACGTCAACTGCAGCTTCGACGCCGGCGCCACCTTCACTCAGGTCGGCTCGGCGATCGACGTCGCGCACGCGTTCCTGCTCGAAGACAACGAGATCGGCAACCTGGCGATCGATCCCAACAGTCACGTGATCTATCAGGTGTTGAGCGGCATCGCGACCGCCACCGAGGCGCTGCTCCCGACCTCCTTCCACGCCGTGTGGATCGCCGTCTCGCGCGACGGCGGCCAGACCTTCACTGACCATGCTGTCTACGTGAATCCGAACAGTTCGGTCTCGTATGGTCACCAGTTCGTCAACTTGAGCATCGACCGGGCCGGCACCGTGTACGTCGTATACACGGACGACCACAATCTCTTCTACAGCTTCTCGACGGACGGAGGAGGGACGTGGACGGGGCCGATCCAGATCAACCAGGCCCCATCCGCCACGGCGATCATGCCATGGAGCGTGGCCTGCGCTCCCGGTCAGCTGAACGTCGTGTGGTACGGCACGTCGTTCTTTGACGGGCGTGCGCCCGACAACTATCCCGCGTCGGCGGCGTGGTACGTGTTCTTCGCCCAGAATCTCAACGCGGCGGCCGTCGGCAGCACGTTCGCGCAGGTGGCGGCCACGCCGGTGGTCCACTTCGGCGGCGTGTGCGAGGGAGGCATCTCGTGCACCGGCAATCGGGATCTGTTCGACGACTTCGGCATCGCCGCCAACCCGATCACCGGCTCGGCGTCCATCACCTACAGCGACGATCAGCCGGGGAACAGCGGCCAGGATGATCACACCGCCATAGCGACGCAGACGGCTGGTCCGACGATCTGTTCGGGCGCCTGAGCGGAAGGGGACGTAGGGAAGGGGGTTCTACGGCCGGCCGGGATTTACGCGTCCCAGCGGTAGAACCCCCTGCCGGTCTTCTTGCCGAGCTCACCCCTGGCCACCTTGTCGCGGAGGATTTGCGGCGGCTCGAACCGGCGGTCTTCGAGCGCCTGGAAGAGATAGTCCGCGATCGCCAGGCGCACGTCCAGGCCAACCAGGTCCGTGAGTTTGAGCGGACCCATCGGATGGTTGTATCCGAGCTCCATAGCCTTGTCGATGTCCTCCGCCGACGCGACGCCCTCCTCGAGCATTCGCATCGCTTCGAGCCCGAGCGCCAGGCCCAACCGGCTGGAGGCGAAGCCGGGAGAATCCTTGACGACAATGGGCTCCTTCCCGAGCGCCTTGGCGAAGGCCACCGCCTGTTCGACGAACTGGGATGCCGTCTGCGGGTGGGTCACCACCTCGACGAGCTTCATGGCGTGCACGGGATTGAAGAAGTGCATGCCGAGCACGCGGCCGGGTTCCCGCACGGCGGCCGCGATCGCGGCGACGGAGAGGGAGGACGTGTTGGTCGCGAGCAAGGCGCCCGCTGGTGCCGCCCGTTCGATCTCGGCGAAGACTTGCTGCTTGGTGCCGAGGTGCTCGCGCACCGCCTCGATCACCACCTCGGCCTCGCGCACCGCCGGCGCGAAATCGGACTCCGCGCGCAGCCGACTTGCGGCGACGTCGCGATCCTCTTCCGTGAGCTTGCCCCGCTTCACGGCAATCGCCAGCAGGTCGTTCAGACGCCCCATGGCGAGCCGCAGCGCCTCCGGCTTGCTATCCGTGAGGCGGACCTCGAACCCCGCGAGCGCCGCAGCGTAGGCGATCCCGTGTCCCATCGTGCCGGCGCCGATCACCGCGACGCGACCGGCGCTCATCCCGCTGCCTCGACGGTGCGCCGGCCGACGTCCGGGACGTTGGTGCACAGCCCGTCCACGTGGAGCGCGAGCAGGCGTCGCATGTCCTCGGGGTCGTCCACGGTCCAGGCGTAGATGCGGTAGCCGGCGCCATGCAACGCGTCGACCAACGCGGCGTCGATCAGAGTGTGGTCCTCCCACAACACGCTGGCCCCGGTATCCTGGAGTGCCTCCAGGGGATGAAGCGGATAGGACGCTAGCAGCACGCCCCGCACTAGCGCCGGCCGAGCTAGCCCCAGCCGCTTCACGATCCGATGGTCGAACCCGTGCACGGCGCAACGCGTCGTCCCGCCTCCCGCTGGGCTGTCCAGCGCCGTGAACAGTCGATCGTCGAATTGTGCGGGCAGGGACTTGACCTCGATGAACACGTGGAGCGCAGGATCGATCACCGCCAGCGCGTCCTCGAGCGCCGGCACGGACTCGCCATTCGGCAGCCGCAGCGAGCGCACCTGCGCCGCGCTGGAGCGCGTGATGTGCGTGCCGCTCACCACCTCGTCGTGGTGCACAAACAGCACGCCGTCGGCGGCGGCGTGGATGTCGAGCTCGATTGCGTCCGCACCCCGGGCGCGGGCCGCCCGAAACGCGGCCCGCGAGTTCTCGTATTCGTATCCCGAGGCGCCGCGGTGGGCAATGACGAGCGCGCGGCTCACTTGAGCAGGCTGTCCGCCTTCTTCGGCTCGATCCAGCCCGGCTCCTTCTCGATGCCGTGCACGGTCTCGTAATGCTCGGGCTGGGGCAGCACGGTGCTGAGATAGGCGGCGTACTTTTCCGCATCGTCGATCGGCTGCCCGTCGACCGTGTACCGCTGGTGCGCGTAGACGCCGATCTTACGATTGAATCTCGTATCCGGCATGCGCAGCCAGCGGTCACGGTCCGGGATGAACATGTTGAGCCGCTCGACTAGCTTGGTGATCTCCTGCCGGTACAGATCCCGGCTGAGCTCGTTGAGCTTCGCCTTGTCGGGCTCGATCTGATTCTCGCGCTCGTCGTAGCGTCCCTTGAGCCCCCACACGTACGCCCAGTGCGCCGACGACGAATTGTCGGTGCCGAACAGATCGAACGCCGTCGGGATCCACTTATAGAAGAACCGCTGGATCACCTCCGGGGGCATCGTGCCTGCCTTCACGATGCGCAACAGGCCGTTGTTGCCGGTGCCGAGGTGGAACGACTCTTCCTTGAGCATCGGATTCATCGAGCGCGACAGCGGGTCGAACGCCGACACGGAGAGCATGGTGAGTTGGAACTTGCCGTCCCGGTCGATGAACTGCGTGTAGGTGAAGAAGTCGAGCCAGTTGTCCACCAGCTCGTTGAAGGAGCCGAGCAGCCGCTCGCCATCGTCGGCGCGGCGCTCGAGCAGCTTGGCCGCTTCGCGCTTGCCCTCGTCGCCGAAGTGCGAGCAGAGCAGGTAGGACATCTGCCACCCGTGCCGCATCTCCTCGGTCATGACCCGCATCAGCGCCAGCAGATCATAGTCTGAGGGCGCGTGCGTCAGCAGATTGCGCTGCTGCTCGACAGATGCGAATTCCGTGTCCCCCTGATACACGATGAGATTGAGCAGCGCGTCGCGGATGCGCTGGTCGGGGATATGCATCACGGTCGGCCACTTGCGCTGGCCCTTGTAATGGCCGAACTCGATGTGCGGCACGTCCTGGTCACCGAACTTGGCCTCGAACTTGAACGAGCGGATCTCGTTCTGGGGCAGGCCGATCGAGTCCTGCCAGTAGCGGAAGTAGTCGATCCATTCGTCGAAGTTGTTGAGCTTGCGAACCATCAGCGACTCCTCTTGGCAAGTGATGCCCCCGCCCCCTCGATGCGCTCGCGCGCCTCCGGGGATGCGAACAATTCGTTCTGTTGTCTGATCTCCAGGTCGAGCATCGAGGCCAACGAGCTGGCATCGCTTCGATACAGCGCCTCCTTGGCCCGCCGGACGGCCCCCGCCGGCTGTCCTGCCCACAGCTCGGCGAGGCGACGGGCCTCCGCCTGCAGCTCGGCGTGCGGTACCACGCGCTCGAACAGCCCAAGCGCCAGGGCCTCCGGGGCAGACACCATGCGGGCGCTCCAGACCAGCTCGAGCGCCTTGGCAGTCCCGACCAGGCGCGGCAGGAAGAAGGTGCCGCCCCAATCGGGCACGAGCCCGAGCTGGGCGAAGACCTGCCCGATCGACGCCTGATCCGACGCGATCCGATAGTCGCACGCGAGCGCAAGGTTGGCCCCGCCTCCCGCGGCGGGCCCGTTCACGACGGCGAGCACCGGTTGCGGCGCCGTTCGGATCGCGAGCGCCACATCCTTGCCGGCCGCGACGAGCGCGGGCCCGTTCGCCTCCAGTACGCCCAAGTCGGCCCCCGCACAGAACGCGCGGCCCGCACCCGTGATCACCACCACGCGCACGCCGTCGCTCTTGGTGAGCAGCGCGAGTGCTTCCCGCAACTCATCGCACAACGGCCAGTCCAGTGCGTTGAGCTTCTCCGGGCGGTTCAAGGTGATCGTCCCGATCCCATTCGCGATCTCCACCAACACGCGATCGTAGGCGGCCATCAGGCGCGCTCCACAAGCATGGCGATTCCCTGACCGACGCCGATGCACATGGTACATAGACCGTAACGGGACTTCGTGCGGTGTATGGCGTGCACGAGCGTCGTCAAGATCCTCGCGCCGGTGGCGCCGAGCGGATGCCCGAGCGCGATCGCTCCACCGTAGATGTTCACCTTGCTCGGGTCGAGCTTGAGCTCCCGGATGCACGCGATCGCCTGAGCGGCAAACGCTTCGTTAAGCTCGATCAGGTCGATCTGATCGATCGTCATGCGGGCGCGCTTGAGCACTTTCTGTGTCGCTGGGATCGGCCCGAGCCCCATGCAGCTCGGATCGACGCCGGCCACCGCAGTCGCAATCACCCTCGCCAGCGGCTTCATGCCGCCCTCGCCGCCCGTAACGAGCAACGCCGCCGCACCATCGTTGATCCCACTCGACGTGGCGGCCGTGACCGTGCCGTCGCGCTTGAACGCGGGCTTGAGCTTCGCGACGCTCTCGCGCGTGACGCCGGAGCGCGGGTACTCGTCCTTTGCAAACGTGGATCCGTCGGGGAGGGGGACCCCCACGAGCTCGTCGGTGAACACGCATGCCTTGAGCGCGGCCTCCGCCCGACGCTGGCTCTCCACGGCGAACGCATCTTGCTCGGCCCGGCTGATCCTGTAGCGTTCGGCGACCACTTCGGCGGTCTCGCCGAGCGCGATGGTCCATTCTTTCCGGAAGCGGGGGTTGGTGAAGCGCCATCCCACGGTCGTGTCCGCGGTCTCGGGCGCCTTGCGGCTCCATACCTCCCCGGATTTCAACATCACGTAGGGAGCGCGGGTCATGTTCTCGACGCCGCCGGCGATAAACACCTCACCCTCACCCGCCTTGATCGCCTGCGCCGCGCTCGCCGCCGCCTGGAGTCCCGAGCCGCACAGCCGATTCACGGTCTGGCCGGGGACCTCGACCGGAAGGCCCGCGAGGAGCAGGGCCATCCGCGCCACGTTGCGATTATCTTCGCCCGCCTGATTGGTGCAGCCCAGAATCACGTCGTCGATGATCGTCGGGTCGATCCCCGATCGCTCCACGACCGCCTTGATAGGGATCGCGGCGAGGTCATCGGCGCGCACGCTCGCCAGGCTCCCTCCGTGTTTGCCGACGGGGGTCCTGAGCGCGGCACAGATAAAAGCTTCGTTCACAAGGCGACCCAGACGGTCTTGGTCTCGGTGTAGTTGTTGAGGGCCTCTTTGCCGAGGTCTCGCCCAAACCCCGAGAACTTGTAGCCGCCGAACGGGGCGGCGGGATCGTAGAAGTTGTACGTGTTCACCCACACGGTGCCCGCCTTGATCGCGCGCGCCACGCGGTGCGCCTTCTGGACGTCCTTGGTCCAGATCCCCGCCGCGAGGCCGTACCGCGAGCGATTGGCGAGCTCGATGCCCTCCGCCTCGTTTTCGAACGTGAGCACCGCCAGCACCGGGCCGAAGATTTCTTCGTCCACGATCTTCATGCCGGGCGCGGCGCCGTCGAACACGGTCGCCTCGACGTAGAACCCCTTGCCGTTGACCTTGGCGGCCTTGCCGCCGGCCACGAGCCGGGCGCCATCCTTGGTTCCTGCGGCGATGTAGGAGAGCACCAATTCCTGCTGTCGCTTGGAGACGATGGCGCCGAGCCGCGTGTTCTTGT
>Ga0209056_10006617_pt1 | contig 11967 bp, 14 predicted proteins | sample GraSoiAngelo_114_FD_185876 | JGI IMG/M metagenome (GOLD analysis project Ga0209056, IMG submission 185876) | Grasslands soil microbial communities from the Angelo Coastal Reserve, California, USA - 14_0903_13_40cm (SPAdes) (version 2) | ecosystem: Environmental > Terrestrial > Soil > Grasslands... | reverse complement strand
GAGGTTGCGCGCCTCGACGGCCGCGTACTCGGCCAGGGTGCCGTCGCGAGTCCAGTCGGTGAGGCCGAACACCCGCTGTCCGACCGACAGCCCCGTCGTGCCATAGCCGAGGGCGGTGACAACTCCGGCCAGCTCATGCCCGGGGATCGAAGGTGTTCGGTCACGGTCGAGGCGATCGGTCCAGGTCGAGGGCCACGCCAACTCAGTCGGGACGAATCCCGACGCATGAACCTGAACGACGACGTCGTTTATCGCTGCCCGCGGCATGGGCCGCTCCACCAGCCTTATCCCGGCCGTTCCCGCAGCGTGGTCCGTCACCACTATCGCTTTCATCGTCCACCTCCGTGTGGGGTATGTCGTGGAGTGTGACGACGAGTCACCCCCAATGTCCGTTATGGGTTGCGGGTCGGGGCCGGATTGGTGCTAGGCCAGGGCTGGCGCAGTTTGTTCGAATCTCCGAATTTTTTCGGCGGAGGCGTCCGTCACGATCATTTATCTGTGCATCAGCCGACGGTTGGACTCAGCCCCCCAGCCGGAGCCATCCCGCTCGTCCCGGACCAGCCCAACTGTTTCAACATTGGGGACATAGAGTCCCGTCTTCCGCTCCGATGTTGAAACAGAGTCGGAGGCCGACTCTGACGCCTTTTTCTGCGTTAGCACTGCTTCGACGTATGGCTCCCAGTGGGGCAGCGGCTTGAACGCGACGACAAGTTTGCCGTCGACGTGAGCGGCCTGGATCTCCTCAAAGACGACGGCCAGGATTGGTTTGCGCTCGTCGCCGGGTGATCTTCGCCCAGTCGTCGACCAGACTCTGAATGCGCTGCCGTTGGACCGGGAGCGACGCGGTTGCCGGCCTGATCTGGAGGCTATATCACCCGATCAATAGCTCGGCCTTCCTCGTCTCGTCCATCTGGCATCGCCGGCTCAATCTGACAGCTCGAGGTCCGCGCCTTTGGGACCCATGCCGCGGGACCGCATACTGCGCGCGGGTGAGGACACGCGCGGTCGCTCTGGGGCTCGGCATGGTTGCGCTCGCGCTCGCCGATATGCGGAGCCGGGCATCGCTCGCGCGCCGCTCCAGGATCATCGCGACCGCGAAGGGCCCAATCGAGGTCGAGATCACAGGCCACGGGCCTGGCGTCCTCGTACTCCACGGAGGGCTCGGCGGTTTCGACCAGGGCTCGTGGATAGCCCACGCGCTCGACCTGCGGGCGCATCGCGTGATCGCCGTCTCACGCCCCGGATATCTCGGCACCCCGGACGTCGGGAGCCTCGACGCCGAGGCGGACCTCTACGTTGCCGCCCTCGATGCGCTAGGCATCGAGCGCATCGCGGTGGTCGGGGTCTCGGGGGGCGGGGTGTCGACGCTGCATCTCGCCGGACGTCACCCACAGCGCCTGACGCGCGTCGTGATGCTGTCGGCGGTCAGCGGCCCAGCGGCGGATGCGGGGCTGGGCGTCGCGTGGTTCGCGCTGCGTGCGAGCGTCGACGTCAACAAGTCCCTCCTCTCCGCCGCACTCGATCCCGCCAAGCGTCAACTCGTCGCCGGGCTCTTTCGGACCTTCGCCACGCCGGAGCGACGCGTGCGCGGTGGCCTTCGGGACTTGCGGCTCTCCGGATCGTTCCCGCCGCCGAAGGGGATCACGGTCGCGGCCCTCGTCGTTCACGGCACTGCCGACAACGCGATCCCGTTCGACCACGCGGAGCGCACGGTGCGCGGGTGCATGAGCGGCACGCTCATCCCCATCGACGGCGGCCGGCACCTCTCCCTCGTGACGCACGCGCAGGTGGGGGAGCGCGTCCGCGAATTCCTGACCGCGGCGTGAGCGACGATCTCAGGCGTCTAGAGGGACGGTCTAGCTCGCCAGCCGGAGCCATCCGCGATCGTCTCGGACGAGTCGAGCTGTTATCACTTCCGCGTGTTTGACCCCCACGTTTCTTGCCATCCTCTCCGCGACCGTGCCCGCGGTAACAATCGGTTGTTGTTCCCACATTTGAGCGTGTCCGAGGCGTAGATGCTGGAACTCGAGGAACTCTGGCTGCTGACTCCCGATCAGCTAACCCATGTTCTCGAGCCGGGCTATCGCGCCGTAGAGCGTTCCTGGGCCGAGACGCCGCCCGGACATCACGTGAGTATGCTGCTGGATCGCGTAGCCGTGCTTCGGCCCTTCAGCCAGGCTGACGAGAATAAGCAGGCGCCTGGTCCCATTGACATACTACGCGTCGCGTAATAGCGTCCGTCTCATGGCGCAAGGCGGCAAGTTGTCGACTGAGGGGCTGTTGATTCTGACTAGCCTCGCTGATGCGCCCAAGCACGGTTATGCGATCCAGCTGGACATCGCCTCCATGACCGGACGACGCCTCGGCCCAGGCAGCTTGTACGGAGCGATCGCAAGGCTTGAGACAGCCAAATACATCGAGGCGCTGAAAGCCGACGGACCGCGTCGGCCGTATCGACTTACCGCGTCCGGCGCAACGGCGCTTGCGGTTGAACTGGACGCGCTCCGCAAAGTGACGACGACCGCCGCGCGTCGCTTGGCTATTCGATGAAACTGGCGCTGCTAGTGCGGTTCTATCCAGCGAGGTGGCGCGAGCGCTATGGCGAGGAGATCGCGGACCTTCTTGCGACCGAACCTCCGAGCGTCCCTCGGGCGGTCGACATGCTTCGTGGCCTGATCGATGCGCATCTGCATCCTGAACTTGTCGATTCTGCGCTCGCGGCTGTTCCAGCTGCTGGAGAAAGGTCAGCCGAAATGCGAACGCCTGGTACCGGGACCGTCGCTCGGCTTGCTCGTGTTGCGATGCTCACAGTTCTCATCGGGTTGATACCGGTTGCTACGGGTGCTGTTGGTTACTACCTAGGTCGATCGCAAGGCAGCCCGGTCGCTCAGCCCGCCTCAATCGCCCAGTTTTGTCTTCGCGGAGGTTCATGGACTCCATGCGGAGCTCGCTACGTCGACACGGGAGGGCTTGAGCAGCGGCGCTCCTTAAACACGGAAGAGCTTCAGCGGCTGATTCGCGACCGACAGTAGTTTCGCTCCTTCGACACGGGAACGACGCTCTCCCTCAGCGATGGCGCGCCCTACATCTGATGATCGACTCTCACTGACTGCAGCACCTATGTCATGCGCTTCAGGTCGGCGTGGGGTTTGCATACTGCGGGCGCCCGGTGGGCCGGTAGACCTGGATCGTCACCCCGCTGGAGGTGGCCCGCGATTCGACCAGTTCGAGCGCACTGTCCCGGCCGGTGTCAGGGAACAGCCGCGTGCCCTGGCCGATGATCACGGGATACGTGAGCAGGGTGATCTCGTCGACCAGCTGCTTGTCGATGAGCCAGCGGACAAGCTTGCCGCTGCCGTGCACCTGCAGCTCACCCGCCGGCTTGGCTTTCAGCTCGCCGATGGCCGCCGCACTGTCACCGGAGAGGACGGTCGTGTGGGCCCAGCGCGGTTCGGTGAGCGTGGTCGAGGCCACGTACTTGGGCTTCGTGTTCAACGCCGTCCAGATCGGGCTGTCACCCGGATCTGGCCACACTCCCCAGGAGCCGGCGAAGATCTCGTAGGTCCGCCGGCCGAACAGGAACGCGTCGGCGCGCTGGAAGACCCCGTTGAGGAACGCATAGGCCTCGTCGACGAACAGCGGCGGGGCCCATCCGCCGCGCTCGAATCCGCCCCTGCGGTCCTCGTACGCCCCGCCGAGTCCCTGCATCACTCCATCGACGGAAACGTGCGTGACGGTCGTCAGTTTCATGGCTTTGTGCTTTCTCTCGTGGTGGCAAGCCTGCCGTTCTTTGACAGGTTCGGGTCGGTGCATGCGGCAAGGTTGAAACAGCAGGGCCGTCGCTTCCCGCTTTTCATTTTCGAGATACTCACTTCGACCCGTCGTCTGCGCGTATCAGGGTTTTGGGTTGCATTGACCCACCGAACCCATTCCCAGCGCGCCATCGGCGTAATTTCTTTCCATAGGTCTTGGATCTTCTGCGGGGCAGCTGCCAGAGCTGTCTTAAGGTCCGGTGGCACGCTCGGCTCCGGCCAGTCTTTGACTGACTCGAGTTCGAGCGTCGCGCTGTCACCCGCGCTCAAGGCTGTGCTTTCTTGTAGCTTTCGATCAATCCTCATCCAGTGGCCGAAATTGCCGTCTGGTTCCAACACCGTCTGGAACTGATGGCCATTGATCGTTCCTTCTACTGCCACCTGCCCACGCGACGGCAGTTTCAGGCTCGCTTTCTCAGGCAAACGCAAAAGAGTCGATTTGCCGATCGTGTGCAGCGTGGCGTCAAAACGAATTGTTGGCACCCCTGCGCGCTGACTCATGGTCATCTAGTTTTGCACTCGTTCGACCGCAATCTCAGAGCCGAACAGATCCGCGAGGTGCGCACTGCGGTCGGACAGTATTCTGGCCCCGCGGAACGGGTCATCGTCTGGTCGGGATTGAGGTTTCAAATGCGTCAAGCGGTAGCGATCACGGGTGTCGCCCTCTTGGTCACAGCGATCACCTGCGCAGAGCCCCCTCGTCAAACACAGCCATCACCGTCTGGCAGCACGATCACTTTGACGAACTCCGATTGCACCTCCGAGGGCCTTAGCGGGGTACTCCAACGTGTATTCGTCGGCGCGGTCGTGAACACGACGTCGTCCAAAGCGGCCTTCAATTTGCACCGGCTGCTGGATGGCCACGATTATCGCGAGCTCGAGCTGCATATCCAACAGCGGCAGCAAGGCATCGCGGGGGCAACGACATACCCGTTCTTCCGCCGATGACTGTCCATGTTGTGGGAGTCATGGTCGAACCGGGAGAGCGCGGGAAGCTCGAGGGCACGCTCGGCAGTGGTACATACGGCGTCGTCTGCCGCCGCGATTCCGCGACCGGCAAGACCGAGGCCATCTACGTCAAGGGACCGTTCCAGGTCGACTAGCTCGCGACGTTCGCGGTGTTAGACCCTCGCGCAGGCTCTGCCGCGCTACCGTTGCTGCGCAGCAACCTCCTTTCCGGTGGCGGACTGGCGCAGCCAGTCGTCGAAACGGGTCTCACCGAGCATCGCGTCTTCTTCGGGGACGAGCGTCCGTTCAGCCAGTACCGCGCCGGAGTAGAGGGCCTCAGGATCGGCCACTACCTCGCGAGGGTCGTTCAGCGAGCCGAGGAAACGTCGGATCAGTCCGTCAAGGCGAAACTGCTCGGGGCCGCCGACTTCGATCACGCCGTTGACCGGAGCACCCACGGCGATCCGCCCTACGGCCGCGGCGACATCGTCCGACGCCATGGGCTGGAACAGCACTGGTGCCAGGCGGACGCTATTGCCGTCGGTCGCGGCGTCCGCGATGCTCTTGATGAACTCGAAGAACTGCGTCGCGTGAACGATCGTGTATGGGATCGACGAAGCCTTGATCAGCGCTTCCTGCGCGATTTTCGCTCGGAAGTACCCGCTCTCCCCCAGGCGCTCGGTGCCCACGACCGATAGGGCAACGTGATGCCCAACGCCTGCCGCCGTCTCTGCGGCCTGGAGGTTGCGCGTTGAGGTCTGAAAGAACTCCAGCGCGGGTCGGTACTCGAACGAGGGGCTATTCGATACATCAACGACGACGGAAGCGCCTTCCATCGCCGCGGCAACTCCTTCGCCTGTGATGGTGTTGACGCCTCGGCTGGGGGATGCGGCAACCGCCTTGTGACCCTGTTCGTTGAGCTTGGTCACGAGTTTCGAACCGATGAGCCCGGTACCGCCGATGACGACGATCTTCATTTGGAACCTTCTTTCTCTGTGGGGTTGGGCGGAGCGGTCCCTAAGCGGCCAGCTGCCGTCCGCAAGCAAGACGGAAGATGGATTCAGGCTGGACCCGGTATACAGCAGGCCAAGAATCACGCGCGTACGTGGCAGCGGGCGAGCGGCGCGGCAGAGATCCTCGCACGGTCTATGAGCCGCGCGAATCCCATCCCCACCTGCTGCAACGTGGGCAGCCCGCTGGATGAGCCGCCGAGCTAGCGAAGACGGCCGCCTCGCGGAGGACTAGGCTTCGAAGGACGTCTTCGACAAGGGGGAGAACTATGAAATTCGGCGGAATTCTCGTCGGCTCCGAGAACCCTGACCGGCTCAAGGAGTACTACACGAAGCTCTTCGGCAAGCCGACCTTCGAGGACAGCGCGTACTTCGGTTGGCAATTCGGCGAAGGCGGGATCAGCTTCGGCCCGCACAGTGAAGTCAAAGGAAAGAACCGCGAGCCCGGCCGCGTGATCTGGAACCTCGAGACGCCCGACGTGCAAGGGGAGTTCGCGAAGCTCAAGGGGAAAGGCGCGACCGTCGTCAAGGAGCCCTACGACCCGGCCGAAAATAGTGGAATGTTGATCACGACCTTCGCGGACCCCGACGGCAACTACTTCCAGCTGATGAGCCCAATGGACGCCGCGATGATGGAGACAGCGCAACAGATGGCCTCGAAGCGATAGCTCGACGGTCGAAGCGGTAGGGCGATGAGGCCGTCCCGAAAGGGCGGCCTCAATCGATCAGGGCAGGTGCATGAGGTCGCCTTTCGGTTGTCACGTCTTCCACTCTGTTGGGTGCCTAATCCAAGCGATGGCGGAATGGATCATGCTGGACGACCATGGTCCCTGATCGCCGACGTCGAGCGCGGCGCACCGCATTTGACAGGAGGAATTCGTGATGGCCAGCAAGATCACTCCATGCCTGTGGTTTGACGGCAAGGCTGAGGAGGCGGCGAAGTTCTACACGTCGCTCTTCCCGAGCAGCCGGATCGACAAGATCAACCGGTCGCCGGCGGACACGCCGAGCGGGCCGGCCGGCATTGTTCTGACGGTCGACTTCACCGTCGCCGGCCAGCCGTTCATCGGACTCAATGGCGGTCCCGACTTCAAGTTCAACGAAGCGGTCTCGTTCTCGATCGACTGCGAGGACCAGGCCGAGGTTGACAAGTACTGGGACGCCCTCACCGCCGGCGGGGGAGAGCCCAGCGTCTGCGGCTGGCTGAAGGACCGCTTCGGCCTGTCGTGGCAGGTCGTCCCGCGACAGCTCGTCGAGTACATGGCGAGCCCGGATCGCGAGGCCGCGAAGCGCGCGACCGAGGCGATGCTGCAGATGACGAAGATCGACGTCGAGAAGCTCCGCGAGGCCGTCGAGGGAGGCATGAAGGTCTGAGGATCATGTTCGTCCAGGTGCTGCCAGCGGGCTGAGAGCGCGAAGGCTCAGACAGTCGCGGCTCGAATCGGACGAGCGCGATCCGGTCGCCTAATCGGCTTCGCAAGCGGAAGTTAAATTTCGGGTCCTGGGCGGCAAAAGCCGTCGGAAGTAGCCAAGGAGCCCGGCGGTTAGCGGCGCGCGCCATCGCTAATCCGGCAGCCGCTGCGCCCGGCGATTGAAGTCAGACCACGGGTCGGCGGCCGCGACGCGCTTCTCGAGCGTGTACATCGTGAAGCGTCGCGGGTCGAGCGTTGCGGTGACCTCGTCCCAGGCGAGCGGCACCGAGACCGTCGCACCGGGGCGGCGCCGCACCGAGTACGGCGGGACGATCGTCTGCAAGTACGCGTTGCGGAACGGGTCGGCGTACACGCGCGCGCCGCGGGCGCTCTTGCGGTGAGCCATGGTCACGAGATCGGGCGCTCGGCGCGCGAGCTCTTCGCCGATGCGAACGGCGAACGCGGTCACGACCTCCTGCGAGTGACCCGTGCGCAGCGGCACGAACACGTGCAGCCCTCGGCTGCCCGACGTCTTCGGGAACGAGGCGAGGCCATGCTCGTCGAGGATCCCCCTCAGTGCGCTGCTTGCGCGGACGGTGTCGGAGAATTCGCCGCTGCTCGGATCGAGATCGAACGCGAGCCAATCCGCGTCATGCATTGAGCCCACGCGGGAGTTCATGACGTGCATCGAGATGCACCCCACCCGGACGAGGCCGAGGAGCGCTTCGAGCGTGCCGCCGACGACGTAGTTCACGTCCTTGCCGGTGCTCGCCGCACGCAACCGGAGCCGCGGCGCCCCGACAGGGATGTTGCCCTCGGGGAAGTTCTTCCTGTAGAAGCATCCACCGAGCATCCCGTCGGGGCAGCGCTCGGCCGTGAGCGGGCGATCGCGCATCCATGGGAGCAGCAGGGGCGAGATCGCGTGGTAGTAGCGCGCGATGTCGCCCTTGGTGATGCCCTCATCGGGCCACCACACCTTATTGACGTTCGAGATCGCCACGCCGCCGATCGTCGCGCCATCGCTCACTCGCGCCGTGCCCACGTGCACTCCTCCGCCTCTGGGGAGACCGCGGCTAGCGAGGAACGCCGGCAGCTAAATTCGAAATGACCTCCGCGAAAACCGGCAGCGCCCGATCGATCATCGCGTCGGTGGCCGTGAGCGAGATTCGGAAGTAGCCAGGCATTTCGACCGCCGTCCCGGGAAGGACCAGGACCTTCTGCGCTGCGAGCGTGCGCGCGAAAAGCACGTCGTCCTCGATCGGTGCCCTCGGCAACAAGTAGAAGGTCGCCTGCGGCGCTTGCACCTGGTAGCCCATCTCGTTGAGCGCGTCCACCATCCGGTCGCGCTTGCGCTGCAGGTGTGCGAGATCGATCGACATCGTGTCGATCTCGGGGAGTGCGTACTGCATGATCGCGTCGGGAAGCATGTTGCCCGTCGAAAATCCCGCGACCATGAAGGCCCGTCGCAAATGGTCGCGGCCGGGCATCCCGGGCGGGAGCGCGACATAACCGAGGCGCTGTCCTGGGGCCAGTGCGCTCTTGCTGTACGTGTGGATCAGCAGACTGCGCGCGTAAAAGGCGCCCGGCGTGATCATCCGGTTCCCGTCGAACAGGATGCGGCTATACGCCTCGTCGGAGATGAGGTAGATCGTGCGGCGGTTGCGTGCCGAAGCGTCCTCCAGCACCGATGCCAGGGCACCGAGTGTGTTCTCCCCGAAGATGCGCCCGGTCGGGTTGTGCGGGGTGTTGATCAAGACCGCGCGGGTCCGTGGGCTGATCGCGGCCGCGATCGCATCGACATCGAGGTCGAAGTCACTCGGCTTGACGCGGATCTTCACCGGCTTCCCGTGTGCACCGAGGATCAGGGCCTCGTAGAAGAACCACGGCGGCGAGATGAAGATCACCTCGTCGCCCGGATCCACGACCACAATCAATGCCGCCGCCAGGCCTCCGTGCGCGCCGCGTGTGAGCACGATGTCATCGGGGTCGAAGCTCAGGCCGAGCTCCTTGCTCAAGCCTTCCGCCGCCGTGATCTGCGCCGGGCGGTGGGGCATCTTGTACCCGAACCAGTCCTTGTCCTTTGGCTCGGCCCAGCGCTGCAGGGCACGTACGTACTCGGGCGACGCCAGCTCCTGGGGGTTGCCGGCGATGAAGTTGGACGCCGCCGGATCGGCGGCGTGACGGCCGATCTCGGGATCCATGATCGCGGCCAGGAACCCGCTCATCGAACGGATGATTCCGCTGAGGTGGCTTGCGACCTCGTCTGACATTTGTCCTGATACCTTAGCCCGGACGTCGCCGAAGCCACTCACGCTCGTCGCGGACGAGTCCGCCCGCCCTCGAAGGGGTGGATTCATTGGCCTCTGCTGCCGGATCGACGAGGCGGACGTAGGCTTTCCAACTCATGAGAGCGAATCTCCTCTCCGCCTTCATATCTCCTTCACAATCGAGCGCCAGGCTCCGCGCGCATCCAATGGGAGGTGCGACATGACCACCAAGCTCGAAACGCCAGACGCGCAATCCTCGGTTGCGGCGCCCGAGGGCGGGACGATGAAGGCGGTCGTGCAGGAGGGGACCGGGTCGGCGGACGTGTTGCACCTTCGCGAGGTGGAGAGACCGGTCCTTGCCGACGACCGCGTGTTGATCAGGGTACGCGCGGCCTCGGTGAACGCGCTGGACTGGCACACGGTCCACGGCGGGTTCCTCCTGAACGTGATCTCGATGTTGATGCGTCAGAAGAACCTCCCGATACGGGGTGTCGATGTCGCCGGCGTCGTCGAGTCGGTCGGAAAGAACGTGACGGAGCTGCGGCCAGGCGACGAGGTGTTCGGTTTGGGCCGCGGCACCTTCGCGGAGTACGCGTCCTGTCTCGAGCGTGGTCTGCTGCAGAAGCCCAAGGAGCTTTCCTTCACGCAGGCAGCCGCGGTGGGCGTCGCGGGCCTAACGGCATTGCAGGGTCTGCGCGACAAGGGCCATCTCGGACCGGGGCAGCGCGTCCTGATCCACGGGGCCGGCGGCGGCGTGGGCACGTTCGCGGTCCAGATCGCGAAGGCGCTCGGCGCGCACGTTACAGCGGTGACCGGTCCGAAGAACGTCGATCTCATCCGCACACTCGGCCCGGACGAGGTCATCGACTACACGAAGGAGGACGTCACCCGGCGTGCGCAGCGCTACGACGTGGTCTTCGACGTCGCGGCGACGCGGCCGATCGGGGCCATGCGCCGCCTATTGACGCCCAATGGGATGTTCGTGCAGTGCGGCGCGTCCAAGAGCGGATGGCTCGCGGTGTTCGGACGGATCCTGGCTCTAGTCGTTCGGTCGCGCGTGCTGGGCCAGCGCGCGGTGATGTACATATCGACCACGAACCGCGCGGACCTCGCTGTGCTTAGGGAGCTAATCGAGACCGGAAAGCTGCGCCCGCAAATCGATCGGACGTTTGCGCTGACCGAGGCCGCCGAGGCGGTCCGCTACGTCGGGAGCGGGCAGGCGCGCGCCAAGGTCGTCATCACGATCGACTGAGTGGCCCGCGTCCGACCCGCGCCGCGGATGTGCACGCGTTCGACCAAGCACCGGCGAGTACCTCCGAGCGAGCGAGGCCGAGAACAACCTGAGACGGAGAGCAGTCGCATCGCGGGCGACATGATTTGGAGCGTCACCAGTCGCGTCCGTTGTCGGAACGCCAGCGCGACCGTATCCCTGGCCGAGATCTTCTACGATCCGGCGCTACGTCCGAGGCCATGAGCCCGCGGAGTCGGCCAGAGCGCGCAGTGCGTCCCACGTTCCATACGTCACGAACCGTCACGATCGGCCCGCCCAGCGAAGCACCCGCAGCGCGCGCAGGGTGTTCCAGTGGCTGGGCCGACCTTCGCGCTCGTCCATGCCGAACTCGAGATCGCGGGTGCGGGCGTTGACCATTTCGCTCTTGTGCGGGTTCTCGAGCGGCCATCGGCCTTCGGCGTCACGCTTCGAGCGGACCAGGTCGATGGCCTCGGCCACGCGCGCATCGGGCGTCACGCCCGCTGCGCGCAGGTAATCGAGCCCGCGGAGCGCGTCGTAATGCCAGCCGGTCGGGAACGAGAACTTCGTGAAGGCCGGATCGATCAGCTCGCCGGTCGAGAGCCGGCGCAGCATCCGGCGTTCGAGCAGGTACTCGTGCCCACGATCGAGCGCGGCGGTCACGTCGGCCGAGCCGCCGGTGGCGCGCCCGTACTCAAGAAGGCCCTCGAGGACGTCGATCGTCGTGTGGAACGATCCGCGGGTCGAGCCGTTCTCCTGCTCGCAGTTCCACCCGCCATCGGCCATCTGCTCGCCGAGCAGCCGCTCGACAACGGCGGTCACGTCTAGGCCGAAGTACGCGCCGAGCGCGACGACGCGTCCGTTGATGCATGGCTCGACCTCGCCCGCGAACACCGGCCTGCCGTTCCAAGGGGCCCGTGGGTTGTGCCACGTCGCGTTGTCGCGGACGAGGCCGATCGCTTTCCGCACCACCTCGATCTTCGCGTCGAGGCCCATGTCGCGGAGCAGCAACAGAGCGAGCAGCGTGATGTCCTCGGTCTGCGGAGTGCCGGTGTCCCACAGCCCATCCTCCCGCCGGAGAGCCAAGAGGCGTGCGCCCCAGCCTTCGGTGGCAACGCGGGCACGCTCCGCCGCGACCTGGTCGGCCGGCGCATCGGTCAGGTCGCGCTTCGCCTGCCAGCGAATCGCCGGGTCCGAGTCGAGCAGCCAATCGATGGCGGGCACGATCTTCCTCCCGCGGAGCGGTGTCTTGATGAGGGCGCCACAGTA
>Ga0209056_10006610_pt1 | contig 11975 bp, 9 predicted proteins | sample GraSoiAngelo_114_FD_185876 | JGI IMG/M metagenome (GOLD analysis project Ga0209056, IMG submission 185876) | Grasslands soil microbial communities from the Angelo Coastal Reserve, California, USA - 14_0903_13_40cm (SPAdes) (version 2) | ecosystem: Environmental > Terrestrial > Soil > Grasslands ... | reverse complement strand
AGCCGCGACCAGGGGCTCGACATCGTCAACATCGCGCAGGTGTTCAACAAGAGCGGGCTGACACTGATCTCCTGGAAGGACACCGGCCTCGACCGGGTGAGCAAGCTGAGGAACAAGAAGGTGGCGAACTGGCTCGGCGGAAACGAGTACGAGGTCTTCGCCGCGCTGGCGAAGTTCGGGATGGACCCGTTGCACAACAACGGCGTCAAGATCGTCAAGGAGCCGTTCTCGATGGGCTTCTTCCTCAAGCGCCAGGTCGACGCGGCATCGGCGATGACCTACAACGAGCTCGCGCAGGTGCTCGAGGCGAAGAACCCGAAGACCGGCAAGCTCTACACGCTGAAGAACCTGAACGTGATCCCGATGCAGAAGGTCGGCACCTCCATGCTCGAAGACGGAATCTTCACGCAGGGCAGCTGGATCAAGGACAAGTCGCACCAGGCGCTCGCCAAGAAGTTCGTTGCGGCGTCGCTCAAGGGCTGGATCTACTGCCGAGACCATCAGAGCGCCTGCGTCAAGATGGTGCTCGCGAATGGCCCGGCGCTGCCTCGCGGTCACCAGAGGTGGATGATGAACGAGATCAACGCGCTGACTTGGCCCGCGAAGCTCGGGATCGGCCTGATGGATCCCGCTGCGTACGCGCGTTCGGCCCAGATCGTGAAGACCTACGGGAAGCTGAAGAAGCTGCCCGGGCACGAGGCGTACCGGACCGACATCGCCAAGGCGGCACAGGCGATCCTGAAGAAGCAGAACCTCGACATCACCGGCAAGAACTGGCACAAGGCCAATGTCAAAGTCACGCCGGGAGGGAAGTAAGCCGATTCACGCGGGGGACGTCCAGGGCGTCCCCCGCCGCTGAAAGGAGGGTCATGTCGATCCTGATCAAGGGCGGCCGGGTGATCACCGCGGCGGACGACTACGTCGCCGACGTCTTCGTCGAGGACGAGCGGATCTCGCTGATCGGCGAGTCGCTCGACCAGCCGGCCGACAAGGTGATCGACGCGAGCGGCAAGTACGTGTTGCCGGGCGGCGTCGACCCGCACACGCATCTCGACATGCCCTTCGGCGGCACGGTCACGATCGACGACGTCGAGTCCGGCCAGACCTCGGCCGCGTTCGGCGGCACAACCACGCACGTCGACTTCATCATCCAGCCGCCGGGGTCCTCATTCGCCGATGCGGTGGAGGAGTGGCGCGCGAAGGCGAACGGGAAGCAGATGATCGACATGGGCTACCACATGGCGGTCACCGACTTGAAGGAGGGCGGCACGCTCGAGGAACTCGCGTCGCTGCCCGACCAGGGAATCACCTCCTACAAGCTGTTCATGGCCTACAAGGGCGCGCTGATGGTCGACGACGAGACGCTCTTCCGGACGATGCAGGTCGCCGCCGACACCGGCGCACTGGTGATGGTTCACGCCGAGAACGGCGACGCGATCGACGTGCTGGTGAAGGAAGCGCTCGCCGCGGGCCATACCGAGCCGAAGTACCACGCCCTGACCCGCCCGCCCGAGACCGAGGGGGAGGCGACAAACCGTGCCATCCAACTCGCGCAAGTGGCCGGCTCGCCGCTCTACGTCGTCCACGTATCGTGCGCCGAGTCGGTCGAGCCGATCCAGCTCGCCCGCGAAAAGGGCTGGGACGTCTGGGGCGAGACCTGCACGCAGTACTTCTTCATCGACTACACGTTCCTCGAGCGCCCGAACTTCGAGGGCGCCAAGTACGTCTACACGCCACCGCCGCGCGACAAGGCGAACCAGGACGTGCTGTGGAACGCCGTCCGCACCGACGAGCTGAGCGCGATCTCGACCGACCATTGCGCCTTCCTCTGGGACGGGCAGAAGACGATCGGCAGGGACGACTTCTCGAAGATCCCGAACGGCGGGCCGGGGCTGGAAAACCGGCTGCAGATGATCCATGAGTTCGGCGTCCGCGGTGGCCGGATCTCGCTGAACCGGATGGTCGAGCTGCTGTCGACGAACCCGGCGAAGCTGTTCGGGCTGTATCCGCGCAAAGGAACGATCGCGGTCCGCTCCGACGCCGACATCGTCGTCTTCGATCCAGAGAAGCGCGTGACGATCTCTGCGTCAACGCATCACTCGAAGTCGGACTACAACCTCTTCGAAGGCACCGAGGTGACGGGTTCGCCCGAGGTGGTGCTGCTCCGCGGAAACGTCCTGGTCGAGGGCGACGAACTCGTCGCGCAGCCGGGAATCGGGCAGTTCGTCGCGCGGGCGAAGTTCGGACAGGAGCTGAAGCCCCGCGTGGCCGTCGCCTAGAGACGAACCGCATTCGGGACACCTGGACTGTCCCCGCCAGGACGTGTCGCGGTGCCAGGCATGAGGACACGGCTGAAAGTGCCAAAATCGCTGCAAAACATCAATCTGCGCCTCTGCGGACGGACGTGTCCGCGCTTCGATTTCGTGCCAGGCACCAGGACACGCCCCGAAGGGCCGGCTAGCCGCCAGGAGGGCCGTTCGGACGAGGCTCGGTCGCGAGGAGCCGAGCCGCCCGCGCTCAGCGTGTAGAGTCCGTCCTAACTTCAAAAAGTAAAGCGAGGAGGTGCTTGATGCCTGTCGTCGACGAGATCCGCGAAGCCAATCTCTCCTACGCCTCGGAGTTCGAAAAAGGCGATCTCCCGATGCCGCCCGGCCGGAAGTTCGCCGTCGTCACCTGCATGGACGCGCGGCTCGATCCCGCCAAATTCCTCGGGCTCGACGAGGGAGACGCGCACGTCATCCGGAACGCGGGCGCCGTCGTCACCGACGACGCGCTCCGCTCCCTGATCATCTCGCACCACCTGCTCGGGACTCAGGAGGCCGTCGTGATCGCCCATACCGACTGCGGAATGCTCACCTTCGAGGACGAGGAGCTTCAGGACCGGCTCGACACGGACGTCGATTTCCACGCGTTTCCCGACGTCGGTCAGGTGTGAAGAAGATCCAGGATTCCTCGCTGCTCCCTGACTCGTTCGCAGCGCGCGGGTTCGTCTACGACGTCAATACCGGCGAGTTGCGCGAAGTCCCTGGCTAACGCGTCTGCGGAAAACCAAGGTCGACCTTCGACGTCGCGGGGTCCGGCCAGCGCGAGGTGACGACTTTGCCGCGCGTATAGAACTGGATCCCCTCCGGCCCGTAAACGTGCAGATCGCCGAAGAGGGAGTTCTTCCAGCCGCCGAATGAGTAGTACGCCACCGGCACCGGGATCGGGACGTTGATGCCGACCATGCCGACGTTGACGTCGAACTGGAACTGCCGCGCGACGCCCCCGTCGCGCGTGAAGATCGCGACCCCGTTGCCGTATGGATTCTCGTTCACGAGCCGCACAGCCTCGTCGTAGGTTCCGACGCGAGTAACGCCGAGCACCGGGCCGAAAATCTCCTCTTTGTACACGTCCATCTCCGGCTTGACGTCGTCGAGCAGCGTGACGCCGAGGAAGAACCCGTCGCCGATGCCGTCCGGCCTGGTTTCACGCCCGTCCGTGACGACGGTCGCGCCCTCGTCGCGGCCCTTGTCGATGTAAGAGGCGACCTTGTCGCGGTGCTCGCGCGTGACGAGCGGCCCCATCTCGGAGTCGGCCTGCATTCCGTCGCCGACCTTCACCTTCGGCAGCCGTTGCTTGATCGCGTCGACGAGCTCGTCGCCCGCCTCGCCGACCGTAACCAGCATCGAGACCGCCATGCAGCGCTCGCCAGCGGAGCCGTAGCCGGCGGAGACCGCGGCGTCAGCCGCCATGTCGATGTCGGCATCGGGCAGAACGATCATGTGATTCTTCGCGCCGCCGAGCGCCTGCACCCGCTTGCCGTGCGAGGTGCCGGTCTCGTAGACATAGCGCGCGATCGGCGTCGAGCCGACGAACGAGACCGCATCGACGTCGGGATGTTGGAGGATCGCGTCGACCGCGACCTTGTCGCCGTGGACGACGTTGAAGACGCCGTCCGGGACGCCGGCCTCTTTCAGAAGCTCGGCCGTGTAGATCGACGCTGACGGGTCCTTCTCGGACGGCTTCAGCACGAACGTGTTCCCGCAGGCGAGCGCCGGCGCCCACATCCACATCGGGACCATGGCCGGGAAGTTGAAGGGTGTGATTCCTGCACAGACGCCCAGCGGTTGGCGGATCGAATAGACGTCGATCCCGGTCGAGGCCTGCTCGGTGAAGCCGCCCTTCAGAAGCTCCGGGATCCCGCAGCAGAACTCGATCACCTCGAGCCCGCGCGCGACCTCGCCCTTTGCGTCCGAGAGCACCTTGCCGTGCTCAGCCGTGAGGATCTTCGCGATGTCTTCGCGATGGTCGTCGACGAGGGCTCGGATCCGGAAGAAGATCTCGGTCTTGCGCGACAGTGAAGTCGCACGCCAAGCAGGGAATGCCGTCTTCGCCGCCTGGACGGCGCGGTCGATCTCCTCCGCCGACGCGAAGTCGACCTCGCCGGTCTGGATGCCGACCGCCGGGTTGTAGACCGGGCCGGTCCGGCCCGACTCGCCTGCCACCGGGCCGCCCTTGATCCAGTGGGTGATCCGCTTCAGCTCTTGTGCGCGCTTGACGCCAGGTGCTTCCGCCACTTCCGTCATCCCAGCCTCCTTCGTCGAGCGCCACCCTAGCGCGGCTCGGCCGGGTCCGGGGGCGTGTCCCGGGACCCGGTCGCCTGGCATGTCCGGGGACCCGGTCGGGGGACATGACCCGAGACTCGGTCCCGGGGGCAGTAGGATCGGGCCATGGCGGTCGAACAAGGCCTCGACGCGAAGCGGATCCAGGAGCTCGACCAGCAGTACGTCTTGCATTCGTGGTCGGTCCAGAACCAGATCTCGCCGCTCGTCGTCACGGGCGGGGAGGGGCGCTACTTCTGGGACTCCGAGGGCAACCGCTACCTCGACTTCGCCTCCCAGCTCGTCAACGTCTCGATCGGCCACCAGCACCCAAAGGTCGTCGCGGCGATCAAGGAGCAGGCCGACAAGCTGACGACGATCGGGCCGCCGATGGCACACGAGGCGCGCTCCGAGCTCGCGCGGCTGCTGGCCGAGGTGACGCCCGGCGACCTGACGATGTCCTTCTTCACGAACGGCGGCGCCGAAGCGAACGAGAACGCGATCAAGCTCGCCCGCTGGTACACCGGCCGCGACAAGATCGTCGCGCGCTACCGCTCCTACCACGGCGCGACCGCAGGTGCGATCACGCTCACCGGCGACCCGCGGCGTTGGCCGGCCGAGCCGGGGATCCCCGGAGTCGTCCGCATGCTCGACCCGTACACGTACCGCTGCCCGGCGGGCCATCCCGATCCGTGCCCGGTCTGTACCGGCGGCCCGCACCTGGAGGAGATCCTTCAGTACGAGGGCCCCCAGAACGTTGCCGCGGTCATCCTCGAGACAATCGTCGGCACGAACGGGATCATCGTCCCGCCCGACGGTTACCTGCAGTCGATCCGCGAGGTCTGCGACCGGCACGGGATCCTGCTGATCTGCGACGAGGTGATGGCCGGTTTCGGCCGCTCTGGCAAGTGGTTCGCGTGCGAGCACTGGGACGTCGTCCCCGACATCCTCACGGTCGCGAAAGGGATCAACTCGGGCTACGTGCCGCTCGGCGCGATGGTGATCGGGGAGACGATTGCCGACTGGATGCGCGACAAGTATTTCGCCGGCGGGCTGACGTACTCCGGCCATGTGCTCGCGTGCGCCTCGGCGATCGCCTCGATCGAAGCGTTTCAGGAGGAGGGGATCGTCGAAAACTCGGCCGCGATGGGTGAGGTGCTCGCCGAGGAGCTGCCGCGACTCCAGGATCGGCACGCGACGATCGGCGAGGTGCGCGGCAAGGGCCTCTTCTGGGGCATCGAGCTCGTGCGCGATCGCGAGACGCGCGAGCCGCTGGTCCCCTTCAACGCCACCGGAGAAGCGTTTGCCCCGGTTGCGAAGCTCGCGAAGGCGGCGATGGAACGCGGCCTCTACCTGATGACCCACTGGAACGTGATCATCGTCGCGCCGCCGCTCACGATTACCCGCGAGGAGCTCGACGAAGGGCTCGGCGTCCTCGACGAGGTGCTCGACTAAGGCGGCGAGGCCCGCGCCGCAGCGGGGCCCCGCCTGTTCTCTCACTGGGAGATCTTCTGGCGCAGACCGGTTTGCGTCCCCCTCGCTCCGTCGCGCCGAACCTACCCCCTACTTTGGAGATAGCGAGCCGGGGCTGAGAACACAAGTCAATTCCCTCGAACGAGGGATCAAGCGCTAGCGACCGAGCATCCCAGAATCGCGACGGCCGCCCTTGAGGAGGCGGCCGTCGTTTTCATTTGCGCGCCGTGCGGGTGTGAGGGGAGAGGCGCGCTTCTGTGGGGAAGCTTGTTACGAGGGGCGGTTGCCGATCGTGACCTGCGTGGTTTTCGTGTTCCCGTTTCGGACGTACGTGACGGAGACCTTGTCCCCGGGGGCCTTGGCAGCCACCGCAGCGGTCAGGTCGTCCGGGCTCTGGATCGTCTGGCCTCCGAAGGCGGTGATCACGTCGCCGGCCTTCAGGCCGGCACCGGCCGCGGGAGAGCCGCTCTTCACCTGGGCTACCTGGGCTCCGCTTCGGTTCGCCGCCGTCTGCACGAACACGCCGAGGTACGGATGCTCGACGGTCTTGCCGCTGACCAGTTTGGAGACGACCGAGGAGATCGTGCTGGAGGGAACCGCGAAGCCGACGCCTTCGTTTCCGCCGGAGTCGCTCTCGATCTGCGTGTTGATGCCGACGACCTGGCCCGACATGTTCAGCAGCGGGCCGCCCGAGTTGCCATGGTTGATGGCGGCGTCGGTCTGAATCGCGCCAGAGATCGTGAAGTTGTTCGTCGAGCTGATGTCACGGTTGAGTGCGCTGACGATTCCGGTCGTGACCGTCTCGTCGAGCCCGAACGGGCTGCCGATTGCGACGACGCCGTCTCCGACTTGGAGCTTGCTCGAGTCGCCGAGGGTGAGCGGGTGCAGCTTGCTGGAAGGCGCATTCACCTTCAGCACAGCGAGGTCGGTCGAGGCATCGGTGCCGACGACTTTGGCGCTGTACTTGGAGCCGTCGCTGAACATGACGGAAATCGCGCTGGCATTTGCGACGACGTGGTCGTTCGTGATGATGTGGCCGGCGGAGTCGTAGACGAAGCCGGAGCCTTGGGCCTGCGACTGCTGCGAGCCCGAACCGCCGAAGGGGAAGGGCGAGTTGTCGGAGCCGGAGCCGCCCGAGGTCGTCACCGTGATCTCGACGACGCCGTCGCGGGCGGTCCTGTAGACGCCGTTGACCGACATCGTCTTCGTCGAGGACGCGGCCGGGGAGCCCGCCGCGACGGTTTCGTTGACCACCGTCGTCGTCTTGGCGCCGCCCGTGCCGAAGGCGGCGTAGCTGCCGGCTCCGGCTCCGGCGCCCGCGACGAGAGCGGCGGCTGCGATCAGGTAGGGCGTACGCTTGCGGAACATGTCGGGATCCTTTCGCGCTGCTTCGAATTGCCGTGTCGTTGCATCAGACCAACTACGCGTAAGAGCCCGCTGAGTGACGGCTAAGAGGCTCCTAAGAATCCGCGGTCGACGGCTTTAGAGACTTCTTACAGCCGTCTTAGTGGTTTCTCAGATGCGCGTGCGAACCTTGCGCGGTGTGACTCCTTCCCCAGTCCCTGCGGATAGCGGCGACCCCGCGGCCGACCTCCTGGCGGCCGCGGGCTAGCCGCCAGGGACGCCACAGCCTCCGAGTCGAGTCCACAGCTCTTAGCTGGCTCTCAATCTTTCACGCAACAATGCGCGCATGAACAGCGCACAGATTCTTGTCGTCGACGATGAAGCGGCCGTCCGTGAGTCGCTGCGGCGCGCCCTTGCCCTCGAGGGTTACGAGGTCGAGCTCGCCGCCGACGGCGCGGAAGCGCTGTACCGGCTCGACATCGGCGAAGTCCAACCGGACGCGATCGTCCTCGACGTGCTGATGCCGAACGTCGACGGGCTCGAGACCGCGCGCCGGCTGCGCGGAGCCGGCAACAGGATTCCGATCCTGATGCTGACCGCGCGCGACGAGGTCGAGGCGCGCGTCGCGGGCCTCGACGCCGGGGCTGACGACTACGTCGTCAAGCCGTTCGCGCTCGCCGAGCTGCTCGCCCGGCTGCGCGCTTTGCTGCGGAGGACGACGAACGGCTCCGGCGAGACGCTTCATTTCGCAGATCTCGCGCTCGATCCGGCGACGCGCGAGGTGAGGCGCGACGGCGAATCGATCGAGCTGACGCGCACCGAGTTCTCCCTCCTGGAGCTCTTCATGCTCAATCCGCGCCAGGTGCTGACGCGCTCGCTGATCTTCGAGCGAGTCTGGGGCTACGACTTCGGCCTCTCGTCCAACTCACTCGACGTCTACATCGGCTACCTGCGGCGGAAGACCGAAACCGGCGGCAGGCCGCGCCTGATCCAGACGGTGCGCGGCGTCGGCTATGCGCTGCGGGAACCGTGAATTTTCGAAACCTCAGTTTCCGAACGCGTTTGACGCTCGTCGCCGCCGCGGCTGTTGCGCTCGCGGTCGTTGCCGCGTCCTTCGTCGTCTTCCTCGTCGTCCGCAACCAGCTGCGGGGGCAGGTCGACGACGCGCTCAGGACTCGTGCGAAGACCTTCGAACACGGCCTTACTATCGATCACGGGTTCTTGGAGGGTGGCCCCGTGCCGCTCGGCGGGGGCGACTACGTGCAGCTCGTCGACGCCAAGGGACACACGATTCGAACCCAGTTCGAAGCGAGCGGCGGCAGCTTGCCGCCGAACAAGGCGGCGCTCGAGATCGCGAAAGGCCACCCAGGTTCCGGCTTCAGCGACGCGACGATCGGCGGCAACCATGTTTTTCGCGTCTTCACGATCGGCCCGTTTAACGACGGCCAGGGCAATACCTACGCGTTGCAGGTCGCCCGCTCCCTCAGCGAGGTCAACCACACCCTCGGGCGAGTCACGATCTTCCTGATCCTGATCGCGGCCGGGGGAATCGCGATCGCCGGTGGGCTCGGGCTCGCCGTCTCGCAGGCGGCGCTCACACCGGTTCGCCGGCTGACCAGGGCGACCGAGAAGGTCGCCGAGACCCGTGACCTCTCCGAGCGGATCGAGGCGCACGGCGAGGACGAGCTCAGCCGGCTGGCCGCTAGCTTCAACACGATGCTCGCGGCGCTCGAGGAGTCCGACCGCGCCAAGCGCCAGCTCGTCTCGGACGCCTCTCACGAGCTGAGGACGCCGCTGACGAGCCTGCGCACGAACATCGAGGTGCTCGCGCGGGACCTGAAGATGCCGGACGACGAGCGGGAGAAGCTGCTCAACGACGTCGTCAGCCAGCTCTCCGAGATGACCGCGCTCGTAACCGAGCTCGTCGAGCTCGCGCGCGGCGAGACTCAGCCCGAGGAATCCGAAGACGTCCGTCTCGATCTGCTCGTCGACGAAGTCGTGGCACGCGCGCGGCGAGACTTCCCGCAGGTCGACTTCGTGACCGACCTCCAGCCCACCGAGCTGCACGGAGTACCGAACACGATCGCCCGGGCGGTCTCGAACCTGCTCGACAACGCTGCGAAGTGGAGCCCGCCCGGCGGCAAGGTGGAGATCTCCGTCAGCGACGGGCAGGTCATCGTGCGCGACCACGGGCCCGGTATCGAAGACGACGACCTGCCGTACGTCTTCGACCGTTTCTACCGTGCGCCGGCCGCCCGGAAGCTGCCGGGCTCCGGCCTCGGGCTAGCGATCGTGAAGCAGGTGGCCGAGGCGCACGGCGGCGGCGTCGGCGCCGAGCGGGCCGAGGGCGGCGGGGCGCAGATGACGCTCCGGCTGGCCGGCTCGAATGGGGCCGGTGTGATCAGACCAGCCGGCGCTCGAGATACGCCGCAAGGCGCGTCAGCGGAAACGAGATGACGAAGAAGAAGACCAGCACCGCGCCGTAGATCGCGAATCCGTGCTGCTGAAGAAGCCCGGCCGGTGGGGGTGCAGCCAGGCGCTCGACCTGTTGCTTCGCCGCGAACAGAATCTCGGTGACACCAACGAGCGAAGCGAGCGTCGTGTTCTGGATCACGTTCACGAGCAAGCTCACAAGCGGTGGCAGCAGGCGCCGCCCTGCCTGCGGCAGCACGACGTGGACGTGCTGGCCTAGCCAGCCGAAGCCAAGCGCCGAGGCGGCCTCGTGTTGCTCGCGTGGGATCGACTCGACAGCACCGCGCGTCGCCTCCGCCACCTGGGCGCTCCCCCAGAGCGTCAGGCCGATGGCGGCGCCGACCCAGGGACTGAAGGTGAGGTGGAAGGTCGTCTGGGGCAGCGCGTAGACGATCAGGAACAGGGTCACGATCAGCGGCAACCCTCGCCAGACCTCGATGTAGAGCCGGATCAGCGCACGCAATGGTAGGAAACGGATGGTGAGCAGGGTGCCGAGGCCGATGCCGATCACCGCGCTGCCGACGACCGAGACGCCAGCGATCTTGAGCGTGAACGGCAGCCCGTGCTCGAGGACATACCTAAAGACGGGTCCCGCCCAGTCCGGTGTCAGTGCTGCCAGAAGCACTAGACCGCCTCCCGCAACCGCTGCTGGCGTCGCGTCCGCACACGCTTGGCCTCCGGCAGCGCGAGCCAGGCCTCGAGGGCGCGGATCAGACCAGAGAGGACCCAGACGACGACGAGGTAGATAACCGCGAGCGTGAAGTAGACCTCAGTGGCGCGGAAGCTCACGCTCTCGAGGCTGTACGCCTGGTACGTGAGCTCGGGGAGGCTGATTGCAGGTCCGATCAAGGCGCTGTTCTTGAGTACGGAGACGTACGTGTTGATCGAAGAAGGGAGGGCGATCCGTCCGCCGATCGGCAGGGTCACGTTCAAGAACGTCTTGACGCGGCCGAACCCCAGCGCGAGCCCGGCTTCGCGATAGCGGTAGGGCACCGCCTCGAAGCCGGCCCGGAAATTTTCCGTGTTGAAGGCGCCGCCCCAGATGGCGAGGGTGAGCCAGCCAGCCGTAAACGCCGTCAGCCTGATGTTGAACGGCGGCTCGCTGAGACCGAAGTAGACGAAGAAGACCTGAACGAGAATCGGGGTGTTCCGGATCACCTCGACATAGACCGCGGCGAGCTGACTCAAGACGGGAATGCGGTGCGCGCGGGCGGCCCCCAGCACAACGCCGACGCCAAACGCGCCGGCGATCCCGATCAGCGACACCTGCAGGGTCTTCCAGAGACCGTCGAGAAAAACGCTGCGGTTTTCCCAGATGAAGGACCACTCGAAGCTTGCGACGAGGCTCATGCGCGACTGACGGAGTGGCCGCATGAGACGCGGCCACTCCGTCTATTGGTCGTTACGGGCAGATCGTCTCGGGATCGGCGCCCGTCGGATATTTGAGGGTGTTCGTCGGGCGCGGCACGTTGTTCTTGAAGATCGTGTAGAACCGCCGCGGAATCGTGTGGCGCATGATCAACCAGAACTGATCCCGCTTCTTCATGAGCTTGACGCGGGAGTTCACCCACGACCGCATGTCGGTCTCGCCTTTGCGAATCCCGATTCCCCAGGGGATGTCCAGGAACCGGCTGCCGAGTAGCTTGGTATTCGGGTCGTTTGCAGCGACGCCCACGAGGAAGGCGTCGTCGAACATGAATCCGGCAGCCCGCTTGTCCTGCACCGCAAGCAGCGCAGAGCTCGTCGTGTCGGTCAGGATCACATTCGTGTTCTTGTAACAGTTGTGCAGCCAGCGGTCGTAGATCGAGCCACGGGTCGTCGAGATCGTCTTCCCCGACAGGTCGCTCAGCTTCTTGATGCTCGAGTTATTCGGGATGAGCAACCGCCCCGTCGCCCCGTAATACGGGACCGAGAAGTCGATCACCTGGGCGCGGGCCTTGGTGAACGTCAGCGTCGAGATGATGATGTCGACCCGTTTCGACATCAGCGTCGGGATGCGGCTTGGCGTCGTTACGCAGACGAAGCTGACACGGTTTCCGTGGCCGAAGGCGAGCCGAGCGAAGGCCCTAGCGACCTCGACGTCATAACCGGCGTTCTTTCCAC
>Ga0209056_10006607_pt1 | contig 11981 bp, 9 predicted proteins | sample GraSoiAngelo_114_FD_185876 | JGI IMG/M metagenome (GOLD analysis project Ga0209056, IMG submission 185876) | Grasslands soil microbial communities from the Angelo Coastal Reserve, California, USA - 14_0903_13_40cm (SPAdes) (version 2) | ecosystem: Environmental > Terrestrial > Soil > Grasslands ... | reverse complement strand
CCCGCAGCGGCTCGGCCCGCACGAGCATGCTCGAGCCGGCGACCGCGTCCACCTCGATCACGGGCTCGAGCTCCGGTGCCGGTCGGATGTCGAACACGTCCGCGTAGCGCCCCGTCCACCAGCGGATGTAGCCGCCGCTCGAGGTGTGACGATCGCCGGTCCGGTTGGCCGCACCGACCACGACCGCGGCCGGGTCGGCCTCCGCCGCGGCCACCATCTCGCCGACGAGGTCCGGCTCCACCCGCGTGTCGTTGTTGAGGAGCAGCACGTAGCGCACCGCCGGATCGGCCAGCACGACCTCGATGCCGGCGTTGCAGCCGCCGACGAAGCCGAGGTTCTCGGCGGTCTCGTGGACCGCGAGCGCGGGAAACTCGCGCCGGAGGTGAGCGACGGAGTCGTCCCCGGAATGGTTGTCGACCACCAGCACGCTGTAGTCGGGGTAGTCGAGCGTGGCCACGCTGCGCAGGCAGCCGAGCGTTTCGTCGGCGCCCCGCCACTGGAGGATGACGATCGCCACGCGGGGGGGCGCGCTCAGCACCGGCGCGGGCGCGCAGCGAGCGGGATAAGCATCGGCCAACGCTCAGGTATCGCAGCTCTGCCATGGTGGGCAAGGGGACCGGCGTCGAAGCCCGCGCGCCGGCTCTCGACAAGGGCCGGGGGCGACGTTTAATCTCCGCGCCCACCCCGCCCGATGACCCGCCGGCTGTACCTCGAGACCCTGCTCATCTCCCTCGCGGTGATCCTCCTCGAGGTCAGCTACACGCGCGTCTTCTCCTTCAAGCTCGTCTACTACTTCACCTACCTGATCATCGGCATCTCGCTCCTCGGGCTCGGCGCGGGCGGGGTCTTCGTCGCGCTCTTCCGAGGCCTGCGCCGGATGCCGGCGTCGCGGCTGATCCCCGCCTGCTGCGTGGCAGCCAGCGGGGCGGTGTTCGGCGGCTACCTCGTCGTCGCCAAGACGCCGCTCAACGCCTTCGACCTGATCAACGCCCTCAGCGCGCGCGCGATCCGCCCCGCGCTCGGCGAGGGCGCCAAGCTCGCGCTCGTCTGCACGAGCGTTTTCACCCCCTTCTTCAGCGCGGGCCTCGCGCTCGCCACGATCTTCGCCACCCAGACCGAGCGCATCAACCGCCTCTACTTCGCGGACCTGCTCGGCGCCGGCATCGGGTGCGCCGTCTGCATCCCGCTGATCGCGGCGATCTCGCCACCGGGGTGCGTCATGGCGGCCGGCTTCGTCTTCGCGGCCGCCGGCTTGAGACTCGCCCTGGCGGAGACACGCCCCCTCGCGGTCGCGGGTGGTGCGCTCGCGCTGGTCCTCGCCTTGAGCGCCGCCCTCGCCGCTCGCCTGCCCGACCCGGTCGCCGATCAGGTGAAGACCATGAGCCCCGCGAAGCACCGATCGGACGACGTCCTCTTCTCGCGCTGGAGCCCGGTCTTCCGCATCGACGTGATGCGGTTCGTCCACGACGACTCGACGCTCCTCCTCTCGCACGACGGGATGTGGGGCTCGGTCATCAAGCGCCTCGACGGCGACCCCACGACGCTGACGCACTACGACGGCGACGAGCGCTCGCATCCGTTCCGCGTCCTGGGGCCCGGGCCCGCGGTCCTCATCATCGGCGCGGCAGGCGGGAACGAGATCGTGGCGGCGCTCCACTTCGGGGCCGCACACGTGACGGGCGTGGAGCTGAATCCGGTCACGTACTCCCTGCTCACGACCCGCTTCGCCGACTTCAGCGGCCACCTGGCGGAGAACCCGCGCGTCACCCTCCTCAACGCCGAGGGGCGGTCGTTCCTGAAGGCGAGCCCCGAGCGTTACGACCTGATCTGGTTCGTGGCGCCCGACAGCTACGCGGCCATGAACGCCGCGACCTCGGGCGCCTTCGTCCTTTCCGAGAGCTACCTCTACACGGTGGAGATGATCGTCGACAGCCTCGAGCACCTGACGCCCGGCGGCGTGGTGTGCGCCCAGTTCGGCGAGGTCGACTTCGAGCACAAGCCGAACCGCACGGCGCGCTACGTCGCCACGGCGCGTGAGGCCTTCCGGCGGCTCGGGACCGAGGACTTCGAGCGCCACGTGCTGCTCGGCACGTCGCCCGGCTTCTTCTTCAACTCCTCGACGATCCTGCTGAAACGGGCGCCGTTCACCGAGGCGGAGGTGGCCCGCTTCCAAGACAGCGCCGTCCGAGTGAAGGGGACGGTCGTGCGGCACGCCGGGACCCGGCGCGACGGCGACACGCCGGTCGAGCGGGTCATTGGCCTCGGCACCGCCGAGCTCGCGCGCTGGCTGCACGTCTACCCCTTCAACATCGGTCCCGTAACCGACGATTCGCCCTTCTTCTGGCACTTCGTGCGCTTCCGGGACGTCGCCAAGGGGCTGTTCGCGACGGGCGTGGGGAACCCCGAGGAAGGGCTCGGCGAGCGCCTGCTGCTGCTCCTCCTCGGGGTCGCGATCGTCTTCGCGGCGGTGTTCCTGCTGGCGCCCCTGCTCGCGGTTCGAGGGGTCTGGAGCGCCATCCCGCACAAGGGCGCGGCTGCGCTCTATTTCGCCGCGCTCGGCAGCGGGTTCATGTTCCTCGAGGTCAGTCTGATCCAGCGACTCACGCTCTTCCTCGGCTACCCGACCTACTCGCTCACCGTGACGCTCTTCGCCCTCCTCCTCACGACGGGCCTCGGCAGCCTCGCGAGCGAGCGCTATGCGACCCAGCGGAACCGCGCGCTGGCGTGGCTCGCGGTGGCCCTCGCCGTCCTCGTCCTCTTCTACGAGCGGGGCCTCACGCCCCTCCTCGCCGCCGGCGTCGGCTGGCCGCTCGCGTGGCGCGTCGCCGCTGCGGTCGTGCTGCTCGCCCCGCTCGGCCTCTGCCTCGGGGCGTTCATGCCGATCGGGCTCCGCACGGTCGCCGCGGTGACCGTGCACGGCGAGGAGTTCGTCGCCTGGAGCTGGGCCGTGAACGGCTTCTTCTCCGTGGTGAGCTCGGTCGCGGCGACCATCCTCTCGATGACGATCGGCTTCGACCTCGTGATGCTGAGCGCGCTCGCCGTCTACCTCGTCGGGATCGCCGCCCTCGCGCGGATCCCCGCGCCCGCCACCGGGTGACCGTCGCCGGGGCGCCGGACCGCCACCCGAAGGACCGGCTCGCGCGCGGCCTCTCGCTGAACGACGCGACGATGCTGGTCGTCTCGTCGGTGATCGGCTCGGGCATCTTCTTGACGCCCGGGGCGGTCGCCGGCCTGCTCCCTCACCCGGGTCTCATCCTCGCCGCCTGGGTCGCCGGGGGCCTGCTCTCGCTCGCCGGCGCGCTCGCCAACGCCGAGCTCGGCGCGATGTACCCGCACGCCGGCGGCGACTACGTCTACCTGCGCGAGGCCTATCATCCGGCGGCGGGGTTTCTCGTCGGCTGGCTCACCTTCTTCGTGATCTACGCGGGCTCCATCGCGACGCTTGCCGCGGGCTTCGCCGAGGGCTGCGTCCACTTCGTGCCGCTCGGCGCCGCCGCGAAGGTCGTGGTGGCGATCGCGATGACGGTTGCGATGTCGGCCGTCAACTACCTCGGCGTGCGCGCCGGAGCGGCGGTGAACAACGTGGCCGGCTACCTGAAGGTCGCCGCGCTGGGCGCCTTCGTGGTGGCAGGCCCGCTCCTCGGCCGCGGCCGCCTCGATCACCTTCATCCGCTCGTCGCCGGTGCGAGCGCCGTGCCGCTCTCCGCCTTTGGGCTCGCGCTCTCCCCGGTCCTCTTCACCTACCTCGGCTGGAACGCCCCGGTCTACGTCGCGAGCGAGATCCGGCGTCCCGACCGCAACCTGCCGCTGTCCCTCTTCCTCGGTCTCGGCGTCTGCACCGCGGTCTACCTCGCCGGCAACGCCGTTTACCTGTACGCCATCCCCTTCGACCGCCTGCGCGCCACATCCAACGCCGGCGAGGCCGCGGCGGCCGCGCTCTTCGGGCCCGTGGCGGGAGGCACCGTCGCCGCCTTCGTCCTCGTGTCGATCCTCGGCACGCTCGACGCGATGATCCTGGTCGGACCGCGCATCGCCTACGCGATGGCGCTCGACGGTCTCTTCTTCGCCGACGCCGACCGCGTGCACGGCCGCTACCGCACGCCCCACCGGGCGATCGTCGTCCAGGGCGCGGTCGCGGTGATGCTCCTCGGCGTCCTCAGGCGGTTCCCGAGCGTCCTCGACTACACGACCTTCGCGATCGTGCTCGCCACCATGGCGGACACGACGGCGCTCTACGCGCTGCGCCGCCGCCGGCCGACGCTTCCCCGCCCCTACCGCGCGTGGGGCTACCCGATCGTCCCCGGCCTCTATCTCCTCGCCAACGCCGCGATCGCCGCGGCGATGCTGCGCGGCCGGCCGGCGGAGTGCGCCGTCGGGCTCGCGGTCGCCGCCGCGGGCGTGCCCTTCTACTGGGTGTTCGCGAGGACCCGCCGATGACGACCGACCAGCGCTACCGGTCCTACTGGACGTAGCCGAGGCTCCGCAAGCGCTTCCGCTCGGCCTCGTCGAGCTCCCGCCGGCCGCTCGTGTGGCCGGCCACCGCGGCGTGCGCGGCGATGCGCTCGCGCAGTGCCGCCACCACGTCCGGACGATCGACCACCACCTGGGTGCTCATCTCGAGGGGATTCGCGACCACGTCGTAGAGCTCCGCGCTGGTGAACCGCCGGACGACGTCATCGGGCACTGCAGGGGGCTGCGCGAAGTCGATCAGCGGCCAGGGCTCGTTGAGGACCAGCTTCCACCTCGCCGTCCGGATGCCCCGCCGCCGGAAGGCGACCTTCATGAGGCCGCCCTGCCCGTCCGGCACCTGGTCCTGGAAGGCCTCCGTCGCCGGCAGATACGTCTCGCAGTAGAGCTCGCGGTCGGGCGGGTCTGGCTGCTGCCAGAGAGGCCGCAGGCTCTCGCCGTCGATCGGCTGCGGCGCCGGGAGGTGGAGCAGGTCGAGCACGGTCGGCATGATGTCCACGTTGCGGGCGAGGGCCGCGGGCGTCGCGCCCGCCGGGACGACGCCGGGCAGGCGGACGACGAGCGGCACGCGCAGCGTCGGGTCGTAGAGGTTCCTCCCATGCCCCACGTACCAGTGCTCGCCGAGGCTCTGGCCGTGGTCGGCGTGCAGGATGGTGAGCGTGCGGCCCCGGAGCCCGTGCTCGTCCAGCGCGGCGAGCAGCCGGCCGACCTCGGCATCGGTCCGCCGCACGTCGGCGTCGTAGACGGCGACCGTGCGGGCGTCCTGCTCCTTCCAGCCGAGCCGCATGTCGGACAGCTCGTGCGGGCCGAAGTAGTGCACCCAGAGAAAGAACGGCTCGTGGCGGTTCTCGGCGAGCCAGGCGATCGCCGTGTCGCTCACCTCGTTGTCGGGCCGGTACGCGTCGGCCTGCGCCTTCAGGTACTGGAAGAGGCGCTGCTCGTCGATGTCGGGGCAGAAGCGGCTCGGCAGCCGGTCGGCGGCCGCCTTCCCGCCGACGACGGCCGGTGCGCTGAAGCGGTCGTCGTACGAGTCGAAGCCCTGGTCGATCCCGAAGACGTGGTCGAGCGGGAAGGAGCCGATGATGGCGGCCGTCGTGTAGCCGTGGGCCTTCAGGACCTCGGCCAGGGTCGTGTTGGCGGGATCGAGCTGCTGGTAGGTCGAGCGAAGCCCGTGCCGCGTCGCGTAGGAGCCCGTCATCACCGAGGACATGGAAGGCGTCGTCCAGGTGACGTCGCAGAAGGCGTTCCGGAAGCGCAGGCCCTCCGCCGCGAGCCGGTCGATGCTCGGAGTCCGGCCCCCCGCGTAGCCGTAGCAGGAGAGGCGGTCGGCGCGCAGCGTGTCGATCGTGATCAGCAGCACGTTCGGACGAACACGACGGACGACGAGGACGCCGGCCACGACGCCCACCGCCGTCACGGCCGCGGCGGCGGCCGCGAGCACACGCATGCGAGCGGGCGTCAGCCGGCGGCCTCCCGGCGCGCGACGAGCACGAGGTCGAGCGCGTGCTCGAGGTCTTCGCCACCGATCGTGAAGTCCTCCGCGCCGATCGCCGCCATGAGGCCGTCGGCACCGAGCCGCCGGCGCACCAGGCGGGCGAGGCGCGGGAACACCTCGCGCACGACGACGCCGGGCAAGAGATGCCGGAGCCCGAGCGGATCCCAGCGAAGCCAGCGTCGAACCGCCGCGCCCCGCGCCCGCTCATACGCAAGTACCCGCTTTGATCCGTGCACGCCGAGGACCTCGACGCCGGGCAGGACGGGCGCGGCGAGCGCCAGGAGCTCGGGCGCGGTCCACTCGCGCAGATGGTAGGGGTTCTCCGACACCGACATCAGCCGGTTCGGCGTCGTCACGATGATCTCTCCACCGGGCGCGCAGCAGGCGCCGAGCGCGCGGAGGAAGCCGGCGGGATCCGGCAGGTGCTCGATCACCTGGAAGCTCACAACGAGGTCAAAGCGCTCGCCGAGCGTCGCGAGCCGCTCGAGATCGAAGGCGCGAAACTCGCAGCGGGGCCCGGCGTGGCGGCCGGCCGCGGTCGTGACCGCCTGCGGCCGGTCGACGCCGACGACGCGCGCCGCAACCTCGGCGAGGCGCGCTGCCCCGTAGCCTTCCCCGCAGCCCGCGTCGAGCACGGTGCGGCCGCGGGCGCGCGCCGCGGCAAAACGGTAAGCGGCAAGGTGACGCGCGAGGTCGACGGCGAAGCCGCCCTCCGCGGCCGGCAGCCGCTCGCCGGTGTACGCGGCCGCGCGGGAGGTCATGCCCGCCCGGCCACCGCGGCGCGATCCGGTACGGCGCCGCGTGCCTCGTCGAGCACGGCCGAGACCGCGACCGCCACGCCGTCCCAGGTGAAACGCGCCGCCCAGCGCAGCGCGGCCGCTCCGAGACGCTCGCGGAGGCCCTCGTCCTCGAGCACCCGGCGCAGCGCCGCCGCGAGCGCCGGCACGTCGCCGGGCCGCACGAGAAGCCCGGTCTCGCCGTCGCGCACGGCGTCGCGCAGGCCTGGAACGTCGGTCGCGACCGCGGGCGTGCCGCACGCCGCCGCCTCCAGCACGGTGAGGCCCCAGCCCTCCTTCTCGGAGGCCGAGGCGACCACGTGCGCGGTCTGCAGGAGACGCACCTTCTCCTCCTCGTCGACGGCGCCGCGCACCTCGACGCGGTCCTCGACGTCGCGCGCCGCGACGCGGGCGCGCACGGCGCCGAGGCCCGTGCCGGTGCCGGCGACCACGAGCCGCACGCCGGGCAGCGCGGCGACGGCGTCCACCAGGAGGTCGACCCGCTTGTAGGGCTCGACCCGCCCGAGCGCGAGCACGGTCGGCGACGCGGCGCGTGGGCCGGGGCCGGGGCGGTAGTGGGCGTGGTCGAGGCCATTCGGGATGACGCGCACGTCGGTCGGACGGAGGCCGCCGCGGGTGAGCTCGTCGCGCGTGCTCGCGGAGACGGCGACGACCGGGAGCCCGCGGTAGAGGCGCGGCACGAGCCATTCGGCGGCGACGGTCGCCGCGGCAATCGGGAATGCCACCTGCCGGAACGCCGTCCGCCCGAAGAGATGATGCGCGAGGACGACCACTGGCTCGCGCACCCACAGGCGCGCGAAGAAGGGGAACTTGTTCAGGTCCTCGACGACCAGGTCGAGAGGTGCCTCGCGACGCAGCCGCCGGTAGGCGGCCGGCAGCCGCGCGTAGTAGCCGAACCGCCCACCGAGCCGCCGCACGCGGATGCCTTCGATCCGCTCCTCGGGCAACGCCCCCGTGAAGTCCGACGCCAGGAGCGTGACCTCGTCGCCCGCCGCGACGAGGCGGCGGAAGATCTCGAAGCAGTGCACCTCGGCGCCGCCCGCCTGCGGGTGGTGGAGGTCGCGCTCGTTCAGCACGAGGATGCGCCGTCTCACAGTCGCCCCAGCCGGTGCGCGACGCGCAGCCACCAGACGATCCAGAGGGCCTCGAGCCCGATGCGCTTCGACATCTTCGATTCGCCGAACTCGCGGTCCATGAAGATGATCGGCAGCTCGCGGATGCGGAGCCCGCGCTTCCAGGCGCGGTACGTCGTCTCGATCTGGAAGGCGTAGCCGTTCGAGCGGACCCGCTCGGGCTGGATGGCGAGGAGCGCCTCCCGCCGCCAGCACTTGAAGCCCCCCGTCGTGTCGCGGACGGGCATGCCGGTCACCTTGCGCGTGTACCAGTTGCCGAAGTAGCTGAGCAGCAACCGCTCGATCGGCCAGTTGACGACCGTGATCCCGTGCACGTAACGGGAGCCGAGCACGAGATCGGCGTCGGCGGCGAGCTCGACCAGCCGCGGCAGCATGGCGGGGGGGTGGGAGAGGTCGGCGTCCATCTGGACGATGAACTCGGGGCGCAGCTCGAGCGCCAGCTGGAAGCCGGCCTTGTACGCCTGCGCGATGCCGAGCTTGGGCCGATGGTTGACGAGGTGGACGCGGTCGTCCTGCGCCGCGAGCTCCGCCACGACAGCGCCCGTGCCGTCAGGCGACTCGTCGTCCACCACCACGACGTCGCAGTCGGTCGCGGCGAGCACCTGGGGGGCGATGCGCTGGATGTTCTCCCGCTCGTTGTAGGTCGGGATGACAACGACCGTCCGGGGCACGAGCGTCCCCGCGTCACCCGGCCGCGGAGCGCCGGCGCATGTACTCCCCCAGCGCCTCGCGCCAGTCGCGCATCCGGTCGAGCCCGACCGCCTGGAGCGCGGCGTTCTCGAGCACCGAGTAGAACGGGCGGCGGACGGGCGAGGCAAACTCCTTGACCGTCGTCGGGCGGAGCGGCGTGCGGAGCCCGCCGAGCTCGAAGATCGTCCGCGCAAACTCGTACCAGGAGCAGCTGCCCTGGTTGGTCGCGTGGTAGAGCCCCGGAGGTCCCTCGAGCGCGAGGACGCGGATCTGGGCTGCGAGGTCCGCCGTGAAGGTGGGGGTCAGGATCTCGTCGTCCACGACGCGCACCTCGTCCCGCTCGCGTGCGGCCTTGAACATGGTGTCGATGAAGTTGCCGCCCTTCGCGCGGCACGGCCGGACGCCGTAGAGGCCCGAGGAGCGCACCACCTGGTGATCGCCGCCGGCGTTCAGGACCGCGTACTCGCCGGCCAGCTTGGAGACGGCGTAGACGTTCAGCGGGTTCGGGCGGTCGGTCTCCACGTACGGGGCTCGCTTCGTCCCGTCGAAGACGTAGTCCGTGCTGACGTGCACCAGCCGCGCACCGAGGTCCCGGCACGCATGCGCCAGGTTCCACGGCGCGACCGCGTTCAGCGCGAACGCCCGCCCGGGCTCCGTCTCGCAGCGTGGCACGTTGTGGAAGGCGGCCGTGTTGACCACGACGTCGGGCCGCAGCCGCCCGAGCAGCTCCCGCACCGCCTCCGCGTCGCCGATCTCGAGGTCCTCGTGCGCGAGCCCCCGGACGTCCTCCCGCGCGAAGGCCTCGACGAGGTCGCTGCCGAGCTGTCCCGTGCTGCCGAGAACGAGGACGCGTCTCAGAACACGCCCCCGATCCGCTTGAGCGTCGCTTCCATCTCGGCGAGGAGTTCCATCCACTGGATGTTGTAATAGCGGGGATTCAAGAAGTCGGTCTGATGGTGCTGGCCGATCATTCGCACCATGTTCTCGACCGATTCCTTGACGCCGAGCAGCGGTTTCACTCCGAGCACGGTCTCGATGCGCTGGCCGCTCACCCGGTACGAGCGCGTCTTGTAGTTCGAATAGTCCACCTCGATCTCGATCTTCTTGATCGGCCGGAACGCCTCGCGCACCCAGTGGGCCAGCTCGAGGATGCGGTAGTTCTTCTCGACCACGTTGAAAACTCGACCCTGCACCTTCTCGTCGGACGCCTCGACGCACGCGGCGTAGACGCGCGCGAGGTCCGAGACGTCGGTCAGCGGGCGCCACATCTCGCCGCCGGCGTTGACCGTCAGGCTGCCTTTCCAGAGAGCGTCGCGCACGAAGGTGTTCACCACGAGGTCGTAGCGCATGCGCGGGCTCCAGCCATACACCGTGCCCTGCCGCAGGATGACGGGGCAGAAGTTGTCGTCCGCCATCTTGAGCAGGATACGCTCGGCGTCGTAGTTCGAGACGGCGTATGCGGCCCGCGGTCGCACCTCGGAGTCCTCGTCGCGCAGGAAGTCGGGGGCGTAGAAGCCGAGGTCGTAGATCGAGCAGGTGGAGGCGAAGATGAAGCGCTTGACGCCGCGCCGCTTGCAGGCGTCAGCGAGGACCTCGGTGCCGCGCGTGTTGATGTCGGCGTTGGCCCTCGGATTGAACTCGGCGGTCGGATCGTTCGAGAGGCCGGCGAGGTGGATCACCGCGTTGCAGCCGTCGAGGACGGCGCCGTCGAGCGTCCGGAGATCGCCCTGGACGAGGTCGATCTTGTCCGCGACCTCGGCGAGCCCTTCGTCGCCGAAGTAGAGCTTGTCGAAGACGCGGACCGCTTCGCCCTTGTCGAGGAGCTGGCGGACCGCGACGCAGCCGATGTAGCCGGCGCCCCCGGTGACGAGAATCATTGCGCTATTGACCCCCTTTCCGGCGTCCCTCTATACCAGGGGCCCATTCGCTTTTGGAGCCGGAGGACTGAATGCTGATCGACCCGAGCCGCATCCCTGCGCTCAAGATCTTCGCGGCGCCCGCCTTCCCGGACGAGCGCGGTTTCCTGCTCCAGTCGTGGGTGGCGTCCGACCTCGCCGCGCGGGGACTCCCGCGCGAGTTCAAGCAGGCCATCCAGACCTGCTCAAGGCGCGGCGTCATGCGCGGCCTCCACTTCCAGTGGGACCCGCCGATGGGGAAGCTCGTGCGCTGCATCGCCGGCGCGATCCTCGACGTCGTCGTCGACGTGCGCGTCGGCTCGCCCACGCTCGGCGACCACGTCGCGGTCGAGCTGACCGGCCGCAACTACAGGATCATCTGGGTCCCGCCCGGCTTCGCGCATGGGACCTTCGCGCTCGAGGAGGACTCGATCGTCCTCTACGAGTGCACGGCCGAGCACGGCCCGGGGCGCGAGGGCGGCATTCGCTGGAACGACCCGGCGCTGGCGATCGCATGGCCCGCGATTCCGACCATCGTCTCGGAGAAGGACCGCATCGCGCCCACGCTGGCCGAGTGGCTCGCCGATCCGCGCGCGCAGAATTTCCGGTACGCCTGAGATCGCTCGTCGAGCGACCAGCAGTGGCCGTCGAGGCGCGGGGGGATGCCTGATGCGAGTCCGACGGGCTCGGAGGCACGACGACCTCCCCATCAAGCAGCTCCGTGCATCAGTGGCGGCATGCTATCGAGCCGCGCGACGAACCGTCAACCGAGGAGCAGCGCGCCCGGTGCAGATGCGAGGCCTCCGCTTCCAGTGGAACCCGGCGAGACCGCGCGCTAACCGACGACCGGATGCTCGTCGGCGATCCAGAGCGGCGAGCGCCCCAGGTCGATGAAGCGCCGCTCGTCCTCGAGCAGCTCCAGGCTTGCGCGCTGCCCCTCGGGCGAAGCCGTCGCCGCCTCGAGATCGTCGCGGCTCTCCCACCAGAGCTCGGCGATCCCATCGTAGGGCTCGGGGCCGCCGCGGCTCGCCCGCAGCACGTCGTTCAACGCGTCTTCCCGCGTGTGCAGCTGGACGTATCGCCGGATGCGCAGCGCGGCTGCGTGGCGGCGGACGAGCGGACCATGCTTCTCTCGCCAGTAGCGCTGGAAGTCGGCGCGCGAGAGCTGGGGCAGGCGGCGCAGGCAGAAGACGAGCTTCACCATGTGGGCGTCTGCAGCCGCTCGAAGTCGATCACGACGGCCGCCTTGTACACTCATCTGAGACGGACGCACAACTGGCGGAGCGGCTGCCCGACGGTCACCGGAGCCCGCGCGCGGGCCGTCCGGCTCCTCATGGCCGACGAGCTCGACGAGGGCCGCCCGGTAGGTGAGCCGCCCGCGGGCCGACCGCAGCCGGGCCGGGTCGTCGGCCGCGAGGACCTCGGGGATCCCCGCGGTCGTGTCCAAGGCCACATTATAGTCGTTGGCGAACGGGGGGGTGCACGAGTAGGATTCAGCTCGGCC
>Ga0209056_10006606_pt1 | contig 11982 bp, 14 predicted proteins | sample GraSoiAngelo_114_FD_185876 | JGI IMG/M metagenome (GOLD analysis project Ga0209056, IMG submission 185876) | Grasslands soil microbial communities from the Angelo Coastal Reserve, California, USA - 14_0903_13_40cm (SPAdes) (version 2) | ecosystem: Environmental > Terrestrial > Soil > Grasslands... | reverse complement strand
CTGCAAACGGCCGGCCATCGGATCCAGGCCGGATGCCGGTAAACACCGCAATGGCTGGGTTAATGGCAAGCATTCGACCCAGCACTGCCGACAGGGCCACCGGTTCTCGTATCACTTCGGGAGTTACCACGTGCCACGTCCCTTGCAAGCGCACCCTTGCGGTGCCGCTCGTCAGGTTTTTCCACCAAGCACCCCCTCCTGGCACGAGTAGGTTTGTGCCCTCGCGCACGTAGCTGACGGGAGTTGTATATGAGCGCCCGGTCCGCCGGCCGGTGAACGACAGAAGCATCAATTGACCGCTCATCATCCGGTGCGCTCTGCTGCCGAGAACCAACCGCATGATGGGATTGAAGTAGCGAACTACGATTTGCAGGACACGGCTCACGACTACGGACACGTTGTTCATCACTGGCTTCATGCTTCGACTGAGTTATGAGCGTGCTGTGAAGGAGCGGCGGAGAAGGCGTGGAGATTGAGCGCGCTCGACGAGGTTCTTCCGTCCTATCGCTTTCGCGAGCGCCACGAAAGGACCATCGCCGCGTCACAAGATGTGGTCTGGAGCGCGCTGCTCGCCATCACGACTCAAGACCTACGGCTGAGCAGTCTGTTGATGGGGATTCGCGGCCTTCCCTCTCGGATATCAGGTCGGAGCAACGGATTGAGGCGCGCATCGCACAAGCCGGTCATTGATCAGTTCATCGCGGGCGGCTTTCGTAAGCTGCGGGACGATCCGCCAAATTTGCTTGTCGCGGGTGCCGCAATGCAACCCTGGAGGCTCGTTAAGGGCGAGGTCGCTGACGTTTGTGACCTTGCGGGCTTTCGCGCCTTCACCCAGCCAGGTTTTGTCCTCGCGGTCGTATCGTTCGAGCTCGAACAGACCGAGAAAGGGATATGCCTGTCGACCGAGACTCGTGTCCAGCCGACGGATAGCCGGGCGGGACTGGCCTTCCTTCCTTACTGGTTGGTGATTCGAGCTGGATCGGGGCTCATCCGTCGCGAGATGCTGCGCGCGGTGGCCCGCCGATCTGGCCTTCAATGAACGAGACTAGGCCGCGCGTTCTGGTTAAGTTTCCCTAGAAGCCTCAATCGCACCCAGCAGCTGGTGGTCGGCTTCTTTGTGCTCGCTTGGATCGCGCTCGTTGCGATTCTGGTCCTCGCCCCGGAGGTCTACACGCAGACCCTGCAGATGGTCGATGGGAAAAGCCTCGCGATTGAGGCGTCGTTGCTGATTGCGCTCTCGGCGCTTATCGCCGTCCTCGTGGTCGGGGTCTTCCGTCGCTGGCGATGGACTTTCTGGCTAGTCCTGATTGCTTTCCTCTTTGGCGTGTTGCGCCTTCCAGCCTCCGCATTGCAGCTCGGCGGGATGATGCCGGCCCGCGGCCCTACCTGGTACGAGGCGCTGCATGGTGTGATCGGAGTCGTCCAGTTTCTGATCGCCATTGCCATGGTCGCGGGCTATCGGAAAGCCGGCGTCTGGGGAGAGTTCTGATCCTGTGGAGGCGCCAAGTCGCGTGGTCAAGCGCACATCGCGCGCCACCATCGTGGCTCGGCGTTGCGCGAAAATCGGAGCCTTCGCCGGATCACAGCCGTATCACGCATTCCCGGCACCGGACGGCTCTAGGGGGTCACCAGAGGACACCAGCCTGGTCGATTTCGTATTCGCGGGGACGCCGCGGGAGTCTGTCGGACACCGGAGGACACGGCACCGACACGGTTCGGGACCGTGAGGCCCCCGGTTCAAATCCCGGGCCCCCGACCAAGTTTTGAATTCAGGATCGTCAATTCCTGCTCTACACCTACTGCCGCCGGGTCACAGCCGGGTCACAATTTCCCCGCAGTTACGCAAAACCGCGCGTCTGATTGCTGAGTCGCTGGGGTCCACTCAACGGATCGCCGCCGCCAGGGCCCGAACCTCGGAGCGCCTTCTGATCTCGATCGGAAGCCCGGCGACCGCAGGTAACCCGACGACTCGATACGGTCAGTGGTCGGTTGCGCCACTACCAGCCGTGACTTAACGTTCGCCCATGGTGGACGTCGAGCCGCTCGGACGTGCTGACGAGCTGGGCGGCCTTCGTGGCTTCCTCGAGCCGGGCGCCGACAGAGGGCGAGCATTGCTGCTGGAAGGTGAGCCCGGGATTGGCAAGACCATCCTCTGGAAGGCGGCCCTTGACCTCGCGGCCCCGCGCGGGTACCGAATCCTTACCGCGACGCCGGCCGAGGCCGATGCCGGTCTGCCGTTCGGTGTGCTCGGTGATCTCCTCGACCCTCCGCCCGAACAAGCGATCGCGTTGCTGTCGGAGCCGCTTCGGACGGCCCTGGATATAGCGCTCTTCAGGGCGCCTACCAGGCAGGGCCCGACAGATCAACTCGCGGTGAACACGGCATTTCTTCGGTTGTTGCGGCAATTGACGAGCGAGGGCGACGTCCTGGTTGCGATCGACGACGTGCAGTGGGTGGACGCGCCTTCGATGCGAGTCATAGCCTTCGCGATCCATCGCCTGCAGCACGAGCGGGTCAAATTCATGGGAACCGCGCGGCTTCCGGCCGTGGGCGATCGCGTGCAGACACTTCGGAAAGCCATCGCTGACGAGGACTTTCGCCGGTTGGGCGTGCGCGAGCTGCCGCTGAACGTGATCGACGATCTGTTGCTCTACAAGCTGGACCGCGCACTCCGCAAATCAGAGCTGGACAGGGTGTATTCAGCATCGCGCGGTAATCCGTACTTCGCGATCGAGATCGGGCGGTTCATCGTCGAACGCCGCGAAGACCTCATGGCCGATGAGCCGGTGCCGATGCCAGCCAGCCTGATGGAGGCCCTTAAAGGCCGAGTGGCCGGCCTCCCCGCCGGGACGCGTCACCTTCTCGTCGCGGTCGCGGCAGCCTCTCGTCCGGATGAGAACCTTCTACGGCAGCTCGACCCCGCGGCTGCGCGTGTCCTTGAGCCCGCGCTGCGGGCGAGCGTGCTCGAGAGAGTCAATGGGAGGCTGCGGTTCTCGCATCCGCTCCTCGCGTCGGTCGTCTACGCGATGGCAGACGCGGAAACGCGGAGCGGGCTGCATTCGCAGCTTGCCACGCTGGTCACCGATCCGGAGGAGCGAGCCCGCCACCTGGCGCTAGCCTTGTCGGGACCCGACGCGGCAGTGGCCGACGCGCTGGAACAAGCCGCGCGGTCGGCTGATGCCAGAGGAGCGCCCGATGCCGCGACCGCGCTCGCCCAACAAGCGTGCGACTTGACGCCCGCCGGGATGAATGATGCAATCACTCGCCGCCGGATCATCACGGCTGAATACCGGATGCGCGCGGGCGACACTCCGGGCGCGCGAGCGATGCTCAGGGACGTCGTTAGTGCGACCCCTGCCGGCAATCGGCCACCGCTGGAGGCGCTGCGGCTTCTCGGGAGCCTCGTCCTCGGCGGCGACGACCTTGCCGAAGCCGAGAGATACCTGCTAGAGGCGCTAGTGCTCGTCGAAGCCGACGTCCTCACAGCCGCCACCTTGGAGCGCGACCTGATCACGATCCTTCTGCAACGCGGGAAGACTAGGGAGGCGCTCGAGCACAGCGCACGGCTCACGGAGCTTGCCAAGACAAGTGGAGATGAGTCGCTCATCGCGTTCGCGCGGCGGTCTCAAGGGATGACGGAGAGCAACTTCGGACCAGTGAGCCCCGACACTCGCGCGATGGCGGCCAACTTGGCTGAAGGCCAGATCACGGCAACTCTCGACGATCAGAGCGGCGGCCTCCATCCAATGATGCTCTGGGGCGCCCTGCTCAAATGGTCGGACGATTTCCCTCATGCGCGCGCGCTGTTCAAGCGCGCTCTCGCAGAGACTGAAGGCCGCGACGAGTCGCTGCGCGTTCCCGTGCTCTTTCACCTCGCCGAGCTCGAGTGCTGGTCCGGCGATTGGCTGCTCGCAGCCGTTTACCTACGTGAGTGCGAGAAGTCTGTCCTCCACACCGGCCAGCGTTCGTACGCGTGCTTGCCGCTGAACGCGCAGGCGATGCTGCACTGCTGCCGCGGTGAGCTGGACGCGGGGCGCGTCGCAGGAGAGCAGGCTCTCGCTACCGCCAGCACCGTGGGCAATGATCCCTATGCCTGCCGCGCTCTAGCCACCCTCGGCCAGCTCGCCCTGGCCGGCGGCGACGCAGTGGCGGCGAACCGATGGTTCGATCGCCTACGGACCCACCCGACCCACGTCGGACGCATCCGCACCGAAGGCGATGAGGTCGAGGCCCTCGTCGCGACCGGACGGATGGCGGACGCGGAGTCGGTGCTCACGCGCTTCGAGGGCTACGACGATCCGTGGGAGCGCGCCATCGGCGCTCGAAGCCGCGCTCTCATCGCAGCGGCACGCGGTGACAGCGAAACTTCGGTTGCCGAGTTCGACGTCGCGCTCGTCGAGCACGCTCGTCTCGGGATGCCCCTGGAGCGCGCGCGGACGCTGCTGGCTTACGCGGCGGTGCTACGGCGGACCAAGCAGAAGCGGTCTGCCCGTGAGGCGCTTGAAGAGTCCCTCGCAATCTTTCGCTCTCTGGGCGCCAACGCATGGCTCAGGCGTGCCGAGGCTGAGCTGACGCGAACCGCTCCGCCCCGCACCGCCGCAGGGGAGCTCACCCCGACGGAGGCGCGGATCGCGGACCTGGTCGCAGCCGGACGCACCAACAAGGAGGTCGCCGCCGAGCTTTTCCTTAGCGTCAAGACGATCGAATCGAACCTTTCCCGCGTCTACGAGAAGCTAGGCCTGCGCTCGCGCAGCGAGCTGGTCGCCCGCCTCGCGGCGTCGCACGAGACGATCGCTAAGCGCTGACGGGCCGGCGGCCCGACTGGATGACCTCCATCAGGCTGGTTTGAGGGAGCCACGGATAGCGCTTTCGATTTTCTTCGCCGTCCCAGGTCATGTCCGTCGTGTACATCGCGACGCCCGTCTCCATGATTCGGGCCATCGCGGGATTGATCGGCCTAAGCGCGACCGACATCACGCGCATTGCCGGCACTGGGAGCCGGCTGACCTTCGCCTTCTTGCCGCCCACACGCTCGAAGATCGCGACCACCTCGTTTAACGACAGGTTCTCGGGGCCGCCCATATCGAGCTCGACGCCGCGAAGACTCGGATCAGTGACCGCCATCTCAACAGCTTTGCCGACGTCGCGCACCGAGACGAAGTTCATGAGACTAGTGCCTGGGCCGAGCATGCGAGTCTGGCCGGTTTCGAGGATGGGCTTGCCCACGAGATTTGCCCAGAACTCCATGTAGGCGGTCGGGCGGATGATCGTCCAGCTCAGGCCGCTCTGCTTCAGGTACTGCTCGGCGGCGTACTTCGCGCGCGCCATGCTCATCGGATGATTCGGAGTCGCAGGCCTGCCCGAGACGAAGATGAAATGCTCGACCCCAGCGTGTTTGGCCGCGTCGATGAGGTTCTGGTTGCCGACGCGGTCGGTTGCGTCCGGACTTGACTTCGGATCGTCGAGGCCCTGGACGGAGGAGATGACCGTCCTGGCGCCGCTGACGGCTGCGTCAACGCCCGCACGATCGCGAACATCGCCGACGACGATTTCAACGTTGCTGGGCAAGTGCTTGGCACGTGATCGATCGCGGGTCAGCACACGAACCGCCCTGTTGCCCTGAGTCAAGCGCTCGACGATGACCGTGCCGAGACGGCCGGTGCCTCCTGCTATCAGAACCATCACCAGATCCTCCTTAAGAGTCGCATTTCGCTTGAGGCGACGGTAGCCGCGCCTTGTTGGGTTGGAATCCGGGAAAACCCTCTCTTTTCTCGCCGGCCGGTCCTCACCGGAGGGTTTTCCCTGATTCCTCGGCTGATTGGAGGGCTATTCTGCGGTTGATGAAGTTCACCCCGATCGGCGAGATGGACCTGGCGTATGTCGCGGTCGACTTCGTCGACTACGGCATAGGCGGGCAGTACCACGGAACGATGGAAGGTCAGTTGCGGACCGAACGCGTAAGCGGCCGGGTGAAGCTCACGAACATCGCCCAGAAGAGATCGGACAACGTGAACACGCCGACGCTCCGAGGAATACTCGAGACCGACGACGATGCGCGCGTCTTTGTGGAGATGAACGGTCTTTCCCAGATCGAGGAAGGCGGCCGCGTGTTCATCACATCGCTGACCTTCCGGACCGCTCAAGCTCGATACGAGGGCCTGAATACCCTGTTTGCCATCGTCGAGGGCGAGCTTCATGGCCGCCCGCGGCCGAATGAGATGCATGCGCACTGCCGCGTCTACGCGTGCGAGGCGACGATCAAGCCAAGCACGGCCGGAGGCTCGGCGTTGCCGGTCGTCATCGGGTACGCGGTGCCAGCCCCGGGCCCTAACGTCGAACTTCGTGCGCCAGCCACCGATACCGAACGTCGAGGTATCGCGCGGGCGGCAGCGTTTCGCCAGCGTACGTCGAATGGTGAAATGGTCATTGTTTATCGAGAGACAGACGGAGCAACCGCTGCTCAGCCACCGGTAACGGTAGAGATGCTGATTCGGCAGCGACCGTCTCGGCGTGGAAGCCTGTACCTCATGGCGCTGCCGATGCTTGCGGGCAAGGCCGCTCGGTTCCACGAGTTTTCGATGGAGCTAAACGGCATCCACTTCACAGAATTCCAGGAGAGCCTTCGCCGGCTCGGTGTCGGCATCACGGTATTCCTGCAGCACAACGCCGAGGTCGATCTGCTGGTCTTCGCTGTCGAGGGTGATGCGCCCACGACTTGGCTGCAGAGGCTCGGAATGTCCGCGGACCCGTTCGACCGATGGTTCGCGCAGGAGCTCAGCGACCAGAGCGGCGCAATGATCTCCTCGATGCCCCCGGGCGTGAACGAGCAGCTGTGGTCGTGGGACGGAGCGGCGGCGCGAGCTGGCGAAAGCTAGGTCACAGGTCGAGGGGTTTCCCCGATTCCTTCCGGTCGGCCAGCGCTTAGGTTGTCCTCACAAATGCATCGAGGAGGGGAGCCTGGTGACCTTCATGACCTGCCAGTTTGCGACGCGCGGGTCCGCGGCCGTTGCCGTCTTGGTCGGCCTCGTCCTCTGTGGCTGTGGGTCATCCCCGACGTCAGCGGCCGCCACCGCAACGCCCAACCCGGCTTCGCCGAGAAAGTAGGCCGCCACGCGCGGGTCGAGAGAAATAGATGAGCGACAACTACAACCGTTACGCGCAGAAGATGGCCGAGCTCAAAGCCGAGCGAGCTCCGGCACCGCATCCGCTTCGCGAGGCGCTCGAGGAGCTGCTGATGAGCGTGAAGTGGTGCGAGACCATCTGGGCGATCGAAGACCGGATCGAGAAGTCTCTCGACTGACTCCGCGACGCGAATTCGAAGCCATTTCTCAGGGGTGTCGAGGCCTGCGTCCATCTTGTCCACGACCTCTGCCACGGGCCGTCTCCGTTGGGGAAAGGTTCGCCCCGTGGCGACGTCATGCCTGCGCCATGCCACGATTGCCGAGCGCCGCAGCCCACGCACGGATCACAGCCGTGTCACGCACTCGCGGAACCAGGCGGATACAGGAGGTCACACGAGGACACGAAGGAGATCCAGCTCGAGCACAGGAGGAACATTGCGGACACCACAGGACACGAGAGGACACGGCATCACGCCGGTTCGGGACCGTGAGGCCCCGGGTTCAAATCCCGGGCCCCCGACCAAAAATCGTATTCAAATTCGAGGTCTTCGCCTGCTCCGTCTGGCGCGTGGGGGTCACAGGGAGGTCACAGATTTTCTTGGAACTGGGTGGCGGCAGCCCGGTCCAAGTGGATTTCGAACCGTCAATTGAACTCGCTCACGGCTATCGCACAGCCGTTATATCAGCACGCGCACGGCCCCAGGGCCGTGAGGCACCTGGGTTCGAAAATCAAAGGCGCAGTCCACGCCGGTGTGCTGCCGACGCACAAGTCAGGACCGTGAGGCACCCGGCTCAGATTTCCAAGGTGGGCCGGAGTTCGAGAGGAATCCTTGACAGTCGCGATGGCCAGATCGATAGTCAAGCCGTCGCCGTTGGGTAAGGCGAGGATTCATGGAGGGGGGACATATGGATGCAAAGAAGATCAAGCGCTGCGGCCGACGGTGCAGGAGGTAGGAATGGCAGATCAAGGCAGCACAGAAGCTGACAAGGTGACCAAGCCGTGCGTCTGTCAGCTAGGCGTTCATGTTGGGCTTTATAAGGCGACTGGCAAGGTTGATGATCGGGGCCGACGAGAGTTTAGGTGCCGCCTTTGTGGACGCACAGAGTGGAGGTCAGCCTAGGCCAAGAGATGCTGGGCAGTCGTCAGGACGTTTAGGATCACTTCGTCGCGGCGCCAGCCCGCGGCGCGAAACAGCTCCCCGAACACGACCTCTGAGTAACCGGTCTTGAGCGGCGCAGTGCCGGTCTCGTCGTTGTAGCGCGCATCGTCAAGAAAGTTGACGCCGACCTCGCGTGCCTTCAGCATGACCCGCAGCCCGGCGTCCTTTGGGATCCGCTCGTAAGCTCGCCAAGATCCCAGGGCCACTATAAGCTCGGCCCAATAGAACTCCAAGGGCCGCTGCCCCGAAGCGATCGCGGCCGCCGCTCAAGACTTCGGATAGCGGATTTTCAGCCCGGCGCCGGCGATTGCCAGCACTGTCCGGGCCGCCGCTCTGGCCGACAGTCCCCGACCCGAATGGAGCAGGTCGAAGGTCTCGAAGCTGGTCGCAATCCAGAGTAGGTCGGCAAGACTGCGACGAGACCAACCCGCTTTCAGATAGCCCTCTTTGGCGAATCGATCGGCCATTTTCTGCATGTCTTGCCGGCGGTTTTGTTCGAAGCCCGCTACCAGTTCCTTGGCCTCGGGATCGACCGCAGCGAGCGAAATGATCTGCCGGAACATCATGCGTTCGGCAGCAAAGAATCGATAGGCCTCGATCAACGACCGTCCGAAAGCCTCATATGCGTCCGGGAGCTTCTGCGCTTCGAACGTGGCCTGCGATCGACTCCGCTGGCCGGCCTCGGCCGCTATAGATTGCAGCAGGGCGAGCTTGGACCCGAATTGGTTGAAGACCGTAGCCCTGGTCACCCCTGACCGCTTGGCCACGTCCTCCATCCGCATCCGGTAGAAACCGCCCTCAAGCAGGAGCTCCCGAGCGGCCGCCACGATCTTCCGCCTTCGCTCCTCGATGGCTGGTTGACGCTTGCCCAGGCGGTAGCTTCGTCGAGTTCTTGACACCGAATCGTTAGATCTAGAGTCTAAACAATACAGCGAGGAGGCGTCGGGGAGATGCTACGGGCACGCCAGGTCGCGGCAGCCACGGGGATCCTTGCGTACATCTCGGGGTTCGTAGGGAGCCTCGCGTTAGGAAGCAACCAGCCTGGCGCCGCAGACTCGGTTGCGTCGGTTCAGAGCTACATCGCGCGCTACTCGTTCGTCATCTATATGCATCACACGTTCCTCGCCCTGGACTCCGTATTGGTTCTTTGCTTCGCGGTTTTCCTCTGCGGCGTTCTCCGCCAGGCCGAAGGCGAATCAGGGACCTTTGCGTCAATCGCGCTGGCCGCCGCCGCCGTTGCCGTCGCTGCAGACCTGATGGTGCTGGCGGTTCACAGCGCTACATTCGTTCCTGCGGCCAACACCGTTGATCAGCGCGTCCTCGCGACAGCGGTGTTGAGAGAGCTCACGATTCTTGAGCTCTTCCCATGGGCCGCCTTCTTCGCAGGTGTCGCGGTCGTTTCGCTGACCCGGCGTGCTCTGCCTGGCTGGCTGGGATGGAGCTCCGTTATCCTGGCCGTACTCGATCTGGCCGTCGCCGCTTGGTCCGGCCTCACCGGCGTGAATGCAAGCCTCGACGTGCAGTCGTTCATTCCGGCTTTTCTGGCGATCTACTTCCTGCCGCAGTTCTGGATGGTCGCTGCCAGCGTGGTGCTGCTTCGGCGAGAGCTCACGAGGCCGGCAGCTGTCAGCAAGACGAGCCCGGCGACTTCCGTGTGATAGGGATCGCCCGTCAGATGGAGGGGCGTAAGTAAGCAAGTACCGCTCCGACCCTGCGTGGACGTTTCTCTTCCGCATTCTGTAGTACTTCATGTAGTAATCCGGCTAAAGACTCGTGCACATCTGGACGGTCCGGGCGCGTCGACATGAAGAATCGAACTGAAAAACGCAGAAACCGACATATTTGGACGAACTGTCGCGTGATTCGGGACCGTGAGGCCCCGGGTTCAAATCCCGGGCCCCCGACCAATCTTGATTCAAAATCGGCGATTTCCGAGTCTCTCTAGAGTCAGCTGCACACAGCCGGATCACAATTTCCTACGGAGCAACCAAGCCGAGGCGGCGTAAACGGTGTGGTCGTGGGGCAATGTGAGATCGCAGAGCAGCTTCCGTGGCCACGCAGCGTCCCAAGCCGGCGGACGCACAGGGCGGGACCGTGAGGCCCCGGGCGCTCAAAATCCGGCCCCCGACTCCGTCAATCTTTGTGAGTGCGCCCCACTCGGTTAATCTTCACCAGCGCGGGCATTTGCTACGAATTGGTAGTCCGGTGATGCTTTGACGGGTCTTCCGGGAGTGGCCGGAAGCAAGAACGGGAGGCCATAATCGTTTTAGTAATCACTGGTTGCGCCCCTGGGAACCAGTGGAGGAACGGAATGGGTGACATAGCTATACGAAGGCCTGCGACTCTCTTTGTCGTATTGCTGGCCGCTATTGTGCTGCTGGTGGCAGGAGCGAACATTGGTCGCGCCACACTTGCTGCCGCCACGTCTGGTCACAATGGGCCCGTTCCCAGTGTTATTGATGCTGGCACCAGCAACCACATGACGGTCACAGTCAAGGCAGCGCCAACGCACGAGAGCGATACGCACGAATCCAGCGATGGAGAAGGCGGAGACGACTAGGCCTCGGGTCGCTGCCGTCATAGGCAATTCAGGCGGGTGCTGATACTGCTGGTCGAAGACGAAGAGCGGATCGCCGCCTTCGTTAGCAAAGGGCTTCAGGCGGAAGGCTATTCGTGTGTCCGCGCCCGCGACAGTGGCGAAGCCCTTGCTCTGGCTAGGACTGAACCTATCGACCTGGTCGTGCTTGACCTCGTGCTGCCGGATGGCAGCGGGCTTGATGTCCTGACGGCGCTGCGTGGTTTCAAAGCGGGTTTGCCAGTCTTGATACTCACAGCCCTCGACGACGTGAGCTCGCGTGTTCGAGGTCTCGACGCCGGTGCCGATGACTACCTCGGCAAGCCATTCGATTTCGATGAGCTACTTGCTCGGATTCGCGCCCTGCTGCGACGGGACCAGGCTAGTGGAGTCGAGCTGCGGGCAGGCACACTACGACTCGACTTGCGTGAGCATGCGGCGAGCTCGACTTCCGGTCGTGCGGATCTGACCGTACGCGAGTCTGCACTGCTCGAGTATTTCCTGCGTCATCCCAATCACGTTGTTACTCGAACTCAGATCAGCAGCGGCGTGTGGCCGTACGACTCTTTCAGCGACAGCAATGTGGTCGACGTCTACGTCGGCTATCTGAGACGGAAAGTGCCTTGGCCGGCCGATGTTCGCATCGAGACGGTTCGCGGCGCAGGATATCGGTTGCGGGTGTCATGAACATCGACTACCACCTCGGGCGTTGGTTCGCAGCTATGAAGGTAGCCGTCCGGCGCGTCGATCGACTTCTGGCTCGACTGGGTCTGCGTGTCAGGTTGAGTCTGACTGCGGCGGCCTTAGCGCTGGTCGCACTCATCGCAGTCGAGCTTGTCACCCTGGCAATCCTCCGAACTCAGCTCTACGGGACGGTCGATGCCAACGTTGCGCTCGAGGTTCGCGCATTTCAGCAACGAGTGTCATACGCGGCTACGGCCACAGACGTGGACGTCACGGCTCGCGAATTCATCGCGAGCGACCCAGCTGCCGCCTCCGGACTTGCCCCCGTCATTCGTGTCCAGCTGACTGGCGCAGCGCCGATTACCAACACCAAGGACAGCTCTCTGCTAGCCATGGTTGGCGGCTCGGCGATGTCCGGCGCGATTGCGACCGTGACCGGCAA
>Ga0209056_10006599_pt1 | contig 11988 bp, 11 predicted proteins | sample GraSoiAngelo_114_FD_185876 | JGI IMG/M metagenome (GOLD analysis project Ga0209056, IMG submission 185876) | Grasslands soil microbial communities from the Angelo Coastal Reserve, California, USA - 14_0903_13_40cm (SPAdes) (version 2) | ecosystem: Environmental > Terrestrial > Soil > Grasslands... | reverse complement strand
ACCGTCCTCTTGTCGGCAACGCTCCTCGCGACTCTGCTCGGGCTCCTCCGGCTGGCCTAACTCCCCGCCACTGCCAGACACTCGATCTCCACCCGCGCGCCCAACGCGAGCCCGCTCCCGGCCACCGTGGAGCGCGCGGGCGGATCCTTCGGGAAATACGTCGCATAGACAATATTCATCGCCGCGTAGTCCTTGATGTCCGCGAGGAACACCGTGCACTTCACCGCGCGGTCGAGCGAGCTCCCCGCGGAGGTGAGCACGGCCGTGATGTTGTCGAGCGCTTGCCGCGTCTGGCCCGCGATCCCCGTGTCCGCGAGCTGGCGGGTGCCCGGCACGTTGCCGATCTGACCCGAGAGAAACAGAATTACTCGCGCCAAGCCGCTCGAGCCAGGACGGGCCAGGCCAGCACCAGTGCGACTCCCCCCGCCGCACTCGCGAGGAACGCGGTCGCCGCTCCGTACCGCTGGAACACCCCGCCCAACGCCACGCCTCCCACGAGCGCCGCGAACCCGGTGATGCCGTGGTACGCGCCGAACCCGCTCCCCTGGCGCGCGCCAGCGAGCCGCGCCACCAGTGCCCGCTCGGGACTCTCCGTCAGTCCCGACACGAGGCCCAGCGCCAGAAACAGCCCCCAGGCCGCCGCCGCTGTGCCCGCGCGTGCCATCCCGGCCGCGAGCACGGCGTACACGAGCCATCCCGCCCACATCGTCCGCCCGGGCCCCAGCCGGTCGCTCGCCGCCCCCCCGAGGAAGCTCGAGGACGATCGCACTACGTGCACCGCGGCCCATAACAGCGGCACGATCGCCACTGGAACGCCCAGCTCCTGGGAACGCAGGATGATCAGGGTGTCGGGCATGCGGAGGAGATAGAAGAGAGAGATGGCGACAAGGGGAGCGGACGGGGCAGGACGGGGCAGGACGGGGAAGGACGGGGAAGGCGCACCGACCCGTTCGCCGTCTTCCCCCGTCGTCCCCCGTCGTCCCCCGTCTCTCACCGCCCAGATCGCGAGCAGGAGAACCAGAACTCCGGGCGCCACGCTCGCCCCGATGACCGTGCGCACGTTCGCGCTCCCGGACGCGAGGAGCCACCAGGCGAGCACCGGCCCCAGCACCGCTCCCGCGTGATCCATGCCGCGCTGCAATCCGAAGGCGCGCCCTCGCAGCTCCGCCGGCGTGACGTCGGCGATGACCGCGTCGCGCGGCGGCGTGCGGAGCCCCTTCCCCAGCCGATCGACCACGCGCAGCCCGATCACCTGCCACGCCGCGCCCGTGACGGCAATGACGGGCCGGACCACCACGGCGATGAAATACCCCAGCACGATCATGGGCCCGCGCAGGGGCACCCGGTCGGCCAACCGCCCCGCCCCGAGCTTCACGAAGGCCGCCGCGAACTCGGCCGCCCCGTCGAGCGCGCCGAGCGCCTGCGCCCCCCCGCCCAGGATCCCCGTCACGAACGCCGGGAGCAACGGGTAGATCATCTCGCTCGCGAAATCGTTCAGGAGGGAGACCCAGCCGAACAGCTTGACCTGTCGTGGTAGCCGCTGGGACGGGGCCGCCGGGACGGCGCCCCTATGCATTAAGGCCGAGGCCCCAGCGGATCAGCGTGACGGGGAGACCGCCGTAGCGGAGCAAGGCGTCGTGGAAGCCGCGCAGCGTGAAGGCCTTGCCCCGCGCGGCGCGGAAGTCTTTCCGCAGCTCGAGGATCTCGCGCCGTCCCACCGCGTAGCACAGCGGCTGGGCCGGCTCGGCGCAATAGCGGCGCACCTCCGCCTCCGCGTTGGCGCGGTCCACGCGCAGGTGCGTGGTGAGGTACTCCACCCCCTGCTCGAACGTCATGCCCCGCGTGTGCAGCCCCACGTCGAGCAGGATCCGCGCCGCGCGCCACAGCAGGTGTACACGCTGGAAGAACTGCTCCTCTTCGGAGCGGTAGAACCCCTCCTCCCCCATCATGTCCTCGCAGTACAGCGCCCAACCTTCGACGGTGAGCGGCGTCCAGACGATCTTGCGGGTGTCCGAGGGTTGCTGCTGTGCGTGTACCAGCTGCAGGTGGTGGCCGGGATAGCCTTCGTGCAGCGCCGTGACCCCGACCTCGTAGCGGCAGTGGTCGCGCAGGATGCGCTCCTGCGCGCTCGGCGGCAGCGCCGGATCGGGAAGGGTGACGTAGAACCAGCCGGTGCGGTCGCGCGAGTAGGCGCCGGGGCTGTCATAGGCCGCGAACGGGATCACCGGGCGCATGAACGCCGGGGTCGGCACGACGTCGAGCGGAGCGTCCGGGATCGACGCCAGGCCGCGCGTGCCCACGAAGTCGCGCGCCCGCGCCATCTCCGCCGCGTACGCGTCCACGAGCGCGCTCGCGGGCGGATGGTCCGCGCGCAACCGGTCCGCGACGTCGTGCCAGCTCTTGCCCTTATCGAGCCGCGCCGCTCGGGCCCCCAGGTCCGTCTCGATCTCTTCCTTGAGGTGCAGCCCGTAGCGCCACAGCTCCGGCGCCGTGTCCCGCAACGCGTGCTCGTAGTGGAGATGGAAGTTGAAGTCCTCCTCGCCCAGCGCGAACTGGTCGGACGCGCCCTCGAGCCAGCGCTCCAGGTCGTGGGCGAACGCGGCCATCGCCGCGGCCGCCGCATCCGCCGCCGCCGCGACGCGCTCTCCCAGCCCGGCCCCGACCTCCCGCACGAGCGCCAGCCCGCCCTCGTTGATGCGCAGCGCCGTCTCCACGAACACCCGCACGGGCTCGACCAGGGCGGCGCGGGCATCGTCGAGCAGTCGCGGCACGTCCTCCAGCCGGCCAGCCAGCGAGACCGCTCGCTCCTCGGGCGTCCGGTCGCGCCGGCCCAGCAGGAAGTGCAGCCCGCCGAGCAGGTGCGACAGCCAGAACCCGGGGTTCTTCGCCTGCGGGCGCTCGCGCTCGAAGCGCCGCAGCGTCACCCGGATCTCGTTCAGGAGCGCCGTGCGGTCGATTTCGTCTTCCAGCTGGTCGGCGGTGGTCTCTTCGAGGGCGACGGCGATGGACTTGAGCGCGGCGAGGTGCGGGGCGAGGGCGCTCGGACTGAAGCGCCCGTATCGGTCGTCGTACGTCTTCACCCCCGCCTGCGTGGCGCCCACGGGATCGAGGTGCCAGCGCAGATCAAAGTAGGATCGCTCGATCTCCCGAAACGGCGCTACCGCCATGCCGCCTGCTTGAGCAGCCGGTGGCACTCCTCGTCCGACAGCACGCGGTCGGTGCGCTTCGCCGCCTCGAACAGCGCGCGGCACGCCGCCTCGTCCTCCGGGTCGTAGCCGTGGGTCTCGAGCCAGTACTTCACGTTGGAGAGCCCCGATACCGGCGAGATCTCGATCTTCTGCTCGAGCCCGAACTCCTGCGCCGGCACGGAGCTGTAGACGCGGTCGGCGAGCCACGCGTGCCCCTTCTTCTTGGCCTTGATGATGGCCGCCGCGTGCACGCCCGTGCCGGTGCGGAACGCGTCCTCCCCCATCACCGGGTAGTTCACGGCGATCGGCACACCCACTGCGTTCGCCACCAGCCGGCAGTATTCCGGCAGCTTCGAGATGTCGTGGTGATGCGCGCCCAGGAGCTTCAAGTTCACGATCAGGAGGTCCATCTCCGCGTTCCCCACCCGCTCCCCCACCCCGAGCGCCGTGCCGTGCACCCGGTCCACACCTGCCTCGATCGCCGCGAGGCAGTTAATCAGCCCGAGGCCGCGGTCGCGGTGCCCGTGCCAGTCGATCTTCACGCGGTTCTTCTTGACGATCTCTTTCTTCACGAATTGCACTAAGGCCTGCACGCCATCCGGCGTGGCATGCCCGACGGTATCCGCGAGGCAGATGCGTGTCGCCCCGCAGTCGATCGCCGCCCCGTAGAGTGCTTTGAGCGCCTCGGGCTTCGCGCGGGTCGTGTCCTCGGTGACATACATGACCGGGAGGCCGTGCTTCACGGCGTAGGTCACCGCCTCGACCGTGGATTGGACGATGCGATCGAGGGTCCAGTCCTCGGCGTACTGCCGGATCGGCGACGAGCCGATGAACGTCGCGGCCTCGATCGTGATGCCCACCTCCTGGACCACGCGCACGATCGGCTCGACGTCCGCGATCACGGTGCGCGCGGCGCAGTTCGGGGCGAGGGGCAGCTTGGCGTTCCGGATCTCCGTGGCGAGCGCCCGCACCTGCTCCACCACCCGCGGGCCCGCCCCCGGCAGGCCGATGTCGGCCGCCACGATGCCCAGGTCCGCCATCAGGTGGAGCAGCCGCTTCTTGACCTCGAGCGCGGGGTCGTGCACGGAGGGGGACTGCAGGCCGTCGCGCAGCGTCTCGTCGTTCAGGTCCACGCGGGCGCGGGACCAGTCGAAGGCTGCCGCCCCGCCCGCGCGGTTCCAGTCGTAGATCAGCTCGCGCTCGTCCATGAGCAAGTGTTCACCCACTCGCCCCCCACCGTCAAGCGGGTTAGTGTCAAGAGCCGTGGATCACGCCATCTCTCGCCTGCTCGCGCACGAGCGCATTCGCGCGGCGCGCCATCATATCGAGCGCACCGACGAGGTGACGCTCGCCCGCCAGGCGGTGCTCTCCGCCATCCCTGCGCCCACCGGCGCGGAAGGCCGGCGCGCCGCGCACGTGGCGGAGCTGTTCCGCGAGATCGGGCTGTCCGACGTGGCAGTCGATCACGCAGGGAATGTGCACGGATGGTTCGGGAAGAACGGGGAAAGGTCCGTTGTAGGTCCGGTCGTCTTGGCCGCACATCTCGACACGGTGTTCGGGGCCGAGGTGAACGTCGCCGTGGAGCGGCGCGGCCAGCGGCTCGAGGGTCCGGGGATTTCGGACAACGCGCGCGGCCTGGCCGCGCTGGTTGCGGTGGCGGAGGCGATGGTCGCGGCTCGCGTGCCGGCGACTCGGCCCATCCTGTTTACGGCGACGGTCGGAGAAGAAGGGTCAGGGGACTTGCGGGGGGTGAAGTACTTGTTGAACGGGAATCGGGAAACGGGAAACGGGAAGCCGGTTGCATTCATTGCGTTGGACGGCGCGGGGCTCGATCGCGTGATCCATCGCGCCCTCGGCTCCAAGCGGTATCACGTGACGTTCCGCGGGCCGGGCGGCCACTCGTGGGCGGCGTTCGGCGTCGCCAATCCCGCGAACGCCGTGGGGCGCGCCGCCGCGCTGCTCGCCGACCTCCCCCCCCCCACCCAGCAGACCCCGCGCACCACCTGCGCCGTGGTGCGGCTGGGCGGCGGCACCGGCCTCAACTCGATTCCGCAGGAGGCGTGGTTCGACTTGGACCTCCGGAGCGAGGATCCCCGCGCCCTGGCGCAGCTGGACGTCACGGTGCGCGCGGCGCTCGACCGCGCGGCCGACGATGAGAACCGCCGCCGCACGGCGGGCTCGCCGCCGCTGCGCGTCGAGATCCAGCTCCTGGGCGACCGGCCGTCCGGCATGACCGCGCGCGTCCACCCGCTGGTCCAGGCGGCGGTGGCCGCCAATCGCGCGCTGGGCCGCGACGCCGAGCTGGCGAGCGCGTCGACCGACGCGAACGTGCCGATCGCCCTCGGGATCCCCGCCATTGCCCTCGGCGCGGGCGGCAAGGCAGGCGACGCGCATCTCGCGACCGAATGGTATGAAAACGTCGAAGGAGCGCTCGGCATTATCCGGGCGCTCCTCGTGACGGCCGCGATGGCGGAGGTGGTCTAGGCTCCGTGCCCTCCCAGCGCGGCGAGCACCATCAAGGCTTCCCGCGGGTGGCGCGTCGCGCGCAGCTGGGATGAGTACACATGCCGCACCACGCCGGTCCGGTCGATCACGTAGGTGACCCGGCCCGGCAGGAGCCCCAGGGTCTTCTCGACACCGTACAGCCGCCGTACGGCCCCGTCAGCATCCGAAAGCAGCAGGAACGGCAGGTTGTGGCGCTGGGCGAACCGCCGGTGCGAGCGCACGGAATCGGAGCTCACCCCGACCACCTGCGCGTCTTGGGCGCTGAACTGCTCGTAGCTGTCGCGGAACGCGCGCGCCTCGAGCGTGCACCCGGGGGTCTGGTCCTTCGGATAGAAGTAGAGCACCACCGTCTTCTTGCCGAGCACGTCACGCAGCCGAATCGGCTTGCCCCACTGGTCGGGCAGCGTGAAATCCGGCGCAACATCTCCCACGCACACCTTCTTGTCCTTGCTCACCGTGGCTCCCCTCTTGGTGTCTTGCAACGTGGTGTCGTGGCGTCGTGGCGTCGTGGCGTCGTACAACCCTCAGTTCAATGCGCCCCCGCCCCGCCCGGCATCCCCTTGCTCTTGTGCATCAACAGCAGCAGCGGCAGCGACAGCACGAAGCAGGCGCCGAACAAGAGGAACAGCTGTTCGAACGAGAGCATCAGCGCCTGCCGGGTGACCTGGCCGTTCACGATCGCCAGCGCCTTCGCATCGGCGAGCGCCGACGGCGTGCCCGTCGCGACGAGCCGCGCCACGATGCCGGCGAGGCGCTCACGCGCGACCTCGCTGTACTGCGTCACGTTGGCGATCAGGTCCGCGCGGTGGATCGCCGTAAACCGCTGGACCAGCGTGGCTGAAATGGCGATGCCCACGCTGCCGCCGAGCTGGCGCATGAGGTTGAAGAGCCCGGTGCCGTTCGGGATCTTGCTCATGGGCAGGTCCGCCAGGGCCAGGTTCGTGAGCGGGACGAAGATCAGCCCGAGCCCGACGCCGCGGAAAATCAGCGGCCAGAAGAAGTCGGACATGCCGCTGTCGGTCGTGAAGTGGGCGTGCTTCCACATGGACAGCGCGAAAATGGACACGCCGGCAAGGATGGACAGGCGCGCGTCGAACTTGCCCGCGGTACGGCCCATCGTGGCCATGGTGACCGCGCTCGCGAGCGCACCGGGAAGAATGACGAAGCCAGTCTGCTCCGCCGTGAAGTTCTGGAGGTTCTGGAGATACACGGGCAGCACGAACACCGTGGCGTAGAGACAGATCCCCAGCACCCCGCCGAACACGACTCCCACGGCCAGCTGCCGGCTCTTCAGGATCCGGAGATCCACGACCGGGTGCTCCGTCGTGAGCTCGTGCCACACGAAGGCGATGAGCGACAGGGCGCTGATCACGGCGTACGTGGTGACCTCGCGCGAGTCGAACCAGTCGAGCCGCTCGCCCCGCTCGAGCATCACCTGGAGCGTGCCGACGCCGGCCGCGAGCAGCAGCAGGCCGACGTAATCGACGCGCTCCGCCTTCTGCTGGAACCGCGAGTTCTGGATGAAGCTGAGCGACAGGGCGAGCGCCAGCATGCCGATGGGGATGTTGATGTAGAAGATCCACGGCCAGCCGAACGCGTCGGTGATGTAGCCGCCGAGCGTCGGCCCCAGGGTGGGCCCCACCATGACGCCGACGCCGAAGATCGCCATCGCCGTGCCGTACTCCTCGCGGGGAAACTCCTCGTACAGGATCGCCTGCGAGGTGGAGAGCAGCGCGCCGCCCCCCAATCCCTGGATGATCCGCCAGAACACGAGTGCGATGAGCGAATGCGCGTTACCGCAGAAGAACGACGAGACGACGAAGATCGCGATCGATCCCCCGAAGTAGCGCCGGCGCCCGAAGAACGCCGACAGCCAGCCGGTGATCGGCAGGATGATCACGTTCGCCACGATGTAGCCGGTGGACACCCAGGCGATCTCGTCCAGCGTGGCGCCGAGATTCCCCATCATGTGGGGGATCGCCACGTTCACGATGCTCGTGTCCAACAACTCGAGCACGGACGCCAGCGACACCGTGATCGCGATGATGTAGCGGTACTTGTACCGGTCGGCGTCGGCGGCTCCCCCGAGCGCCGGCAATGCGGCGGTGGCCACGGCTGGTTACTTGGTCTGGATGGTCACGGCCACGCTCATCCCCGGACGCAGGGGCCGCGTGGGATCGTTCTTGCCGTCGAGCCGGATTCGGACCGGGACGCGCTGCACGACCTTGGTGAAGTTCCCGGTCGCGTTGTCAGGGGGCAGGAGCGAGAATCGGGCCCCGGTCGCGGGCGACAAGCTCTCCACATGCCCGCTGAAGTGGCGGCTCCCGTACGCGTCGACGGTGAAGTCCACGGGGTCGCCCGGGGTGACGTCGACCATCTGCGTCTCCTTCAGGTTCGCCGTCACCCATACGTCGCCGAGCGGTACCAGGCTCATGAGCGGCTGGCCCGGTTGCACCAGCTGACCGAGCTCCGCGCTCTTCTTGCTCACCACACCCTCCGCCGGCGCGATGATCCGCGTGTAGGAGAGGTTGAGCGCCGCCTGGTCGCGCGCGGCACGGGCCGCCGCCACCCGGGCGTCCGCGCCGAGCAGCGCAGCCTGCGCCGCCGCCAGGGCCGCGTCCGCCGCGCGCGCCGCCGCGTCGGCGGCGTCGAGCGCCTGCTTCGGCACGATGTCCTTTTCCGCCAGCGGCTTGATGCGCTCGAGATCGGCATGCGCCTTCTCGGCGTTCGCCTGCGCTTGCGCCACCTGCGCCTCCGCCTGGCCCACCCGCGCCCGATTGCTCACTCCCGCGAGCGCCACGGCGAGGTCGGCTTCGGCCTGTGCGAGCCGCGCCTTGTAGTCCCGGTCGTCCAGCACCACGAGCGTGTCGCCTGCTTTCACCGCACGATTCTCGTCGGTCCGCACCTCGATCACGTAGCCCCCCACCTTCGGGAGGATCGGGATGATGTGCCCGTCCACCTGGGCGTTGTCGGTCGACACGTGGCTGAGCCCGTAGATCCAGCGTCGGACCCCCACGGCCACCAGCCCGAGCAGAACGACGCCCATGATGATGAAGACTGTGCGCTTGTTGCCGCCCGGTTTCGCCACGGGTGCAGGCCGCGCGGGCCGGGCGGCAGCTGGGGTCGTCTCGCGTTCGAACGTCGTAGCCATGTCGTCACTCATCGGTGTGTGCGGTTAATGAAGCGTCCGGGCGACGCCGGCGGCGCGCGCCAGGGAGATCCGGGCGGTCGCGGCGGCGAAGCGGGCGTCGATCTCGGTATCGCGAGCGCGAATCAGGCCCGCCTGTGCGGTGATCACGTCGATGTTGCCGGCGACCCCGGCCTTGAAACGCTCGCGCGCCTGGGCAAGCTCGCTCTCGGCGAGCCGCAGCTGCTCGCGGGCCACCGCTTGCTGCGCCTGGGCCGAGGCCAAATCGAGCAGTGCGGCGTCCACCTCGGCCGCGATCTGCCGGCGTAGGTCGCTCTCGCGCACTTGCGACTCCTGCACGACGGCGTCCTGCTCCGAGAGGCGTGCCTCGCGGCGGAAGCCGTCGAGAATCGGCACGCGCACCTGCAGGGAGAGGTCGCGCGTGGCGATGGCTTTCGGGACGATCTTCCCGTTCACACCGTAGTCGGCGGCGACCTCGAGCCGGGGGAGCCGCTCGGCCCGGATCGCCGATCCGGTCTGCCGCGCCGCCGCGGCACGGGCCAGCTCGGCCCGCAGGTCGGGCCGCGTGGCGAGCGCCGCGTTGACAGCCGAGTCCCGCTGGACCGGCACGTCAGCGGCGCCGAGCGACGGCGCGAGCGAATCCGTGAACGCGAGCGGCGTGGCGGGGTCGAGTCCCAGCGCGCGCGTCACGTCGATGCGCCCGCGGTCGAGCTGGTTCTTGGCCACGAGCAGGAGCCCCTGCGCCGTGGCGAGCTGCGCCCGGGCGCGCGTCACGTCGATCGCCGGGCTCACCCCCGCCGCTCGCTGTGCCTCGGCGAGCCCGACCAGCTCGGCGGCTAGGCCCGAATCCGCTTGCCGGGCCGCGACCACCGCCTGCGCCCGCACGGCGCGGACATAGGCGATCGCCGCCGTGAGTACGGAGCCCTCGACCGTCACGCCGCGCTCCGCCCGGCTGCCGTCGGCCTGCGCACCCGCGGCGCGCACCCGCTTCACGCTCGACCAGTCGAACAGCGTTTGGGTCACGTTGAAGCGCGCGTCGTAGTTGTTGAACGGCCCCACGAGCTCCGGGACGGCTGGCGTCGGCGGGGTTGTAGGGATGTCTGGGAACTCGATGCCCAGCGACTTCGAGTTGAAGGTCCGATTGAGCCAGGCGCCCGACACCGAGAGCGACGGCAACAGCGCCGCGCGGGCCTGCCGCACCCGGGCGTCCGCTTCATTCGTTCGCAACGTCGCGAGCGCCACCGCCGGTACCTCGCCCGCGGCGAGGCGCACCGCGTCCGCGAACGACAGGCGGAGTGGGGTGGTCGGAGCGGGCGTCTGCGCCGCGAGCGGGGCGGACGCGGCGACGAGCCATGCTAGCAGTGGGACCACCGGCGAGCTATTCCTTCGCGATACCATGGAGATACAGGTCGATGTGAGTGTCGAGATATTTCCGCACGTCGAAGCCCTCGGGCATGCAGGACGCGAACGCGCGCCGGGCGACGACCGCGTGAATCAGTGGCGACATGGCGAGCTTCGCGGCAACCATCACGTCCACAGGACGAAACTCACCATTCTTGATGCCGCGCTCGATCACACCCGCCATCAACCGGTGCCCGCGGGTCACGACTTCCTCGTAGTAGAAACGCGTCAACTCCGGAAAAGTTGCCGCCTCGGCCATCATGAGCTTCGGGACTCCGGCGAGGGCCGTCTCTCCCACCAGCCGCCAGTATTCCCGCACCAGCTGCTCGACGAGCTCCCGGGCGCTCCCGGTGAACGACTGCGCCAGAGCTTCGCCCCGGGCGATGACCGGCACGATCGTCTCCCGCACCACCGCTTTGAACAGCGCCTCCTTGCTCTCGAAGTACAGGTACACCGTGCCCTTGGTGACGCCGGCGTGGCGCGCCACATCGGCGAGCTTCGTCGCGGCGAACCCACGCTCGCCAAATACTTCGAGCGCGGCGGCGACGATCTCCCCCGGCCGGGCGTCCTTGCGGCGCTTCCAGCGGGGCTTCGGCTGGCGCTTCGATGGGGTGACGGCGTGGCTCATGTCAGATCGATCGGGTCTCGGTATTAGTTACTGAACGGTCAGTAAGTAACTTTGGTTCCGGACGCCCGTCAAGGCCTGTGAAGTTCCTGCGATTCAGTTAGTTACGTGGTGCGGGCGCGACGTTCACGATAGAACACGATCAGCCCCGTCGAGGGCGGCGTCGCGCCCACCTGACGGAGCAGCGTGACGAGCTGCCCCCGATGATAGCTCGAATGATCGACCGCGTGGCGAAACATCTCGCGGAACGTGTGCACATGCTCCCCACCGGCACTCGGCTTCACTACCACCGCCTCGTCCAGGCGCCGCTCGCTGAGCCCCGCGAGGAACGCCTCGCGCTCCGTTTCGATTGCCTCCCACCGCGCGCGCGCCGCGGTGAGCGTCGGCAGGTCCCTGCCCTGCGGGACCGGAGGATTGGGCTTCCCGAGCCAGCGGTTGAGCCACAGCTGTTCCGCCCACACGATGTGGCACAGCGTGCCGTGGAGTCCGCCGTGGCTGCTCTTCAGGTCGCGGAGATACGATTCGGCGGGGAGCGGCTCGAGCGCCGTGAAGAACCGCCGGTTGGCCCACGCGTTGTAGGCGAACAGCTCCCGTGCTTCGGGCGTCGTCACGGACCTCCCCTCCCTCCTGCCTACTTCCTGCCTACTTCGCCGGCGCGACCTCCCCGGCGTCCATCACACTCTGCTGCAGCGTCTTGCCCTCGATCTTCTGGTCGTCCCCCACCAGCGAGTCCTTCACGGTGCCCCGCACCACCCGGACGTTCCGCCCCAGGATGCTGTTCGCGATCGTGCTCTCCGCCACGAAGCTCCCCGCTTCGATTGACACATTGGGGCCGACGGTAGAGTCGTGGATCGTCACGCCGTCCTCGATGTAGACCGGGGGAATGATCGTGCAGCGCGGCCACGGGGGGGGGCCCGACGGGATCCGCGCCCGACCGTGCTCCAGCAGATGCTGGTTGGTCTCGAGCAGCGTGTCCACCTTGCCGCAGTCGTACCAGCCGGCGACCGGCGCGGTGAGCAGCCGGCGGCCGCGGTCGACCATGTACTGGAACGCGTCCGTGAGATAGTACTCGCCGCCCTTCCCCGGCGGCTGCTGCAGCGTGTGCGCGATGCCGTCGAACA
>Ga0209056_10006596_pt1 | contig 11989 bp, 9 predicted proteins | sample GraSoiAngelo_114_FD_185876 | JGI IMG/M metagenome (GOLD analysis project Ga0209056, IMG submission 185876) | Grasslands soil microbial communities from the Angelo Coastal Reserve, California, USA - 14_0903_13_40cm (SPAdes) (version 2) | ecosystem: Environmental > Terrestrial > Soil > Grasslands ... | reverse complement strand
GGATGTGCGTCGAGGCCTGCCCGTGCGACGCGATCCGCATGGACACCTTCGTCCACCCGCGCCTGTGGGGCTACCGGCGCGAGGACTTCATCGAGACCAAGGCCGTCCTGATGGAGCGCTCCCGCATTCTCGAGGAGCGCGGGCGGGACGCGCTCATGGAGGACATGCAGCGAGCGTACCAGGAAGGACGGGACGTCGGGCCGGCGGTGGAGCCGAAGCCGGCGTGATCCTGGTCGCACTCTGGCGCCAGGGGCTCCTCGGGCGGGCCGACCGGGAGAAGGTGCGCCATTTCCTCGGTCTCGCGCGCGATCCGCTCGCCCTCTCGCGTCGTTATCCGATGTGGCGCATACTGGGCCCCGTGCGGCTCCTCGTCTCTCCGCGCTACGCGGCGGCGGTGGCGCGCTGGCTCGAGTACCGCATGAATCTCTTCGACGGCGTCGAGGGGTGAGGCGATGGCGAAGACCTACAAGCAGATCATGGACGAGGCACGGCAGCTCGTGCCGGAGGTGTCTCCCGAGCAGCTGAAGGCGCGGCTCGACAAGGGAGAGCACCCCGTCGTGCTCGACGTGCGCGAGAAGGAAGAGGTCCGCCAGGGCTACGTGCCCGGCGCGCTCTCGCTCCCGCGTGGCTTCCTCGAGATGCGGGTGGAGGAGGCGGTGCCGGACAAGAACACGCCCGTCGTCGCCTACTGCGGGAGCGGGACACGCTCGCTGCTCGCCGGCCGCATCCTGAAGGAGCTCGGCTACACGAACGTGGTCTCCATGCGCGGGGGCTTCACGGCGTGGAAGAACCAGGGCCTGCCCGTGAAGGAGGACCGCCAGTTCACGTCCGAGCAGCAGATCCGGTACAGCCGGCATTTCATGCTGCCCGAGGTGGGCGAGGCGGGTCAGGCGAAGCTCCTCGACGCCAAGGTGCTCTGCATCGGCGCGGGCGGCCTCGGCTCGCCGGCGGCGTTCTACCTCGCCGCGGCGGGCGTCGGCACGCTCGGCATCGTCGACATGGACGTGGTCGACCTCTCGAACCTCCAGCGCCAGATCCTGCACACCAACGACCGCATCGGCATGCCGAAGACCGAGTCGGCGCGGCTCACACTCCAGGCCCTCAACCCCGACGTCAAGGTGCTCGAGTTCCGCGAGCGGCTCTCCTCCGAGAACGCCTTCCGCATCTTCGAGCAGTTCGACATCGTGGTGAACGGCTGCGACAACTTCCCCACCCGCTACCTCGCCAACGACGCGTGCGTCATGCTGAAGAAGCCGCTCGTCGACGGCGCCATCTGGCAGTTCGAGGGGCAGGCGACCGTCTTCCACCCGCCCGCGGGGCCGTGCTACCGCTGCCTGTTCCCCGAGCCGCCGCCGCCCGGCGCGGTGCCGTCGTGCGCCGAGGCGGGCGTGCTCGGCGTGCTGCCGGGGCTCGTCGGCTGCGTGCAGGCGCTCGAGGCGATCAAGCTGATCCTCGGGCAGGGCACGCCCCTCATCGGGCGCATGATGCACTTCGACACGCTCTCGGGCGAGGTGCGCACGCTGCGGCTCCGCCGCGATCCCAAGTGCGCCGTGTGCGGCGAGCGGCCGACGGTGACCAAGCTGATCGACTACGAGATGTTCTGCGGGCTCGGGGGCGAGAGCGGCAACGGCGCCGGGCCGGACGGTGGCCACCAGCCGGAGCCACCGCGCCCCTCGGCCGCGTGACGATTCACCTTGGCCGGCACGCGGCGCTCTGCTCGTTGAGCTAGCAGCCAAGACGTGCGGGGTGCGCGCGAGCCACGTCAGGCGGCGCGCAGCGGTCGCACCGGCTGAGCGTTGCAGCCTGCACCCGTGCATGGCTGCCGCATCCTGGCAGCGCTGCCGCTCCCACCCTCGATGGATGGCGGGCTTTCCTGGCATCGGGTTTGCTCTTATGACGAGCGGGGCTCCGGCGCCTCACGCTTCCGTCGTCTCCTGAACGCAGCGAGCAGTCGAATCCATTCAGCCGTCCGCACTACCGGGAGCCGGAGCCCCCCGTTCCCCCTGGACGCCTCCAGCGCGCGTAGTGCGTCCCGGCCTGCGCGTACTTCCGCTCGAAGGCGGTGGTCGGTCGCCCGGACGGGGGAACGGCCCCTCGCTCCGGAACGAGCCCCGCGGCAGCCAGGACCGCCGCGAAGCGGTCGACCAGGTGACGAAGGTCGGAGGCCAGGTGGAGGACCCCACCCGGAGCCAGCGTTCGCGCCACCTCGCCCGCGAAGCTCGGGTCGGTCAGGCGGCGTGCGCGGTGCCGCGTCTTCGGCCAGGGGTCGGGGAAGTAGACGTGATAAGCGGCGACCGACGCGTCGGGGACCAGCCGCGCGATGATGCAGCGCGCGTCGCCGGCGACGACGCGCAGGTTCGCGAGGCGGCGCGCGGCCACCTTCTCCATGATCGCCGCGGCCGCGCGCGCCGCGCGCTCGATGGCGAAGAAGTTGCTCGACGGCGCGGCGGCGGCGTACGCGAGCAGCAACTCGCCGCGGCCCGGGCCGATCTCGACCTCGACCGGGCGGTCGTTGCCGAACACCTGGGACCACGGCACCCGGGCCTCCCTCATGCTCATTGCGCGTCGCGCTCGGCGCGACGGATGCTATCCGACCCCTTACCCGAAGCCGAGGAGGGTGGGCACCCGCGCCCCGCGCCGGAGGTCCCGGCAGCGCAGGAGGCGCCCTCTTTCCTCGGGGCGCCGAGACGGGATACATGACGCCGACCGCTCTTTCGCGAATCGGAGGCCCCAATGAAAGCTGCCGTCTACGTCGGAGAATCCACCGCCCTGTCCCTCGAGCAGGTGAAGCCGAACCCGCCCGGCCCGCGCGACGTCATCGTCGAGATCGGAGCGAGCGGCGTCTGCCACTCGGACCTGTCGATCATGCGCGGCTACGTCCCCGTCCCGCCGGGCATGGTGCTCGGCCACGAGGGCGCCGGACGCGTCATCGAGACGGGCCCCGAGGTATCGCGTGTGAAGAAGGGCGACCGGGTCATCGCGTCCTTCGTGCCCGCGTGCGGCGCGTGCTGGCACTGTCTCCGCGAGCAGACCGAGCTGTGCGAGCGCGAGCCCGAGGTCTCGATGCAGATGCGCGGGACCCGGCCGGACGGCACCCCGTACTTCTGCATGACCGGCCTCGGCACGTTCGCCGAGGCGATGACGGTCGACGAGGTGTCGGTGGTGAAGGTCGAGACCGATCTCCCGGACGCGCAGCTCGCGCTCATCGGGTGCGGCGTGACGACCGGCGTTGGCGCGGCGCTCAACACCGCGAAGGTGAAGCCCGGCTCCACCGTCGCGGTGCTCGGCTGCGGCGGCGTCGGTCAGGCGGTCATCCAGGGCGCGCGCATCGCGGGCGCCGGCCGCATCATCGCGATCGACCCGCAGGAGCTGAAGCGCAAGACGGCGAAGCAGCTCGGCGCGACGGACACGATCGACCCGTCGAAGGGCGACCCGGTCGAGCAGGTGAAGGCCCTCACCGGCGGGCGCGGCGCGGACTACGCCTTCGAGGTGATCGGGCTCCCGGAGACCATCCTCACCACCTACAACCTCGCGCGCCGCGGCGGCGAGGTGATCATCGTCGGCATGGCGCGCTTCGACGCGCAGTTCACGCTGCCCGCGTTCGGCATCTTCTACGAGGAGAAGATCGTGAAGGGCTGCAAGTACGGCTCGGCGCAGGTGCGGCGCGATTTCCCGCGCTTCGTCGAGCTGATCGAGACCCGCCGTCTCGACACGTCCGCCATGGTGTCGAAGACCATCAAGCTCGAAAGCGTGAACGACGCGTTCCGGGCGATGGAGGCGGGCGAGGTGATCCGCAGCGTCATCGTCTGACGTGGCGGGCTCACACGCCCGGAGCTACGGCGCTCGTGAAGCGCCGGATGCGGAGCGCGACCTCGTCGGCGGCGTGCCAGGCCATCCAGTGCTCTCCACCGGCGAGGACCTCGAGCTCCGACCCCCCGATCGCCGCGTGCAGACGCTCGGCGTGGGCGAGCGGGAAGTGCTTGTCCCGCTCGCCCCAGAGGACCAGCGTCGGGCAGCGGATGCGCGGGTAGAGCGCGGGGAGCCGCGGCAGCGATCCCTGGTAGCCGCCGCACATGCGGGCGATGTGGTCGCGCACCGTGTAGTGCCGGAAGCTCTCCCAGAAGTCCGCTCGCAGGGCGGGCGGGAGGCGCGTGCCGGGCGGCAGGAAGGTGGCCTCCGCGCGGCGGAACACGACCCGGGGCAGTCGCCGGAGGATCAGCTGGTTCCAGCGGAAGCGACGGAGGACGCGGATCTCCCATGACGTCGCTTCGTCCCAGAGCACGAGCGAGTTCATCACCACCAGCCGCGTGATGCGTGCGGCGTGGCGGGCAGCGAACGACAGCGCGGGCTGGCCTCCCATGTCCATGCCGACGATGGTGGCGCGCTCGATCTGCCAGGCGTCGAGCAGCCGCAGCAGGCGGTCGGCCATGTGGGTGGGCGTCTTGCCGCCGGGCCAGGGCTCGCTGAAACCCATGCCGGGCCAGTCGAAGGCGGTGACCGCGAAGCGCTCGGCGAGCCGCGGCGCCACCTCGCACCAGATCTGGAGGTTCTCCGGATAGCCGTGGAGCAGGACCAGCGGCGGGCCCGCGCCGAGCCGCGCGACGCGCACGCGGTGGCCGTCGACCGTCTCGAGCAGGGTCGCGAGCATCAGCCGAGGTCCTCTCGCACCCGGTCGGCGGCGAGGATCCCCGAGATGGCGCAGAAGCTGACCCACTGGCCGGGATGGGTCGCGCTGCCGGCGAGGTAGAGCCTGCGCACCCAGGGGCTGCGATGCGCGATGCGCCCGGCGCGCATGAAGCGCGCGGTCATGACGGGGTTCATGCTCTCACGGTGGAGGTGGTACTCGGCGCCCCACTCGCTGGGAATGCGCGTCGCGAGGACCCGGAACTCCGCGACGTGCTCGCGCCACCAGGGCTCGGCGAGCACGCGCTCGAGGTACGCCCGCTGTCCCGCCGGGCCTGCCCGCTCGGCCTGCGCGTGGTCCATGGGCGAGAGGAGCCGCGCCGGCCACCAGCCGTCGCGCGCCGACGTCGTGTCGATGACGCCGGGGACGATGAGCAGGCGGCACGGCTCCCCGCCGCCGGGCAGCCGGAAGCGGAGGTAGGGCGGTCGGGGCGAGCCCCTCACCGCCAGGTACGCGCACACACCGGGCGACTGCAGGGGTAGTCCGCGGAGCATCCGACCGATCGACGCCGGCGTCTCCGGCACGAGCTCGAGGTAGGTGCCGACGGCGTTGTAGTCGGAAACGACCGCGTCCGCCGCCACCAGCTCGCCCGACTCGAGCTCTGCGCCGGTCGCCCGTCCGTCGCGGACGCGGATGCGCCGGACCCTCGCCCCGTGGCGCAGCTCGACGCCGGCCGCCTCGGCGGCGCGCGCGAGCGCGCCTGGAACGGCGGCGATCCCGCCCCGGGGGTAGAAGGCGCCGACGCCGTGGATCAGCGCGGGCACGAAGGCCATGGGGCTCGGCGCCTCGTCGATCCGCTGTCGTGCGACGTGTGTCCAGATGGCGATCGCGTCGACGAGCGGAGGCGGGAGCCCGGCGCGGGCAAGGACGGCGCCGAGCGAGCTCAGGAGGAAGCGGAGGTGGCGCCACGCGCCCGTGCGCAGCACGTCCGCGGCGCTCGGCCGCGAGCGGTGCAGCAGCGGCTCGAGGCGGCGGTAGACACGGCCCGCCGCGGCGACGAAGGTCGCGTAGCGCGTGCCGCTCCCCGGCCACCGCGTCTCGAACGCCTCGGCGGTGCGCTCGAGGTCGGCCTGAAACGCGATCCGGGTCCCGTCCGCGCCGGCGACCTCGTACACCTCCTCGATGCGGCGGAGCTCGACGTGATCGCCGAGCTCCAGGCCGAGGGCGCGGAACGCCCACTCGAGACCCGGCCGGTCGAGGAGGATGTAGGGCCCGGCGTCGAACGGGAGGCCGTCCGCGACGAAGCCCGAGGCGAGCCCCCCGGGCTCGGCGCGCGCCTCGAGCACGCGGACGCGGAAGCCCGCGCGCGCCAGGCGCAGCGCGGCCGTGAGCCCGCCCATCCCGGCGCCGACGACGACGACCGTCCGGGTCACCGCGGAAATCGGAGGCCGAGAAAGGCCTGCAGGAGCTTCCGCCCCGCGCGCAGCGCGAGGCCCGGAGGCGCCACGGGCGGGAAGGCCTCCTCGTCCATCTCGGGGACGAAGAGCGTGCCGCGTCCGCTTCCGAAGACGTAGATCGGGTACGCGACGAAGCTCAAGATCGACGAGAGCTCGTTGTGGTGGGGCCCGCGCCAGCCCGCGATCGGCTCGTCCGGACCGATCACCTGGATCGACGCGCTCGGGTCGCCGAACCAGTGGAAAGCGGCGCGCAGCATGCTCGACTGGCGCGGGTCGCGGAGCCCCAGGTGACGCGCCGCGACGACGTCGACCGCGAGCGCGTCGCCGCCTGCGTAGAGCCGGCGCGGCGACCTGGGCCGCGGGCTCCCCATCACCCCGAGGATGCCGTCGGGCGCGAGGTCGTAGCCCTCGATGAGCGCGAAGTGCGGCGGGAAGTCGCCGAGCAGCGTCATGACGGCCGACTCGCGCTGCGCCTGGCGCTCGGCGAAGAGAAAGTGGTCGCACCGCATGCCGAGGCCCTCGGTGTTGGTGATCGAGAGGTGGACGTGCTCGACCGGGTGGCTGCGCAGCTTGGCGAACGAGATGCGGAAGTCCGCATCCCGCCACGTCCGGCCGACGGCGTACTGCGCCATGCCGCGTCCGTAGGCATGGGGGACCTGCTCGTCGCCCAGGTCCACCAGGCGGAACTCCGGCGCGGGGATGTCGAAGTAGCGGGCCACCTCGGGCACGCTGCGGTGGCGATAGAACTGGTCGTAGATGTTCGGCGACTCGACCACCGCGACGTCGCCACAGCCGGCTGCCCGGAGACATCTGGCGAGCTCGCGCACCAGCTCGGGGTCGGTCAGGCAGGAGCGGTCCTTGCGATGGTAGCCGAGCATGAAGCTCGGCTTGATCGCGACCTGCAGCGCGCCGATCGGCTTCCCGCCGGCGCGGGCACACGCCTCGAGGCGGGCGGGGAGACCGGCCGCCTCGAGCAGCCGGCGGAAGAGCGGGACCTTGTCCTCGGCACGCGAGCCGCACATGACCCAGACCCGACCCCCGCTGCCGAGGGGGTTCTCGGCCCCGTCACGCGCACGCAGCGCGCGGGGGAGGAAGGGCTCGCCCACCGCCGCGACCTCGGCCGCCAGGGTGGCGGCGGTCATCCCAGGCCGCAGCCGGTCGTGCTCGTCGAGGGCGGCGGCGAAGAGCGCGAAGAGGCGCTCGTGCCGCTCCTCGTCGCCGCAAATGCGCTGGAGCTCGGCGAGCGGCGTGTGCGGGTTCTCGTGCTCGGCGGCGAGGTCGCAGAGCCGCTTCCAGCAGAGCGCGGCCGTCCGCTCGGCGTCGACGTTGAACCGGCAGAAGCTCCCAAAGGAGCCGAAGCGCAGCGCGCGCGCCACCGGGCGCGGCACCTTCCCGAGCAGCGCGCCCATCGCGGTGAAGAGGGCGGCGAACAGGCGCGACAGGGGTGCGTCCCGCCAGCGGACGTGGTGCTGGACGGAGCTCGCCCAGCCGCCGATCCAGCCCGTGAGCTGCTGGATCGCCGAGGTCACCCGCAGCCGCAGGCTCCCGAGCTTCAAGAGTGCGCCACGGACGTAGATGGTGTGCATCTCCTCGTCCTTCCACACCCAGAGGAGCGCGTGCCGGATGACGTCGCGCGCCTCGTCGCCGATCGGCATGGCCACCAGGCGCTCGGCGATGACGTCCTCTCGGTATCCGGTCGCGACGAGCTGCTCGCGCTCGAGCGCGAGCAGCAGGAGGCGGACCATCTCGCGCCGGGGCCGCGCGGCGTACTTGCTCCCCAGCCGGTGGAGCTCCCGCTCGAAGTCTGCGTAGACCTCGCCCACCGCCGGCATCCTACGCCAGGGCGCCGGCGGTCCCAAACTCGGCGACGCGGATCGGCGCGGAGACCGCTTGGAGTCGCGCCCTCAGGCGCGCCGGCGCGCCCGCGGCCTCCCGCCCTTCAGCCCGGCGAGGAATGCCTCCACGGGTCGCGTGTTGAGCACGTCCTTCGCGGTCGCCCAGCCGCGGCGCGCCTGATCGACGCCGTACGCGCGCGGGAAGCCCAGGTGCTTCACGCTGTGCGCGTCCGAGTCGATGACGATCGGGACGCCGGCCCCGATCGCGCGCCGCACGTGCTCGTCGCGCAGATCGAGCCGGTCGGGGTAGGCATCCAGCTCGAGCACGGTGCCGGTCTCCCTGGCGGCGGCGATGACGGCTTCGATGTCGACCTCGTAGGGCTCGCGCTTCTGGATCACGCGGCCGGTGGGGTGGAAGAGGATGTCGGCGTGCGGGTTCCGCATGGCGCGGACGATCCGGTCGGTCTGCTCCCGGCGCGGGAGGTTGAAGTGCGAGTGGACCGCGATGCCGACCACGTCGAGCTGGGCGAGCGTCTCGTCGTCGATGTCGAGCGTGCCGTCCCGGTTGATGTTGACCTCGGCGCCGGCGAGCAGGCGGATGCCGTCGAGCTTGGCGTCGAGGCGCTCGATCTCGCGCCGCTGGCGGCGGAGCTTCCTCGCGTCACAGCCGCCCGTCATGGCGAGGCTCACGGTGTGGTCGGTGATGGCGACGTATGCGAGGCCCGCTTCCTTCGCGGCGCGCGCCATCGCCTCCAGCGAGTCGGCGCCGTCGGTCCAGTTGGTCTGCGTCTGGAGGTCGCCGCGGAGATCGCCCGGCTCGACCAGGCGCGGCAGCGTGCCCGCGCGCGCCGCGTCGATCTCGCCCTGGTCCTCGCGCAGCTCGGGCGGGATCCAGGCGAGGCCGAGGCGGTCGTAGATCTCCTGCTCGGTGCGGCCCGCGATGCGTCGCGTGCCGCGAAAGAGGCCGTACTCGTTCAGCTTCCAGCCCTTCTTGATGGCGAGCTGGCGGAGCGCGACGTTGTGCGCCTTGCTCCCGGTGAAGTAGAGGAGCGCCGCGCCGAAGCTCTCCTCGGGGACCACGCGCAGATCCACCTGGAGCCCGTCCTGGAGCTTCACGCTGCACTTGGTGTCGCCCTGGCCGAGGACGCGCGCCACCGGGGCGAGCTTCGCGAAGGCGGCGATCGCGCGCTCGGTGGTGCGGGCAAGGGCGAGGAGGTCGGCGTCGCCGACGGTCTCCTTGCGGCGGCGGATCGAGCCCGCGACCTCGACGCGCGCCACACCCGGCACGCGCGCAAGCGCCGCGGCCAGCTCGTCGATCACGGGCCGCACGGCGGCGAGCGGCGTACGCTGCCCGCTCGTCTGCACGAAGGCGAGCGCCTTCAGGATCTTCTGCTCGCTCTTCTCGCCGAAGTGGGGCAGGGCGCGGACCTTCCCGGCGCGCGCCGCGGCTTCGAGGTCGGCGAGCGTGCGCACGCCGAGCCGCTGGTAGAGGACCTTCACCGCCTTCGGCCCCACGCCCTCGAGCGCGGTCAGCGCGGCCAGATCGACGGGCATGCGGCTGTGGTACTCTTCGCGGAGCTTGCACTTCCCGGTCGTGATCAGCTCCTCCAGCTTCTCGGCCATCGAGGCGCCGATGCCGGGAATCTCGCGCAGAGCCTTCACGCCGCCCGCGCGGTAGACCGCCTCGAGCGGCCGGTCGTGCGACTCGATCGCCTGCGCCGCTTTCTCGTAGGCGCGCGGCTTGAAGGCCACGTCGTCCATGTCGAGGTAGGCGGCGATGTCCCGGAAGACGCGCGCCAGCTCGGCGTTGCGCATCGCGCTTTAGGGTTAGCGCGTCCGCCCGCGGGAGGCCAGGCGCCGGGCAGGAGTTGCCGGGAGGGGTGGAAGCTGCCCGCGGTCGGGCGCGCAAGTCCGGCAGATGATCGCCCGGCGGGGACGCCGGGGTTGCGCTCGGCCGGCGTGGGCCCAACGGTGCACGATGACGTGCTCCGCGGCCTCGCGCCGCCGCGCGCCGTGCGGCCGCTCGCGCCGCCGGTGCAGCGTTGTCTCGCCCGGCGCGCCCCACGCCGCGTCCCGGCCCGCCACCGGCTCGCGCCCGGCGCTCATCGCCGCGATCCGTCACGCGGCGGAGACGGCCGGCGTCGGACCCCACGCTCTCGCTTGCCGTCGCGCGTGCCGGGTCGAACCTCGACCCCGGCGCGCGGAGCACGGAGGGCCTCAGTGTCGGCACGTTCCAGGTGACGCGCGCGACCGCCGCCGAGATGCGACGGAAGATCGCCGCGAGGATCGTCTCGCGCCCCGCGGGCCCGGAGGACGTCGCGCTCGGCGTCGGCTACCTGCGCTACCTGGACGACATCTTCGGCCGCCAGAGCACGCTCGCGCCGGGTCTCGCGACGGTCCCGGTGCGGGACGAGGGCGAGCGGCGCCTATTCGCAGTCGCCGCCTACAATGCGGGCGAGGGTCGCATGGCGCGGGCCGCTGCGGCCGGTTGGGACCCCACGCGCTTCGCCGACGTGCGCCACTTCTTTCCCAGAGCAGCGCAGGCCTACGTCGATCGGGTGGTCAGCTGCGCGGGTGCCGAGGCTTCCGCGACAACGGCGGGCTAGCGGCTACGCCGTCCTCAGTCGACTTTGCAGATCTGATCCGTCCGTTACCGTCCGGCCGGGGCGAGGTTCAGCGGTTGAGTCGCACTCGAAAAGCGACTGGCTTTGCGAGTCCGGCCGGACCCGTTCGAGCATCCAGAATTGTAAATGCTTTCGGCCCGCCTTCGCGGCACGCTGCCCGGGGCTAGACCCAGCCCTTGACCTGGCCTCCTCTGGGTCTGCACGTTTCACAAACCCATCCGAACGGCCGCAAGTTGTTGAACTGAAGGAGCTCGTGGGTTCGCTTGTTAGTGTACCGAAACCCGATGGTTCTGACGCTGGTGTCACTCTGTCGCCCCCGAACATATTGTCCGACGTGCCCTGGATCGAGCGACCAGGAGGGGCGAAATCTCTGGCTGGGATGCCAGAGTTCAACGCCCATGCTGCGGGACGGCCGCACGAAGTGTCCGCCTTCGCGACGGCTTGGGACAGGTGCCTGTCAGTTTCAGGTGGGAGGCGACATCAAGCGAGAACGCGGGCGGCCCGGGGGACCGATGATCGACATGATCTGCGGCAGCGCCCAATGCAGCTCGCGCTGCCAGTACGGCCAGCCGTGATACCCGCCCCGGTAGAAGTCCTTGCTGTAGGGAACGCGGGCCGCATCGAGCGCGTGCGTGAACGACAGATTCATCTGCAAGATCACCTGCTCGAAGATGTAGGCGAGCGGGTCCGGGATGTCGCCCACAGGTCCGCCCATGGTGCCGTCGCCGCTCGCAACGAATAGCGCGACGCCGCGCAGGAGCCGGGCGAGGTGGGCCGGGTTGTGCTTGCGCCAGGTCCTCTCATCCGTCGCCGGGTCGCCCCAGACGCCCGTGCTCACAATGCCGGCCGCGAACAGGACGGGCGTGGTCGGTGCGGGGTAGAGCGTGTCGACCGCACCCGAAAAGCTTGCTGCGGCGCGGAAGAAGTGGCGATGGCGGGCCGCGTAGCTCATCGCGCCGAAGCCGCCCATCGAGAGGCCCGCCACCGCCCGGTGCCTCCGGTTACGGAGCGTCCTGAAGTGACCCTCGATGTACTGCTTCAGGACGCGCGTGTGGAATGTCTCCCACTGCCGTGAGCCGTCGACCCAGTCCGAGTACCAGCCAGCGCTCGCGTCGTGCCCCCCGTCGGGCATGACGATGACGAGGGGGAACTGCGCGGAGAAGTCCTGCACGTCGGTCTGCTCGGTCCAGGTCGCGAAGGTGTCGCCTGCGCCGTGGAGGAGGTAGAGCACGGGATAGCGCCTCCGCGTCGTGTCGTAGTCCGCCGGCAAGAGGATGCGGACGGTGCTGTCGGGGACGATCAGACCCCGGGGCACCGGCACGACCACGTCGATGCAGTGTGGGGAATCACAGACCCCGTGGGCTGGCAACGGCGCCGCCCACGCAACACCCAGCGCCAGTCCCAAAGCAAGAGCGAACGTCCGCATGGTGCACGCTCCTTGGCGGAGCT
>Ga0209056_10006595_pt1 | contig 11990 bp, 15 predicted proteins | sample GraSoiAngelo_114_FD_185876 | JGI IMG/M metagenome (GOLD analysis project Ga0209056, IMG submission 185876) | Grasslands soil microbial communities from the Angelo Coastal Reserve, California, USA - 14_0903_13_40cm (SPAdes) (version 2) | ecosystem: Environmental > Terrestrial > Soil > Grasslands... | reverse complement strand
TCTTTTCTTCCATGATCGTCCCGTGCAAATCGTCTACCCCGTAACTGAGCGACACCTGCGCCAGCGGCAGACCCAAGCTTACCCAATAAGCAGTCAGATGGTCGATGTTATCGAGATAAATCCGGCTGACGGCCAGATTGCGAAGTTGCTCAATGGCGGAGGCGCGTTTGATATGAGCAAGCACTGTGGTTTGCGGCTCGAAGGCAAACGGAACAAAACCGCTGAAGCCGGCGGTTTCATCCTGAAGCCCGCGTAGTTGTCGCAAATGATCGACGCGCTGTTCGAGCGTTTCAATGTGACCGTATAGCATGGTGCAAGTGCTGCGGCCGCCCATCCGATGCCAGATCCGATGAACATCGAGCCATTCCTCGGCCGTTTCTTTGCCGCGGCAAATGCGGTCTCGCACTTCCGCATCAAAGATTTCGGCGCCACCGCCAGTGATGGATCCTAATCCGGTTTCGCGAAGCAGCTCGAGCGTCTCGGGGATCGACATCTTGAAGATTCGCTGGGCGAGATGGCGAACTTCGATCGCCGTAAAGGCTTTGATGTGCAAATCAGGATCGAGAGCGCGCAATCCGCGCAACAGATCGAGATACCACTCCTTTTTCAAGGTCGGATGCAAACCGCCGACCATGTGCACTTCGGTAATTCCGAGCGGCAGCGCTTCCGCTACTGCCTGAATAATTTCGCCGACGGCATGCTCGAAGGCATGAGCGTCCCGTTTTTTGGCGGCAAACGCGCAAAATTGACACGATAAGACGCAGATGTTCGAGTAGTTGATATAACGATTGTGGATGTAAGTGGCGAAATTTCCGTTCTTTCGCTCGCGCACGACATTGGCCAACATTCCGAGCGCGTTAAGATCGTTTGAGCGATACAATATGAGAGCGTCGCTTTCCGAAATACGCGAGGCCGCCTCGATTTTCTCAGCGATCGGTCTAAGTTCCTTTGGAATAAGTGTGTAATTCATCCGGAGCCCGACGCTGAAAATCTATAGCCTACCATGCACAGACGACTCACGAGTTGCAACAAAAAGCACTGTGGCCGGTGCGGTAGAACCGGCGTGCCGGCGGCCTAACGCAATAACCTTCGAATCCGCGCCCATCAACCACCATCTGTTTATCAATGGCCGATCCCGAAGTAGCGGCGCGATCCGAGGATGACGCCGAGGACGTCCGCCTGATGCGATTGGTTTCAGGCGGGGATGCTACCGCGCTTGAACAACTGGTCGAGCGCCACCAGGCCCTAGTTGCCGGCACCGTCGCCCGCATGCTCGGTAGCAATTCGGACGTGGAAGACATCGCCCAGCAGGTCTTCATCCGTGTCTGGAAAAGCGCCGGGCGGTACGTCGCGCGCGCGAAGTTCACCACTTGGCTGCTGAAGATCACGCGCAATCTAGTGTTTAACGAAATGCGCCGGGCCAAGCGTCATCCGCATCTGCCGGTGCAAATCGAACCAGAAGCGGACGAGATACCGTTAAAGGACGAGGCAACGGCCACCCCCGACGCAACGCTGCTTCAAGCCGAATTACAGGCCGCGATTGAAAAAGCCATCACGCTCCTTCCGGAAACGCAGCGCATGGCGATCGTGCTACGACGATACGAAGAGTTGAGCTATGAAGAAATTGCGGACGTTCTCGATCTGTCCGTGCCGGCAGTAAAGAGTCTGCTCTTTCGCGCGCGAACGGAATTGCGCGCGCGTTTAAAGGATTACCTAGGGCGATAAGACCCAAAGAGGGCGGGACCCTCGCGGGCGCCCGCCCCCTCTCAACCCCACATTCCGAAATTTATTCGTCGCGATCTTTTACGTCGCTCTTAAACTGGACTTGGGCAGCTTCCTCAACCGCTGGAGGCGACCCCGGCTTGGCGTAATCGGCCGCGAGCTGACGATGCGACGTTGGGACTAAGCGCACCGCGCCCTTGGCGTTATTCCGCCATCCGTTCGGATCCGCATATTCCTCGCCGGCGTGATGAAGCCCGGAAACCTGGTCTTCCAAGCCAGTCCCATAGCGCTGGTCGATGATCGTTGGCGTGACAAAGATCAGCAAATTGCGCTTGTGGCGCTCATTGGAGTGACTTTGAAACGCGTAGCCCAGCACTGGAATGTCTCCCAGTAGCGGCACCTTCGTTTTCGATTTGCTCACTTGATCGGAAATCAACCCGCCGATCGCGAGAGTGTCGCCGCTCCGTATCAGAACGCTGGAATCGAGCGAGCGCTTGTCGATAATCGGGCTCTTGACGACTGCGCCATTAAACGTGAAATCAAAATCCGTTACCTTGTTACTGATTTCGGGCTTTACCGACAGGGTGATGAAATTGTCTTTGTTGATTGATGGCCGGACCACCAGAGTGTTCCCGAACACTTTGTCTTGAAAACCGCCGAACACGGCGGTTGCCGTTTGTTCGTTGAAGTTCAACTGAGGCACTGGCTGATTGCGAAGGATCTCAATCTTTGCCTGTTGATTATCGGCCGTCACGACCCGCGGATTGGCGAGGAACTCGGCGTCTGAATCCTCATTCAACGCTTGTAACGTCGCGGAAAATTGCGGTACCGATAAAATTGCGAACGCGCTGTTCGCTACGCCGGACAACTGTCCCAGGCCGCCGAAGAAGTTGTGGTTCGATTGATCGCCGAGGGCCAAGCCATTCGTTGGAATATTTTCGCCCGGCTTCGGCTGGGTCACAGCATTGAAGCCACCGTAAGTAACCTGCTTTGGGGCCGAAAAACTCCCTACCGTTCCGGCCCAGTTAATTCCGTAGGCCTGCACCGGATCTGCCGTCACTTCGACCAACCGCGCTTCGATCATCACTTGCTTGGTCGGTTTATCGATCTGCACCAGCATTTTCCTGATGTTGTCGATGTTGCTGCGGGTCTCGCGGAAGAAAATGGTGTTGGTGCGCTCGTCGATCTGCGGTGGATCTTTGCTCGCCAGTTGGGATGCAAGCAGCGGCGAAACGTCCTTCGCGCGCGCGTAGCTGAATTGATAATTGTCAGTTTCAGTGGGCTCAGCCGTCCGCTCGGCCGCGGTCTTGATGTAATAGACGGTGTCGATCTTATCCATGAAAAGCCCTTTGGCTTTGACAATGATCGAGATCGCCTGAAGCGCGGTTACATCTTCCAAGCGCATCGTTACTGTTCCGGTAACGGCATCACTCACAACCATGTTGACCTTAGCTTGGCGCGCGAGCAATCGGAGCACCTGGCCGACGTCGTCGCCTTGAAATTCGCGTACGCCAACACCGCCGCTTTCAACTGCGGCATCGGCTTCAGTCAAGACGGGAGCAGACGCTGTCGCCGTGGTCGACTTAGGGGCGGCTGGAGAAGCGGCCTGCGCCGGAGCTTGAACCAACAACGTCGGAGGCTGGTCAGCGGGCTTGGGTGGGTTGGGCGGCTGAGCTGAGCCCGCCGGGGCAGGAATTGTCTGCGCTTGTGACAGGGAAAGCGCGCCCAGAAAGGCCACCGCCGCGGCGACGTATCCTCGTTGCTTAAGTGAAGTAACCATAATTAGAAGGAAGTGAGATAAGTGCTGGCCGGATAAAAGCAGGAAGCAGACCAGCCCTCAGGAAGTTTCCCTGAAGAAGCTTCCAGACTATCGACGCCTAACGCCGTTTACCCCTCCGCGAGACCGGCGCTCTGAATGAAAGCCTCGAGCTTGCGATGATCCTTCCGTCCAGGTGAAATCTCGACCCCGGTCGTCACATCGACCCCTCCGGGGTGCACCTGATTGATGGCGTCGGCTACATTTTCAGCGCTTAGTCCGCCGGCAAGAATCACATTCAGGTCGCGATGCGCCCGGACGAATTCCCCGGCAAATTTCCACGGAAATGATTTCCCGGTCCCTCCAAATTCGTCGCCCGAAGCCGAATCCAAAATTACTGTATCCGTAAAAAAGTCACTCACGCCCGTTAGCGATTTCGAATCGGAGACCGGCAGCGCTTTGGCGAATCGAATTGCAGCTTCGGCCAAACGTCCACAGAACTCCGGAGACTCGTTCCCGTGCAACTGGAGTGCGTCGATAAATGGTAATCGACCGATCCGGAGAGCGTCCTCCAGATTTGGATTCACCATGACGGCGACCCTGCAGATTTTTCGCGGCAATTTGTCGATCCACGGGGCCGCAGTCTCAATGTCAATGTAGCGTTTGCTTTTGAGAACGAGATTGAATCCGAGCGCGTCCGCGCCGGCCTCGATCGCCGCGAGCGCGTCTGGCTCGTTCGTGATCCCACAGATTTTGACGCGAACGCGGTCGCCTGGCCGTAACTTACTGCCAAACATGCTCGCGATTATTCGCCGGGTTCGATCACTCGACCGCGAACCTGTTTGATCTGGCTGTGATGTGTCAGCACGTGGACCCGTCCGTCGCTGCCGCGAAAGAATGCGCTCAGCAGCCAGCTCACAATCGAGATGATGATCGAGCCAAAAATCGCGCTCCAAAACCCATGCACTTTAAAACACGGCACAATCTCGCTCACGAACTTCAACATCAGCGCGTTGATGATCAAAATGAAGAAGCCGAGCGTTACGAGGATCAACGGAATACTCAAGAACAGTAGAATCGGGCGAACAAAAGCGTTGATGATTCCCAAGAGCAGCGATGCGCCGAGCAAACAGCCGAGCCCGGTGTAATCAATTCCCACGATTGGCGCTGCCACAAACACGGCAAACGCCGTGACGAACCAGCGAAAAACGAAGTGCCGCATGGGGCACGTTATTGGAAGTTTACCTTTTCGCCAAGCAGAGTTCAGAAACCGCTTGTCAAGCAAACGTCCCTCGCTAAAGCGTTATTTTAGGAAGGAATTTTAGTTGTGGCGAAGAGGAGAAAGGAAATTGGAAAACAATTGGCGGCTGACGCGGTCTCGATGGCCGGCGACGGCAAAGTGGGCAAAATCAAAGCGGGCGGAAGATCGCCATCTGCAGGGAAAAAATCTCCGCCGCGAAGGAAGATGGCTTCTGAGAAGACAGACCAGCCAACAGCGGCTCCGCTCGGCCCGGAGCCAACCGATGAACAGATCCAGACCCGGGCTTATTTCATATCCGAGCGGCGTCGCCGATTCGCCCTTCCAGGCGACGCAAATTCCGATTGGCTGGAAGCCAAGCGACAGCTTCTATCCGAAACACGCCACTAGCGTTGTAACCGCATCCGACCGGGGGACGAACACGCCCGACGGCTAGAATGATGTGACCGACCGGATTGCGGGAACAGCTGCTTTGATTTTTTCGAGCAGGCGATTGATTGCAAAAGGCTTGGCCACTAAACCGGCGACGCCAGGCTCCTTGAGCAATTCCTGCGCTCTCGTTTCCTCGGCTTTTCCGGAGATAAGGAGCAGCGGCGGAACTTCTCTCACCGGCTGGCTATTCTGATAAACCTTCCCGATTAAAAAAAACAACATCGCGCCGTCGATCATCGGCATTTGGAAATCGAAGACGAGCAGGTCGTATTTCTTCTTGAGCGCCAGTTCGAACGCGTACTCCGGTTTGGGCGAGGTATCGACCTCACACTGGAGCGACGCCACCAACGCTTCACGCACCACTCGCAACAGGGCGACGTCATCGTCCACCATCAAAATGCGTTTCGGCTGGGCCGCCACAGCGTTGATTTACCACGAATGGCCGCGAATAAGCACGAATGATTTGAGCTACGGCGCGCTCTCGCCGTGTGCCATTGTAAGGCGAGCGCTCCGCTTGCCGCCACTCGTCGCGGGCTTATTATTGGTTAATCAAATGAACCGGGCGATTCTCGATCTTGCCGCTGCTTTGCGCGAGCGGCTCGCGATCATTAGCGACGAAAGCAGCCGACGCGATCCCGAAGCGCACACCGCGCGATTGCAGGCGATTTCAGAAAAGATCGAGAAACTCGCCGCCGCGATGCCAAAACCAATCGATCCGCAGCTCGCCCACTTTCTCCGGCGCAAAAGCTACGACAAAGCCTTGGAATTCTTGGAAAACAACCGCGTCTAAAGAGCGCGTTTAGCGCGAATACAACTCGACGATCAACTGTTCGTTGACGATCGGCTGCATCTCTTCGCGCGAAGGGATGTGCGCCACTTTTCCTTTGAGAGCATCGCGATCGACCGTCAGCCAATCCGGCACCGGCACAATTTGCGTGAGCTCGAGATTGCGGAGAGCGAGCTGCCGCGATTTCGGTTTGTCGTTGATCGCGATCTCGTCGCCGGCTTTCACATTGAAGGAAGCGACGTTGACGTTGCGACCATTGACCTGGACGTGCCCATGCGAAACGAGCTGGCGCGCCGCGTTGCGAGTGTTGGCCAGACCTAGACGATAAATCACATTATCGAGACGCGTCTCGAGCAGTTGCAGCAGCGTTTCACCGGTTACACCGCGCTTGCGGAGCGCGTTTTGGAAAATCCGGCGGAACTGTCTTTCAAGCAGGCCGTATTGATAACGCAGCTTCTGCTTCTCCCCGAGCGCGATCGCGTAATCGGATTGTTTGCGCCGCGAGCCTTTGGGCCCATGCATCCCGGGCGGATAATTCTTTCGTTCGAGCGACTTCGACGGTCCAAAAATCTGCACGCCGTAACGGCGGCTGATCTTTGTTTTCGGTCCGGTGTATCTACCCATAAAAATCAGACGCGGCGTTGTTTCGGCGGCCGGCAACCGTTATGCGGAACCGGCGTGACATCGCGGATCAAGGTAAGATCGAGGCCGATCGCCTGCAACGCACGCACCGCCGACTCGCGTCCGGCACCGGGACCTTTAACAAGGACCTGGACTTCTTTGAGCCCGTGGCCCATCGCCTGTCGCGATGCGTCCTGTGCGACCAATTGTGCCGCATACGCCGTGCTCTTGCGCGAACCTTTAAAACCAACTTTCCCGGCGCTCGACCAGCCGATCACATTTCCATTCAAATCCGTAATCGTGACGATGGTGTTGTTAAAGGTCGCATAAACATGCGCGATGCCGGAATGAACGTTCTTGGCCCCTTTTGCCTTAACAATCTTGGGCTTCTCGACGTCGTCGGCGTCTAATGAAAGGTTCTCTCGCGGGGCTTCGGCCGTTTCTGGTTTACTTGGTTTCGCCGGCTTTTTCGCGGGCTTTGCCTCAGCCGCGACGGGCGCTGCGGCTTCCGGAGTGAGCGTTGGTTGCGCTGCCTCTTCTTTCACTTCGACCGTCGGAGGCGGCTCTTCCGCTTTTGGCTTCTTCGTTGCCTTCTCCGCTTTGGGCTTCGCGGGTTTTTTGTGTTCAGCCATTTTAATTAAACCTTGCCTGCTTTTGCTTCAGGGTTACGGATCACGCCGACCGTTTTGCGCGGCCCCTTGCGCGTGCGCGCATTTGTCGATGTTCGCTGTCCACGCACGGGTAGACCGCGACGGTGTCGTTGCCCACGATAACAATTGATCGCCTGCAACCGTTTCAAATTTCCCTGAATGTCGCGCCGCAGGTCGCCTTCGATTTTGATTTTGTTGTTGGTGATCGCGTGAATGATCTCGTTGATCTGCTGAGGAGTCAGCTTACTGGCACGCAGATTGGGATCGATGTTGGTTTGCTCCAAAATCTTGCGCGCGGTGCTGAATCCGATCCCATAAACATAGGTCAGTGACGCTTCGATGCGTTTGTCCGCTGGGATTTCAACTCCGAGTAATCGTGGCATTGGTAATCGTCAAATAAAAATCAGCCCTGGCGTTGTTTGTGGCGCGGATTTTTGCAAATCACGCGCACCACATTCTTGCGCTTCACAATCTTGCAGCTTTCACAAAGTCTTCTAACTGACGGTCGCACTTTCATGTTGGTCGAAACAAAAAACGCGGAGCCATTTCCGCGTTGTCACTTCTGGCGGAAGGTGATCCGCCCCTTCGACAAATCGTAGGGAGATACCTCTAGCATAACTTTGTCGCCGGGCAAGATACGAATAAAGTGGAGACGCATTTTGCCGGAAATGTGGGCCAAAACCCGGTGGCCATTCGGCAGCTCGACCCGAAACATGGTATTCGGAAGCAGCTCGACGACAGTGCCTTCTACTTCAATTGCGTCTTTCCGCGCCATGTCAGGATTTCCGGCCCGTCTTTGGTAATCAGGACCGTATGTTCAAAATGGGCCGATCGCGTGCCGTCAGCCGTGCGCACCGTCCACCCATCATCGAGGAGGCGAACCTCTGCGCTGCCGATGTTAATCATCGGTTCGATCGCCAGCGTCATGCCGGATTTCAGTTTGGGTCCGCTGCCGCGCCGGCCGTAATTGGGAATTTGCGGCTCTTCGTGCAATTTGCGGCCCACACCGTGTCCGACAAACTCGCGCACAACCGAGAACCCGTTGCGCGCAGCTTCATCTTCAATCTCTGCGCAGATATCACCCAGCCGAACGCCTTCCCCGGCGATGTTGATCGCGCAATCGAGCGCTTTTTCGGTAACGCGCAAAAGCCGATCCGTCCGTTCATCGACAATTCCAACCGGAACCGTTGTGGCCGTGTCCCCCACCCAACCCTCTTGAATCACACCGATATCAAGTTTGACGATATCGCCGTACTGAATCCGGCGTTGACTACCGATGCCGTGCACAACTTCATCGTTAAGCGAGATGCAAATGTTACCCGGGAAAATACGATGACCCAGTCGATATCCGAGGAACGCGCTCTTCACCTTCGCTTCGTTCATGAAATCCGCGGCTGCTTCGTCCACTTCCTTCGTCGTAATTCCGGGACGAATCAGTTCGCTCACGCGATCCAGAATGTCGCTCGCCGTGCGGCATGATTGCCGCATTTTTTCTATTTCTTTTGCGCTTTTGATTGGGATCATGCCGGCACTTTATTTTCGATTACTCGCGAAATATCGCCGAACACCGTTTCGCGATCGCGATTTCCATCGATTCGGCGCAAGATCGACATCTTCCCGTAAAAATCCGCGAGTGGCTGTGTCTTGGTGTTGTATTCGCGCAACCGTGTCTGCAATACGCTCATATCATCATCGCTTCGGCGCTCGAGCCGCCCTTCGCAATAAGGACAAATCGGACGGTCAGCAAATTTTGCGCTGTCCATACTGGTCGTGAAACCACAGGTCCGGCATTGTAGCCGTCCAGAAATTCTAGCACGGACCGTTTCTTCCGAAACCTCCAGCCAGATCGCAGCGTCGAGTGACGCGTGGAGGCCGCTCAAAATAGATGCCAAACTTTCCGCCTGCGGAAGCGTTCTTGGAAATCCATCGAACACGAAACCGTATCCGCCATGCAAGCGCAGCCAATCTTCGATCAACTTCACAATGATCTTGTCCGGCACCAAATCCCCCCGCTGCAGAATTTCAGCCGTCTCCAATCCAAGCGGCGTCTCTAAATCTTTTTCGCGGCGCAAAATCGCGCCGGGCGATGTGACCGGAATTCCAAATTGACGGGTGATCATTTCCGCCTGCGTTCCTTTACCGGAACCGGGAGCGCCGAGTAAAACGAGTCGCCGTTTCACTTCGATGCCAAAAACGCCGCCACGCCACCAATGACGATGATGGCGATGCCGACATAAAGCCACATCAGCGTGCGTTGCGCTGCGGCTTCACCGCGAACATAAGCAGAGCGGCCTGTGAATCCACCGCGCACCCGACCTTTGCGCAGAAATCCATCGTAATGCCGCTGAATCAAATGCGTTTCAACCTGACGCATCGTGTCCAGCATGACACCGACAATAATGAGCAAACTCGTGCCGCCAAAAAACTGCGCGGTTACCGTTGGCACGTGCAAACTCTGGCTCAGCAAACTCGGGAGCACTGCTATGATCGTGAGGAAGATCGCGCCTGCGAACGTCAGACGCGTCATGGTGTAATCGAGAAAATCCGCAGTTGGCTTCCCGGGTCGGACACCCGGAATGTAACCGCCATATTTCTTAAGATCGTCTGCGATCTGCGATGGTTGAAACTGGGTCGCGACCCAAAAATAGCTGAAGAAGAAAATCATCGCAGCCAGGACGACGTAATGCAGCCATCCGGTCGAAAGCATTTCTGAAAGTTGCCGCGCGGTCGGACTGTTCGGGAAGGCCCAGCTCACGATCTGGTTCGGGAATAGCAGGAGCGCCCACGCAAAAATGATGGGCATGACGCCGGGATAATTCACTTTCAACGGCATGTACTGCGTGTTGCCGCCATATTGTTTGCGACCGACCACACGCTTGGCGTATTGGACCGTGATCTTTCGCACGCCTTGCGTAATCGCAATGACTCCAGCGATAACACAAAAGAGAAACAAAATCATCATTACAAGCACCATCGGATTGACCTGCGTCGCCGCGCCGCCGCTCGGGACAAACGTTTTCCACGCCTGGGCGAGCGCGGCCGGTAATCGCGCGACGATACCAATGGTAATAATCAACGAAATGCCGTTCCCGATGCCACGCTCAGTGATTTGATCGCCCAGCCACATCAACAACAATGTGCCGGTGGTTAGGGAAATCACCGTCACTATCCGAAAAACCCATCCGGGATCGTCGACTAGCGGAATGCCTAACCGCGCAATCGTTTCCGAAATTCCCGGCAACGCGACCCGATAAGCTTCCGGATGCTGGAATGAGATTGCGAGTAAATATCCCTGAAAAATGCAAAGGCCGACAGTCATGAACCGGGTGTATTGCATGATCTTTTGCCGGCCGCCATCTTCGCGAGCGAGTCTCCCCAATTGCGGAATTACCGCCGAAAGCAGCTGCATCATGATCGATGCGCTGATGTAGGGCATGATTCCGAGTGAAAATATCGCGCAATTTTCCAATGCGCCGCCACTAAACAAATTCAGCAAAGCTGCAAGATTCCCACCGGATTTTTCGGTTAGCGCACTTCGAAACCATTCCTGTAACACCGCCTGATTGACTCCGGGCGTTGTGATCGCCGCGCCAAGTCGCACAACAACGACGATCGCCAGCGTGAACAAAATTCGCCGCCGTAACTCCGGTATCTTGACCGTGTTGAGAAAGGCCGAAACCATTTAGAAATTCACGCCGGCGCTACCGCTTCTTGGAAGCCTTCCTTTTTGCCTTCGCCGTTGTCGATTTTTTCTTCGACTTAGTTGCGGCTTCAGATTCTTTGGCCGTTTGATCGACGTCGTCCGCGCCCGCCGTCGGCTTTCGTGTTGCCGGTTCCCGCATCGTGATCGTTCCCCCAGCCTTCTCGATCTTTGCTTTGGCCGATTCGCTGACTTTGTCCGCTTCGATCTTCAGCGCGTGCTTCAATTCTCCGTCGCCCAAAATTTTGATTCCAGCAACATCGCCACGCACGAGCTTCGATTCGCGCAGCAATTCTTCGTTCACCACCGTGCCGGCTTTAAATTCGTTCAGATCGCTCAGGTTCACGATCGCGTAGGTCGCGCGAAAAGCGGCGTTGTTGAACCCACGCTTCGGCAAACGTCGAATTAGTGGCATCTGTCCGCCTTCGAATCCAAGACGAATGCTGCCACCGGAGCGCGCCTTTTGACCTTTATGGCCTTTGCCGCTCGTTTTTCCGTGGCCGGAGCTTTCGCCGGAACCAAGTCTCTTGACCCGATGCCGAGCGCCTGGACGCGGCCTAAGATTATGCAACCGCATCATGTCCCTTGCGCGGCCGCTTTTCCGTCGCCGCCGCCTTTGATTCCGCGCACTTTGAAAATTTCATCTTTGCGGCGCAACGATTTCAACGCTGCGATAGTCGCCTTCACCACATTGGCGTGATTACTCGAGCCGAGAGATTTCGCGAGCACATCACGAATTCCCGCCGCTTCCACGACCGCGCGTACACCGCCGCCCGCGATCACCCCGGTTCCCGGTGAAGCCGGTCGTAACAGAACGCGCCCGCCACCAAACTCGCCGATCGTCTCGTGCGGAATCGTGTTTTCGTGAAGTGACACTTTTTCCATCGATTTCCGCGCTGACTCGGAAGCCTTGCGAATCGCTTCCGAAACTTCGTTTGCTTTTCCGAAGCCGACACCAACGCTGCCGTCGTGATCCCCAGCCACGATTAGCGCGCTAAAACTGAAACGCCGTCCCCCCTTCACGACTTTTGCACAGCGGTTGATGAACACGACCTTCTCGGTCG
>Ga0209056_10006594_pt1 | contig 11992 bp, 13 predicted proteins | sample GraSoiAngelo_114_FD_185876 | JGI IMG/M metagenome (GOLD analysis project Ga0209056, IMG submission 185876) | Grasslands soil microbial communities from the Angelo Coastal Reserve, California, USA - 14_0903_13_40cm (SPAdes) (version 2) | ecosystem: Environmental > Terrestrial > Soil > Grasslands... | reverse complement strand
TCAAACGCCTGTGAGACTCACGCTGAGCGAAGCAAAAACGATGGCGCTTAACAATCATCCGCAGATCCTCGCAGCCCAGAACGAGGCAGCGTATACGAATGAGCAAATTACCGTATCGCGGGCACTCTATTTCCCGACTTTTTCGGCAGACCTCACAGGCACGCAGAGCAACGAACTGGCGCGAATTGGCGCCGGGGCTTTTTCGGCAAGTCGCCTGTTCAATCGATTTGGGCAGAGGATGGTTTTCTCCCAGCTGGTGACCGATTCCGGACGGACCAAAAATCTGGTGGCAAGCTCGAGATTCCAGGCTGAAGCGAGCTCACAAACATTTCAGGCAACGCGTTACGATGTGCTGCTCGAAGTGACTCGCGCATACTTCGCCACACTGCATGCGCAGGCGCTCGTGAGAGTGGCGCAGGCGACCGTCGACGCCCGGCAGCTCCTGCTGGACCAGGTCACCACCCTGGCAAATAACAACCTCAAGTCGTAAAAGTCAGAATCCGCACCGGGCAGACGCTACCGGCCAGCTCTCGTTAGCCAATGCGAGGTAGCGCCCTACAGTCAAAAGCTAAATGCCAGCTGGCCGAGGTACCTGTAAGTCGTGTTGGCCCCTCTCTGGACGGGAACGAAGAACTGCGCTGCGGGATTATTCGTGCGGCGCTCGTTCTGAATGAAGAACAGGTTCTGCCATTGCAGCGATCGAGTGAGGCCGAGATCGAAGCGAACGGCGTGTACGGCAATATTGGTCGTCAGACCCGTGCCAAGGTCGTCATCGGTGAACTGCGCGATGATCGCATTCGGATCTTTGATCGCGAACTGATACAGGAACCGTACATCGCCGAATTGCCGGATCTGACCAAAGTTGGCGGTCGCCATAATCGCATCGCGCAGCCAGTGTGTTCCGACGTTGCGAGACGCTTGTAAATCCACGTACAGTGGCATCTCGCGTCCCCTGAGAGTAATGCCGCTATTGGTGATCCGATATGCAAGCCGCGCAATTTGGAAACGCGGAGCGTTGTAGATGGCTCCGCCGGGCGTTGTCGTTGCATTTCCAAACGCGGAGATGGGGCCGGACAAAGCGAAACCAACCGAGTTATTGATGACGGCCGGAAATCCAACGGCCGTCGATGAAAGCTGAATCTGGTTTTGATTGCGGTACAACTGAATATCGGCCGTCGCTTGATGTGTCCAGCGCGTACCGAGATTGCCTGTTACCAACAGGCCAGGGTGAAACAAGTTGGCATCTCGAACCTTTTGCCCGGGCTGATATCCGGCTGTTACAAAAGGCGAAGTCGCAGCGAGAAGGGGCACGTTGGGATTACTCAAGAAATACTCCGCCGCTCGAAATTCGATCTTGTTGAATGCCCTCGACGGCAGCGCCATGCTGGCGGTTTGCTGAAATCCGTTGAAACGAACATCGTCGTCCCATAAGAAGCGGGAATTGTCCGCGAAGACTTCCTCCATGCGGCCGCCGCGAAGAGAAAGTCGCGAGCTCGGATGATAATCGATGAAGGCTTCGGCAATGGCGAATGGCTGCTTTACAGCCATCGCTCCGAACTCCTGATCGTTTGTCGTTTGGACATTGTATGGGCCGGTTGAAAGTTGAATATGAAAACGGAAGTCGGAATCGAGGTCTTTGTCGGCATTCAAGCGAATGCGATAACGGCTTCGAACGTTCTGGACAGGGCCGGCGACGGCGTTCCCTTTCCGCGCCTGCATATCAGCGCGAAATCGAAAATCACCGCTCAATTTAAAACCTCCAAGACTGTTGGCCAGCGTATCCAGCTTTTTTGAAACGTCCTCCGCCTGTGCGGTTGACGCCTGCGGCCGCACAGCCGTCACGCCGCCGGCCCCCGGCGGATCTTCAACAGGAGCGGGCGCCGTCGCAGGCGCCGCCGCGGTTTTCAAGGCGTTGTGCAACTGCTCGATCTGCTGTTGTTGTTCTGCGATCAGGGTTCTCAGGAGGGAAATCTCTTCCATTATGGCTTCCATGGAAATCGGTTTCTCTTCGCTCGCTTGCATGCTACTCGGCACAAGTACCGCGAAAGCGACCACCAGCCACAGACATGTTTTCATCCTCAGTCCTCCCATATGCGGTTTTCCCAAAAGGTGCGTTTCATGAGTGCACAGGTCTTAACATACCGGCTTTTCATCGTTTCGAAAGGGACCGCCTGCGGAATTCACAATAAATTCACGGATTCGTGAAATGCACGTAACAGGGACGGCTGTGTTATCCTTACTGCTTGACTTCCAGTTACTCTGAAAGTTCTCGCCTCCGTATGCTGTAACAAGACTTTAATAATTCAGTAACAGGAACGTCATTCTCCGAGGCTATAGTCAGCCGCTTTCATGCCGACAATCGCTGCCATTGATGTCGGGACCAACGCTATTCGGTTGTGTATCGCAAACGTGAACGGTGACGGCGGATATCAGACCGTTTACAACGTACGCGCGCCGGTGCGCCTCGGGCAGGATGTGTTTACGAAAGGTGCCATATCCGCGCATACCATCGATAAGACGGTAGAGACGTTTACGGAATTTAAACAAAAATTGGAAGAACATGCCGTTACGCACACAAAGGCCGTCGGTACGTGCGCGCTGCGCGAAGCGATAAATCGGGATGCCGTGCTGAAGGCTGTGAATAAAGCCAGCGGAATCGAGATTTCGATCATCGGCGGGGAAGAGGAAGCGCGGCTTATCCATCTGGCCGCAAAAGCAACGGTCAATCTCAAGAACAAGGTGGCGCTGCTGATAGACATCGGTGGCGGAAGCGTTGAAGTCGTTTTGGCGGACGACACCAACGTCCTCTGCACCGAAAGTTATGCCATGGGCACTGTCAGGTTGCTGAAGATTCTCGATGAGAAAGCCGGTGAGGAACGATTCAACCGGTTGGTTACCGAATATGTCGACGCCACGCAGCGGCGGCTCGAGCAGGAGATCGGAAACCAGAAGATCGATGTTTGCGTCGGGACTGGAGGGAGTATCGAATCCCTAGGCGAGTTGCGGAAGCAATTATTCAATAAGAACAGCAGCCAAAAAGTGACTGCGGAAGAGCTGAAAGGCTTGCTCAAAAAACTTCGGGCAACGAGTATGGAGGACCGGATTCATGATCTGCGTCTCCGTCCCGACCGGGCAGATGTCATTGTTCCCGCGGCGATTGTTCTCCACAAGATCGTGCAACAAGCGGGTGTCGATGAAGTTGTCATTCCCGGAATTGGTCTGAAGGACGGCGTTTTGTTGGAACTGTTGTCCCAATTCCGGGATCGAGAAAAAAACGTCCACCGCAAACAGGTGATCGAGTCGGCGAGACGCATGGGCAAGAAATATTTTTTCGACGAGAAACATGCGACCACGGTCGCCAGACTCGCGTTGCAGATTTTCGATCAGACGGCATCTTTTCATGAACTGGATTCCGAAGCGAGATTGGTTCTGGAAGTCGCTGCCCTGCTGCACGATATCGGCCACTATGTGAACGTTTCCAATCACCACAAGCACACTTTCTATCTCATTCAATCCAGTCCCCTGGTCGGATTGACCCAACTTCAAATGGATTTGGTCGCCAACGTTGCGCGGTATCATAGGAAGTCCGCGCCGAAGATACAGCACGAGCCATACGAAGCGATGGCGCCGAAACACCGGTTGATGATTTCGAAGCTCGCTGCAATCCTGCGGTTGGCTGATGCCCTGGACCATGAGCATGCTTCAACGGTGGATGCCGTGGAGGTGGACTACAAGCGGCCTCGATTTCTGTTTCGCCTCAAGGGTAAAGGGGACATGTTGCTGGAAAAATGGGCGCTGGTGAACAAGCGCGATCTCTTTGAAAACGTATTCGATGCGAATGTTGTCGTGGAGGACCTCGCAAGCTGATGACAAACACGCCGGATGAATCAACGATTGACGGAAAGCTCGTTGCCGTTGAAGGACTCGATGGCTCGGGCAAATCCACCCAAGTCTATTTGCTCAAGCGGTGGCTTGAGCTCGACGGCTACAAGGTGTTTTTTACGGAATGGAACTCTTCAGCAACCGTCCGCAAGGCTACGCGAAAGGGAAAGAAGCGGCAGCTCCTGACCCCGACGACATTCTCGCTGATCCACAGCACCGATTTCGCCGACCGCTACGAAAGACAAATCCTTCCGCTGCTGAATGCGGGGTACATCGTCTTGGCCGACCGGTACATCTTTACCGCTTTTGCGCGTGATGCCGTGCGCGGATGCGATCGCGGTTGGATTCGCAAACTCTACAGCTTCGCCCGCAAACCGGATCTGACCTTCTATTTCGACGTGCCGCTAAAAACCGCGCTGGCTCGAATCCTCGATGGACGGACGCGCGTGAAGTATCACGAAGCCGGCATGGACATGGGCTATTCAAAGGACCCGTACCAGAGCTTCCGAATATTCCAGGGCAAGATCTGTAGCGAATACCGGCGCATGGTCCGCGAATACGATTTTACGAAGATCGACGCGACCGAGGCCCCGGACGTTCAACAGGCGAAAGTCCGGGAAATACTCGAGACCAAGATCGACTTGCCGCGCTACCGCTGGCAGGGTCGTGTATATCCTCAACAGAACCAATAAAATGCTGAAACCCAAACGATTCTACGGTAAAGGAATCCCGGGAGTGGCTCTCGATCAACTGAGAGGACAGCTCATCGTTGTCGAAGGCGCCGATGGCTCGGGCCGTTCCACCCAAATCGATCTACTGCGCAATTGGTTGGAGCGGCGCGGCTATCCGACAGTGAACGTCGGCTTAAGACGATCGATGCTCGTCAGCCGGGAGCTTGAACAGGCGATGCGCGGGAATATTCTCGGCACTCGAACTCTAAGCCTGTTTTACGCAACAGATTTTGCGGACCAACTCGAAAATCTCATGATTCCGGCGTTGCGTTCAGGTTTCGTCGTCCTTGCCGATCGCTACATCTACACTCTCATGGCGCGTGCCATCGTTCGAGGTGTTGAGCCCGCTTGGATTCGAGACGTGTACAGCATCGCGCTGGTGCCGGACGCAGTCTTTTACCTGGCGGTCAGTCCGAAGATCCTCGTGGAACGAAATCTGCGAAAGCACGCGGTGCTGGATTATTGGGAATCGGGAATGGACGTGCGGCGCTCATCAAACATGTACGCCAGCTTTATCGAATATCAACGCCAAATTCAAAAGGAATTCCAGGCCATGCAGCAACACTACGGCTTTGAAACCATCAATGGAAATCGGTCGCCGCGCGCGGTCCAGAAAGAGCTGCGCGCAAACATCGAGGTGATACTCAATGGCAAGTCAGGCCTCATCGAAGAGAGGAGTAATGTCTCAAACAGTACGCAAAGAATTGCTCGCCCAACTAGAACACTTGCGGACCGAGGCAAAGGATATCAGCCGCGTGTATCTGGCCAACCTCCAGCGCGATATCGTGCAACTCATCGATTTTCTGAATGAAAGCCAAAATCATGTAGGGAGAAGGAAAAATTCACGCGCCGCTAATTCGATATTCCTGCGGATGAGGAAAACACTCGACGCGATCACGGTGAAGCCGGAGAAGGGCCGGCGGAAGGATCTCCGCAGAATCGAACAGGCCGTTCGTTCGATGCGAAAGATCGCTTTGGCGGACAAAAAAGACGCTTAATGGAAATCTACATTCTCCGTCACGGAATTGCTGTCGACAGAGGAACACCGGGTTTCAAAAAAGACGCTGATCGATCCTTGACCAAAGATGGAGAAGAAAAGACTCACCAGGTCGCGGAAGCGATGCTGGCAATGGAGCTGAAGTTCGATCTCATCCTTTCCAGTCCATACGTGCGGGCGGCGCAAACTGCTAATATTGTGGCCGGCGAATTGGATGAAGAAGTCACGTTCACGGACTTTCTTCTGCCGGATGCAAATCCCCTTGAACTCATTCGTGAAATCAACGACACAAAACCTCAATGCGTCTTATTGGTCGGTCACGAGCCGGATTTAAGCCGGATGATCTCCCTGCTGGTGAGCGGCGGCAGCGAGGCCGCAATTGAATTGAAAAAAGGTGGGCTGTGCAAGCTCACCACTGAGAAGCTCACCTTCGGACAATGCGCAACGCTCCACTGGCTGCTCACGCCGAAACAACTGCGTTCCCTCCGCTAACGTGCCGGACGTAGCGGAAATAGAGTTGCATTTTGCAAGTGACTTTGTTAGCCTCTCCCGCGTGCCGGAGAAGCCTAAGCCCAAGCGCCGGTCCGGCTGCCCAGTCAGTGTCTCCCTTGAGATTCTCGGGGATCGCTGGTCGTTGTTGATCATCCGCGATGTGATGGTCCGCGGATTTCGCACGTTCAAGGAATTCGAGCAGTCGGGCGAAGGCATCGCTACGAACATTCTGGCGGACCGCCTGCAAAAGCTCGAGACGGCGGGAATTCTGATTGCGGAAACCGAGCAGGAGGATGCCCGCCGAATAAACTACCGGCTAACCGAAAAAGGTATTGACCTTGCGCCGGTTCTGCTGGAGTTGCTCATCTGGGGAGCGCGGCATGAGAGAACCGGACTGCCGCCGGCGGCGGTTGAAGTGATGGCAAAGAACCGCAATGCACTTCTCCGAGAAGTACGGCGAAGATGGCGGGAACGGGATCCAAGACCTTTGCAGGTCGAGGGGCGCTGGGTTTGGCCGTAGAACTGAAAATTTTTTAACGAACAGGAGTAAACATGAGCCATGTCCGTGTTCTCGTTGGTACGCGCAAAGGCGCATTCATTCTTAGTTCCGACGGCAAGCGTGAGAAATGGGAGGTCAGCGGCCCTGATTTTGCCGGCTGGGAGGTCTATCACATGAAGGGTTCGCCCGCCGACCCGAATCGAATTTATGCATCGCAAACAAGCGGGTGGTTCGGGCAAATCATTCAGCGCTCAGACGACGGCGGCAAGACCTGGCACCAGCCCGGCACTCCTCCGGGCGAGCCGACCACGACTCCACAGGGGTTGCCGAAGGGCGAGAGCAACAAATTTGTTTACGATACGTCGGCTGAAACCGGCAAGCCACTTACTACGCACCAGTGGTATGACGGTACCCAGCATCCGTGGGAGTTCAAACGGGTGTGGCATGTCGAGCCTTCACTCACGGATCCCGATACGGCTTACTCGGGAGTCGAGGACGCGGCGCTATTTCGCACGACCGATGGCGGCAAGAACTGGAAAGAGCTTTCAGGACTGCGCGGCCATGGCACCGGTCCGCAGTGGCAGCCCGGTGCCGGCGGCATGTGCCTGCACACGATCATTCTCGATCCGAGCAATCCACGGCGGATATGGATCGCCATTTCCGCTGCCGGCGCATTCCGCACCGACGATGGGGGCAAAACCTGGAAGCCGATCAACAAGGGGCTGCGCTCGCAATACATTCCCAATCCTGAAGCTGAGATCGGCCACTGCGTTCATCATGTCGCTATGAACGCGAAGCGTCCCGGGGTGCTCTTCATGCAGAAGCACTGGGACGTGATGCGCTCCGACGATGCCGGCGACAACTGGAAAGAAGTCAGCGGCAACTTGCCGACGGATTTTGGCTTCGTAATTGATGCGCACACGCACGAACCGGAGACGATTTACGTTATCCCGATCAAAAGTGACAGCGAGCATTACGTCCACGGTGGAAAACTGACCGTATATCGCAGCCGCAGCGGCGGCAATGAGTGGCAGGCGCTCACCAAAGGCTTGCCGCAGAAGGATTGCTATGTGAGCGTGCTGCGCGACGCCATGGCCGTAGACTCGCTGGACAAGTGCGGTATCTATTTTGGAACGACCGGAGGACAGGTTTATTGCTCAGCCGACGCGGGCGATAGCTGGAATCCGATCGTCCGGGACTTGCCGGGAGTGCTGTCGGTGGAGGTACAGACGCTCGCTTGATATGATTCGCCTGGTCCTTCCCTATCATCTCCGAAATTTGGCGCACGTCGGCACCGAAGTCATACTCGAGGTCGAGGGACCGATCACCCAGCGTTCGGTCCTCGATGCGCTGGAGGCCCGTTATCCCATGCTGCGCGGCACCATACGAGATCATGGCACTCTTCAGCGTCGTCCGTTTCTGCGCTTCTTCGCCTGTGAGCAGGACCTTTCCAACGAGCCGCCGGACGCACCGCTGCCCGAGCCGGTCGCATCCGGGAAAGAGCCATTTATCGTCATCGGTGCGATTGCCGGAGGGTAAGCAAGAGCAGCTTACAGCGGCAAGTGAATCGTGAACGTCGAGCCGGAACCAAGCCGGCTCGCAACGCTGATCGTTCCGCCTTGGCTTTCGATGGCGTGTTTCACGATGGCGAGTCCCAGGCCGGTACCGCCCGATTCACGTGCCCTTGCTTTATCAACGCGGTAGAAGCGCTCGAAGATTCGCGGCAATGCCTCGGAAGGAATGCCGTTGCCGGTATCTGACACTACAAGGTTCAGTGTGCCATTCCGTGTTTCCGCAGAAATATGAATCTGCCCTCCCGGCTTGTTGTACTGAACGGCATTGTCGATCAGATTGGATAGCGCTGTGGCCAACCGCGATCGATCCCCCTGGATCTGGATATCCGGACAGTCGATGCGGACCTGAATGCCGCGATCTTCTATCGCGTTCTTCCGGGACGCAATCTGCTCTTTGATTACAAACATTAAATCGAACGCCTCTCGGGTTGCCGGAAGTTCAGCTTCGAGCTTTGCCAGGACCAGCAAGTCACTGACGAGCGCTTCGAGATTCTGAGCATTTCGCTCGATAATCCTGAGGAACTCCGATGCAATCTTGGGATCGTCCTTAGCGCCGGACAATAATGTCTCGGTGTAGCCACGGATCGAAGTGAGTGGGGTCTTGAATTCGTGGGAAACATTGGCGACAAAATCGCGGCGCATGCGTTCCGCTCGACGGATCTCCGTCATGTCATTGAAAACCACGACTGCTGAAGTCCGTATGCCGGCGGCGTTCGTCACGGGTGCGACATTGGCTTGCAGAATTCTGTTCTTTCCAACGGTGATCTCCAGAGTCTCAATAGGCTTCCCGAGAAGGACGGCTTTAACAGCGTTCTCCAGCTCCGGCCGCCTGAAAACTTCCAACGGTGTTTTGCCGTTAAGATTCCGATCGGTGCCCAGCACTCTAAGAAGGGAACTGTTGGCAAGAGTGATCCGGCCGTCATGATCAAGAACCATGACCCCCTGGCCCATTGCCGCCAGAATCAGCTCGAGCTGCTGTTTCTCATCCGACAATGCCTGCATTCGCGCGCTGAGAGCTTGCGCCATCGTGTTCAGGGATGTTCCAAGGGCCGCAATTTGCTCGTCGCCCGCAATCGGCAACCGTTCATCTAAATTTCCGGACGCGAGCTTTCTCGAAACGAGGGAGATTCTGTGCAATGGGCGCAGTACGAGTACATGCACGCCATAGGTGAAGATGAACGCCGCCGCGACGGCGACGACGATCATTAATGCAAGCTGGGACGCCGTCAGAAAAAAGGAAAGAATGAAGGAAGCCAAAGAGACGAGAAACAGATTCCAGAGGACGAGGCGGGAGTGAAGCCGCAACGCCATGAATTATCCGGCGTCATCCTTGGCTGTGCGCTTTGCTTGAGCTTTCACGCTATCACGCCCACGCTCCGCGCGCCCTTGCGCTTCGTGCGGGCTCCCCATTCGGTAACCAACCTTCTGGACCGTTTCGACATGCGCCGCTTCATCACCCAATTTTTCTCGCAGGCGGCGGACATGGGTGTCCAGGGTCCGGGACGCCGCCTGGCGATGGTATCCCCAGACCTTGTTCATCAGCATCTCGCGCGTCAGCACATTTCCGCGAGCACGCATGAGTTGCTCCAGGAGGTCGAACTCTTTCGCAGTCAATGTAAGGGGCCGGTTGCTGACGAACACTTGCCGGCGTTGAGGAAAAAGCTCGATTTTTCCGATGCGGAGCGTCTCACCGCCACTATCGTTGCCTACACGCCTCAATATCGATTTCACCCGCAACACAAGCTCGCGCGGGCTAAAGGGCTTCATCACGTAATCATCGGCGCCTACTTCAAAGCCGACGACGCGGTCGATCTCCTCTGTACGCGCTGTAAGCATGATGATTGGAATGCGTCGAGACCTCTCGCGTTCGCGAACCAGCCGGCAAACCTCCAGGCCGCCGAGGTCAGGAAGCATGATGTCGAGAATGATCAAATCGGGTAGACGCTCCTCAACTGCATGGAGCGCGGCCACGCCCGTCACTGCGGCCGAGACCTGGAATCCGGCCTGGCTCAGGTTATAGCTGACGAGCCGCTGAATATCCGAATCGTCATCCACGATCAAGATGCGTTCCATGACGAATATCCTGCCCCTTCACCAGGAAAACGACCATCTCTGCAATATTTGCTGAATGGTCGCCAACGCGCTCGAGTGCCTTGGCGATGAAGATCAATTTGATTGCGCGGGAAATCGAGCGCGGATCTTCCAACATGTACGTCAGAAGCTCCCGGAAAATCTGTTCGTAGAGGTCATCGAGGACGTTGTCATTAAATATTACCTTTTTTGCAAGCTCCGCATCGGAATTGACGAACGCATCGAGGCTTTCTTTAAGGATCTTCTGCGCTGCTTCCGCCATGATCGGCAGATCGATCAGCCGTTTGAGTTCCGGTTCCTGGATCAGTTCCGTCGCTCGCTCGCCGATATTAACCGCAATATCGCCGATGCGCTCGATGTCTTTGACAATTTTCATGGCCGTCGCAATAAAGCGCAGGTCGCCTGCGACCGGCTGTTCGAGCGCGAGGATCTGGTAGCACAGCTCATCGACTTCAATTTCCAGCTTGTCGATCTCATCATCCCGGCCGATGACTTCTTCGGCGAGACTCGGACGCCGTTCGACCAGCGAGCGGATAGAGTCGGAGATCATCTGCTCAGCTTTATGACTCATGAGCAGCAGCTTATTTTTCAGTTCCCGAAGCTGCTGTTCGTAATGTTTACTGGTATGTTCGCGCTCCGGCATTGTGGGTTATCCAAACCTCCCCGTAATGTAATCTTCCGTCTCTCGATTAGCCGGTGCTGTGAAGATTCTTTTCGTCTCATTGAACTCGACCAGGCGGCCGGTCAGGAAGAATCCGGTCTCGTCGGATATTCGCGCTGCCTGCTGCATGTTGTGGGTGACTACAATGATTGTATAGTTCTGCTTCAAGTTATAGATCAGTTCTTCAATTTTCGCCGTCGAGATCGGATCGAGCGCCGAGGCCGGTTCGTCCATCAAGAGAACCTCCGGTTCGACCGCCAGCGCCCGGGCAATGCACAAACGTTGTTGTTGCCCGCCGGACAAGGACATTGCCGATCGATGCAGCCGTTCCTTCACTTCTTCCCACAGCGCCGCGGCCCGCAATGTCCTCTCGACAATCTCGTCCAGTTGCAGTCTTTTGCCGGCAATGCCATTGACTCGGACGCCGTATGCAACATTGTCATATATGGACATCGGAAACGGATTCGATCGCTGAAAAATCATGCCGACACGGCGTCGAAGATGGATCACGTCCATCTGGTCCGAATAAATATCCTCGCCATCCAATTCGACCTTGCCTTCGAGGCGCGCGCCCGCAATGAGATCGTTCATCCGATTCAACGCCCGGAGGAATGTCGATTTGCCGCAGCCTGATGGCCCGATTAGCGCCGTGACGCACTGCGGACGGATCTGGACCGACACGTCATGGAGAGCCTGATTCGTGCCGTAATAGAAATTGACATGGCTGACGCTGATTTTTACAGGTTCGGCCATTGATGCCCTATCATAACCGAGAAAATGTTACAGGTTTGTGAACAGTGCGGAAAAGGACAGACACTTCCCGGGATTAAAGTTCACAGACTTGTCACACAAAAGCTCGGCCGACCTATGGCATTTGTTAAGTATCGTGGTAAAGAAGGTTCTTATCGTCGAAGATGACAACGATCTTGTCAGACTGCTGAAATACAATCTCGAAAAAGAGGGCTTCAGGGTCAACTACGCCACCGATGGAGCCGTTGCTCTCGCAGAAGCGCGGCGGGATCCCCCGGACCTGGTCATCCTCGACCTGATGCTTCCCGGACTCGA
>Ga0209056_10006593_pt1 | contig 11992 bp, 5 predicted proteins | sample GraSoiAngelo_114_FD_185876 | JGI IMG/M metagenome (GOLD analysis project Ga0209056, IMG submission 185876) | Grasslands soil microbial communities from the Angelo Coastal Reserve, California, USA - 14_0903_13_40cm (SPAdes) (version 2) | ecosystem: Environmental > Terrestrial > Soil > Grasslands ... | reverse complement strand
GGACAGCACGGCCGTCCGACCCGACGACCCGGATGAGGCTGCGTGCGTGCGCTTCGAGTTCTCCGTGGCACTGGACGCAGCGGGCTGTGCTCACCTGGCGCAGGACCCGCTGGCCGCGGTGCTCCGTGTGACAGCTCGCGCACGACGGCGCGTCCGTCTGATTCGTCTCGTGGTCTGCGGCGTCGTGGCACCGCCGGCAGGCGGCGTCGGTGGCGCCGAGCCAGCGCGGGTGATCGAGGCTGCGGGCGAGCGGCGCGGCGGCTGCGGTCGGCTGCACGGCAGGCTCGCTGTGACAGGCCGTACACCGGTTGCCGAAGAGGCTGTGCGCCACGCTCACCGGACCGGGCTCGACCGAACGCTGGTCGTTCCGCACGAGCTCGCGTGTGACCCAGAGCCCGGGAAGGGCAAGGCCGGCGAGCGAGAGGACGACGCGCCACGTCCGCAGGGGATGCCGGCGCGCGAAGTAGTCGAGCTCGATTCGCTTGGCCCGGAGCTTGGTGCTGCTGAGGCGCGTGGCCATGACGCTCGGCGCCTCAATAGGTGTAGCGGAGGGCCAGGACCGCGTGCGCCACCAGCAGCACGAGGAGCGCGGCCGCGAGCGGCACGTGGAGCAGGATCCAGCCGTGGAGCCAGCGGTGCAGGCGCGCCTGCACCGCGTAGTCCCGGCGCTCGGCGGCGATCGCGATGAGGTCGCCCGCGGCGTCGTGCAGCACCGGCGGCAGGAGCCGGAGAAGGCCCTGGGCGAGCCGCTCGGCCTGGCGAGCATCGGCCAGGGGACCATGCCGGCCGTCCCCCATGAGAAACGGCCGGACGGTCTCCAGGTAAAACCGGCGCAGCGGCGCCGAGCCCTCGGCCGGCGCGGCCGCGGGCCGCCGCCCGAGCACCTGGCGCGCCCGGCGCGGATCGCTCTGAATCGCCTCGCTCTCCGCGCGTTCCCCCTCCGCCTCGGCGAGCGCTCCGCACACGGCCGCGACGGCCTCGTACGCGTCGAGGCGAAGCGTCTCGATCACGTGGGGGATCTGCTCGTAGATCGTCTCGCCGGGCGCCGCGAGGCTCATGAGGCGGGGGAGAAACTGCTGGAGGACCAGCCCGAATACCCCGCTCAGGATGACGACGACGAAGACGATCATGAGCGCAGCGGCGAGCGTCCCGCGCAGGTGAAAGCCGCTGTGAAACAACGCGAGCGGCACGGCCAGCAGCCCGAGCCAGATGTGACCTTTGAGCCACGTCTCGGCCTTTCCGAGGTTCCAGGTCGGGACGCGCTTGCGCGCGTTCAGCAGCCACTCGAACGCCATGAGCGCGGCGGCCGCGACGCCGAAGCCGAGCCCGACGGCGGTGCTGCCGCGAGGACCCTCGGGAGCCTGCCGCGCATAGGGCACGTAGAAGGCCGTCGCAATCGCACCGAGCACGACGGATGCGGCGATCCAGCGGCGATGGCGGACGTCGATCAGCGCGATGGCAGGTCGTCCTTCAGCGTCGGCCCGCGGTCTCCTCGCCGAGACGGGCCGCGAAGAACTCCCGCGGGTTCGCCACCCGGATCGCCGCCCCGTGGGGGCAGGCGACCACGCAGCTCGGCTCCTGGTCCGATCCCAGGTTCTTGCAGAGATCGCAGACGGTCGCTTTCTCGCGCACGACGGCCTTGCGACGGCCGGGGCGCTGGTCGTCGTCCACCGTGACCCGGAATCCGTGCATGTTGATGTTGCCGTACGGGCAGTTCTCGGCACAGACACCGCACCCGATGCACCAGTCCTCGATCTGGATCTCGAGCGTGTCGCGACGGCGGATCGAGCCCACCGGGCAGCCGACCATGCAGAGGGGGTCGCGGCACTGGCGGCACGACGTCGCCACGAGGTAGTTCTCGAAGCGCAGCCCCTCGCGCACGAGGCGCGTGACGCCGTCGTGCGCCGTGGCGCAGGCCTGCACGCACAGGTCGCAGCGCGTGCAGCGGTCGAGGTCGAGGAGGAGGAGACTCTGGGCTTGCATCAAGCCCTGACGCAGGAAGTCCTCGAGGTCGACGTTGGCGGTGTGCGCCTCGACCTCGACGTTCTCCCGCGCGCGACGCTCGGCCTCGGCGAGCAGGTCCTTGGCGACCTCGGGGAAGCGCTCGAGCATCAACCGGAAGTCATCGGCCGAGATCCGCACGACCTCGACGTGGTCGACCGCCGTGCAGGTGGCGCTCCGCGGCGCGTCCTGGATGAGGCCCATCTCGCCGAAGTAGCCGCCGCGTCCCTGGTATGCACGTACGAGGTCTCCGCCCGGACGGTGCTGCGTGATCTTCACGAACCCGAGCCGCACGATGAAGAAACTGTCGGCCGGCTCGCCCTGACGGCAAATGACCTGGCCGGGTTCGTAGCGGGCGAGCTCGACGCGCTCGCGGAGGTACTCGATGAACTCCTGGCCGAGGCCGGCGAGGAGCGGCACGCTGCGGAGGTGCGTGTCGAGCGTGCGGCGGCGGTAGGTCTCCTCGAGCTGGGCACGGAACGCCTTGGAGCGCAGCAGGATCTGCAGCGCCGGGCGCAGCATCTCGAGGACCACACAGTCCTCAGCGGCGCGCACGGTTGCGGACCGCGGATAGAAGTCGAGGCAGGTCATCTCGCCGAAGAGCTCGCCCGCGTTGAGCTTCGCCACGGGAGCGTCGCGGCGCAGGTCGATCGGCGCGTCGATCGGGATGAGCGCCGCCGGCCCGACCACTTCCAGGTCTTCGCGGCCGACGAGCCGGCTCTTCATCTTGAGGAAGAAGCCGGCCAGCCCGCCCGGATCGTTCCGCACGCGCGAGAGCGGTGTCGTGATCGCAACCTCACAGCTCCCTTCGACGATGTAGAACGCCGTCGAGCCGAAGTCACCCTCGCGGCAGATGACCTCGCCGGCGCGGAACGTGCGGCGGACGATCGCCCCCTCGTTGCGCCCGATGCCGCCGGAGGAGAGCGTCTTCGCCAGGAACTTGGGCGAGATGCCGTCGAAGAGCGGGGTCTGCCGGTCCTTACCCGGAAGCCGCATGAGCACCTCGACCGGCACCGGCTCTCCCTCGGGGAGGCGCGCCTCGCTGAAGCCCTTGTTCATGAGCGCGCCGGTCGGGCAGGAGGTCATGCACTCGCCGCAGGAGACGCACGTCGACTGCCCCATGGGGGCGCCGGCGTCGAAGGTGATCACGGTCGCGTTGCCCTTGCCCGCGCGGCCGATCACGAAGTTGTGCGCGATGTCCGTACAGGCGCGCACGCAGCGGTCGCAGACGATGCAGGCCGAATGGTCGACGGCGATGTTCGGGTGCGAGTCGTCGGACGGCTTCCAGCCGGGCTGGTGAACCGGCTTCGCAGTGCCAGGCCGATAGCGAGCGGGACGCGCGCCGAGCTCCCGAGCGCGGAGCTCGAGCTCGCAATCCTGCGTGTCGCGCTGGCGGGCGCAAGGCGCCGGGTGGTCGGCCATGAGCAGCTCGACGAGATTCCGGCGCACCGTGGCCAGGCGTTCTCCCGTGGCCGTGATCTTCATGCCCGGCTCGACGACGCGGGCACAGGCCGGCGCGAAGACCCGCGCCCCGACGTCGACGACGCAAACGCGGCACACACCCGCCGGCTCCTGCGGGGGCAGGTGGCAGATCGTCGGGATGTCGATCCCGACGGCGCGCGCAGCGTCGAAGATCGTCGTCCCGGGCGGGACGGACACCGGCCTGCCGTCGATCGTGACGTCGATCATGAGGACGCGAAGCCCCCGTTGATGCGCGCGGGCGGCTCCATGACACACGTCCCGGCGGGACAGCGGCGCTGGTGGAGGTGCGCGTCGACCTCCTCCTTGAAGTAGCGGCGCACCGAGTCGATCGCATTCGGGACCACCTGTCCGAGGCCGCAGATCGAGGTGAGGACGAGCGTCTGCGCGAGCTCGTCGAGCGGGCCGAGCGTCTCCGCGTCACCCGCGCCCCAGGTGACCGCCTCGAGCATGTGGACGATCTTCTCCGACCCCACCCGGCACGGCCAGCACTTGCCGCACGACTCGCGGGCGAAGAACCGCGCCACGCTGAGCGCGACGTCCACCATGCACGTGCCCTCGGCGACGACGCAGATGGCGCCCGAGCCGAGCATCGACCCGGCCTTGGCGAGCGCGTCGAAATCGAGCGGAACGTTCGCGAGGTGTGCCGGCAGAAATCCCGACGAGGCGCCCGACGGTGCCACCGCCTTCAGCCCTCTGCCGTCGAGTACGCCTCCCGCCCGCTGGATCACCTCGGCGATCGTCGTCCCCATCGGGATCTCGAACACCCCGGGTCGGTTCACGTGGCCGCTGACGCCGACGAACTTGATTCCCGCGCTGCCGCCGACGCCCTGGGCGCGCCACCAGTCGGCGCCACGCTGGAGAATGACGGGGACCATGCAGAGGGTCTCGACGTTGTTGATCACGGTCGGCTTGCCGAAGAGCCCGTGCGTCACGGGGAAGGGCGGCTTGAGACGGGGCTGGGCCCGCCGGCCCTCCATGGCCTCGAGGAGTGCGCTCTCCTCCCCGCAGATGTAGCCGCCCGGGCTGACGAAGACGTCGAGGTGGAAGCACCGGTCGGAGCCGAGCAGGCGGTCTCCGAGCAGACCCTCCCTTTCGGCCTCGACGATCGCCTGCGCGAGCGATTCGCGCTCGTGTTCGTACTCGTGTCGGATGTAGACGACGCCGCGCTGCGCGCCGGTCGCGATGCCGGCGATGGCCATGCCTTCGACGACGAGGTGCGGCGCCGAGTCGAGGATGGCCCGGTCCTTGATCGTCGCCGGCTCGCTCTCGTCGGCGTTGCAGATGACGTACTTCTCGTCTCCCGGAGCGTTGCGGACGGCCTCCCACTTGACGGCCGTCCGGAACCCCGCGCCGCCGAAGCCACGCAGGTCCGCCCCCTTCAAGGCGTCGAGCACGCCGGCGACGTCGCCCGTCTCGAGCAGGCGGCGAAGGGCGCCGTAGCGGCGCTCGCCCCCTCCGTAGGGATCGGCGCGGAGCTCGCGCAGACTCGGCGGTCCCGGCGGCGGGGGAAGCGACGTCCCGTTCTGCACGGCGGCCACCACGTCGCGCCGGGCAGGTTCCCCGAGCCCGAAGTAGGGCACGTCGTTGAGGGTGAAGGCGGGTGCGCCATCGCAGCGCCCGAGGCACGAGGCCGCCGCCACCGCCACCTCGGCCGGACCACGCGCCCGCGCGGCTCCCTCGAGCGCGCCGAGCAACGCGGGCGCGCCGCGCAGACGACACGACAGGTCGCTACACACGCGGACGTCGAGGGCCGGCGGCGGCTCGACGCGGAAGTGCGGGAAGAAGGTGGCGACGCCGTAGAGACGGTAGATCGGCACGCCGAGCTCGGCAGCGAGGGTTCGGAACGCTCCCTGCGGGATGTAACCGCCGTGCTGCCGCTGCACCGTCGTAAGGGCTTCGACGATGCGTGCGTCCGCTGTGTGGTTCAGAGCGACGCGGCTATAGCCAAGATCCGCGCAAGATCGCAAGCCCTCTGGACATTCTCTTCGGGAGTGGGTTACGCGGGGGCTCCGAATCGGATCGGACCTCGATGCGGCGAGCCAGCTGGGAGAGCCGAGCGCTAGCGGGCGGAAGCGTCCTGCTGGGTTGCCTGCTCGGCCTCGGCGCCGCGCGCGCCGACACGCGCCCGTCTTACGTCGGCGCCGGCGCCTGCTCGGCCAGCAACTGTCACGGGAGCGTCGTCCCGAGACGAGACAGCAAGCTGAGCCTCCAGAATGAGTACATCACCTGGTACAAGCAGGATCGTCATGCCAAGGCATATTCCGCGCTCTCCGAGGAGCGAGCGCTGAGGATCGCGCGCCGCCTCGGCATGGTCTCGGGCGGGGAGGCGTCGAGCTGGCTGGACGGCGCGGCGCATCCCGAGCGGTGCCTCGACTGCCACGCCCTCGACGTCCCGGCGGCCGAGCGCGGCCCCAGGTTCGACGTGCGCGACGGGGTGAGCTGCGAGGCCTGTCACGGGCCCGCCGGGGGCTGGATCGACCGCCACACCGAGGCGGGCTGGACGCCGGAGCGCTCGATCGCCCTCGGCATGGTCGACACGCGTGACCCCGCCCGGGCGGCGGAGATTTGCCTCTCCTGCCACCTCGGATCGGCCACCCAGCGCGTCGACCACGAGCTCATCGCCGCCGGCCACCCGGCGCTGGCCTTCGAGCTCGACACCTTCGCCGCCAGTCTTCCCGCCCACTGGACGGAGCACGAGGGGAACGGCGGCTGGTTCCGGGCCGGCCCGTGGCTCGTGGGGCAGGCCGTCGCCCTGCGCGAGGCGGCACGCCATCTGCCCCGCCAGGTCCGCGGCGCGGGCTGGCCGGACTTCGCGGCCTATGACTGCTCGGCCTGCCACCACGAGCTGCGGCCGGAGAGTGGTTGGCGCCAGGACCGCGGCGGGGTGCCCGGAAGGCCGCCGTGGGAGGAGTCGCGCTACGCGGTTCTCTCGGACCTCGCGCGGACCGTCGCCCCCGACCTCGCCGGCCCGCTCGACGCCGCGGTCGGCCGGCTCGACCGGCTGACACGCGAAGGGCGAGACGGACCCGAGCTCGGCGGGGCGGCGGAGGCGCTCGTCACGGTCGCCGAGCAACTCGTGGTGCGCGCGCGCCGCACCGAGCTCGACGGCCAGGGTGTGGCGCGGGTGATGCGCGCCGTCGTCTCCGACGCCCACCGTCTCGCGTACGCCGGCTTTGGAACGGCGCAGCAGCTGGCATGGGGGCTCGACAGCCTGGCGGTCGCTCGAGAGTCGCTCTCGGGCGCCCCGCCGCCGGCGACGCGCGCCGTCGCCGGCGACGATGCCCTGCGGGCCGCGATCGGCCGGCTGTTCGACCAGCTGACTGACCGGGCGAGGTACGATCCAGCTCGCTTCGCCCGCGACGTGCGCGACGTCGCCGGGAAGCTGCCGTAGCGCACCCGCGGGTCAGCGGGGACGCGGCGCCGCGAAGCGGTCCGCGACATCCGCGTCGCTCCGCAGCTCGGGTACGGTGTAGACGGTATCTCCGCGCATGTAGAGGCGACGCTGCTCCTCGGCGTTGAAGGGCCGAGCCCCGCGGCGCCCGAAGACCGCGACCTGATTGCCGCTCTCGTCGACGGCGCGGTCGCGGTCGAGACCCTTCGAGAGGCCGACCGCCGGGCCGCGCGTCCGGTAGGTCGCGATCAGGCCCTGGCCCGGCAGGTCGGGGCGCGGGCGCGGGCTGAAGCCCTGGTAGCCGGGCGTGTCGGCCGAGGTGAGCTGGATGACGCGGAGCCCGTTGCGGCCGTCGGCCACGTAGGCGAAGAGGCTGGCGTTCGTCATCCCTACCTTGACCGCGCGGGCGTCGTTCACGACGCCGCCGGCCGTATAGACCTGGTCGACGAACGGGTGCTCGGGACGCTCGACGTCCACGATCACGAGGCCCTGAGGCCCGCCCGCCACGTAGGCGTAGGTTCGCGCCACGTACACGTCGCGTGCGTCCGCGAGCGGAACGCTCGCCCCTGCGACGGCGGCGGCGCGCTCAGGGACGGTGACGTCGACCACCTTCAGCCCCTCGGCATCGGCGACGAAGGCGTAGCGGAACTGGATCGCCACGGCGCGCGGTCGCACCACCGCCGGCGGGCCGATCTCCGCGACCAGTCGCGGCCGGAGCGGGTCGTCGAGGTCGATCAGGAGGAGGCCGCGATCGGCGCAGACGTAGAGGTAGTGTCCCGCGATCGCGCCGCTCACCGCTCCGGCGAGCGCGCCGCCCGGGTTGAAGGTGGTGGCGCCGTCGGCGAGCCGCGCGCGCTCGAGGAAGTTGTTGTCCGGGTTGCCGTCGAGGAGAGTGCCGGCGGGGACCAGGATCAGGCCCTCTTCGCGGTCGAGGAGGTAGAGGTAGCCGTAGAGGGGATGGATCGGCTGCTCCTCGTTCTCGGGACGACGGCTGCGAAGCGGGTCTACCGCAAGCGTGGACGGCGACACGACGGCCGAGGCGTCCTTGCTGCGCACGTAGAAGTGCTGGCCGAGGGGGGAGTTGACGGAGGTCGTGATGCGCTCGGCGATCCCCTTGTTGTCGATGTCGGCGACGTCGTAGACGCGGAGCCCACCGCTCCGGTTGGCGCTGTAGAGGTACTCGCCGCGGAGCTGGAGGTTCTGGACCGACTCGCGGTACCACGGCACCGTCAGGATGTCGTTCCCCGGATGCTCGAACATCGAGGAGCGCTCGAGCACGCGGCCCCGTTCCAGATGCCGGCGGTACGCGTCCGGATAGGCGAGGGCGTGCAGGCGGCTCCCGATCACCGCCTGTGGCTCGTCGGCCTCCGTGACCGGCACCGCCTCGAGCCCCTCGGTTTCCTCCGCCACGTAGACGTAGCGGCCGAGGAAGTTGACGAAGTTCGTGCCCTGGAGGAGCACCTGCGCCATCCAGGCGTTGTTGTTCCCCTGCTCCGACAGGTGGCAGTCGTCGCAGGTCTTGGTCTCGGCGGCGCGCACGGCGTGCGGGAAGTGCGGGTTGAACGCCTGGCCCGCGAAGCCATCGGCCGACACGGTCTGCTGTTGAGAGTATATCCACTCGCGCTTGACGTTCTGCGACCCGACGAGCACCGCACTCGATGAGCGCACCGGCGCGATGCGGTGGTTCTTCACCGTGCCGTCGCGGCCGAGCATGAAGACGTCGTCGCGGAGCACCTGGTAGTTGTACTGCGTCCAGTTGCGCGTGAGCTCGCCTTCGTTGTGGAGCATCGGACGGCGCTGATTGGCGCGCATGGGAAGATGGCACCCGAAGCAGCTCGTCATCCACGAGGTGTGGCATGCGTAGCACGCCATGTCGTCGTCTGGATGGGCGAGCGCGTCGGCCGAGCGAGGAGCGTCGCCCCAGGTGGTCCCGTCGCGGCGAAGGGTCTTCGCGAGCCGCGAGCGCGCGCTGTAGTGCCGGCTCCCGGGCGTGATCGTATCGATCACCTGCACGACCTCCCAGGAGAGGTTCGGGTCGACCATCGAGCGTTGCACCAGGCGGTCGCTCTCCCGCCGGAAGACAGGTGTCCCGAACGGGGTCCGCCGCGTCGAGAGATCGGTCCCCCCCGGGGGCGCGGCGGGGCCCGAGGTGATGAGCGTCGCCAGCCCCCGCACCGAGCCGTGACAGTCGACGCACTCGATCTCGATCGCGTTGCGGAGCTCGCCGTAGAGCTTTCCGTTGCCATGCACGTCCTGCTCGAAGTGGCAGTCGATGCAGTGCATCCCCTTCTCGAGATGGATGTCCTTCAGGTGCACGGGGATGCCGGCCCCGCCGTGCGGCCGGTCCTCGACCGCGGTCTCGAGTGCGATCTGCGTGTTTTCGGGCGTGACCGGATCGACGACCCGACCGATCGCGTCGAGCAGGTTTCCCTTGCGGTCGTGCTTGAAGACTGCCCGGAACATCCACCCGTGGCCGTGGAAGTCGGCGAACTTCGTGAGCCAGAGTCGGGGGTTCAGCTCCGACGTCCGCGCCAGGAAGTCGGGGCCCGCGCGTTCGCCGATCTGGCTCACCGCATCCGGATCGAGGTCGGACCAGAGTCCGCGGACGGCGGACGCCTCGGGGTTCTTGCTGAGGCACGCGAGCTCTTGTTCGGGCGTCGCACGGCGCTGGTGCCGCGGATACATGAACTCGCCGTGGGTCTCGTTGTCCCACCAGGTATAGCCGAAATAGCTGTTCGCGAAGCCGGTGCCGGGATGCATGTGACAGACGACGCACTGGCTCGACGGGATCGCCCGCGTGAACGCGTGACGGATCGGATGGCCCCGCTCGCCGTGCGGAATGGTCGGATCGACGGTGGCGCTCGTGCCGAGGTTGCCCGCGCGCGCGTACGGTCCGGAGTGGAACCGGTCGCGGTCGTTGGCGTAGACCACGTGGCAGGCGCTGCAGCCGCTGGAGCGATAGTCCCCGGGATGATCGTTGGTGCCGAGGAGCGAGAGCGCCGGGTCGAGCAGCCGGGTGCGCTGGAGACCCTGGAAGACAGGGTCCGTGCGCGTGAGCGTGCCGTAGCCGCGGAAGCTGAGCCGGTCGTCACCCCGCTCGAAGACGCGCAGCACGTTGCCCGGCTGCGTGACCTCGAACCGCGGCAGGGGCATGAGCGCAGGGAGCACGCCCTGCACGCGCGTCGCCTCGAGAGCCGGCTGCGGGATGGTCTGGAGCCGCTGCGGGCTGCCGTCAGGCGCGTAGCTCTCGCCGAAGTGCGGGTCTTTCAGGGGGAACGCACCGTTGTTGTACAGCGCTGCGCCCCAGAGCATCGCGCCGTGGGTCATCATGCTCTGGCGCACACGAGCGACCTCGGTCGGGTGGCAGCTGCGCGCGCCGCAGGTCTGGTCCGCCACCCGGAGGTCGCCCGGGTTCACGAAGCGGACGAAGTCGGCGCTTTCCTTCAGGAGCGCAGTGTAGGAATTCTCGGGGTTCGCCGCGGTCTTCCAGACGTCCGCCTGCCGCGGCAGGACGTGCACCCGCTCTTTGGTCTCGGCGTACTCGCGCGAGCCCGGCGCGACGCCCGCGGCAAGGGCGACCTCCGGCCGCCCGCCGTGGCAGTCGGCGCAGCCGAGCTGCACCGTGCCGGTCTCGTGCATCGTCGGGGTGTCCGTCTCGGTGTGGCACGTCACACATCCCGCGCTCGCGCGCTCGACGTCCGCCGCGCCGCGGCCGGCGAGGTCGTCGGCGCGGGCGGCGGCGACCGCGACGAGCACGGCGAGGATGGACGCGCGCATGGTCAGAAGGTGAGCGTCGCGGCCGTGAACGCCTGCCACAGCGTCCGCGCGCCGTAGACGTCCTGGAAGCCCCCGAGCGGCGTGAAGCCGGCCAGGCCGGCCACCAGGATGATGTTGTCGATCAGCAGCGGCCGGTAGCGGAGCCCGAGGCTGTAGTCGACGCCCGCCTCGTGGCCGATGCGCCGCTGGAGGAGAACGAGCTGGAGCGGGCCCGTCTCCTGGAAGCGGATGTAGTTCACGTTGAGCTCGCAGAAGAGCTTGGGGGTGAGCTTGCCGGAGAGCCCGGCGTTGTAGAGGAAGAGCCCCGGGTTCACGAAGTTGGCCTGCCCCTCGTTCTTGCTGCTGCGCAGGCTCGGGAGCAGGCTGAACGGACTGGTGAGGTTCACGTTGGTGTCGGTCAGCTTGATGCCTTGCCGCTGCCAGAAGCTGAACGGCCCGCCCGCGAAGAGCGGGTCGTCGAAGACCGCGTCGAATCCGCGCGCCGTGCCGTCGCTCGGGTTTCGATCGCCCGAGGCCCAGAAGAAGGAACCCTTGAAGCGCAGCCAGTCGCGGTCGTACGAGACCTCGACGGCGGCCATCTGAGCGTTGAGGTCGACGGCACGCCCGGCGATCGGGTTGTGGCTGTCCCGCCCGATGGCCTCGAACACGGCATGGTCGACGTTGATCCGCCCGATGTGGCCGTCGCCGGCCCACCCGAGGTAGCCGACCCGGATGTCGTGCGGCCGGCTGTCACCCACGTTCGCCGGTCGGACGAGGAAGCCATTCTCGTCGAAGTGTCGGCTTGCGTCGTCACCGTTGTAGTGGACCGAGAGCTGCGCCGTGTAGCCGGGCCAGATGGTGTCCTGGCGGAAGACGTTGGCGATGGCGACGTTCTGCCGGCGGTCCTTGAAGATGGTGTTGAGCCCGCTGTTCGTGTCCTTCTCGAGCTGTCGGAAGAAGGCGAGGTTCCATTGGTAGCGATTCGAGGCGTAGTTGCCGTCGAGCTTGAGACCCGGCTCGGAGTCCGCGAAGACGAAGCCCCGAAAGTCGCTGACGAAGTCCTGGATTCCGGCGCGCAGGTCGACCACGTCGTAGTACGGGCTCACGTCCGCGAGCTTCCAGTCGGCGAAGAGCTCCTGGAAGGCCATGTGGCCGTCGACCCGATCGGTGCCGCGGCGGACGTCGATGTTGACGAGCCCGGTCTCCCGGGTGGCCAGGTAGTTCACGTTGAACACCGGTGAGGCGCGCAGCTCCCAGTCGCGCGGCTTGAAGCCGGCGTCGCCGTGGAAGAGCTCGAAGGTGACGCGGAAGTCCTGGTTGACGGCGAGCTGCTCGCCCTTGCCGAAGAACTGCTCGCTGTTC